>Ga0070741_10007045_pt1 | contig 23630 bp, 22 predicted proteins | sample Coa_R1_4_FD_66440 | JGI IMG/M metagenome (GOLD analysis project Ga0070741, IMG submission 66440) | Surface soil microbial communities from Centralia Pennsylvania, which are recovering from an underground coalmine fire - Coalmine... | ecosystem: Environmental > Terrestrial > Soil > Unclassified ...
TCGGCGGGCATCACCATCGCGACGGCCATCGCCTCCGCCCTGACGCGCCGCCCGGTCCGCAAAGAGGTCGCCATGACCGGAGAGATTACGCTGCGCGGGCGCGTGCTGCCGGTCGGAGGCATCAAAGAGAAGGCGCTGGCGGCGCACCGGGCGGGTATCCGCACGGTTCTTCTGCCGAAAGAGAACGAGAAAGACTTAGAGGAACTGCCGGAGAACGTGCGTGAGGCGATGTGCTTCCATCTCGTCGCCCACATGGACGAAGTTCTCGATTACGCCCTCCTCCCGGTCGCCGCTTCCGCGTCATCGGCTGCGAACGGCTTTTCAGAAGGCCCGCAGCGAGGCGCAGGCGGCAGAACCCGCCGCCGGAACGCACGCTGATCTCCCTTTGCCGGGCCGTGAACGCCCCGTCTGAGGGGCGGCAGAGCCGCCGACCGGTCTGCGACCGGGATTCGCTTTTCCGCTCGCAGGGCGGCTAGCCGTCGCGCGAATCGTTTCGCGCGTGCTTAGCCGCCTTCCGCAGTGGCTCACTAGACGGGTCGTTCACGGCCCGGAACGCTAGAGGCGGCCAGAGTTAGGCCGCCTCCTCCATGATGGCAGCACTCTCCTGATTGAAGGCCGCGAGAAGCGCCGCGAGCGTAGTATCCGCCGCTTCGTAGGCCACCTGGCACGTCCCCGCTGCTTGATGCCCACCTCCACCGAACTGGCGCATGAGCGCGCCGACCGGCGTGCGCGACGTCTTGTTGAGGATGCTGTGGCCGCACGCGAAGACGCAGTTCTGCTGGCGCAGGCCATCCACGATCCAGATGGAGGCGTTCTGCTCAGGATAGAGCGCATAGATGAGGAAGCGGTTGCCCGCATAGATGGTTCCCACGCCGCGCAGATCGGTCACGACCACCTGGCCCTCGATCCGGCTGTACAGGATGATCATGTCGCGGAACAGGGCATCCTGTTCAAAATAGCGTGTCACGCGCTCCTGCACGTCCGGCAGTTGCAGTATCTCCTCGATGCTCAGGCGGGTGCAGGCGTCAATCAGGTCGTACATCAACTGATAGTTGCTGATGCGATAGTCCTTGAACCGGCCCAGTCCCGTGCGCGCATCCATGATAAAAGAGAGCAGCGGCCAGCCGGTCGGGTGCAGGATCTCTTCGCGGGTAAACTGTGCGGAGTCGGCCTTATCTACCGCTTCCATCAGCGTGTCCAGGTTCGGAAAGGTCGCTTTCCCTCCATAGTAATCGTACACGACGCGGGCCGCGCTCGGAGCCAGACGGCACGCGCCTTTGAACGCGAACGTGCCGACCACGCGCTCGAGTTCCGAAGCATGGTGGTCAAACCAGAGGCCGCAGCCCGGAACATAGGGAACATTGGTCAGGATGTCCTCTGCGGTGACCTCGAAGGTGCCATCCTGTAGGTCTTTGGGATGGACGAACTGAATCGTGTCTATCATCTCCACCTGCTTGAGCAGAACGGCGCAGATAAGACCGTCGAAATCGGAGCGCGTAACCAGGCGCATCGCATCCTCCTTGTAGCCTCGTGGCGAAAGTCAGACTGCATGGATACTGAGGCATCTTTCCATAATGGCAGATCGGACAGTAATCATGAGGCGAATTTCGGGAGGGAAGCCGGACGTGAGAGCCGGGACACGCCGTTCTTTTGCTACAGGCCCCTGTCGTGCCGGCTTTTTGCGAGGAATACGCCATAGGTTGAGCAGGAGCGGGAGACCAAAGCCAGAAGTCGGGAAGAACGCTTTGTTCTTCCCGACCTGGTAAGAGGAGGCACATTTTATGCCGAGGACAGGACTTGAACCTGCAAGCCGTTGGGCATACGCACCTCAAGCGTACGTGTCTGCCATTCCACCACCTCGGCGCATAGGCGCACGTCCGGAGCGACAGGACGTCTGGGATAGGGATACGGGGAATCGAACCCCGGTTTAAGGACTGAAAATCCCTCGTCCTAACCTCTAGACGATATCCCCGGAACCGTCCTGCGCTCCCGGAAATGCACCGCTATTATAGCGTGCGAGACTGCATTCTGTCAAGGGGGTTTTCCGCCTTCGCCCATGACGGGCCGACGCCGGCAGCTCGCATCTGGTCCGGGCATTCGGGCTACAAGTGGTGCCGTGAAGTGGTAGCTCCAACAGAGAAGGAGACGAACAGTTTTGCGCCAATCCGGCTACCCCGCAGCCTTCTTCTCCTCAGTATAGCGGTAGGCTCCGCAGAGGTCAAGTCAGGAACCGAGCCGGAGGCCGGTTCGTCTCCGCGCAAAACCTTGTCGCCGAATGGCGCGGCGTGCTATAATAGACGGCACATTGTCATTGGGCGGGCCGTAGTGAAGGAGAACTTTTCGTGATTATTATTCTGGACCCGAGCGCGACCGAAACGCAGCGGGAAGAACTTATCGGAGACTTGAAGGCGCGCGGGTACGGCGTCCACCTATCGCAGGGTGTAGAGCGCACTATTGTCGGCGTCATCGGCACGCCGGAGCGGGACAAGGAGGGGTTGGTCGAGCATTTCGAGGCGTTGCCTTATGTCGAGCGCGTCGTTCCCATCCTCAAACCCTACAAGATCGTCGGCAAACCGTTCAAGCCGGAGGGAACGGTCATCACCGTGCGCGGCGTGCAGATCGGGGGCGGGACGCTCTGCGTGATGGCCGGCCCCTGCACCGTCGAGTCGCCGGAGATGCTGTTCGAGACGGCGCAGTTCGTCAAGGCGCAGGGCGCGCACATCCTGCGCGGCGGCGCGTTCAAGCCCAGCACCTCGCCCTACTCGTTTCACGGCATGGGCGAGGCGGGCCTGAAGCTGCTGGCCGAGGCGCGCGATCAGGCCGGGCTGCCCATCATCACCGAAGTCATGGATACCCGCGATGTGGAACTGGTGGATAGGTATACCGACATCTTCCAGATCGGCACGCGCAACATGACCAACTTCTCGCTGCTGCGCGAGGTCGGCAAGGCGCGCAGGCCCGTCATGCTCAAGCGCGGCTGGGCCAGCACCATCGAGGAGTGGCTGCAAGCGGCGGAATATATTGCCAACCAGGGCAACTACGAGATCATCCTGTGCGAGCGCGGCATCCGCACCTTCGAGACCTACACGCGCAACACCTTCGACATCAATGCGATTCCGGCCATTAAGGAGCTTTCCCACCTGCCCATCTTCGCCGATCCCTCGCACGCCACCGGCAAGCGCAGCCTGGTCAACGCGGTCAGCCTGGGCGCGGTCGCGACGGGCGCGGACGGCCTGATCGTCGAGACGCATCCGAATCCCGAAAAGGCGATCAAGGATGGGCCGCAGTCGCTCACCTTCGCGCAGTTCGCGCAACTGATGCAGGACATCCGGCCCATCGCGCAGGCCGTCGGAAAGACCCTATGACGGACGAGGCGGACTTTAGGCCGTTCGCGTGCGTGGCGATTGTCGGCGTCGGGCTGATGGGGGGGTCGCTGGGACAGGCGCTGCGGGCGCGCGGCCTGGCGCGGCGCGTTCTCGGCGTGGACAGAGAGGCCGGGACGCTGGAGAAGGCGGTCGCCCTCGGCGCGATTGACGCCGGAAGCCTGGACATCGCTGAGGCCATGCGGGAGGCGGATGGCGTGGTCGTCGCCGTGCCGGTCGGTATCCTTCCGTCGCTGCTGGAGACGATGGCCCCGCATGTCCGCCCGGACGCGCTGATCACCGACCTCGGCAGCACGAAGGCGCGCATCGTGGAGACAGGAACGCGCCTGTTCGGGCCGCGTTTTGTCGGCGGGCATCCGATGGCCGGTTCCGAAGAGAGCGGCATCACGGCGGCACATGCCGACCTGTTCACCGGCGCGGCCTGGGCCGTTGTCCGCCCGGAGCCGTTCGATTTTGCGAGCGATCTGCACGCTGCCCGCCTTGCCGCCCTTGTCTCTGCGCTCGGCGGGCGTCCCATCGCTCTGGATGCCGAGCGGCATGATCGGCTGGTGGCGCTCGTCAGCCATCTGCCCCATGTGCTTTCATTCGCCTTTGCGCGCACGGTCGGCGCAGACGAGGCGGCGGAGCAGGCCCGGCAGATGGCGGGCGGCAGCTTTCGCGATATGATCCGTGTCTCCGCCGCCGATCCCTCTCTCTGGCGCGACATCTTCCTCGACAACCGCGCCGCCCTCCTCGAATCCCTCGCCGCCTTTCAAACCCAACTCTACGCCCTCCAGCAAGCCCTCGAAACCGCCGACTCCGCCCATCTTCTCTCTACTCTGACTTCCCTTTGCGCTCCCTCTCCGTCCAACAAAAAGGCCGCGAAACGCTCCCTCGAATAGAGGAATAGCGCCGCGCTGACAAGAACTTTGGCAGGAGGAGAAGGCGACGGGGACGAAAGCCCCTTCTGAATGCGTTTCCCTTCGAAGGGAATTTGCGAAAAGATTGCGATTAGAGGCGATTTCGTCTATAATGAGAGCCAAGAGAGTCCGGTCAGCGTCCTGGCGGGAGAGGGGCTGTCCGACACTGAGCGCGCGATAGGAGACGGAGACCATGTTATCCATACCCGGCAAACAGAGTCGTTTCTGCGATAGCCTCAGCCGCCGCGAGTTCCTGCGCGTCGGCGGCGCGGCGATGCTCGGCCTGAGCCTGCCCGAGTTTTTGCAGATGGAGGCGATGGCGGCGGGCGCTCCCAACGGCAAAACGAAGGGCAAAGGCGGCTTCGGCGGCGCGAAATCAGTCATCCTGCTCTACTTGCAGGGCGGGCCGAGCCACATTGACATCTGGGATCCCAAGCCCGACGCTCCGGCCAACGTGCGCGGCGAGTTCAAGCCGATCAAAACGAATGTGCCGGGCATCTGGCTCTCCGAGGTCATGCCGCTCCTGGCCCAACAGATGGACAAGGCGACGCTGATTCGCTCCGTCTCCTACACGCCCAACGGCCTCTTTAACCACACCGCCGCCATGTACCAGATGCTTACCGGCGAACAGGCCGACCGCGTCTCTCCCTCCGGCCAGTTGGAGCCGCCCTCGCCTGCGGACTACCCGAACCTGGGGTCGCACATCGCCAAGTTCCTGCCGCCCGACGTGCCGATGCTGCCCTTCGTCATGATGCCGCGCCCGCTGCAGGAGAGCAACGTCATCGGGAAGGCGGGAACGGCGGGCTTCCTCGGCAAAGCCTACGATCCCTACTATCTCTATCCGCCGGGAGAAGACACCGACCAGACCAAGATGGATCACATCAAACTGGACGACTTCACCCTGCGCCAGGAGATCTCGAAGGCTCGCCTGGAGCGCCGCGCCAACCTCCGCAAGATCATAGACGATGGAATGCCGGAACTCGAAAAGGCCGTCAGCAACTACGCGCTGGACGCCTACTATGAGAAGGCGCTGGGCCTGATTCTGTCCGGCAGAGTCCGCAAAGCCTTCGACCTGAACGAGGAACCGGCCAAAGTGCGCGACCGCTATGGCCGCCACACCTTCGGCCAGGCCGTGCTGCTGGCCCGCCGCCTCATCGAGGCCGGAACGCGCTTCGTGCAGGTCAACTGGCCCTCCGTCGCCAACGGCGACCCGACCAAAACGGCCTGGGACACGCACGCCGCCAACTTCGGCCCGCTCAAGAATCTCCACTGTCCCAAGCTGGACAGCGCGCTCTCGGCTCTGCTCGAAGACCTGCACCAGCGCGGGATGCTGGAAGAGACGCTCGTGCTGGCTATCGGTGAGTTCGGGCGGTCGCCGCGCCTGGGCGTCAGCACCTCCGGCAACACCAACTCCCCGGACGGCCGCGACCACTGGCCCTACTGCTACACCGCGCTCATCGCGGGCGGCGGCGTCAAGCCCGGCCAGGTCTACGGCAAGTCGGACGCGACCGGTTCCACGCCCGTGGAGAACCCCGTCCATCCGACCGATATTCTCGCGACCATCTACCACACGCTCGGCATCTCGGCGGATACCATCATCTATAACCATCTTAATCAGCCGCGCGAACTGGTCAAGGGCAAGGTCATCGCCGGGCTGTTCTCATAGGGTAGCTGTGGAATGTCGAGGATAACCTCCTCTATCTTGCAATGACGGGCAACGTCTGGTATAGTGACCGAGGAGGAAGTAAGATGGCAGAAGTCACCTTTGCATCGAAATTGAACGCGGATGGTTCCTTTACCATCCCTCGCGAAGCGGTCGAGACGCTCGGACTTCATCCCGGCGACGAGATAAGGGTACGGATCGAAACCACGAAGGACCTTTCCATTGTGGAGCATCTCGACCAGGCCGAACTTCAACGCAAAGCGGCCCTCCGTTTTGAGGAAGCCGACCGCCTTGTTCGAGAGCCGGCAAAGCCATTGACCGATCCCTACGAAGCCGCATGGGCAGAAGGGGTCGAAGAAAAGGCGCGTAGAATAGGGCTGAAACTGTGACATTGACGGATGCCGGGCCGCTTGTATCGCTGGTAGACAACGGACAGGCACAGAATGCGCGGTGTCGTGCTGCTTTCAGGACTCTCCTTCTACCACTCTACACAACATGGCCTGCTTTTGCGGAGGCCATGTATCTTCTCGGTCGCATCGGAGGCTGGCCCCTACAGCGTAACCTCTGGCTGTATGTGGAAGATGGAACGCTTGTATTTCACACTTCTTCAACAGAGGAGCAACTACGCATGAGGGCGCTTATGGAGCTGTACTGTGATAGGCCGATGGATTTAGCCGATGCGTCGCTTGTCGCGGCAGCCGAGGCACGCGGAGACAGGCGCATCTTCACTATAGACAGCGATTTCTACATCTATCAGCGACACGGCAGAGAGCCGTTCGAGGTCGTTCCCTAAGCCGCGCGAACTGGTCAAGGGCAAGGTCATCGCCGGGCTGTTCTCCTAAGCTGTCTGGCTCCGATATCGTTGTTGAGAGGCGCTTATGGGCGACCGGGAGACGTTTCATCACGCTCTGGAATCGTGGCTGGGTGAATTACGCCGTTACACCGCCTTCTGTCGTGAACACACCCCACTGCCCAACCCGGCTCGATTCGATAGTCTGGAAAACCAGCAAAGAGAGCTGCTGAGAGAAATCTTGCGTCTGCGCAAAAGCGAGCGCGAGAAACCTGAGAATAGAGTCGGGCGTGAAACGGATGACAGCTTCCTGGGCTTCTGGCGACCCACTGTTTTCCGTACAACGCCGGTCGGACTGCTGGCAGCCAGCGAGGTCTATTCGCTGGACACCTCGGATACCTTCTTCCTCCTGCCAGAAGAAGCCAGCCCTGATAAAAATCCCTATCGCTATCCTGATTGGGAGGCATTCTCCTGGATGCTTCAAGACGCAATCCAGTCCTGGGCCTATTTTGAACCGTTGGCGGAGAAATCTTCCTCACTATCCTTGCGGGGAAAACGCGGTATGAAGCGCGTGCGCAAGAAGTACCCGATTGCGCCGACCTCGGCCTACTGGTTGTTGAGGGAGGGAACCATGCTGGGAAGGCTCGCAGGGGGAGGCGAAGAGCATCTGTTTGAATGGACAGGGAGCGAACTGATTCTGCTGGAAGACCGTTTTGGCAGCTGGATTTCCTGATCGGAAACTCGCCTCCCAGAGGAGATTGCCGCCATGACCACCTATGCCCCTATGACCGCTGCCCCGGTTCCGAATTTCATAGGCGGGAAGTGGGAGCATCCCGAAGTCGAAGGCTTCCATGCTGTCCACAATCCCTCCACCGGCGAAGTCATCGGGCAGACGCCGCTGTGCGGGGCGAAAGAGGTCGAGGCGGCAGCGCAGGCTGCTGCAAACGCCTTTCCCGACTGGGCGCGCACGCCCGCTCCCAAGCGCGCCGAAATCCTGTTCCGATTCCGCGCCCTGCTGGAAGCGCACAGCGAGGAACTCAGCCGCCTGGTGACGCGGGAGAACGGCAAGACGCTGGAAGAGGCACGCGGCGACGTGCAGCGCGGCAAAGAGGTCGTCGAGTTCGCCTGCGGCATCCCGCACCTGCTCAAAGGCGAGAGCCTGCCCCAGATCGCGCCGCAGATTGACGCGCTCACCACGCGCGAACCGATAGGCGTCTGCGCGGGCATCACCCCGTTCAACTTCCCCGCGATGGTTCCGATGTGGATGTTCCCCATCGCCCTGGCCTGCGGCAACACCTTCATTCTCAAGCCGAGCGAGAAGGTGCCGCTCACGGCCTGCCGGTTGGGAGAACTGCTGCAGGAGGCCGGGCTGCCCGATGGCGTGTTCAATCTCGTGCAGGGCGGCAGGGAGGTCGTGGACGCGCTCTGCGCGCATCCCGGCATCGCGGCCCTCAGCTTCGTCGGCTCCTCGCCGGTGGCGCGGCACGTCTACACGCTCGGCTGCCAGCACGGCAAGCGGGTGCAGGCGGCGGGCGGGGCCAAGAACGTGCTGCTGGTGATGCCGGATGCGGAGCCGGACACGACCCTGCGGGCGATCCTGGGTTCGGCGTTCGGCTGCGCGGGGCAGCGGTGCATGGCCGGGTCGGTGCTGATGGGCGTGGGGGAGAACGCCGACGCCGTGCGCGACCGGGTCATCGGCGCGATAGAGACGCTGAAGGTGGAAGACACCAGCGCCCACGACGACGCGGAGATGGGGCCGGTCATTGATGCGGGCGCGCAGGCGCGCATCATTAAGGATATTGCGCACGCCGCCGGGGAGGGCGCGCTGCTGGCGCGGGACGGGCGCGCGAAAGCGCCGCCGCGCGGCTTCTTCGTCGGGCCGACGCTGCTCGACAACGTGACGCCGGAGATGGCCGTATTCCAGACCGAGGTGTTCGGGCCGGTGCTGGCGATGCTGCGCCCGAAGACGCTGGACGAGGCGATCCAGATGATGAGTCGCCTGCCCTACGGCAACGGGGCGACCCTCTTCACAAGCAGCGGCGCGGCGGCGCGGCTGTTCACCCGCGAGATGCCGTGCGGGATGATTGGAATCAATGTCGGCGTTCCCGCTCCGATGGCGCTGTTTCCGTTCGCGGGCTGGAACAGCTCGTTCTTCGGCGACCTGCACGTCCAGGGCATGGAGGGCGTGCAGTTCTATACCCGGCAGAAGGTCGTGCTGTCGCGCTGGGACAGCGCCTATCGGCGCGTGCAGGGCTGGTGAAAGGAAAGGGTAAGACGATGCCTGCGGCGTTTCATGTGCCTTCGACGATCGTGACCGGGGCAGGGGCCAGCCTGGAACTGCCCGCGCAGCTCAAGCGCCTGGGCGTCCGGAGCGCGCTGCTGGTGACGGATCGCCATTTCGCCCAGAACGGGCTGGCGGAACGGTTCGTGGACCTGCTGGAACGCGACGGGATCGCGGTCAGCGTCTTTTCCGACGTGCAGCCCGACCCGACGGATCGCAACGCGCGCGACGGCCTGCAAGCCTTCCGGGAGAGCCGGGCCGAGGCGATCGTCGCGCTGGGCGGCGGCAGCCCGATAGACGCCGGGAAGGCCATCGCGCTGCTGGCGGCGAACCCGGAGCCGCTGAGCCAGTACGCGGGCTATCACAAGGTTCCGCACGCCAGCGCCCCTCTCCTCGCCATTCCGACGACGGCGGGAACGGGCAGCGAAGTGACCCGCGTGGCGGTCATCACGGACACCGAGCGCGACGTGAAGATGATGATCCTGGACACGCACCTGCTGCCGAAGGTCGCGCTGGTGGATTTTGAACTGAGCCTGTCCATGCCGCCCGCGCTGACGGCGCATGTCGGGGTGGACACTCTGACGCACGCCATCGAAGCCTATGTCTCCCGCAAAGCCAACGGCATGACCGATCCCATCGCGCTCTCCTGCATCCGCCTGGTGGCCGAGCATCTGGAGACCGCCTACAACGAGCCGGGCAACCGGACGGCGCGGGAAGCGATGGCGCTGGCGGCCTGTCAGGGCGGCATGGCCTTCTCCAACAGCAGCGTCTGCCTGGTGCATGGGATGAGCCGCCCCCTCGGCGCGCTGTTTCACCTGGCGCACGGGCTTTCCAACGCCGTCCTGCTGCCGACGATCACCCGCTTCTCGTTGCCCGGCGCGGAGGAACGCTATGCGACGGTGGCGCGCGTGATGGGCTATGCCTCCGCTGCCGATTCGGATGAGGCGGCGGCGCGCGCGCTGGCGGAAGGACTGGAAAGTTTGAACGCGCGGCTCGGCATCACGCGCCTGCGCGACTGTAAGGGGATGGAGGCGGGGCGTTTCGAGGCGCTGCTGGAGAAGATGGCGCACGACGCGCTGGCGTCGGGCAGCCCGCAGAGCAATCCGGTCGTTCCAACGGCGGAGGAGATCGTCGGCCTCTATCGTCAGGTCTGGTAAGCCCGGTAGAGAGGCAGCCCGCAGTTCAGGGCAGCAGTTCGGCGATGGAAAGGGCGGCGTTCGGAGCCGCCAGAGGCGAGACGGTCTCTGTCTCCGTATGGCGGGTGATGCTGCGGTAGTGGTGGCCGAGCGGCTGCCCGGTCATCGGCGCGGGCTGACGGTGGACTTCCAGCACGCGGTCGGCCAGATTGACGATCCAGTATTCAGGGATACCGGCGCGCGCATAGAGGGCGGCTTTGGTCGTGCGGTCGAACGGAAGGGTCGTGTCGGCGACCTCGACCGCGAGGACGGCAGTCGTCGGGTGCTGCTTCTTGTAGTCTCGAATAGAACCCGTCACAACGGCGACATCAGGCTCCGGCTCGCTGTGCGGCCCCAAAACTATGGGCAGTTGCATGCGTATGGCATAGCCTGTGGCAAATGATTTTCTCAGTTCTTCCACTACCAGTTGAATGCTTGTCGCGTGCGGACTCTTCTGCGGACTCACTTTCTGGATCACCTCTCCTTCAATCAACTCCAGACGTTCTTCCGGCCCAAAAAGCCCCAGACTGGCCGCGCAGTTATATTCCTCCACCGTCAACAGGCGACGAGAAGGCTGATCGTATCCCGTATCCTTAAAGATTGTGTCGGTCATGTCATTACCTCGCCCTGATTCCTCTATAACTCTTTAGTATACGCGCTGTGAGCGAAGGCGTCAATACGCGCGGCAAGCGCCATAGCTCTGATGGATCATAACTATAGATCGGCAGGAGAAACGGAAAAGCATGGGGAGGGAACGAACGGTTCGTTCCCTCCCTCGTAAGGTTATGAGGAGAAGAGAGGACTGCGTGCTACAGGTGGATGACGGAGCGGATGACGTTGCCGGTCTCCATCTCATGGAAGGCGTCCTCGACATCGTCCAGGCCGATGACGCGCGTCACCATGCCGTCGAGTTGCAGCTCGCCTTTTAGATAGAGCTGGGCCAGCAGCGGGAAATCGTTCGAGGGCAGCGTGTCGCCCGCGTGGCAGACCGTCAGGTTGACCTTGTTCCAGTAGACCCCGGTGTCAATATTGCCGACATTGAGCGTCACGGTGTCGTCCGCGCCGGGGAAGCCGATGTTGATGGCCGTGCCGTTGTAGTTGACCATGCGGACGCACTGCTCGATGCACTTCATCAGGCCGGTCGCCTCGAACGCGAAGTCCACGCCGCCCTCGTAGCCCGCCCAGTCGTCTTTGACCAGCCCGCGCACCGCCGCGACCGGATCGCCGTTGCGCGCATCCACCACATCGGTCGCGCCATAGTCTTTGGCCCATTGCAGCTTGACCGGGTTCACGTCCACCGCGATGATCTGCTTCGCGTGCGCCAGCTTCGCGCCCTGAATGACGCTCAGGCCGACGCCGCCGCACCCGACGACGGCGACGCTTGCGCCCGGAAAGACCTTGACCGTGTTCATCGTCGCGCCCACGCCCGTGACGACGCCGCACGCGATGAGGCACGCCTTGTCCAGCGGCATCTCCTTCGGCATCTTGATCGCGGCCTTGCTATGCACGACGGTGTGGGTCGAGAAGGTTCCGCACCGCAGCACCTGAGAGCAGAGCGCGCCGTCTTTTTTGCGATGGAGGCGCTGCTTCGGGCGCAGGGCCATATAGCAGTGGCGCGGGTCGCCGCGCCGACAGGCCGGACACTGCTCGCAGGGAGCGCGATAGGCGATGACGACCGGATCGCCGGGCTGAAGGTGGGTCACGCCCTCCCCGACCTGCTCGACATAGCCCGCGCCCTCATGGCCCAGGACGATGGGGAACGCCATTCCCGCGCCGTTCTGGTTCTTGATGGTCAGGTCGGTATGGCAGACGCCGCTGGCGGCCAGTTTGATCAGCACCTCCCCTGGCCCCGGCGGGTCTACGGTGATCTCTTCCACAGAAACCGGCTTCCCCGGTTCGACTAGCAGGGCCGCGCGGCCCTCAACGGTCGGCATGGCTTGAGCCTCCTTTGGCGATGATGCGCCGCGACGGAACGCCAGAACAGGCGCACAGCCTGAACCGCGCTTCCGGCGGCGTCTCCTGAAAAACGGGATTGCCCGCTATTTCGGGGGAGCCGGGAGATTATCCTGCCAGAAATTCGAGGGAGGCTCGGCGCGCAGGTCGGCTGCCGCGCCGCACGGGATCAGGCATAAAAAAGCCTCCTTTCCCGACAGGGAAAGGAGGCAAGAGAGAAGACAGACAGCCTACACCGGCTGAAGTTCGCGCTGGCGCGCGTGCGCGCCCTCGGCGATCTCCTCGATCATCTTCTGGTTGAAGGCCGGAATGTCGTCGGGCTTGCGGCTCGTGACCAGGCCGTTGTCCGTGACGACCTGCTGATCTACCCAGTGACCGCCCGCGTTGCGAATGTCGGTCTGCAAGGAGGGCCAGGAGGTCAGCGTGCGCCCGCGCACCACGTCGGCCTCCACCAGCGTCCAGGGGCCGTGACAGATGGCCGCAATCGGCTTTCCGGCATCGAAGAAGGCGCGAACGAACTGCACGGCCTGCGGGTTCATACGCAGCTTGTCCGGGTTCATCACGCCGCCGGGCAGCAGCAGCGCGTCGAAGTCGTTTGCGTTCGCCCGGTCGAGCGGAACGTCTATCGGGAACGAATCGCCCCACTCTTTGTCCTTCCAGCCCTTGACCTGCCCCTGCGCCGGAGAGACGAGAAACGTCTGCGCGCCCGCCTGATCCAGCGCCTTGCGCGGCTCGGTCATCTCGGACTGCTCGAAGCCATTCTCCACGAGAATAGCCACCTTTTTCCCGTTGAGTTTGCCATCCATGATCTTTTCGTACCTCCTCTGGCCCCAGCCCCCCGTCCCCCTTCCTAGCGACGCAGGAGCGTTTTAGGGAAGGGGGACGGGGGGTTAGGTCATGCTAACGGATCCACGTTGCCTCTGACAAGCTGCTGACGATCCCTCTCGGAGAGGCTGCGCGTGAGCAGGCCCAGGCCGAGAGGAGCCATTGCCATGCCCACGATTCCCCGGCGGCGCGTGCCGTAGAGCGTCAGCACGCCGCCGACCGCGCTTGCCAGCAGCCGTGCGCCCGGCGACCATCGGGCGGGATTCAAACCGCACTCTGCTTGTGGCCGCCGCGCATGGCCCTGCAAACTGGGAATGTCCGGCTGCGCGTGGACTTCCAGCCGATTTTCCACGCCCATCACGCCGCGCACGCCCGCGACCCCGTTCAGCAGGGTGTCCACCTCGCTTGCCAGGATCGGCCCGCTCAGCGTGACGCGGCCCTGGTTCGCCGTGACCTGAATCGCGCGCGGATGGGAAATGAGATGGCCCATGCGGGCGCGCACCCGCGCCGCCAGCGTCTCATCCGAGACGGGATCGAGCGAACACATCGAAGTCAGTTCAGCCCAGAGGCCGTAGCTCCGGTTGGAGAGATCGCGGGAGGCCGCCACCAGCGTGTCCCGCGCATCGTTCCGCATCCGCGCCATCCTGTCGCGCAGCAGGGCGCGGCGGCGGTTGCCCCGATCCGGGTCATAGAAGTACATCAGCCCTGCCCCCGCAGCAAGGCCCCACAGCAAAGCCGAGGCTTTGTTCATCTTCGTTCTCCTCAATAGTCCACGCGCGCCGGTTCGTCCTTCTGCTGCCAGCCCATGACCGAGGTATCGTGCAGCCAGAAGAGCGCGCTTTGGCCCTGCTTGCTGTCGCGGGCGTCCTTCTCCACGAGCGGACGCACCTCCTCGATCAGCCGCTCCTCCTCCCGCTCGTCCAGAGGGCGAAAATCGGCGGCGATGGAGACGATCTCCTCGATCTGTTCGGGCGTGTCCATGCCCACGATCGCCAGCGAGACGCCGGGCAGGCCGAGTGAATAGCGCAACGCCAGCGCGCGGTTCTGGAACTGCCCATGCCCCAGCGTCTTCATCGCGCCGACGCCGACGTTGCGCGCCTGCGCTTTCGGCAGCAGAAAGGTCTCCGGGCTGGTGATCAGCTTGTCCGCCATACCGAGCGGGCGCGCGGGCGCAAGGGCCGGGGGCATGGGTCAAACCCTCCTTAACCGTGTTCTCGCCCCTGTCCCCGCTCGCTTATGGCAAAGAGAGGAGAGCGTTCCTGTCTTCCGGCACGCGAGAGAGAACCGGGGCGAGAGTTTACACGGTCAAGACGGCAGCGCCAGAATAAAGGTTCCGCTACTTGCCGCCCCGTCGTAGTGCAGACTTTGGCCCGCCGACTGCAACTTTTTGCAGCGCAGAGGGGTCATTCCTTTGGCTGATTCTTTTATCCGGGGTTGACAAAAGACGGCGGGCGCGACACAATCCGATACGCAGCGCGGCCTGCCCGGTGTCTCCCCATGCTTCACATCCGCTCGGTTGGGTAATCAGGAGGAACTATGTCCCGGATCGAACCTGCGCAGCCTCTCGACTCCTCGGAGGCTGCCGCGCCGATCTCCACCGCAGAGGTCTTGATCCGCCTCGACGGCGATTTCGCCGAAGACGGCGCATTCGGACACCGCCAGCTTGAGGTCACACGCGACACGATTCGCGTCATTGATTCCGGCGGGGCCGTCTCGTTCCAGATTCCTATCGCGGACGTGAAGTCCGCGCGGAACGAGCCGCTCATCGGCGGCGGACGGCTCGAAATCACCACGAAAACAGGCGAGATCGTCCCCGTCCTCACCTACTCGATGACGATGGCGGCGAAGTTCTCCGAGGCGGCGCGCGGCATGGAGCAGCTTGCCAAAGGCGAGCCGCTCTCCATCAATCTCAAGCAGGAGCGCGTGCGCTGTCCCAAATGCAACCGCCTGCTGCCGGAGAAGGACGGTATCTGCCCGGCCTGCGTCAACCGGGGCAAGACACTGCTGCGGGTCGCGCGCTTCATGCAGCCTTACCGCAAGCAGGCCATTGCGCTGGCCCTGCTCTCCATCGTGACGACGGCGCTGAACCTGGCCCCGCCGCTCATTCAGGGCCGACTGATTGACAGCGTGCTGACCGCGCACAGAAGCCTGGGAACGCTCTGGCTGATGATGGGGCTGTGGCTCTTCACGCTGGCATCGGGCATCGCGGTGCAGATCATCTCCGGTCGCCTGATCGCGTTCCTGGCCGGAAACATCGCCGCCGACATCCGCAGCAAGCTGTATCGCGCCATCGAGTTCCTGCAACTCGCCTACTTCGACAAGAAGCAGGTCGGGGCGATCACCAGCCGCGTGACGCAGGACTCGGATCGCGTCTGGGGCTTCCTGGTGGAGGGCGTGCCATACTTCCTGACCAATGTGCTGCTGCTCGTCGGCATCCTGGGCTTCCTGTTCTCTATCAACTGGAAGCTGACGCTCTGTATCATGGCGCCGCTGCCGATCATCGTCGGCATCAGCAGCTATTTCTGGAAGCCGGTCTCGCAGATGTACCACCGGGTCGGGCAGAAGTGGGCGCGGTTCCACATGCATCTCAACGAGTCGCTGTCGGGCATCCGGGTCGTGAAGGCGTTCGCGCAGGAAGACCATGAGAACGCCAAGTTCCTTAAACGCAACGCGGAACTGCGCGACGCGGGTATCAACGCTGACACGAAGTGGTACACGATCTTCGGAGTGATGACCTTCTTCACGGGCCTGGGAACGCTCATCAACTGGACGGTCGGCGGCTACATGGTCTATGCGGGCCAGATGACGCTCGGCGATTTCTGGAAGGTGAACCAACTGCTCGGCCTGGTCTACGGCCCCTTACAGTGGTTCGCGATGATCAACAACTGGTTCAGTCGCGCGATGGCGGGCGCGGAGCGCATTTTCGAGGTGATGGATACGGAGGCGGAGGCGTATCGTTCCGAGAAGCCTGCGCATCCGATTCGCGGCGAAGTGACCTTCGAGAACGTGCGCTTCGGCTACGACAAGTCGAACCCGGTCTTGAAAGGGCTGAACTTTACCGCCGCGCCCGGCGAGATGATCGGCCTGGTCGGGAAATCCGGCGCGGGCAAGTCCACGACCATCAATCTGATCTGCCGGTTCTATGAGCCGGACGCGGGCAGCATCAAGATAGACGGCAAGGACTATCGCGAGATCGGCTTGCAGGATATGCGCCAGCAGATCGGCATCGTGCTGCAGGAGCCGTTCCTGTTCAACGGCACGATCGCGGAGAACATCGCCTACGGCAAGCCCGGCGCGACCTTCGAGGAGGTGGTCGAGGCGGCGAAAGCGGCGAACGCCCACAACTTCATCCTCTCGAAGCCGGACGGCTACGACACGATGGTGGGCGAGCGGGGCGCGAAACTCTCCGGCGGCGAGCGGCAGCGTGTCTCTATCGCCCGCGCCATCCTGCACGATCCGCGCATCCTGATCCTGGACGAGGCGACCTCTTCCGTGGACGTGGAGACGGAGAAGCAGATTCAGGAGGCCATCGGACGCCTGATCTCCGGGCGGACGACCTTCGCCATCGCGCACCGCCTCTCGACGCTGCGCAACGCCAGCCGCCTGATCGTCCTGGACAAGGGCGAGGTCGCGGAGATGGGGACGCACGCCGAACTGATGGAGAAGAAGGGCGTCTTCTGCAAGCTGGTGGAGACGCAGAGCGCCATCAACGAGATCATCGGCCTCGCCTAAAAACGAGGAGAATCCACAGATGATTGTCTGAACTATGATTAGTCGGATTAACGGATGGACTAGGATTAAGCCAGACATAATCCTAGTCTATCCTGTAATCCCATTAATCACAGTTCAGACAATCATCTGTGCAAATCTGTGTCATCTGTGGATTCAGGAGGTTTTTATGAATCCTGCGGAGTTGAAACTGTTCTATGCGCCCAAGGATCGGCTGCGGCTGACGGTCGGGGCAGAGAAGTCCTATCCGACGGTCAAGCCGGTCTGGGCCGCGCCGCTCTCGCGCCCGAACAAGTACCTGGCGCTGCTGGATGGCAAGGGCGACGAGATCGTGATGGTGGCCGATCCGGACGCGCTGCCGAAGGAGTCGCTGGCGGCGGTGCAGGAGGAGTTGCGGAGGCGCTACCTGACCGCAACCGTGACCGCCGTGAACCATGCGAAGGTGGAGTATGGCGCGACCTACTGGAGCGTGGAGACCGACCGGGGCGAGCGCGATTTCGTCACGCAGAACCTGCAAGAGAACGCGATGTGGCTCTCGGAGCAGCACCTGCTGTTGTTGGATGTGGACGGCAACCGCTTTGAGATACCGGATGTACAGGCTCTCGACGCGCGCAGCCAAGCGATGATCCACGCCATTCTGTAGAACGTGAAAGACGGCTTCAGAGTGCGGAGTTTGCGTGCCAGACGCGCAGATTCCGGCTCTGAAGCCGTCTCTATTTGTGCAGGAGGCAGGCAAAACGATCTCATGCCGTTTTTTGGCTTGCAACGCGCTGCGATTCTCCCTTATAATAGAGTATTGGGCTACTGGCAAGAAAGATCACTTATGCGCTATTTGTGCTTGCTCAGAAGGAGGATGAACTGTGGGCTGGGCATCATATGTTGAGGACATCGTCGAGCGATTTAATCAGGCTTCACCTCTGGTTGATCAACTGACGAAGTCAGGCGAAAATATATCGCCTCCTGACTATGCTAAAATACAGACTAATCTATTAGCTTTGTGGCGTGATATTGGAGCCTTATTACAGGAACTCAACCGACAACTAGAACTGGTGACCGACCCGAATTTTGACGCCTTCGAAGAGTGGCAGACAGCAGAAACAAAAATAGGCAAATTGCAGCTTGAAAACAGTTCGCTACGCAAGCAACTGAAGGAGCAAGAAGAACAGTACGGCAAGCAGTTGCAAGATTTGAAAATCCACATTTCTACATTTGAATGCAAACGAAAAGACGACCGCCGAGAGGCAAACCGTAGGCTTAGAAGTATAAAGCGAAAGTAACGGGACAGAAGAGGCAGAGGAGCAAACAATGAACGACTTGATTTCAACACAACCCGCGCCGCGTACCACTGCCGAGTATAAAGCGGCCATCAAGCAACTGTTTGCTGAAATGGATCGGCGCAATCAGCAGATGGAGTGCGACCGCAGGGACATAACGAGACTTGAGGCAGAAACCGCCGCACTGAAAACGGAAACACGGGCGATACTGGCTTCGTTGGGAGCGAGACTGTAGACATGTGGAAAGAAGCCCTCAACTATGCAAAGCAACTCATTACCTTGACGAGCAAAACGCAGCAACATAAAGAAGACATCAAGGCGCTGCGGCAAGAGATGAAAGAGATGCGAGAGGAGTTGAGGGCGCTGGCAGAAGCGGTGCGCGAAATGAAGCTTGAGCAGCAACACGAGCGTGAAATCGCGACACGTGACCGCGAAATCTGCGGCTACGGCTAGAGAATGTCCTGTTGCGTTCAGAGCGCGGATTGCCGCCAGGCGATCCGCAACAAGATGAAAGCTAACTTTGGACGACGCGCCAGCGACACGCAGGACTGTACGGAGTGGGTACGCGATCTCCGTAGACGCGAATGGGAAGAAGTGAGGAAAGCTATGGCACTACCTTTGCTTGAAATAGAAGGAACCTGGGAAGAGATTAAGGAACGCATTCCTGATTTTTCCGGTCGAAAGTTGCACGTTATCGTTTTGCCAGCGGAGGAAGAAACCGAGGAACCAAAAGATACGCGCTCTTTAGACGAAAAACTTGCAGAGATTGCAGCAAGTATACCGAAGGAAGAGTTGGCGAAGTTGCCGCCTGATTTCTGCGATCAGCTTGATCATTATATCTACGGCACTCCGAAACGATGAACCAGGTCTTCGCTGATACGCTCTACTGGATAGCGACTATTGTCTCTGGCGATCCGTGGCATGAAGCTACGTTAAGAGCAAAGGCAGCGTTGGGGCCTGTCCACATAGTCACAACGGAGGAAGTCTTAACGGAGTTCCTGACTGCTCTTGCAAGGCGGGGTGAGTTCTTACGTCGGAAAGCGGCAGTGACGGTTCGTACCATTCTGGCCGATGAAACGGCAACAGTCTTACCGCAGACGCATTTCTCGTTTATGCGCGGGTTGGAATTCTACGAGAGCCGTGCCGATAAGGGATACAGCCTGGTAGATTGTATATCCATGAACGCAATGCGTGAGGTTGGCATTACGGCCATTCTGACGAACGATCATCATTTCATGCAGGAAGGTTTCACGGTTCTCATTCACCGAACCTAACGCTGTATTCGATAACTCGTGAGGAGACAGCGCGGATGGCACGCACACAGTCCTCTACTTCCTTTTCCTTGAGAGGGGCGTTGTACCGGGCAGGGGCTATCCTGTTTGCCCTGACAGTTTTGACGAGTGTGGCGGCGTGGGCGGCTCCGCCGCAGCGGGGTCATGCGCGGGCCACACGGAGCGGCGGAAACAGCGGCCCGGTCGCGCCGATAACCGCGCTGGCGCTGCAACCGGCGAACGCCACCCTGGATGGCTCCTACTCCTTCCAGACGCTCGCGGTCGTCGGGAATGCGGCGGACGGCAGCGCCCGCGACCTGACCGAAAACGCCACCTTCTCCTCGTCCAACCCCGGCGTCGTGCGTATCGGCAAGGATGGTGTCGCCTATCCGGTCCGCGATGGCACGGCAGACATCGTCGCGTCGGTCGGAGGAAGAACGGCGCGCGCCCGCTTCACCGTCCGCAACTTCCGCACCAACGCCAACCTCACCTTCGAGAACGCCATCACTCCCATCCTGGTCAAGAACGGCTGCGTCGGCAGCGCGTGTCACGGCGCGCCCAACGGACAGGCCGGGTTCAAGCTGTCGTTCTTCGGCTACGAGGCGCAGAAAGACTGGGAGGCGATTGTCAAGGGCAGCAATGGGCGGCGCATTGATCTGGCGCACCCGATGGAAAGCCTGCTCATCCGCAAGCCGACGAACCTGGCCGGACACGGCGGCGGCAGACGATTCGCGCCGAACGGCCCGGAGGCGCGCGTCTTCGCGGCCTGGATCAAAGCGGGCGCGCCCTTCCTGCCGGGAGACGGCGCGAAGCGGGCGCAGGCCGGGCGCGGCGGCCCGCAGTTGGCCGGATACGCGCCCGACCCGAAACGGCCCGCGCCGAGTATCGTCTCGATTGACGTGACACCGGGCCAGCGCCTTATCCGGCAGGCCGACACGCGGCATCAGTTGCTCGTCACGGCCCGCTACACCGACGGCAGCGAGCGCGACGTGACGCCCTTCGCCCGCTACGCCTCCGACGACGACGGCATCGCCACCATCGCCGGGAACGGCAAGCTGACCGCGCTGCGCAAGGGCGAGGCGAACATCATGGTGCGCTTCGCGGGCAAGGTCGGGCTGGCCTCGGTCGTCGTGCAGCCGCAGCCGCCGATGGCGCACTACCCGCAAGTCCCGGCGAACAACTTCATTGACGAAGCCGTGTTCGCCAAGCTGAAGACGCTCAACATCGTTCCCTCCGACCTGTGCGACGACGCCACCTTTATCCGCCGCGCCTACTTCGACATCTGCGGCACGCCGCCCCTGCCGGGAGCCGTGCGCCAGTTCCTCGCAGACACCGCCTCGAACAAGCGCGCGAAGCTGATAGACGAACTACTGGAGCGCCCGGAGTACAAGGACTATCAGACCATCCTCTGGGCCGACCTGCTGCGCAACAGCCGCGTCTTCCTGCAGGAGCCGGGCGTCAGGGCGTATACCCGCTTCATCCGCGAGAGTTTCGCCGACAACAAACCCTTCGATCAGTTCGTGCGGGAACTGCTGACCGGCACAGGCAGCACCTATCGCAACGAGACGGCGGCGGCCAACTACTACCGCGTCACCAGCGACCCCTCCGAACTGACGACCTCCACAAGCCAGATATTCCTCGGCGTGCGCCTGGAGTGCTGCCGATGTCACAATCATCCGTTCGACCGCTGGAAGCAGGACGATTTCTACGGTTTCGCGGCCTTCTTCGCCAAAACCCATCTCAAAGGCGGGCCGGCCAAAGACGAACTGATCGTCTACACGGACGACAACGGCGGCGTGACACAGCCGCGCACCGGGCAGGCGATGCACCCGAAGTTTCTGACGGCGGATCAGCCGCTTGCCGACGAGAGCGGCGATGTGCGCGTCAAACTTGCCGCCTGGATGACCGCGCCCGACAACCCGTTCTTCGCGAAGGCGACCGTCAACCGCGTCTGGAAGCAGTTCCTCGGACGGGGCATCGTGCATCCGGTGGACGACTTCCGCGCCACCAATCCGCCGATTAACGCGCCGCTCCTGGACGCGCTGGCAAAGGATTTCGTCGCGCACGGCTACGACATGAAGCGCCTCATCCGCACGATCTGCAACTCGCGGGTCTATCAGCTTAGCTCCACGGTGAACGCGACCAATGCTGAGGATACGAAGAACTTCAGCCACTACTATATCAAGCGGCTAGGGCCGGAGGCGCTGCTCGACGCCATCTGCATCGCGACCGGCGTGGAGGAGCAGTTCAACGGCGTGCGTCCGGGAACAAGGGCCATCAATCTGCCGGATAACAACGTCGGCTCCTACTTCCTGGATGTGTTCGGGCGCAGCCGCCGCCTGAACGTGCAGGAGCGCAGCCAGGAGACTTCGATGTCGCAGGCGCTTGCCCTGATGAACGGCACGTCCATCAATGGCAAGATCACCGACCCGAACGGGCGCATCGCGCAGTTGATAGGCCGTCTCGGTGACCGCAGCGAGGAGGCCATTGTCAGCGAACTCTACCTGGCGACACTGGCCCGCTACCCGAACGAGAAAGAGCTAAAACGCGCGCTGGACTATATCCACGGCTCGCCTTCGCCCCGCGACGGCTACGAAGACCTGATGTGGGCCATGCTCAACAGCCGCGAGTTCCTGTTCAATCACTGACCTGTTTCAGGGGGAGGTCGGGGTTCTCGTCCTCCCCATGCGATGGTCTGGTCTTCCGATAAATCCTTCTCAGCGCGCCGACCAGCTCAACACCTGCTCTGGCAGGCCGGATAGAGGCTGGTTGAAATCCAGTCCGCAGATCTGCCCGGCCTGCGCCTTGAACCAGCAGTCGAACGGATCCGGCGACATCGCCCAGCGCGCGAACGCCTCCGCGGGAGCGTTGGCCTCCATCCGCACAATCACCATACGATTAGCCCTCGGCGCGAGCGAACTGAATGAGGTTGGTGTGGAAGGTCGAGCCGCCGCCCATGTCGGTCAGGCGGTCGGAGGTGAGGGCGTTGACATTGCGCCCCGTCGGGCTGTCGCGATGCCACCAGAGCGAGGGCGACCAGGCCACGCCCGGCTTCACGTTCTCGCTGACCACCGCCTTGAGCCGCACCTCGCCGCGCCGATTCCAGACCCGCAGCCAGTCGCCATCGGTGATCCCCCGCTCTGCCGCGTCGCGCGGGTTGATCCAGATGCGCGGCTCCCTCTCGCCCTTTTGCAGCGAGGAGAGGTTAGCGAACGAGGAGTTCAGGAAGTGGTGCGCGGCGGGCGAGAGCAGGTTGATGGGAAACTCGGCGGCCAGTGCGGGATCGGCCTCTGCGCTCTCGGCAGGCGGCTCGTAGTCGGGCAGCGGATCGTAGCCGTCCTTTGCGGCGCGCTGCGAATAGAACTCGACCTTGCCGGAGATGGTTCTGAAACCGAGGCTCCCCCGCGCTCCCGTCCCTTCCTCATTGGAGGACAGCGAGGAGTAAGGCACATAGGGGTTCGTCGGCGTCTTCAGTTTGGCGAAGCCGTTTTCCAACAGGGTCTCGTAGGTGATGCCTTCCAGAAGCGGGCTGTCGCTATCGAGCGCGGCGCGGATGATCTCCTCCGCCGTCTCGTCGAAGACCGGATCGGTGTAGCCCATCGCCTTCGCCAGTGCGTTCAAGACCTCGATATTCGGGCGCGACTCGCCGAGCGGCGGGATGGCGGGAAGAGATAGATTCAGATAGAGATGGCCGTAGGCGGTGTGCAGGTCGAGATGCTCCATCTCCGTCGTCGCGGGCAGGAGGATGTCGGCGTAGCGCGCCGTATCGGTGAGCATCTGCTCATGGACAACGGTGAACAGGTCGTCACGACTCAAGCCTTGCAGCACCAGGTTGGAGTTGGGCGCGACGGCTGCCGGATTAGAGTTGTAGACGTAGAGCGCGCGCAGGGGCGGGTCGGTCAGTTTCAGCAGCGCCCTGCCGAGTTCGTTCATATTGACGGCGCGCGGCGTGCGGCGGCCCCACTTGACCGGCGATTCGTCGTCCGGCGAGTGGAGCAGATCGGGCCGCTTGATGGCGCGGCGGTTGAGCGGGAAGTGCGCGCTGGTGGAGAGCAGCAGGCCGCTGCCCGGCTTGCCCCACGCCCCGATGACGGCGGGCAGGCAGGCGATGGCGCGGATCATGCCGCCGCCGTTGGCGTTGCGCGAGAGGCCGTAGCCGAGGCGGATCGCGGAGGGCGTCTCGGTGGCGTAGCGGCGGGCCAGCGTGACGATCTCCTGCCTGTCCAGGCCGGTGATCGCGGCGACACGCTCCGGCGGATACGCGGCGCACCGCTCCCGGAACTTCTGCCAGCCGACCGAATGCGCCTCCATGAACGCCTCATCATGCAGCCCTTCGGAGAAGATAACGTGCGCCATGCCGAGGGCGAGCGCGGCATCGGTTCCCGGC
>Ga0070741_10007046_pt1 | contig 23626 bp, 17 predicted proteins | sample Coa_R1_4_FD_66440 | JGI IMG/M metagenome (GOLD analysis project Ga0070741, IMG submission 66440) | Surface soil microbial communities from Centralia Pennsylvania, which are recovering from an underground coalmine fire - Coalmine... | ecosystem: Environmental > Terrestrial > Soil > Unclassified ...
GACTACGTGGTGGAGCAACGTCCGGATCTCGAAGTAGCGGGACATGATCCGCAGCTCGAGAAAGCGATCGAACTGGCCAACGCCGCGCTCGACAAAGAGCCCAAGCTGCCGGGCCGTCCGAAATATCCGCGGCAGACGACGCTCACGAGAGGTTCGGCGGCGGGGAGCAAGTAGGGGCCGGCCGTTTTCCCCGGGTTAAACCGGCCGATGCGCTCGCAGGAACGAGTGTATCTGGCGCACCGCTAGCGGTATCCGCTCCTTGGGCTCTTTCCACGGGAAGATGCTGACTTCAGAATTGGGCGCGAGCATAGCGGCCTCCATAGCCACGGCGTAGGGATGCGCCGGAATGTCGTCCGGCAGAATCAGGACCGGCGTTTGGCAATGACGCACAAAATCGCGGGTCACGGTAAAAACGAAATCCGGATTGGTGCGGTACATCTTGGTCAAGAATTTGTCGACCGTGTCCAGCGTGAGATCCGGGCGGCGCTTGAGCAATTCCGGAGCCCAGGTCTTCATGTTGTTGTCGTAGAAAAGGCCGCGCATCTCCGGCCGGGATCCGCTGGGCTGCGCCAGCACCGCACCGACTACGCGATCGGGCGCGCGCCGCAAAAGATTCCAGATGAACGGTCCGCCAATACAGAAGCCCATCACCATAAACTTTTCGATGCCCAGGTGATCCATCAGTCCGATCTGGTCGTCCGTGTAGGCGTCCCACGGCCGGTCGATTTCGAGCGGCCCCGCGGAATGGCCGCGATTCGCGTTTCGCAGGTCGAAGGCGATGCAGCGGTACTCGCCCTTGAACTCTTCGATGGGGTTAAATGGCGAATCGTCGATCAGGCTGGCGATCGACGAGTTCAGTCCACCACCCGCGATCAGCAACAGCGGAAATCCCGCGCCGTGCTCTTCATAGCGAATCCGGACCGGGCCTTTTTCATAGAACGACATGCCCGCTTCATTTTGCCCGGCACGCTGAGCAAACAAGCGCGGTACCGCGGCAACCGCTGTGGCTGCTGCTCCGGTTGCCAGTATCGTCCTTCTGGTTGAATCCATTTGTCGGCCTGCTCCTTGGGCAGGAATTCTAACATACCCTTTGTTGACGCTGAACATTTTCGGACGCATCAAACGATCAGCATGTTAAAATCTGTTTAGTCTCTCCCCCGCCGCTGCGCTCGTCGCAGAACAGCACGATGGATTTTCTTCAAGGTCTGAATCCGCAGCAACAAGCCGCCGTGTCGCACGTCGAAGGTCCGCTGCTGCTGCTCGCCGGCGCGGGCAGCGGCAAGACGCGCGTGATCACGCATCGCATGGCTCATCTGATGGAAGCACATCGCGTCCCGGGTCCGTGCATCCTGGCCGTGACGTTCACCAACAAGGCCGCTGATGAGATGCGCAGCCGCGTCAATAGTCTTCTGGGCGGCGCGGGCGGCAAAGATACGCCGTTCGTCTCCACCTTCCACTCCTTCTGCGTGCGATTGCTGCGGCGCGACGGCGCGAGCTTGGCCGAAATCCGCAACGGATTCACGCGCCAGTTCACCATCTACGACGACGACGATCAGGTGGCGCTGATCAAGTCGATTTTTCGTGGCCTGGGTCTGGACGAAAAGTTCATGCAGTATCGCGCCATGTGTTCCTGGATCAGCCATAAGAAGAGCCGCAAGGAGTCGCCGCAGGACGTCTACGGCGCGTCCACCGATCAAAAAACGTCGCAGCTGGCTTCCATTTACGAGCAGTATGAGGGCCGCCTGCGCCAAGCCAACGCGCTCGATTTTGACGATCTGCTGCTGGAATCGGTGCGCTTGCTGGCGCACGATGCGAACCTGCGCGCGCAGATCAACCGCCGCTTCGAGTTCGTGATGATCGACGAATATCAGGACACCAATCGCAGCCAGTATGAGCTGATGCGCCTGCTCACCGAGGCGCACAAGAACATCTGTGTGGTGGGTGATGAGGATCAGTCTATTTACGGATGGCGCGGCGCCGACATTCGCAATATTCTTGACTTCGAGCGCGACTTTCCGAACGCCGCCGTGATTCGCCTGGAGCAAAATTACCGCTCCACCAAGAACATTCTGGAAGCCGCGAGCGCGGTGGTGGCCAACAATACCGAGCGCAAAGGCAAGTGGCTATGGACGGAATCGGGCGCCGGGGCGAAGATCGGCCGATTTGACGCCTTTGACGGCGAGCAGGAAGCGCTGTTCATCGCCGACACGATCGAGAAGCTGCTGCGTGAGAATCCGGGCGACTGTGTTGCGGTGCTTTACCGCACGAATTTTCAATCGCGGCAGATCGAGGAGGCGCTGCGGCGCTATGGGCGAGATTACGTGGTGGTGGGCGGATTCAGCTTCTATCAACGGGCCGAGGTCAAGGATGCGCTCGCCTATTTGAAAGTGGTGATGAGCCCGTCGGATTCGGTAAGCCTGCTGCGCATCATCAACACACCGGCGCGCGGGATCGGCAAGAGCACCATCGAACAGATCGAGCAGTATGCGCTGCAGAATGAGCTGAGCATGTGGTCTGCCATCGGCCGGATGCTGGAGGAAAATCAATTCCCGGCCCGGGCGGAATCGGCGCTGCGTGTCTTCAAGACCCTGATCGAAGAGTTGTCCATCGGCGCCCACGAGGTACGAGCGAACGATCTGCTGATCGAGATTCTGGATCGCACCGGTTACGGCAAAATGCTCCAAACAGACAACGACCCGGAATCCGAATCGCGTCTCGGAAACCTGACGGAATTGGTAAACGCGGCATCGGAGGCCGCCGAGCGCGGCGAAGGAATCGCGGAGTTTCTGGATCACGCCGCTCTGGTTTCGGACGCCGACTCCGTGGACGAGCGCGCGCAGATATCGCTGCTGACACTCCACAACGCGAAGGGGCTCGAGTTTCCCATCGTGTTCCTGGCCGGAATGGAGGAAGGACTGTTTCCGCACATTCGCGCGCTCGATTCCAAGTCCGCCATGGAAGAGGAGCGGCGGCTGTGCTACGTCGGTATGACGCGCTCCGAGAAACGGCTGTTCCTGACCTCGGCGCGCTATCGGCGGCGCTTCGGAGGCGGACAGCAGGAAGCGACCATTCCATCGCGGTTCCTGCGGGAAGTCCCGCGCGGGCTGGTCGAAGACTTAGGCTCGGCACGTCAGAGCGCGCGGCCGCAAGTGGACCTGTTCAGCGAACAGCATGAGGTGCGGGAAACAGCCAGGCGCAACTTGTACACCGGCAAGACATATAACTCAGTCGAGAATGTTCAACAATTCTTCGCAGAACGGAATAAAGGTACTCAACCGGTAGCGCGTGCCAGCCAGCCAACCGCCAATGGCCAACCGCCTCTGAGCAAACCCGCCGCGCCGCCGCAGGCGGTAAGGCCCCCCGCACCGTCGGGGAAGCGCGGATTGCGAGCCGGCACGATGATCCGCCATCCCAAATATGGCCGCGGCACCATCTTGCGTCGCGAAGGAGACGGCGAGGATGCTAAGCTCACGGTAAGCTTTCCGGGCTATGGCTTGAAGAAGCTGGTGGAAAAGTACGCCGGAATCCAAGAGGATTGAACCGCATAAACGAATGAATACGAAACACGTGGAAGACAGAGTAGAGCGCAAGAAGCTCAAACGCGCCGCGCGCAAGAAAGCGGCCCCTAAAGCCAAACGCGCGTCGGGAGTGGCGCGCGGATCCATGAAGAAGAAAGTAAGGAAGATGTCGAAGGGCCAATCGAAGCGTTAGCGCGCACCGGCCGCCCACAACGGGCGGCTTGAGGATGACCAGCCAACTCCTTCGCACCAAGTCCATCGACGACCTCATCGCGGCTTCCGAGGATCCGAGCCGGAAGCTGCGCAAGTCTCTGGGTGTCTGGAGCCTGGTTGCGATGGGCATTGGTGCGGTGATCGGCTCCGGCATTTTTACCGTCACCGGAACAGCCGCCGCCGGTGAGCATTTTCTCGCAAAGTCGATTTTCAAAGCACCGGTTCTGGACTTGCTGCTGAACGGCGGCAATGCGTCCGGGCTCAGCGGACGCCTGGGTGCCGGCCCAGCAATCTCGGTTTCCTTTGTACTGGTGGCCATCGCTTGCGGATTCGCGGCCATCTGCTACGCCGAGCTGGCGTCCATGATTCCAATCGCCGGCAGCGCGTACACGTATTCCTACGCCACGCTGGGCGAGATCTTCGCCTGGATCATCGGGTGGGATCTCATTCTCGAGTACGCGTTCTCCAACATGAGCGTGGCGGTCGGATTCTCGGCCTATCTGAACGACCTGCTCGACAATCTGTTTCACTTCCATTTGCCGCGGCAGCTTTCGCAGCCCATTTTCGAGGAGGGCCAACGCACCGGAGCCTGGTTCAACCTGACGGCGTTCGTGGTCTTGCTGGTGCTGAGCTATATCCTGGTGCGCGGCGTGCGCGAGAGCGCGCAAACCAACAATACGATGGTAGTGATCAAGATCGTTGCCATTCTGCTGTTCGTTTTCGGCGCCGCGCATGCTGTAAACACGGGCAATTGGCATCCCTTCATGCCCAACGGCTATTCGGGCGTGCTTTCCGGCGGAGCGATCGTGTTCTTTACCTACATTGGCTTCGATTCGGTTTCGACGGCCGCTGAAGAGTGCGGACGTCCGCAGCGCGATATGCCGCTCGGAATTTTCGCCACGCTGGCGATCTGCGCGCTACTCTACGGCTCGGTGGCACTCGTGCTCACCGGCATCGCTCGCTGGGACACCCTGAATAACGATGCGCCGGTGGCCAACGCGCTCAAGATGATCGGGATGAACCGGCTGCGGCTGATCGTAACCGCCGGAGCGCTGCTGGGCATGCTATCGTCGCTCTTAGTCTTTCAGTACGGTCAGGCGCGCATCTGGTTCGCGATGTCGCGCGACCGCCTGCTGCCGGGCATCTTCTCGCGTGTCCATCCGCGTTATTCCACCCCGCACATCAGCACCTGGGTGGCCGGGTTCGTGGTCGGGATTCCAGCCGGAGTATTCGACGTAAGCTGGTTCGCCGATCTGTCCAACATCGGAACGCTGTTCGCGTTCATTCTGGTTTCCACCGGAGTGATCGTGCTGCGCAAGAAACAGCCCGATCGCCCGAGGGGTTTTCGCGTCCCACTGGTTCCCCTGCTGCCCGGGATCTCCATCGTGTGTTGCCTGGTGCTGATGCTTAGCCTGCCGCTTGAGACTTGGCTTCGTTTTTTCGTTTGGCTGATCGTGGGTCTGTTTATTTACTTCTTCTACGGCAAACGGCGGGCGGCTGATCTACAGTAGTACTTGAACAATTTCGTACTGGTACAAAAGAACTAAATTTCTTATAGGGTGATCGAAGACCTTCGTTCAAGATAGGAGGGCTTGGAACCTTATTCGAACAGCGCCAGTGGAGAAGTCGCTCTCATTGGCGCCCTAACAGCAGCACCGATCGGTCAACCGTCTTCTAATCATGAAGTTCCGGACGGAGCGCTACGGTCGGCCGGCCTCGAGATCATTCGCGCGACGCGCACCTGGATTCAATACGGAGTGGTGGGGTTCGCGCTTCTGTGCATCGTCATTGGAGCAGTGGAAGCACTGTTCGGCAGGTAGTAATACGCCTTACTTTTGCATCTTTCAGAATCTAAGATTTTGGTTGCAACTCAGTGCGATAAGAGCGAAACTACTAAAGGAACTAGCTCACTCCTCCGAGGGCTATCCGATGCCCGCCTCACCCCTTACGGGATGGGGCGGGTAAAACTTTTTGGACCAGATTAGCCCCAGCGGAATCGTCGCTTCGACGCCCCAGAAAGTTCCAGACCCAAACGTCGCTTCTTCGCGCGACGGCAGCGTCTGCACTTGCGCGCTCAGTATCTTCCAAGTCGAATATTACCGTTACCCGGCGCGCTGAAAGCTGTTCTACAAACGTCTCAGGGCTGGGAGTACCTAAAGATGTGTGATTATTCGCTGCATACGTATCCAAATCGCCTCGCCGTGGACGGCGAAGATTTGGTGGTTCACCGGTTCGGTGCGGGATCGCTTGGACTGACATCTCCCGCAGATCTGGCGCCGGTGATTTCGGCCGGGAAAAACATCGAGGGTGGCTGGTGGCCGCGCGTGAAAGCGTGGTTCAAGGGCCAAAATCCGCGATGGGAAGCGGAGAAGAAGGTGCCGGCGGTTTGCATCCCTCCGGGAGCTCGCCTAATTCTTCGGGACATACCCAAACATCTGCAGCGTGAGTTCGGCGTCGGCGAAGTGGAGGAAGTGCAATTCGTTGAGACCAGCGCGGAAGTGAACACGTACCGCGATGGGGTGCGATTCCGAAACTGCCGGCAGGTTCTGTTGCAGCAACTGAGAGAAGGACAACGCGTCCGCGTGCTATCGATAGCCGCTGAAGAGTTCGAGCCGGTCGAGATTGAGGCGCGTACCGCCTAAGCGACCGCGAAGTCACCGAACTTGCTCAGCCGCCGGCGGTGGGCCGGAAATGTAGATCAATGGCATATCCGGCTAGATTCACGTGAACGATATAAAGCACGTCAATGCGGACTCCGCCTTGGTGGATTGCCACATGGACATCGTCGCTGTGAACCGGCAAGCCCAAGCCGGCGGCTTGATTTAAGACTCGGGCCTGAACCACATCTGGCGGAAGTTTCGCTACTGCGGGATCATCTGCCAGATCATTTACATAGCTCTCGAGGCGCCAATTGGCCGCGTATGGCGGGATAAGAAGGATGCCTAAAGTCAGCAGAATCGCCAGGACCGCTGCACCCGCGATGATCCGCGGGAGCCGGCGGTTCACCGTTTAGATGCCTCGAGCGATTCCAATTCTTTCCAGATGTCGTCGTCGTGAGGCTCCCAATCGGGAGTGGTCTTCGTGATCTTCAATTCCGGTACTTTGAGCGTGCCGTGACCGTACAAGCAGATGTACTCGGTTCGGGGCTGCCCAAACAGCAGCATATTCGGCCAGGAACCGGCGCTCACGGGCATGCGCAGCCTGCGCAAACACATGCGGCAGCGATAGCGCTGATCCCAAATTATCAGGTAGAGAACACCGAAGCACAACAGGAAGAATCCCAGCATGGCGCTGGTATAGCCAAGGTCATGACCGAACGGCTTCTGTTCCAGGCCCAGGTACAATACCGGAGTGCGGAAGCCCAGGAGGATGGCGCCCCATACCAAACGCATAACTGCGGCGCCCGCTGCCAACTTCAGCAGCAAAAACCCCCAATACTTCATAATCATTGGATTCCTTTCACCTGCTTCTGGTTCCGGCCGTCTTCCTCGCCCGGCGAACTCTGTCATCTCATCGGCTTCGAATCAACTCTTCAGCAGATTGCGGACCAAAAATAAAAGGTTCGCCGGCCGCTCCGCCAATCTCCTCATAAAATAGGGATACCACGCATTGCCATACGGAACATAGAGCCGCAGCCGATAACCAGCGACCACCAGCCGTCTCTGCAGATCGCGTCGAACACCATAAAGCATCTGAAATTCAAAACGATCCGGGGAAATATCTCGTTCCTGGATTAAGGCTATTGCGCGATCAAGAATTTTTTCATCATGCGTTGCTATCGCCGGATACGTCCCGCTGTCGAACAGTTTCAGCATCAAGCGAACATAGTTGGCATCTACGTCTTTTTTGCTCGGGAACGCCACATCCGGTCTTTCAGCGTAGGCGCCCTTACAGAGACGGATCGGGACCGACTCTCGGCAGAGGTCCTCGACGTCCCTTTCCGTGCGGTAAAGATACGCCTGCATCACGGCGCGTACACTTCCGTACCGCGCATGCAGATCCTTTACCAGGGTCAGCGTCCGGGCAACATAGGGACTCGATTCCATGTCGACTTCCACCCGCCCACCCATGGCTCGGGCTCGGGTCACAAGGCATTCCGTATTTGAGCGGCACTCGGCTTCGGATAGGTCGAGGCCGAGCTGTGTCAGTTTCACCGATACCGTTGCCTGTAGCTGAAGCTTTGCGATTTGATCCAGAGCCGCGAGATAGTCATCGCGCGATTGCTCGGCCTCTTCGAGCGACGTGACGCTTTCACCCAGGTGATCGAGCGTGGCAAGATAGCCGTCCGCGTTCAATTTTTGGCAAACTCCCACCTCCCGGTCAAGAGTTGAGCCCGCGATGAACCGCGACGTCACCCGCTCGGCCGCAGGCGATGTTTCCATCCAGTGGCGAAGCCATTGCTGGCGTGACAGCGCCAAGAGCGAGCTGCGAAGCACTCAACCACTAGCATACAAGGTTCATCGCACATGCTCGGTGAACGACACGTGAAAAACTGCTGGGTCAAGAGCCGTACCGCTCGGCATCTAGTTGCACTAAACTGAAGGGCGGTGAACCGCAAATGAGAATTTTTACAACTGCTACGACGATGTTGGCGGCGCTCGCTCTCGGATCCGGATTGCTGGCCGAGGCGCCCAAACCCGTAAAGACGCAATCCGGCCCGGTGCAGGGCACGGCGGAAGACGGAGTCACCGTCTACAAAGGTATTCCCTTCGCCGCGCCGCCACTGGGTGATTTGCGCTGGAAGGCGCCGCAGCCGGCAGCGAGCTGGACAGAGGTTCGTCCCGCCGACAAATTCGCCCCGGCGTGCATGCAGGTCCCGATTGTCAACGCCACGCTCGGTATGGATGCAGTCACTACGAACGAGGACTGCCTGTACCTGAATATCTGGACCCCCGCCAAGTCGGCCAAAGATCGGCTGCCTGTGATGGTCTGGATTTACGGTGGCGGCTTCACAATGGGCGGCACGTCCATCTCCGGCTACAATGGCGCCAACCTGGCCAAGAAAGGGGTGCTGCTGGTAAGCATCGCCTACCGGCTGGGCGCTCTGGGGTTCATGGCCCATCCCGAGTTGAGCAAAGAACAGGGCGGCCATTCGGGCAATTACGGCCTAATGGATCAAATCGCCGGTTTGCAATGGGTGAAGAAGAATATCGCAGCCTTCGGCGGCGACCCGAGCAAGGTTACGATTTTCGGCGAATCGGCCGGGGGCATTGCGGTCAGCATGCTGGCCGCATCGCCGCTTGCAAAAGGATTGTTCAGCGGCGCGATTTCCGAAAGCGGGGGAAATTTCGCCCCGCCACATGTGACCGGCACAGAAGGCGGCGAGAACATGAATACTCTAGCGACGGCCGAAAAGAACGGCAAGGAGCTGCTGGCGAAGCTCGGCGTCTCCTCTATCGCCGAGGCGCGTAAAAAGACAGCGGACGAGATTCTGAAAGCATCGCCTCCCGGTTTGGGCACTTCGGGCTGGCCGATCTTCGACGGTTATGTGCTCACCGGCGATCAATACAAACTCTACGAAGCCGGCCGCTATAACGACACGCCCGTTCTGATCGGAACGAATTCAGACGAAGGGGCGTTATTTGTCGCCTCCGCGAAGGCCGATCCATACCAAAAGAATACTCGCGCGGCATACGGAGAATACGCCGATAAAATTCTGGCGGCCTATCCGGGCGGAACCGACGCCCAAGCACTACGCTCCTCGCGCGACATGTTTCGCGACACGGCATTCGCGTGGCCGACATGGACCTGGGCCCGGCTGCAATCCAAGACGGGCAAAGGCAAAGTTTACGTCTATTATTTTAGCCACCGGCCGCCTTATCCTAATGCGCCGCAATTCAAGGATTGGGGTGCCGCGCACGCCGGCGAGATCGCATACGTATTCGGCAACTTCCCAGCCGCGACGCCGCCCACCGCCAGCGATCGCGCCGTCTCGGAACAGATCTCTTCCTATTGGGTGAACTTCGCAAAGAAGGGGGATCCCAACGGACCTGGATTACCGCAGTGGCCGGCGTTCACCAATACCAGCGCTCAAGTGATGAACCTGGACGACCCCTCCAAAGCGATCGATGTTCCGAATCTACAGAAGCTCGAAGTGCTGGACGGCTACTACGCCTGGCGCCGGGCGCAGGCCGACAAGAACGGCGCGGATAAAAAGTAGCTATTCGCCGCTCTGCTGGAGAAGCTTCGCCACCAGCGCGGTCCATCCGGTCTGGTGGCTGGCGCCCAGTCCCGCGCCGTTGTCGCCGTGAAAGTATTCGTAAAAAAGAATATGATCGCGGAAATGCGGATCGGTCTGAAACTTCTCGGCCCCTCCGAACGCCGGACGGCGCCCGTGCTGGTCGCGCAAGAACAGCCGTGACATCCGGCGCGATAACTCGCAGGCCACCTGCGCCAGATTCATCTTCACTCCCGAGCCGGTGGGAAACTCCACTTGCAGCGAGTCGCCGAAGTAATGATGGAAGCGCTGCAGCGATTCAATCATGAGGTAATTCACCGGAAACCACACCGGCCCTCGCCAATTGGAGTTTCCGCCAAACAACCCCGTGCTCGATTCCGCCGGCTCATAACTGACCCTGTGTTCCTGGCCGTCCGCTTTCAAAACGAACGGATGGTCGCGGTGATAGCGGGAAATCCCCCGAATGCCGTAGGGCGAGAGAAATTCGTTCTCATCCAGCATGCACTGCAACACCCGCTCGAGACGCGACGGATGGACCATCGAAAGCAGCGTGCGCTCCTCTTGCCCCGGCCGGGTGATGGATGCAACGTTCTGGCACAAGTCCGCGCGATGCTTGATGAACCACGTCATGCGCCGCCGAAATCCGGGCATGCGATCGAGCGCCTCCGCGTCCAGCGTGGTTACAGCAAACAGCGGTATCAAGCCCACCATGGACCTGAGCCGCATCGGAATCTTGCGTTCATCGGGAAGCCGCAGGCGATCGTAAAAGAAACCATCTTCTTCGTCCCACAGCCCGCCGCCGCCCAGCCGATTGATCGCGCTCGCGATATATAGAAAATGCTCGAAAAACTTGCTCGCGATGTCTTCGTACGACCTGTCGTGCGGCGTCAGCTCAATGGCGATGCGAAGCATCACCAGGCAGTACATGCCCATCCACGCCGTTCCGTCCGCCTGCTCAATGAAACCGCCGGTGGGAAGAGGCTTGCTGCGATCAAAGACGCCGATGTTGTCCAGGCCCAGAAACCCGCCTTCGAAAATGTTATTCCCCTGCGAATCTTTGCGATTCACCCACCAGGTAAAATTCATCAGTAGCTTGTGGAACGCCGCTTCCAGGAACTCCATGTCCGGCTTGCCGGTCAGCTTCGAATCGATTTTGAAGACGCGCCAGCAGGCCCACGGATGCACCGGCGGATTGACGTCGCTAAACTCCCACTCGTAAGCAGGGAGCTGGCCATTCGGCGATTGATACCACTCGCGCAGCAACAAATAGAGCTGATTCTTTGCGAAGTCGGGATCCACCATGGCCAAGGGAATCGTGTGAAAAGCGAGGTCCCAGGCAGCGAACCACGGGTACTCCCATTTATCGGGCATGGAGAGCACGTCGTCGTTGTAGACATGAATCCACGTGCGGTTACGCCCGCACAGCCGCGATGCCGGAGGCGGAGGCATTGCCGGGTCGCCTTTCAGCCATTCTTCGACCACGTAATGATAAAACTGTTTGCTCCACAGCAGCCCCGCGAACGCCTGGCGCTGCACCATGCGCGCGTCGTCAGAAAGGCTGAGCGGCGCGAAGCCATAGAATTCGTCCGCTTCTTCGATGCGGTCCAGGAACACGCGATGAAAATCGAGCTGGGGCGCGTCGCCCGAAGAAAGACGAAAATGCAAAACTTTCGATCCGCCGGAGTCGAGATCCAGCCGATACACGCCGCAGGCCTTGGTGCCGGTTTCATCCGGGTTCACCGCGGCGCACTCCTTCTCAATCAAGTAGCGATGAAAAGCGTCCTTGGTATACGGCTGCGCGCCTTGCCAACCCCACATGCGCAGCGTATTGGTTTCGTTCTCAGTGAACAATAGCGGAGGGGCATCTTCCAGCCACAGTCTGAATTCACCGAGCGATCGCTCCTCGGTAACGATGGTGTGGGTGTCGAATCGCGCGAGCTCGGGGCGGGGAGTGCCATAACCCCAGCTCCACGTATTGCGGAACCAAATGGTCGGCAGCAAATATAACATCGCGCGCTCCGGGCCGCGATTGATTACCGTGGCCCGTACCAAGACATCGTTGACATCCTGCTTGGCGTACTCGATGAAGATGTCGAAGTACCGATTGTCGTTGAAGATTCCGGTATCGATCAGCTCGTATTCGCTCTCGGCGCGCGAACGATTGCGATTTGTTTTTACCAAGTCCGAATACGGAAAGGCCGACTGCGGATACTTGTACAGCGCCTTCATGTAGGAATGCGTCGGCGTGGAATCGAGGTAATAGTAGTATTCCTTTACGTCTTCGCCGTGATTGCCCTCTGGGCCGCTGACCCCGTACAGCCGTTCTTTGAGGATGGGATCCACGCCGTTCCAGAAAGCGAAGGCAAAACATAATCGCTGGTGATTGTCACAGATGCCGGCGATGCCGTCCTCGGTCCAGCGGTAGGTGCGCGAGCGGGCATGATCGTGGGTGAAGTAGTCCCAAGCCGTACCATCGGCGCTGTAATCCTCGCGCGGATTGCCCCAGGATCGTTCGGATAGATACGGGCCCCAGCGTCTCCAATGCGAGGTTTTGCCTCTGGCCTGGAGCAGGCGTTCTCGTTCAGCGGGCATGTTTTGTGATCTGAGTTCTGCGCATCGGCAAGTGGATTGATCCTCTACAGCATACCCGGTAGACTTGGGTGTTTACCAGGTTCGGAGAGGGCGCGATGAAAATCCATCCGCATATTGTATTCAACGGTAGTTGCCGGGCGGCGTTTGAGTTTTACCAGCGATGCTTGAACGGAAAAATCGTCACGATGATTACGTACGGCGATTCGCCCATGGCGGGACAGACAGCGCCGGAACTTCGCGCGAATATTTTGCACGCAACGCTCGTGGTGGACGACCGGGTGATTTTCGGCTCCGATGTTGCTGAAGACCATTATCGGCCGCCCCAAGGCTTCCATTTGACTGTCGGCACGAGTGACCCGAACGAGGCGGAGCGCCTGTTTCGCGATCTCTCGGAAGGCGGCAAAGTAGACATGCCGCTCCAGCAGACCTTCTGGGCCCTCCGGTTCGGCGTGCTGACAGATCGATTTGGCATATCGTGGGAGGTCAATTGCGAAGGGGCGAAATAAGGTCCATTACATCTTCGAACAGACCCAGGCTGCGATCGCGCAGTTCTTCCCGCCCGCTTTGCGGCATTCCAGCCTGGCCCGTTGATGGGCGCTCTCCTTCAGGTTCGCAGTGCCCGAGGTGACGATTTTGACGTCCGCCGCGAAGCCATACGCCGCAAGCCAGAACGATCCAGCGGAGCAGTAAGGTTTAGCCTGGCGCATTCCTGTTATCCATCGGCAAACTGCGCCCGGAACTTGCGATACATTTTCGGGAACTCGCCGTCCTGAATCTCGTATCTTCGTCTGTATCTCTCGGGGAGGCAGACATGCAGAACCTGGCCGGCACCGTTCGCTACAATTTGCGGCAATTCCGGCAGTCGCCGGTATTTACCTCCGCAGCCATTTTGACACTGGCTTTGGGCATCGGCGGAACCACGGCCATCTTCACTCTGATTCATGCTGTAATGCTGCGATCCTTGCCGGTTTCTGATCCGTCGCTCCTGTACCGGATCGGCGACGGCGACAATTGCTGCGTGATGGGCGCACCGCAAGACCGCTGGGGCATGTACGCCTTTCCGTTTTTCGAGCGTCTCAAGGCCGCGGCGCCCGAATTCGAGGAAATGACCGCCTTCCAGGCCGGTCATGGCGGAGCCAGCGTGCGCCGGCAAGGCAGCGCCGAAGCAGCGAAAGCGCTACGTTCCGAGTACGTCACCGGCAACTACTTCTCGACGCTCGGCGTTCGCGCGTACGGCGGCCGTCTTTTCACGCCGCATGACGACACGCCGGCTTCCCCACCCGTTGCAGTCCTCAGCCATCAAAGCTGGCAAACGAATTACGGCGGCGACCCGTCCGTGGTAGGCTCTTCGTTCGTTATCGAAGGCCATCCCTTCACGATTATCGGAGTTACGCCACCGTCATTTTTTGGAGAAACTTTGCGTTCCGATCCGCCCGATATTTGGATCCCGCTGCAGAAGGAGCCGATGATCGCCGGCGAGAGCACCCTGCTCGCGCAACACCTGGCGGCGTGGCTGCGGGTGATCGGCCGCCTTCGTCCGGGTGCAACCACTACCGGGGTAGGCGCGCGCCTGACGGCCCTCTTGCACCAGTGGATGCAGCATGACGTCTCCTATCCCGGCAACTGGGCGCCCGACATGATACGGATCTTAAAGACACAAGTGATCAACGTCGTTCCCGGCGGCGCAGGTGTCGCGGAAATGAAAGACGATTACGGCCGCGGTCTTCAAATCTTGCTGGCTGTTTGCGGGCTGGTGCTGCTGATCGCCTGCGCCAATGTCGCGAACCTGCTGCTGGCGCGGGCCGCATCGCGCCGGACGCAAACTGCAATCCGGCTGGCCGTAGGTGCGAGCCGCCGCGAGATTATTCTTCAGGCGCTGATGGAAAGCGTACTACTCGCGATCGCCGGAGGCGTGGCCGGACTGCTCGTAGCTGTCGGGGCTGCGCGGCTGCTTCTGATCCTGGCATTTCGAAGTTCGCATTTCCTTCCGATCAGCGTTTTACCCTCGCTGCCGGTGCTCGCGTTCGCGTTCGTACTGGCTCTGGCCACGGGAATCATCTTCGGCGCTGCACCGGCCTGGTTCGCGACGCGCACCGATCCGGTGGATGCACTGCGCGGGGCAGGCCGCAGCACGACGGATCACGCCGGCTTCACTCGCAAAGCATTGCTGATCGCCCAAGCCGCAGTATCAGTGGTGTTGATCGCTGGCGCGACGATGCTCGCCCGCAGCCTGAATAAGCTGGAACACCAAAATTTCGGATACCGGACGAATGGGCGGGTGGAGGTTTTTCTGGAGAAACCGCTCGGAACCTATTCGCTACTCAAATTGCGCGCTATCTATCGGCAAATGGAGGAGGCTGTGAACCGGATTCCGGGTGTAAATGGCTCGGGCCTTGCCACGTACAATCCCCTCACGGACAACTGGAGCGACTTGGTGATCATCGCCGGTCATCCCGTTCCCAGCATGACCAACGCTGATGCGGTTGTGTCTTGGGATCGCGTGAGCCCAACTTATCTTCCGAATTTGGGACTTAGCGCCATTCGCGGCCGAAACTTTACCGCTGCCGACGACGAAACCGGTGCGCCTGTGGCTGTTGTCAATGAAACCTTCGTCAAACGTTTCTTTAGAGAAGGCGAAGATCCTATCGGTCAGCATTTCGGCACGGACCTCGTCGAAAACGCCAATACATTCCGGATCGTTGGTGTTGTGCGGGATGCAAAATTCCGGGGCTTCGCCCTCAGCAACCCGCCCTCCCCCATGTTCTACGTGCCTCTGGCGCAAGTGATCGCCTACCAGAATCCCCTAATGCAGAAAGCGGAGGTGATGTCGCATTTCATCTCTGGACTGATGCTGGTGACCAATGTGCCACCCGGCGTCCTGGAACCGGAGCTGCGGCGAGCCTTAGCGGGAGTGGATCCGAACCTGACAATCGTCAGCGTACGCACGCTCGACGAGCAAATCCGGTTGATCCTTGGACAGGACCGTGCCGTTGCAAGCCTGGCCGGGATGTTTGGAATTGTAGCGTTAATTCTAGCCGCAGTCGGACTGTACGGAGTTACGGCCTATCTGGTCGCGCAGAGAACCAATGAAATTGGCATTCGGATGGCGCTAGGCGCCGACCGTTCCTCGGTGGTCCGCTATGTTCTTGGCGGCGCCTTCGTTCGCGTGGCGGTGGGGCTTGCACTCGGGCTACCAATGGCGATTGTGGCCGGACGTCTCATTTCCTCGCGATTGTACGATGTCTCATTTTGGGATCCTATCGCGCTGACCACGGCTGCGGGCGCGCTGGCGATTTGTTCTTTCATTGCCGCGTTGATTCCCGCAAGCGCGGCGGCATCCATTTCGCCGCTGGCCGCCCTTAGGAGCGAATAGGAATAGCTCGCGAACCGAGCGACATGCGGAATCCCACCAACGCCAGCGCGGCGATCATGATCACGACCGCTAGCGAACTGACGCCATACCAGGCGGAGAAATCAGTAGTAAAGAAAGATCCGCTCATCGCATCGAGCACGAATGCCGCCACCACCAGCGCGAAAAAGCCCAGCCGAAGCATGAGGAAGACCAAAAGCCCGTAGATCAGGGCCATCAGCACGGCCCGATACAGCGTTTCCGGATTGGTCCCCGGATTCCTTCGGAATGTTTGGAATAAGGTCCATCCCGCGACCCACACCACCGCTGCTAACCATTGCTTTCTCAGCAACGCCCGCAACAGGAACAGCGTGAGGAAAAGGATGAGGGTTCCGCCGACCACTCCCAGCAGCGTATCCGCAACTGCGCTCGAAAAAGCCCGGAAGCCTCTTAGCTGACCGAGATCGAACTGATAAAAGTTCGGGGCGCCGATACGCAGGATGGCGTACGAAAACAGCGTCAGGAACAGCAAATAGACCACGCCGACCAGGACTCCGAAGAGCAGATCGCGCCCCACCAGCGGATCCCGCCATTTTCCCGTAAGGACGCGCGACCACGTGATCAGCGCTTGCGGCCAATAACGCCGAATCCAAGGTTCCAAAGCCAGATACATTAGCCAGTATTCGACCAGGACGAAGGCAGCATTCGCCAGCGCGTTGCCTATCAACCCCTGTTCGGCTTGGGTGGCTACGTGGTGCGCATGCAGAATCCACGCAATCAGACTCATCCCAGCGCAGTAGATGCCGATGCGGGTGGCTCCACGAAGATCTCCGCGGCCCGCTTTCCAGTTGTAGTGCGCGATCCAAATCGCAGCGATCAAAATCAGCGCACCGCCGATATAGAATGCGGCGCTGCTGATGGCCTGCATTGTGGTCACAGCCGGAGGCACAAGACGTGTCGACCTGGTCCACGGCCCGAAAATCTGGAAGAAAACGGGCTTGCCGTGGAAATACGCCGCTTCCACTCGCACCGCTACATCCGGCTGGCCGGTGAGAGGGCCGGTCCACGCCGCGCGCACATCGGTGGGGAAGGGCGGCGTCCACTCGGGCGGAACGGACGTGAAGTCGCGCATATCGACTCCCGCGGCGGCAAAAAGCGCGGGCCAATCCGGCATCTGCGTTTCCGTTCCAGGCGGCTGTCGATCTGGGGGCACGGCGGCGAACCTGCGCAGGTGGCCGTCCATCTCAAGAGCGATAGAAATCATTCCCGGTTCGGTGACGGGCGGATCCGTGATGCCCGCCGCTCCATAGGATCGGCTACGTTCAGACGCCAACGGCGTCGGGCTTTGACGATACCAATAGCCGAAGCCGTTTTCGGGCTGCGCAAAGATGCGGGCCCATTCACCCATGTTGTGTCCCTTCGCTCGCATATACGCGAGATTGATGGGATCCGAGAAAAAGCCGCCCACTTGATCGCCTGCGCGCTCTGTGTAACCAAAACTGCGAGCGATGTCGCGCGCTTTCGCCGCGAGCACCTCCGGCGAATTCTCCATGGGCACCAAGTTGATCAAATACAGGTGAGGGGAGGCGAGGCAGAAGGCGGCGATTCCCACCAGAATTCCAACCAGGGCGGGAATCGCGATTCGAAGTGATAGGCCTTCTGTGGATCCGGCTGCGGCCACTGCTTCCGGCGATGGCGTTTCCCCTTCGGCAAGTGCCGCTGTTAATGGATCGCCACCAGGAAGCATCGCCGCCAAAGCCAGCGCGGATTGCGGGCGCTGCGTGGGATCCGCTTCCAGACAACGCAGGATCGCGCGCTCCACGTTCCGGTCCAAGTCGCCGATGAGCGTGGATGGAGTCGTCACTCGGCTCTCTTGCCGCAGGCGCGTCATCTCAGCCAGCGTGCTGGCCTGAAAAGGCAGCTTGCCGGTAAACACCTCGTACAACACCAGGCCCACAGCATACAGATCGCTCTGGACCGAGACCGCTTGGCCCGAGAGCTGCTCCGGCGCCATGTAAGCCGGTGTTCCATTGCGAATTTCGGCGCCCTCCAGCTGCTCCGCGATCGCGGCCAAGCCGAAGTCGGTAATGCGCAGCTCGCCGCGCGAATCAATCATGATGTTGGCCGGCTTGATGTCGCGATGCAGCACGCCTTGCGAATGGGCCGCAGCCAGGCCCGCGCATAGCTTGCGCGCGAATTCCGTGGCTTTATCAGCCGGCAGCCGTCCGATACGGCGCAGCAGGCTGCCTAAGTCCTCGCCATCGATGTACTCCATCGACAGATACGGCTGGCCTTCCACTTCGCCGATGTCGTACACACGGCACACGTTCTTGTGCGAAATCTGGCGCGCGATGCGGACCTCATCGTAGAAGCGCGCCAGCAGGTGGACGTTGCCCTTCGCCGCTTCGGGCAGAAATTTCAACGCGACCGGTTGGCCGAGCATGAGATCGTCGGCGCGGTAGACTTCGCCCATGCCACCTTTTCCGAGGCGCGAGACGATTCGATATCGGCCGGCCAGCAAAGCACCAGGTGCGAAGCGCTCGCCTGCCTGCGAGAGCGACGGATGCGAAACCGGCGTGGCCATGGTTTCGATATTTTCGGCATCAAAGGCGCCGGGCATAGCGGGCTAGCTGCTAGCATATCCCAGGTACGCACCCCGCCTTCCCGCCACGACGGCAAGACACTACATTCGATCTATGATGGCGTTTAGCGTAGCGCTGGGCCGCATCGCCGCGGCGCACTTTGCATCGTCCGGCAAATAGTATCCGCCGATGTCTACCGGCTTACCCTGCGCCGCCAACAACTCGTCAGTAATCTTACGCTCGCTCGACGCCAGCGCCGCGGCTATCGGAGTAAAGCGCTGCTTCAATTCCGAGTCTTCACCCTGGGCAGCGAGTGCCTTCGCCCACGACAAGGCCAGATAGTACGTCGAGCCGCGGTTGTCGATCTCGTTCACCTTGCGCGAGGGGTATCGCGAATCTTCGAGATACTGGCCAATCGCTTGGTCCAATGTCTTGGCAAGCAGTGCCGCACGGCGGTTGCCTGTTTTCTGCGCCATCAACTCCAGCGCAGGGACCAACGCACAATATTCACCTAGCGAATCCCAGCGCAGATGGCCTTCTTTCAGGAACTGCTGCACGTGTTTGGGCGCTGAGCCGCCGGCCCCAGTTTCGAGCAATGCGCCGCCTCTCAGCAGTGGGACGATCGACAGCATGCGAGCGCTGGTTCCCAACTCGAGTATCGGAAAGAGATCGGTGAGATAGTCACGCAGCACATTCCCCGTGACCGAGATGGTGTCCTGGCCGCGGCGAATTCGCTCGAGCGAAAATTTCATTGCGTCAACCGGCTTCAGGATTTTGATTTCCAGTCCGGAAAGGTCGTTCTCCGGCAAATAGGCTTTCACTTTCCGAATGATTTGCGCATCGTGGCCACGATCGGCGTCGAGCCAGAACAGGGCCGGTGCGCCGGTTGCCCGCGCGCGTTCCACGCCCAGCTTTACCCAATCGCGGATCGCCTCATCTTTGGTCTGGCAGGCGCGGAAGATATCGCCGCGCTGGACGCTTTGTTCGAGCAGTGTCTTGCCGCCCGCGTCCACGATTCGAATGGAGCCGTCACCGGGCGCTGTAAATGTCTTGTCGTGCGAACCATACTCCTCCGCCTTCTGCGCCATAAGCCCGACGTTGGACACGCTGCCCATGCTCGCCGGATTAAACTGGCCATGCTCCTTGCAATCTTCAATCATGGCCTGATACACGGTGGCGTAGCAGCGATCCGGGATCATCGCTACAGTGTCCACGAGCGCGTCCTCTTTGTTCCACATCTTGCCGCCATCGCGGATCATCACCGGCATTGACGCGTCGATGATCACGTCATTGGGGACGTGCAGGTTGGTCTTCCCCACCCGCGAGTCCACCATCGCCAAATCGGGGCCCTTCTGGTAACAGGCTGCGATGTCTGCTTCAATCTCGGCCCTTTTGCCGGCCGGAAGTCGCTCGAGTTTCGCCAGGACGTCGGCCAGCCCATTGTCGACGTTGGCGCCAATCTCTTGGATGGCGCCGGCGTGCTTATCCAGGGCATCGGCGAAATAGACGGCTACACAGTGCCCGAACATGATGGGATCGGAGATCTTCATCATCGTGCACTTCAGGTGCAGCGACAACAGAGCTTTGTCGGCTTTGGCGGCGGCGATCTGCTCCGCATAAAATTTCCGCAGCGCTGCCACGTTCATCACAGCGCAGTCGATGACTTCTCCCGCGAGCAGTGGGATATTCTGCTTGAGCACCTTCACTGCGCCGGCTGAGTCCACGAATTCGATCCGCACGTTGGTTGGCGCGCCAACAGTCATGGATTTCTCGCTTCCATAGAAATCCTTGTCATTCATGTGAGCAACCCGCGTTACGGAACCGGACGTCGGCCACGCTTTCATGCCTTTGTGCGGATGTTTCCGCGCAAACGCTTTCACCGCGGCGGAAGCGCGTCGGTCCGAATTGCCTTCGCGCAGGACGGGGTTGACGGCCGAGCCCAACACCACGCCAAAGCGGGCCTGCACCGCACGCTCCTCTTCGGTGGACGGATTCTCGGGATAGTCGGGTATGTTGTAGCCCTTTCCGCGGAGCTCCGCAATGGCTTCCCGAAGCTGCGGGATGGAGGCGCTAATGTTGGGGAGTTTAATGATGTTGGCTTCCGGTGTTTGCGCCAGTTCGCCCAGGCGCGTCAACTCATCGGGAATCCTCTGATCGCTCCGAAGACACTCGGGGAAATTGGCGATAATCCGCCCGGCGAGCGAGATGTCAGCCGTCTCGATCTCCACCCCTGTGCCCTTGAAGTACGCCTGCAGAATGGGCAGCAGCGCGTATGACGCGAGAGCGGGCGCCTCGTCGATCTTGGTCCACGTGAGCTTCATAGTGTGTTGGTCCGGTTCATGTATTAGTCTCAGTTCGAACGAATGTAGAGAGAACTCGGTGCAAAAGAGGGTCTCAAAACTGAAAGCGTAGAATATCATGACTAACCGCTGGAGGTGTTCGCCGCGGATCGGCGAGAAGTTTCAACTCCAGAAGAAGTGGTCGTGTAGAATCAACCGAGGAACCCAACTCAATGCACCCTCTTCTTACCCGGCGGAAATGGACCGCGATCCTGCTCGCAGCCACGCTCTCAGTCATCGTTTACGCGCAATCGAACCGGCCTTCGGATCTTGATCCTCAATCGGGCGCGCGCCTGCCCTATCTGAAGAAGTCTGATTTGGACGCGAAGACCCAAACCAGTCTTGCGCCTTTCCTGGCCAAAGACGATACTCTACGTGGGCCGCTCGCGTTCGCGGCCTATAACCCTGCCGTTGCGCAAGCATTATTCGATCTACATAACGCAGCCGTCGGGGGTGGGACGCTGGACCCGCACACCCGCGAGCTTGCAATTCTGGTCGCCTGCCGCGAGACGAACTACAACCTGGAGTGGAACGGCCATCAGTCCGCCGCTCTTAAGGCGGGAATAGACCCCAAGGTCATCGATGTGGTTCGCCTGCAGCGCCCGGTCGACGGTGTCAACGAAAAGGACGCGACGGTGATCCGCTTTGGACGCCAGCTGTTCCACGAGAAAAAAGTCGATTCAGCCACCTTTGCCAAGGCCGTCGAGTTATGGGGAAAGCGCGGAACAATGGATATGGTCGCGGTCATGAGCACGTACGCTGTGAGCGGCTATTTTGCGATAGCGGTCGATGAGCGTGCTTCGGAACGCAAGTCCGAACTTCCGGCTGTGAAGTAGCGCGCCAAAAAACTTAAAGGCGTAGGAAAGATAAGTGGTCGGGGCGAGTGGATTCGAACCACCGACCTCCTGGTCCCGAACCAGGCGCTCTAGCCAGGCTGAGCCACGCCCCGAAGTGAACGAACAAGCGAATTAACGTCTTATTTTAACACCTATGGTTTGGCAGGCGCAGCGGCGAGCTGGAAATTCACGATGACGTGCTTGCGTGTATCGTAGACGCTGATCTTTTTGACGGGCGCCACTATATCGCCGCGCTTGGCCACCAGTTCGAAATTGATGTCCATCGGAAGATCGCGAAAGACGTATTTGCCGTCGTCTTTGGTTGCGAAATCAACGATGGTGGAGGTTTTCGTGTTCTTCAACTGGACTATGGCATTCGCCAGGGGATTATCCGCTGCGTCCTTCACTACTCCATCGACGACACGGGTGTTGGATTCCTTCTCGTTCTTGACCCGGTTGTTTTCCAGGAAGACGTTCGGCTTTTGATCGGGCCCGTCCTGCGCCAGAACAACCGAAGCGGCAATAACTAGCGCCAGCGACAGGATCTTCATGGCTTAGAACTTGTTCAGCTCCGCGATCAGCGCCTTCATGCCCTTCTTGCGATAGATCTGCGCCAGGCGTTGTTCCTCGTCGGAGGGCGCCACCACACGCTGCAATTCGGGAGACTCCAGGTCCGAACGCGTCGGAATCCAGAGTGTTCCGTCCGAGAACTCAACGCTGCTCACAAAACCGGTCATACCTTCGATACCCAACGGCTGAGCGCCCAGAGCTGGAAACTTCAAGGTAGCATCGCCCAGGATCTGGCTTTTTTGGCCCGGCGCCAGGTTCAACTCCGCAGGCACCGATCCTGCCAGGAACTCACGCCCCGAATGATCGTGCAGAATCCATCCGACTTCGAGGTACCGAACCGCGCGGTCCGAGCGGTTCTTTACTTCGAGTCGCGGGGCCCTGGCTTCATTGCCTGCAATGCGCGCCATACCGCCCATCGGCTCGATCGGCGAATCGGGCAGGCTCAGAAACGCGAACTGGACCTGTTTTTCGGGCTCGAAGTTGGTGGCACGCGCGCCGCGAACTACCTGCACGTCAAGGCTGGGGCGATCGGCCTGATGCGTCAGGCTTTCAAGCATCTCCTGGCGGAGTTTTTCCGGGCCGCCCGAGGCCAGGATGGATTTAAAATAGCGCCGGTCCCGGCGAGCTTCCCATTCCGACAGCGTTAGTGTGCGCCGCGAGCTCAGCTTATCCGGGCCGAAGAAGCTCAGATCGTCGAAGAGTACGCCATCCAGGCCGATCTGCACCGGGACGCCGGAGGAAGCCTGCAAGGGCCGCAACAGGCGCAAATCGATACGAACCGGAAAAGCTTCCTGGGGGCCGACGTCGAGACTTGTGACCGTGACGGAGCCTTTGCCCCCGGGCGTGACATCCTGCGCCGTGACTACCAACGTGATGCCGCGAATCTTGCGCTGGCTGGTGTTGCGCAAGGAGAGAGCGGCGTGCACGTCCAGCAGCATCGCGCCACCGCGCGGCATCTCATTCGACTCGCCATAATCGGCCGCCAGTAAGACGACGGGCGAATCCGCCGGCAGATCGATTTTGGGCAGAGCCGCGGCGAATAGCGCCGCATTGCACGGAATCAAAAAGAGGGCCGACGCAAGGACTGCGCTACTGCTGCGCATAATACACCTTGTTGGTGGTCACCTGGCCGGTATCGGCATCCACGAACCGTACGCCGGCCGAACCCGGCATGCTCACCGAAACCGTGACGCCATCGGCGCGCGGCATCAAAGACAACGCGCGGCCGTTTTCGCGAACTTGAATGCTGGAGGAGGATGCTTCGAGCACCACATCTTCGGGCGCCAGCGATGCATTTGCGGAATGCACCAGCATTCCAATCCGTTCCGCGCGGATGCGCTGGAGCGAAGTCAACAGGTGTTCGGCCTGCTGAGTCGGCAGACTGGTCCAAAAGGCGATGGCGAAAATCGCGAACGCGCCTGCACCCACCAGGGCCGGTTTCCACAGCAA
>Ga0070741_10007047_pt1 | contig 23624 bp, 19 predicted proteins | sample Coa_R1_4_FD_66440 | JGI IMG/M metagenome (GOLD analysis project Ga0070741, IMG submission 66440) | Surface soil microbial communities from Centralia Pennsylvania, which are recovering from an underground coalmine fire - Coalmine... | ecosystem: Environmental > Terrestrial > Soil > Unclassified ...
CGCCAGGCATAGCCCGCTGTCTTGTGCAGCATCTCCACCACACAGGACTCTCCATTCGATAGACGTGCGATCATCTCTTTGACTCTCATGTGGTTGGTCGACTCGCCGGGCCAGCGGGCATTGATCGAAGCCGCCAGGGCACGATAAGAAATCTCGATCATCCCAGAAGGGGAATCGCGCAGGGCGATCAGGATGGTCTGAATCGTGTGGTCGGCGATAGTCTCGCTCCATTTCCCTTTCGGCTGGCGTTCTCGCATCATGGCGACGAACCGCGCCGCCAGTTCCTCGATCTCATCGGTAGCCTCTCCCTTAACCAGCGGAGGCAAGGTCTTCTCGCGCGGGTTATAGGCCGTAAAGTCCTTCAAGCGGAAGGTTTGCCAGAGTCGCCCGATGGTGTAGAGCCGCGCCCGCAGATCGGACGGGCTACGGGCGGGAACCTTCTGAGCCAGATCGCACAGGGCTTGCTCGGCACGGTCGGAGCCAAAAAGAATGACCGAAGCCAGAATCCCGCGCTTTCCGTTCATGCTGATCCAATCCCAAAAGCCGCCAGGCAGAAATTCCTCCGTCCAGACCTGCAACGCCCAGTCCATCGTGTAGCGTGGAGGGGACGTTGCTTCTGCGCCTCTGTGGGGCGTTTCTGGCGGCTTGGTAGCCTCATTGGGCAATATGTCGGGCGCAGGCTCCGCCTGGGTCTCTTGAAACACAGGAACCGCTTCTGCGGCGGTTGACTCCGTCCCGATTACAGGAGCGCGCCAGGACGCGACCAGATCGCGGGCCTGCTGCCAGCGTAGGACAATCGGATTGTCGGGCAGAAGCCGATGCACCTCCGCCATCTGGTCGCGGGTGAGCAGGTCGGCCTGCCCGATGCCGATGTCGGTGATAGCCCGCAGGATCGCGTTGCCTGCGGTCACGAATGCCTGCGGTTCCCACCCCAACGGGCTGTCCTCCCGCCGATACCGGAACGCAGCGTCCATAAGGCGGGCCTGCTCCTCCACACCATACAACCCGCCCGCTTCAATATCAATCCACAGAGCCAGGTTGCCCGTTTTGGCGTGCTGACCACCGGGCAGGCGCATCAGGGCGCGCAGATTGTTCTTATCGGCATGAGTACGCCCATCATCGCGCTCTTCCAAAAGCCAGAGGAACGATTCCAGCAAGTAGGACGCAAAGTGGTGAGGGCAGCCGCAAGGGAGGGCGATCACGGCCTGGAGCCCCCTACCCGCTGTCCGAAAGGCGCGGTACGGCAGTCCCAGCGCGTGCGCGACGGTGCGCTGCTCCCGAAGGTCAGTCAATATTGGCGCGGCGCGTTCGTACAGCCAGGCAAGGTTATCGTCCACATCCAGCCGCAGGCATCTGACCGCGTTGATCTCCGACTTCCACTCATAGTCAGCAAAATCGTACCAGGAAGTCACGCGCCGGATGTCGGTCGTGCCGACCGCATAGGTCTTCCCGATAAAGTGCTTCACGAGGTCTTGCAGACGGAGCGGCTGGCCTGGGCGGGTCTGCATCACTCCCGACGCCAGGCGGCGGCATGGCACAGGTTCCCCCTCGGTTTCTGTGATCCACTGCTCGAAATTTAACTGGCGACCCCAGATCGCACGCTGCGGCGTGCGCGCCAGAAGCCGTCGCGCCATCGCCACCGTCGCGGGCAGAGCCTTCCCATAGGTGTTGATATTCGGTCGCCTATAGCCCGCCAGGGCCGCGAAGCCATCGGATTCCAGATAGGCCGCGAAGGGATGCGGGTGATAGGCAAATAGATCGGTTGGAAACGCGCCGGGCGCGTCATTGTCATCAGGTTCCATCGTGACCAGGCCAACAGAAACCCCGCAGGGGAGCAAGTCCCTGCGGGGCGGTAGTCGCTGGTCAGGCGACAACTGATGATGCTGGAACCGCGCCGCTTGCTCCCAGCGCGGGATCAAAAAGTCAAGGAGCGGCCCACTGATTGACCAGATCGGCAGGCACAGGGTTCTATTCCTTTTTTGGTGTGCTGTCTAGGGCGGAACTCGCGGCGCGATACCAGCCGGGAGCGGCATCACTGCACACGCTATCCAGGAGACGGCGGAGGGCATCCCGGCCCCCGTTCGCGATCCCGGTCTGCTCGAGCAGCCGCTTGAACTGATGGTATGCTTTGGACTGCTCCTGCGCCGCGCCTACGAGCGCGTTTCTGGCGCGGTCTTTTCGGGAAGTGTTGGAAGCGGACTCGTCCTTAATCCAGTCCGCGTGCGCACGGTTATAGGTCGTCTGTGCGTCGTCCAGTTTCCGGCTGGCATTGGAGAGCGCATCCCACGCCCTTTCCAGATCGTACAGCAGGCTCATTCGGCAAACTCCTCAGCCCAGGCCGCCGCGTACCGCTCATTGATCTCCTCCCACTCCGCTGCAAACTCGTCGCGTTTGCGCACGGCCTCGGCACGGCGGCGCAAGGCTTTCGGCGTTGGTGTCTCAAACGCTTCTCGATCAGCATCTTCGAGAGCGATCTGCGCGTGTTCGAGGTCGCGCTGCACGTCCTCGCGCTCGGCAATGAGAGCAGCCAGATAAGGGCTGGGTTTATTGTCCATGATAGTAGTCTCCTTACGGGCGCAAACGAAACGCCCCTCGCGCAGCCTGACCGAAAGCGCAAGGGGCGTCTGTGTCGCCGCTGAACTGGGTTCTGCCAGCGGGAACGCATGAAATCTTGTGAGCGGTCAGGCTACAAAAATGATGACATGTGAGAAGGCTCGTCGCGCCAGCGACTACACGCTTCCCCTAATAGGGCTTTCTCAGCCCGGTGGTTCTCCACCTGCCCCGTCCGCATTCACACGCCCACATGGTCGAATTTCGCAGGGTTGGGCGAAATGGCTCTCCGCGACCAAAATCCAGAAGAATGGCGAAAAACCTGTGAACTGGGCGTGTATCACTCCGAATAAAGTCGTCAAATGGCGGCTGCCCCGGTTAGGTTAGATCGGGCGATTATAGGGCCGCACGCCGTCCCCGTAGGTCACAGGATGCGCACGCCGCCATTCTCTTCGATGGAAAGGGCGGCGGCGTGCGTATGCGCGTTCGCAAGTCCAGAAATCTTCGGGATAGACGGCTGGCAATGGCGGGGTTGCCGTCGTCATCAGGCGGCAGGTTCGGCCTTCTCCTGCTGCGCGAGCATCCGGCGATCCCCCTCCTGCGCGATGCGGGAAGCCAGTGCTACCGCATAGTGCATGACCGCGTTGAACGCCTCATCTTTGGTGAGCGTCTTGCAGGTCTCGACGATCTCTTTCCACTGGGCATCGTCGGGAGCGGCGTGCTTGCTCCACTCTACCGCCGTTCCCTGGTCGGTCGCTACGAACCATACTTTCAGGTGGCAGTCGCCGACGTACCACACTTCCACGTCCTGCGTCAACGAGCCGACCACCACTTGTGCCTTCGGCATTTCCCCGCACTCCATCGCGCGATTCACGCTCTTCATCGCCGTCATTCTCCTTCTGCTCGCTTTGTTTGCCTCGCGAGCGGGTTTCTATGTTTGTGGGCCGCACACTGGCGGCGTTGTCGGTGCAGCATTCCTCGCTCGGAACGTCTGCGCCGGAACCGGACGCGGTGAGGTCGGGGGCGACGGCGGGCATAGACACTGAGCGCAGCCGCTCCTCTCGCCGCGCGATACCGCGCAGGAGAAGCACCGTTGCACGCACCCAGGCGTTGTTGACCGACACCTCCGCCTCGCTGTCCCATTCGATGGGATCAGCGGACGGGGGCAGGGCCATCTCCGCGTGAATTGTCCGTGCCTTTCGTGCCACCCGATTCATCCAGTCTATTCCGATTTCGCGGTGGCGGTCTGAGCAGGCTACAAAACAGCAACCCCAGGCCGCGTTCGCGTCTGGGGTCATGGTATCAGAGCGGAAGAAAGTTATGGGGCTTCTGGTCAAAAGACCCGAAAAGGGCAAAAACGGTCTGATCTGACCAAATTTCAGGATCGGCTGACGATCAGGCGGATGGCATTCTGCGTGTGCGGCGGTTCCCGCTTCGGCATCTCGTCCACAAACCGCCGTTGATCGGGCAGGCCGCGAGCGATGGGCAGGTGATAGAAGATGTCGACAAGCAGTTTCCAGAACTCGATAGGCCGACGCTTGGTGGACGTTTCCGCCTGTCGGAGAATCCGCGCCAGTGGCGCAGGGGCAGGAGGATCGCGCTCGTCGCTGGCGTGTTTTTGAATGGCCCGCCACAAGGACTTCGCCACCGTCTTGTAGACGGCTTTGATGATGGGCGAGCCGGGAACGCAGCGATCCCGCAGACGGTCTTCTTCGCCCACCGTCCACTCGGCGGGGGCAGCGGCTCGCCGCAGGTTCTCCAATCCGCGTTCATACTGCGGGGCAAGCGGGGTTTTCCGTAGCAACGTGGAAAGACTCTCGACAGCCTTCTGGATGCGTGCGCCGTGCCGCTGAAAACTGACCCATTTTTCCAGATCGTGTTTCCATAGGACGAACCACAATGGCTTCGGGACATTCGCCAACAACGTCTGATAGGGCGCAGGCAGGTTCTTGTAGAAAGCGCGCACGATGGCGTCCTCGACCGTCAGCCAGGACACACCGAGAACGTGCAGCAGGTGTTCCAGATAGAGGTCGTAAGCCAACCAGTCCTGGGCGTCAATACTGGCGTGAACTCCGTCCAGTTGGTGTAGGCGTTGCGGCACGGTGCGGTGCGGAGAGCGCGGAAAGTCGCCGAATTCCATCAGATCGGAATCGTAGTTGCGGCTGCCGAGAAACGACAGGTAGTAGAGCGTGCGCACCGGGCCGATACCCTGGCGTGTCCAGCCCTCATCAGGTACGGCTTGGCGGAACGGTTCAAAGCGGTCATCGGAAACAGGTTGCTCGCGCGGAACGGCTGCCTCCTCGATCACGCGCCCGGTGACATCGCGAACGTCCTCCGCGATTTCTAATTCCATTTCCATCTCCGCCTCGAAGTCGGGCATCTCGCCGAAATCAGGGGCGGCGAGCGGGTCACGACCTTCGGTTGCCGACAGTTGAGCGATGGATCGGCATAAAGACTCCGCGATTCGGAACCGTGCGCTCGTCGGGAGGGTCACAATCAGGTCGCGGGCGCGCTCCGCGCCTTTTTGTTGGAGCGCGAGCCGCTGGTTAGGATCATCCAGGCGGTAATAGGGCAGCCGCTCACTTTGGGCGGGTCTTGTGGTCGGACGGGTGGAATCAGGCATACCATCAAATACGTGCGCCGTCCCGACCATGTTTCGGGTGCTGGATCAGCCTGGGACTCCCTGGCGGTCGTTTTTCTGTGGAGAAACCGGGGGGGGTGGGTCGAGATTTAGGGGTGTCAAGGAAGCGGTTTCAGCCGGGGGTGTGGATCGTTCCATCGAAAAGGTTCATCGGTCGGCGGCTTCGGATAGTTCCAAGACCTTTGATGGCAGAAGCAGGTAGCAGGGTGTCATCCTGCTACTTGCGTCTTTATCCCCGCGTTGCCGATAATCTCTCCCAGACAAACATGGCGACCGTGCCATGATCTTGACCTACGCGGCGGGGGCGTTGCCCCGCGCCGCCGCTCAGGGGCCAGGTTGTGTAGAGTGCCTGACGCTGTTCCGCTGTTGGTTTGAGAAGCGGCACTTCGACCACAATGCGGGCATAATAGTTAGCGATAAGCCGTGCTGCCGCTCCCATGTTCAAAGTTGATCCGAACTTTGAGAAGGGCCGCGCTGTGAAATGCAGCGCGGCTCTTGTTTTTTCTGTGATCTCTACCGCATCGATAACGGTCGCCAGCATCGCGGTTCGCTCCCGCTCGGTGCTGTCTCCCACAAATCTACCATCTCCGCGAGAATGCTTTGCACCTGCTGGGCCGTAGGGCGCACCACCGTAGCCTGCTCGATCTCCGCCGCCACCTTCTCCAGCCCGGACTACGAGTATCGCTGCAAGAGGGCGGGACTCGCGTGCAAACACATGATCGCTCTGGATAGCGGATCGTGGTGTAACTATAAGCCTCGGAGGTATTGTTGGACAACACGGTGGCTTCCCTCCATTCTATCGCCATCTACGATCTTGCGCATCCCGTTGGCGCGCTCCATCAGACAGGCAATCAGGTCGCCGGGTTCCACGCGCGCCTGCCTCCACCCGTCGGCGGGAACCTGTTTCGGCTCTGTCCATGAGAGATTCAGGGAGCGGCAAGAACATCATCCAGGATAGCGATAGGCAAGCCGGGAACGCGCCGGAAGCCGGTGTCATTGGTGACGAAGAGGGCGCAGCCGTGCAGGAGCGCGGTGGCGGCGTGGATCGCATCGGGGGTGCGAAGCGCGGGAATCGTAGCGCGCAGGCGGGCAGCTTCCCGTAAAACGTTTTGCGTAACGGGAAGCAAGCGCATATCTGATCCCAGCAGAACGGCTTCATACGTGGCGAGCAGGGCCGTGTCGTTGTTCCTGAGTGGGCCGACCAGAACTTCCATCAAAGTCAGATCGCTGCTGATAACCTCCAGGGTTCCTGACTGTGCCGCGCGCCAGAGCGGTTGCAGCGTCGGCCAATAAGCGGAGTAGGTTTCTACGGTATAGATGAGCGTCACTGTGTCCACATAAACGAAACCCGACGTGGGCAGGATCAACGCTCCCATGCGTCGCGCTCCTCTTGCAGATAGCGGTCGGCCTCTTCCGGGGTTTTGAACTGGCGCGGGCCGGGCGGCAGCGATTCGATAATATCCAGCACAGAACGTCGCTTTGGCGCGGAGGAGGCTGGCAGCGCGATGAAGATTTCGACTTCTTCGCCTTCGATTAGTTCCGGTGCAGTGACTTCGATCCGTTTTCCCGGCAAAACGCGGGTCGTGAGTTTGAGGGCGGCTTGTGTCATGGTTTCTCACCTCCTGCGGTTATTATATCACAGCACAGCCGTGCAAAGCCTCGATACGAAGCGACAGTCAGGCCATACCATCTTGTTCGCCTGCTTTCATCGTTCGTTCAAAGCGACCCAGAAGTTCGATGGTACAGCGCAACTCCTGGCCGTTACGCCGGGATGTCTTTGCAGCCTCACCCACCACTGCCGCAGCGAACAACAACGACACGCTCAGATCGAAACTGGCGTCCGTCTGGAGGGATAGTCTCACTCGGTTCTTTCCGGGCGCAGTTTTCGCTGCGCCTGATACTCCGACCATGCCCCCACGCTGCCATCCCGCAAAGCGATAGGGAAGTCGAGGCTGCTGGCGTAGAGATGCCGTTCGGCGAACGCGGCGGTGCGCTGGTTGATGAAGGCTACCGACGGGCGATCTACTTTCACCATTATCGAATGGCCGTCGAACTGCCCATACAAGGCCATGCGCCGCGACAGCGGGGCGGTTACGATCACGTCTTCACAGCCGAACCCCATAGGCATTCGCCGTCTTGCCGGGTCGGTGGACATCATCGCTACCGGGCTATCGGAACAGATGAAATCGCCCGCATCCTCCTCCGCGACCAGCAGCGACCAGGAGCGCGCCCTGAACACGGGAACCAGTTCTTCGGCAATCTCTAGCATCGTCTCCATGTGCCAGTTCTGATCCATAAGGAGCGGAGGGTTCGCCAGAAGGTCTTGCCGAAGGGCTTCCAGATCGGCTCCTTCCGGGAGCCGCACTCCCTCGCGTTCCATCTGCGCGACAAGCCATTGAAAGGAGTCGGGGCGCTGGAGCATCATCTCCGTCGCGAACCGCTCGATCCGCCGAGTATCCTCCCTTTCGCGCCTGCGGATACGTGGGACTCGGATCGCCAACATCGCGAGGAAGCGCATCAACGTTTCGTAATCCTCCGGGCCGAGCGGAAGGTTCTGGTCAGAGAGCCGCGCCATGACCTGCGCCATCGGCCCTTCCACGCGGTCGCTCAGGGTGTCTTCGATGGTGTTGGGATCGGCGTCAGGATGATCGAACGCATAGAGGTTCTTCTCGAAACCAATTGCGCTTGGACGCGACTCCCAGGTTTTGCCAGACGACAGAGCGAGGACACTGAGGCGGTCGTCAGGGCTGCCCGACGGCATGAATTTCGCCAGATAGGACACCGGAACGAAATGATGTTTGCGCTTGACTTCGCTCATGGTTCTTTTGAGGTAAGTACGCACTTCATAGCCTGTAGAGAGCGGCTACCTTCTCGTCAATCTCCGCCTCCCATGCCTCGCACCCAACGCCTTTTGCATCCAGGCATTTGTCCACGAGTGCGACGATCTCGGCCTGTTGTTCCGGCGTAGCGGAGGCGATAGGCAACCGCTTCCAGTCGTCGGGGTAGATGTGGAGTTTGCTGCGGCGTTGCTTTGCCAGCCACTCTTTTGCATACGCGGAGTTCATGATTCCCAGTAGATACTTTAAGGAGAACTGGCGGGAGCGTTCCTCCAACTCTTCGCGGAGAATCGCAGGCGATTCCTCGCCGGGCTTAACCTCATCACGGTACTTGGCTGTCTTCTGGATAGACTTGTTCCGTACACCTGATAGGAGATGCCAGGGTACGAACGACCATGCAGAGTGATTGTGGTATAAGCGACGGCTATCGTAGGCGACCCTCGGTGTACTGCCCGCCAAGTCCATCGATATCAACTTCTCAGGCACTTCATAAAGTTGTGGAAAGGTCGGTCGTCGGAAAAGTGCAGGAGCGCGCTCGGTTCCATACTCCAGATATCGGATTCGAGTTGGAAGCCATTTGTTAATATTTTTGCCCTCAATAAATGGCTTAGGGTGGTCTTCATCTTGCATATTCGAGATTAGTTCTGCCGTCCTGAACGCCATGTGCGCCTTACGTTCATCAGCGTGGATTACCATACCAACGCTAATATAACAGACCTGTTCGAGCGGTACATACCCTTCCGCCGCCTCTTCGTTTTGTTGCCCACCAACTTTTAAGAGACTTGCGCCAGACTGAAGTTGGGGGGCAGTAGAAAGAATTTCCTCGTTCCTATCAAATTCCTCGCGGCTCTCTCCCCATCGGCGGACTCGGACAGGCGCGTGTATGGCACTTGGCTTGGATTTCGCGAAATGAATGATAGTGTTGTTCACCCCAGCGTCGAACAGATCGATTTCAGAGCAGAAATCCACTCGTTCGAGACGCGCGCGTGTCAAGAAAAAGGTATGTGAGCGAGCCGCATATTTCGCGAAGTTGTAGGCGTCAGGGATGATGAAGACCATACGCCCGTTTGCTTGCAGAAGTTGAAAGGCTCGTTCCAGGAAGGGAAGGTACAAATCCCATTTCTCGTACAGCGTCTCATAATATCCCGGCTTAGTCAACGCCACTCGGTATCTCTTCCACTCTTCAATCGCCTTCTGTCTTGCCGCCTCATCAGGTTTCAGGTGCTTGAACTGCGCGTCGGCGCGGACATAGGGCGGGTTTGCCAGAATGATGTGAAAGCCGCTCTGTCCCGTGTCGTCGTCCTCTTCCACAAAGGTCTGCTGCGCGGCGACCTCATTGGCGAAGGCAAACCGACCGTCCATCGTTCGGACAGGCGACTTGGGTGCAAACACCTCGGCAAAGCATACGCGCCAGTCCACCGCGCCGTCAGGAGCCTGGGTTCCGCACAGATCGGCGATATCCTTTTGTACGGCAGCGATCTGTTTCTCCATGTCCGACTTCGACCGGCCCTGCTTATCGTGAGCCAGCAGGAAATATTGATCGTAGAGAGCCGCCAACTTCTCCGCGTCGGCGATGTAGTGGTCACGCTGCAGCGACAGCCCTTTGAGGTCGGGCGCAGGAGCCGTCAAACTGTCCCCGATACAGATTTTGAACTTGAGGTTCGGCAGGCTCACGTCGGCAGTCGGATCGTGAAGCGGGTCTCGCTCGTCATCCACCACGAGGGAGAGCCAGAGGCGCAGCATGGCGATATTGACCGCGAACGGGTCTTTATCTGCGCCGTAAAGGTTGCGTTCGATGATCTCCAGTTTGCGGGCATAGAGGGCAGCGTGATCCTTCACCTTCGCCGCGAACAGGCTGGCGCGCAGGCGCAGCAACTCCTGCATCATGCCGAGCAGATAGGCTCCGCTCCCGCAGGCCGGATCGCACACCGTCACACGCCTGAGGGCAGATAGAGCCGCCTCCGGGTTGGGCAGACCGGCGGGATCGTCGTCATCCACGAAGGCGGCGACCGCCTCTCGCACCGTCTTGCTGTCGCCGCCCAGCGCGTCCGTCAGATAACCTTTCAACGCCTCCCGGCACATGAAGGCGACAACGGGTCGCGGCGTGTAGTAGGAGCCGGTCTCATGCCGCCCGGTCACCAACTCCTCGAAGACTTTGCCGAGCATCTCCGGGTCAACCGCAACCATGACATCGAGCGGCGCGCTCTCCATGATGGTGAAGTTGTGGCGCGAGAACAGTTCCAGAATGGCGGCAAAGGCGTCGTTTTCGATCTGGACGGCTCCGCGCACATCGTCGGCGTCTACCATCTCGAACAGACCGCCGTTCAGATAGGGAACCCTGCCGCGCCGCTCCTGCAACTCTTCCAGAGCGTGCGCCTCCCGGCTGTCAGCGAGCGTTCCCAGGCCGAAAAAGAAGAGCCAGTAGAGCCGATCTCGATAGAAGTTCTCGCCCTTCGTCTCTGCCGCGGCAAAGAGCGCGGGCAGGTAGTCACGGCTGTTCTCAAACTCCAGCCAGCCCTTGCGGGCCACGAACTGGATGAACATCAGGCGGTTGAAGAGCCGTTGCGTGAACAGGCGTCGGTCGCCCTGTACACCTCGAACCATGCCCTCCACCGCTCCGAACGTTTCGCGGTACTCCTTGAAGAAGGCTTTGGTCACCGCCTCTACATCGAAAGCGCGCGTTATCCTGTCCATTACCTGCGTGATCGGCACGTCGCCATACAGTCCCAACTCGGTCGGAGCGAAGGCGAGTTCCGCAAGACGTTCCAGCGTTGTACGCCCCGGCTGTCCGACCGTGTAGGGCAGCGTTCGCAGTTCCGTTTTTCCGCCTGCGACTCGGCGCGCGGAGACGAACTGCGCCTGCTTCTGGTCGGCGGTCGTGTAGACGAGGAGGTGTTCCTGCGCGGTCGGCGTCAGAGCCTTGTGGACGGCGCGGCGGTAGATGATACCGGGCAGTTTCGATCCGGTGGGCATCTCCGCATGGAAGACGGGCAGACCTCCGAGTTCCGCAAGCGGCGTCAGCACGAGCGTCTCCCCATCTACCGCTACAGGCCGACGGGAGCCTTTGCCCGCGCCCCATCCCAGCGTATCATAGAAGAGCGGCGCGAGGTTTTCCCGCAGCGCGCCCGATTCCAGACGGGTTTGTATCTGCTCCAGTAGTCCCATCTATTATACATCTCCTCCTGCACATTCCGCCGCCGGAAAGAACCCCAGCGAACAGAGGATGCGCGGCTCCTGTGGCTCCTGCTCCTCCTCGATGATGCTCAGGCGGTCTTCTTCGCGCAGGGCGATAATCAGTTGTACGAGGTCAGAATCGTGCGCGCCGGTGCGGATCATGCGATTGATCTGCTCGGTGGCGCGGTTGGTCAGGCGGTAGGTATAGAGAGCCTGAATACAGGCGTCCAGTTCCGCCATATCCACAAACAGACTTGGCTTTTTCTTTAGTTGCTCACGATAGGCGGTCAGGCGTTCCCAGGCGCGGCGGCGCGCGCTGCGGGGCGGCCCCAGCGTTCCCGCGCCGATAGCCTCCTCTTCCAGCGCATGACGCACGGCAGCCTGAACAAGCGCATGGTGCTGCGGATGGCGCGGCAGGCCCGGCGTATCGGGTGTGCATTGCGCCGCCTGCAAAATGGCCGAGAGGGACTGAGAAACGACCTGACCACTCTTGTCCATGCGAACGAGCGCGTCCGTGCCATCGTCGGTCTTCAGGTAAACCATCACTCCTGGCAAGCCCTCTGCACGCCCCGCGCCGTGCGGCTTCGAGGCATAGATCACATTCGGCAGGTTCTCGACCTTACTGCGTATGCCGGGATCGGCTTTGACGGCATTATTCCAGATTTGCAAGGCCGCGCTGCTCAGGTCAACCTCCGTATCCTGATCGTCTTCCAGCGCAGACGATTTTTCCGTGTACAGATCGCGAATCCGGCTCTCTGCGGACTCACCGAAAAAGGCTTCATCGGAACCAACGACTTCCGAGTTGGCCTCCAGACGCTGCTGCAAGCGACGCTGCAAGCGAATGACTTTTTCGACGCCCTCCGCAGGCAAAAACGAGTAGACAACAATGGTATCGCTCTGCTGGCCGATGCGGTCAACGCGCCCGGCGCGTTGGATCATGCGGATGATGGCCCAGGGCAGATCGTACTGCACCACAATCGCCCCATCCTGAAGGTTTTGCCCTTCCGAGAGGGTGTCAGTCGCGACGAGTACCCGCAGTTCCGGCTCCCCGGCAGTCAGTTTGTGCTGATTGCTGCGCGGGCTGAAGCGACGCACCAGAAGGGTTGGATCGGCGGTCTGTGCGGTCGCCACCGCCAGATTATCCACGCCCCGTTGCCGCAACTGTTCGTGCAGGTAGAGCGCGGTATCGGCAAACTGGGTGAAGACCAGCACCTTCTCCTCGGCGTGGGTGTCGCAGATCAGTTCGGTCAGAGCCTCTAGTTTCGCATCTCGCTTCGGGTTCCAGGCTCCGGCCTCCTGGAGCAGCCCCAACAGGCTTTCCGCGTCCTGTCGCAACGCCTTCGCCAGTTCTTTGCGAAAGAAGGTCGGCGGTATCCACTTGAAGCGCGTCGGGAACTGCGTTCGGTAGAGATCGTACACCTGCGCCGCCCGTCCTTGATAGGCATCCCAGGTCTGCGCGGGCGAAACGGAGGAGGTCGTCTCCTCCGGCGCAGGGACGTCCTCTTCGGTGTCTTCCGTGTACTCCTCGTAGGTGGCGGACGCTTCCGGCGCGTCGGCATCGGTGTCCGTGCGGGACGAGTCGAGCAGTTCGCTCTCCTGCGTCCCTATCGGAATCGGCTGCCCGGTCTCGATGGCGTGCAAGGTGATGAGGTTGCGGAGAACGTGCCGCTCCAGGGAGAGCAAGAAACTGTATCCGCTCGACTCCAGCCGCTTAAAGAGGTTCGTCCGGCAGAAACCCATCAGACGCGGCCCGGCGCGGCCCAGATCGTCGAGCAGCCGCTTTTCGGCGGGTGTTCCGGCCTTTGCCTTCTTCTCGTCTACATAGTTTCCCAGCCCGTAACGGGGCAGGGAGAGCGCATTGATGATGTCCACGACACGATCTTGATAGAGTCGCGCATACTGATCGTTCGGGTCACGGTCATCCAGCCGGAAAGTCAGGTTACACGGCTGCCGTTTCGGGAAGTAGGATGGCTTGCCCTCGATGGTGACGTAGTAGCGATCTTTCCCGGCGTCATAGGCTGCGTAGTTTTGAATGATGAACTGGCGGGTGCGGCGCACCATGTAAAGACGCATCAGGTCGCGCCAGTCGTCCGGGTATTCCGACTTCTCGAAGGCGGTCAGCGACCGGGCCGGAGCCTGGAAACGCGCGGTAAAGTCGAGTTCGTTGACGCTCTGGAAGTAGCGTTCGGGACGGATACCCAGGTCACGCTTCTCGTCCACGAACAGCCGCAACTGATTGCCCAGATCGAGATACATCTTATTGAACGGCGTAGCGGTCAGCAAAACGCAACGGCTTTCGTTGCGCTCGATGTAGTCCCGCACGACCTGATACCGCTTGCCCTCCCGGTTGCGGAGGTTGTGGCTCTCATCCACCAGCACAAGTTTGTGGCGGCGCAGGCCCGGCAGTTTCCCCAGAGCCTTGCTGAGTGGCACGATCTCGGCCTTCAGGTTGTAGAGATCGATCTGCTGCTGCCACATGGAGATGAGGTTCTTAGGGCAGAGAATCAGCGTGCTGGCGTCCTGATCCTCTTCGTAAATCTTTGCCATGGCAGCGGCGATGCGCGTCTTGCCCAATCCGACGACATCCCCCACCAACACACCTCCGCGCGTATTGAGGTGCTTGACGGCCAGCGACACGGCAGCGGCCTGGAAGTCGAGCAGTTGCCCTCGGAATTCTTTCGGCAGTTTGAACTCGCGCTCACCTTCCCGCGCCTCCTGCGCCAGATGATAGGCCATCTTCAGATACACCAGGTAGGGCGGAACGATGTCCTCCCGCGCCCAACTGGTTTCAATCAGGGTCGCCAGTTCGTCGGAGATGTCGAGGCAGGCCGTATCGTTCCAGCGATCCTCAAACCAGCCCTTCAGTTTGTTGCAGGCGTCCTGTTCCAGCACGTCCACGTTCAACTCCCCGCCATGCTTCAGGCCGGAAGCGGTCAGGTTGCTGCTGCCGAGGTAGCCGAGTATCGGCGTGGCATGATCCTGCCGAAAGCCCAGGTACAGTTTTGCGTGGAGGGTATGGCGGAGAAACAGTTTGACCTGGAGTTTGCCTGCCCGAATCTGCTTTGCGACCCGGCGCAAGGTAGCCTCATCCTCATCAGTCGGCGCGCCGAGTTCCAACTGCTCCCGGAAACTCTGGGCGACCTGGCGTTGCAGCCGCGCGCGGGTCGGGCCATCCAGCACGTCGGGCTTCTTGACCAATCGCAGCGACCGGCGCATTTCCTCATCGGGAGCCTGATACATCCCGATCAGGACACGCGCCCGCCCGTTCTCCGACCCGTCAAAGTTTTCCACAAGGTCATGGATCGTGGCCCAGCCGCGCAGGTTGAAATAGCCCACGCAGATGTCGGCGCGGTAGGCTCCGGCGAGCGTCTGGCGCAACGTCGGCAGGAGCGGCGTCGCAATGTTGTCGAAGATGGTCGGCATGGATAGATGACTGCACGCAAGGTGAAAAAAGTGGGCGCGCGGGAAGGTGAAACCCGCGCGCCTGTATGTTCCCCCGACCGCGTGCATATTCCTGCCGGTTTTGACGGCAGTATGTCACGTCGCATTCGGAGCATTTTGCGTGGTGAACACATCTCCGATCTTTTGCTGGATATCAGCCAGTCCCCCAGGCATCGTTTTCGAGGCCATCGAACTGTCTATGGGGACTCGGATAGGCGTCTTCCTCTCCACCGTACTGGTCGACTGACTGGCGGCTTCTGCCTGCTTCTTGAGGTCGCGAAGAATCCTGCGGATGGTTTCTGCCTCTGAGAGCAGAGCCATTCTGAGGATGTAGCGGACACCCTGCATCGCCCAATCCCGCCTTTCTGTCGAGATGTCATGTGGCAAGTGGGCGCGCACTTCCCGAACGCACCTGTCCACATCTCTCTTCACTCGCTCCGGTTCGACGAGAACGGCTGTGGTCTGCACGGCGTCAGTAGGTTTTTCTTCGGCTTCACCTCGGCCAGTCAGCATATCACTGACTGCCTGCTTGGTATCCTTATCCTGGCGTTCCTTTCGGCCAGCAGACTGCGCGATAGCGTTCGCCCGCTGGAGTGCCTCTCGTTTTTCCTCCACGCTGGCGAGACGGTTGAGTTCTCTTACCTCGCGAGCCGTGCGTGGGAACATCTCAAACCCGGCCTTGTCCGACACGTCGGACATTTCGCGATACAGTTCCCAGGCGTTGATGATCGCATAGGCTTGCGACTTAGCGAGGTTCGGCAGTTCGCCCTCCAGGAAGTCCCGGAACGTGCGGTACTTCTCGCGATAGAGACGTTGGGCGTTGATGCGGTACAGAGCCTTGCCCATCTGCAGGAAGCCTCTCTCGTGCTGTTTGCACAAACCGAGATCCATGGCATACTGCTGCCGCTCCTCGCTCGTCAGTTGCTCTCCAGTCGAGATCACTGCCTCTTGCGCCTGCTCACTGTTCGGTTGCTTGCTCGGATTGTTTTCGGTGTCCATTGTTTTCTCCTGTGGCATGAAAAATCGCCAGTCGGTTTCGGCTGGCGATCACGTAATGGGTATGGGCCACCACTACGGGTACGAGGGTGGCGGAATGTTATAAGATAGCGGGCTTCACCTCCTTCCCAGAAGGCGCGACATAGCGAAGCCTCCAGGCAGAGAGCATCTGGAGGCTTAAAAAGTGGCCGAGTATGGACGGCAGAACGCCCATTGTCGAGAAAAAGCGGAAAAATTCACCGCTTTGAGATGAGAATGTCTCGTATCACGAAGCGCGGATAGTTCTGAACAAGAAGGATAGATGCTCTTGCTAGGTCGCCTGGTTCAATTGGATCAGGCGACCTTTTGTTTTGGTATCACTATCCAATCTTCGTGATCACATATCCTAACCGACCAAGCTGGCACTGTAAACATCCTAGTAGTGCTTCAAGGTAAAACATTGGCATGAATTTGGGTACTCTATCTCCATTCCCTTGTGAGGAGATTCCTATCATGCCAGCCAAAAAGCATCTGGTTGCTCTGACACCCAAGCAACGCGAACAAGCCGAAGTTGTCGCCCGCTCCTACAAGCACTCGGCTCTGGAGCGCAAACGCGCCCGCATCCTCCTGCTCGCCGATACCAACCGACCCGAAGGCGGAGCCAACGACCAGACGATTGCCCGCGAGGTCCAGGTCAGCGATGTCACCGTCCAGAACGTGCGCCGACGCTTTGCCCAAGGGAGCCTCCCCGCCGCTCTCTATCGGAAAGAACAAACCCACCGCAAAGACCGCCTGCTGGATGGCGCTGCGGAAGCCTGTCTGATCGCCACCGTCTGCTCGGCCCCGCCCCAGGGCAAGGGACGTTGGAGCCTGCACCTGCTCAAGGACACGCTGATCGCCCAGGGTTATACCGACACGGTCAGTCATGAGACCGTGCAGCAGACCTTGAAAAAAATGAACTCAAGCCCTGGCTAAAGACCTGTTGGTGCCTTCCCCCCAAGGAGAATGCCGCCTTCGTCTGCGCCATGGAAGACGTGCTGGATGTCTACACCCGTCCTTTCGACCCCAAGCGCCCGCTGGTGTGCCTGGACGAAGGCAGGAAGCAACTGCTTTCTCAGAGCCGCCCGCCGTTGCCGATGGAGCCAGGGCAACCCCTGCGGGAAGACTACGAGTATGGCCGCGAAGGCACGTGCAGTTGCTTCCTATGTCTCGCTCCGTTGCTATCCTGGCGTCATGTGGAGGTTGACGGGGCGGCGCACCGCCCAAGACTTCGCCCACGTCGTCAAAGACCTGGTGGACGTGCAGTTTCCCGATGCTGATAAGAGCGTGGTGGTACTCGACAACCTCAACCCCCCACACGCCCGCCAGCCTTTACGAAGCGTTCACGCCGGCGGAGGCCAAGCGCCTAGCGGACAAGCTGGAGATCCACTACACGCCCAAGCACGGCAGTCGGTTGAATATGGCCGAGATCGAGTTGCCGGTACTGGGCAGGCAATGTCTGGACCGACGCTTACCGGATGTGGAAACGCTCACCTCGGAAGCAGCGGCCTGGGAAGCGGCGCGCAACGCCGCCGAGATGACCGTCCACTGGCAGTTCACGACCGAGGAGGCCAGGATTAAATTAGCTAGACTCTATCCAAAACTTCTACCTTGAAGGACTACTAGTGACATGACAGCTCTCCTCTTCCCTTGCCGATAGGTAGTCTCCAGTCCGGATGAGCACCCCTGCGGCGCACAAGGTTTGGACATAAGAAGTCCCAGAATAGCGGCCTGGTTTCTGCGGCAAAGGGCAAAAGATTAAAGAGCGCCGAGAACTCTTATTGTTTTGAGGCGCAGCGGAATCCATTGACATCGCTTCTGACATCGGCAAGAAACCAGAAGCGGCGAGACGCGCGGAAGTTGTCTGGAACGCTGCCGCCGTACCACCCGCCACCATGTCGAGATCGCTGCAATATCTCGTCGACTCCGACGTCGGCAACGCTGGCGTACCAACCGCCACCGCGCATTATGCGTTCTGTGAATTCGCTCATGATCTGATTCTCCGGGTCCGCTACTGATTGCGGCAGGCGCAGGTGTTCCGCCCGCACTTCCCGCGATTGGTGAACATGATCTGATTCTCCGGGTCTGCTACTGATGCGGCAGGGCTGCACCAGAAGCATTGGTCAAACCAGTCCCGACACCATTGCCAGACTTTGCCGGCCATGTCCGTCAGACCGTACGGGCTAATGGCATACTTACCTACCGACGCCGTACCACCTGCATCCCCAGGCTCGTTCTTGCTGCACCAGAGTTTACGGGCATCCCATCGGTTGCCCCAGGGATACTTCCTGCCATCGGTGCCTCGGGCGGCTTTCTCCCACTGGGCTTCCGTGGGCAGACTCACCGTGACACCTGCCTGGGAAGCCCATTGACAGCAGGCCATCGTATCCGTCCAGGAAACATTGACAATGGGATGATCCTCTCGGCTCCAGTTGGGATTGAAAGCCGGGGCAGCCGGCATAGGCATTCCGATCTCCTGACAGAACCGCTTGTATATGCCCACGGTCACCAGATTCTTGTAGATCCAGTAGCCGGAGAGACGGACTGTATGGCGAGGGTTGTTGTTACCCACAAGTTCGCTGGGTATCCAGGGAGGGTGGTCTCGTTGGATAATGTACAGCCCCTCATCCTCATCGCCCATCAGGAAGTCTCCCGCCGGTATGTAGATCATCTCAGCACTGTCCTGGGGATTGATCCTGGTCTGTGCGGATTCTTGAGCCTCTGATCTCATAGAACGGTTCCCTCCTTCAGAAGAACGTTCGTTAGCTCCCTCTAATCGTCCTTCATGGTTGTCCTTAGCCCGGATTACCCAGAAAGTCGCCAGACTGGCGAGCGAGCGGTCAAGCCTCGTCACCACCTGGACTTTCATCCCGGAGTAGCGAGCGTAGCTCATGACTATTATTCACCAGATGAGTAAAAGGAGGTAGACACTCCCAGCCGTGTGGATCAATCTCAAGCAGCCTGCTGCTGAGGAGATACGTCAACACCGTTGGGAGGGATTACCTAGAAGGAGCACACTACGTCGAATCTGGAGATGACCAAACCTTCAGAGGGCGGAGGGGCTCTTGTTAGGCCGCTCGGTCGCCAGGATCGAGCGGCCTTTCTGTTTTATCTCTCGTCGCTTCGGTCATCCAACGTATATGCTGAGAGTTTTGAGACGTAGTTTTCTGGATGGGCGCGCACCCGCTCCCGCTTTTGAGTCACGGACGCAAGTGAGCGCGCATAATCGGCCGGATGGCGCCAGCACGACGAAATCTCAGTTCTTGACACCGGTGGTGGCGATCCCCTGGATGAAGGTACGCTGCGTGAAGAAGAACAGAACGATGATCGGAACCGTGAACAGCGTCGCACCGGCCATCAAGTGCGTCCATTGACCACCGCGATTAGAGACGAACTGTTGCAGGCCATAGGCCAGCGTGTACTGTGCCGGATCGTTGATGTAGAGGAGCGGGCCGAAGAAATCGTTCCAGGTGCCGAGGAACTGGAACAGCGCGCAGGTGGCGAGTGCCGGCTTGGAGAGCGGCAGAATGATGCGGCGGAAGATCGTCCATTCGCTCGCGCCATCCACACGCGCTGCCTCGGCCAACTCGCCCGGCAGCGTGCGATAGAACTGGGTGAGCAGAAAGATGAAGAAGGGAGCGCCGCAGAAGGCGGGAACCGTCAGCGGCAGATAGGTTCCGTACCAGCCCAGCGCGCGAAAGAGCGCAAACACCGGGATCATGGTCACCTGGGCCGGCAGCGCCAGCGTGGAGATCATCAGCAGAAACAGCGCGTTCTTGCCTTTGAACTCCAGGCGCGCGAACCCATAAGCGACGATGGCGCTGGACAAGACGGCCCCGAGGACCGTCACGGCGCAGAGGAACAGGGTGTTACGGAGATAGGCGAGGAAGGGCACGGCCCGCAGCGCGTCGGGATAGTTCCGCCACTGAACTGGATGCGGCACCAGGCTCGACAGCGTGAGGGGCGGCGCGCTTTGAGCGCCAACCGCGTAGACCTGGGCGTCCGTCTTCAGCGACGTGGAGATCATCCACACGAGCGGCAGCAGCACCGGCACGCTCAATGCGATTAGCGCAGCGTGGATAAGCAGGCGCTGAAACCGCGAGAGCCGGAACGGAGGGCTAATCGGCATAGCCTAGCTCCTTACGGCGCGCACGCTCCTTCGCAATGTCCGCTTCCAACCCCACCAACGCCTGCTCCGGTGGGCGCGTTCCCCGCACCGCCAGGTCTTCGGCCCGGCTGATGTGGTCTACCAGGTAGGCCTGAAACGGAACGGGCGGCGGCGCGACGAGGTTCGGGCTTGCCGCAAGCTCCAGAAAGGTGCGGAGTGCCGGATGTTTCTGGATGTAGGACTGATAGACGGGCGCGTACGCGATGGCGTCCGCGATGGGCAGCCATCCGCCCCAGAGATAGAACTCGGCCGCGCGCTCAGGGCGCTCCAGCCCGGACCAGAACTTGATGAACTCCCAGGCCCCCTGCGGCTGCCTGGAACCCCGAGGGACCAGCAGCATATCGGACGTGGCCCAGCCGGCGAGCCGCCGCCCTCCGGCCGGCGGCGGCAGCGGGGCCGTGCGATACTCCAGGTGCGGCGCGAACTTCTCCAGCTGCTCGATCCGCCACTGCCCATCCTGGGTAATCGAGTAGGCACCGCTGAGGAAAGGCCAGTCCACCCCACCTGACGTATCGCCCGCCAGCCCCGAGGTGAAGCGAATGACGTTGCCGAATCCCAGCTTGCGGCGATAGTCGGCCAGGAAGGTCAGCGCGCGCCGATTCGGCGGCGTATTCAGCGTGAGCGCGCCCGTGCGTTCGTCGTAGAAGCCGCCGCCAAACAGAGGGGCGAACTGCGTGAAGTACTGCGGGAGAAACCCGATCCGCTTGAGTTGGCCGGACCGGTCGAATTGGTGCAGCCGATCCGCCCACTGCACGAGCGTTTCGAGGTCTTCCGGGAACCGGTCTGGATCGAGGCCGGCCTTGCGGAAATGGTCAGGCCGATAGAAGCAGGCCGAGATGTTGGGGCCGAGCGGCATCGCGTAGCGCCGTCCGCGGAAGATGCCGGCCCGCCGGAACACGGGATAGGTCTCGCGCTCCGTCCAGGCGCGCTCCGCCGGAGTCATCAGCTCGTCCAGGGAGGTGAGGGCGCCATTCTCGGCCCAGGTGGGCAGGACCGGGTTCCACTGCGCCATCACGTCGGGCGGATCGCCGCCGGTGATCGCCAACAGGTACTTGGCGTCCGCGCCGCTGGCGGGCACGGAGAGCGGCACGACCTCGTAGCGCGCCTGGCTGCGGTTGAAGCGATCCGCGATCCGCTCCACGACCGCCTGCCACTCGGCCGTCCACATGTGCCAGAACCGCACCGGGATTCGGTCAGGATAGGCGCGACGCGCCCCGTCGCTCCAGCAGCCGCTTAGTCCGAGCGCGGCGGCCATCCCGAGACCGGACGCGAGAATTTCCCGCCGCGTGAGCCTATTGTCGCGTTCAGTCGCCATAATGCACCCACCGCCGTTGCGTTTGGAAGAGGAAGCCCGTAAGCGCCATGACGATCGCGAACAGAATCCACGCCATGGCACTCGCGTAGCCCATATCGAGGTAGCGCCAGGCGCGATTGAAGAGGTAGAGCGCGTAGAAGAGCGTGCTATCCTCTGGCCCGCCCTGGGTCATGATATAGACTTCGGTGAAGTATTGGAATGTGCCGATGACGCCCATCACCAGGTTGAAGAAGATCACAGGCGTCAACATAGGCAGTGTGACGTGGCGAAGGCGCTGCCATGCGTTCGCGCCGTCAATTACTGCCGCCTCATACAGATGCGCGGGAATATCCTTTAGCCCAGCCAGGTAGATGATCATGCTGCCGCCCACGCCCCAGAGCGACATTCCGACCAGGCTGCGGGGCGCCCATATCGGGTCCTGGAGCCAGGCCGGGCCCACCACGCCGAAGTGCAGCAGAAGTCGGTTGATGAGGCCGATCTGGGGATTAAGTATCCAGAGGAACAGGACCGACGTAGCGACGGCGGGAACGATGGAGGGCAGATAGAAGATGGTTCGATAGACGCTGATGCCGCCCACGTTCTGGTTGAGCAGGAGCGCTAGGCCGATGCCGGCGAGGATGCCCAGGGGAACGGCGGCGGCAGCAAACTGGAAGGTGACTCCCAGCGACTTCCAGAAGAGCGGGTCCTCGCGTAAGAGCGCCCGGTAGTTGGCGGCGCCTACCCAGACCGGCGGCGTGAGGATGGTGTAGCGCGTGAACGACAGATAGACGCTGGTGAGGAACGGAATCGCGGTAAAGATCAGGAAGCCCGCGATCCAGGGACCGATGAAAGCGTAGCCGACTATCTGCTTTTTCAGCATGCGCTTCTCCCCTTGCGGAGAGGAGAGGTCCTGCCCCTCCCTTTCCGTCCGCATCGTTTTGCTGCCCGCTCCCGCCCTCCCTGCGCGGGGGCGCACTCCCTCACATGAAAACGTCTCTTCCTGTTGACCTAACCCCCGTCTCCCACTGCCAGGGTCGGGCCTGCAATAATTCGGCCCTCCGCCTTGGCGACACCTTGCGATCCTACAAGGGAAGGGAGGAACCCGGCTTCTGCTCTCCCCTCTCCTTGTGAAGGAGAGGGGCCGGGGGTGAGGTTTCTCCCCTCTCCCGCAGCGTGGATCGCTAGGCGGAGGGGTGTCGCAAGGTGTCGCAAGGCGGAGGCAAGAGCCGTAACCTTGCCGACCTAGCAGTGGCGCGAACCGTTGTAGCCCCCACCCTTGCAGTAGGGGTTGGGGGTGAGGGCGATTCACGACCCGGCGGCGTGGCCTTCTGTCAGCGTAACAACCTGATCTGCCGGGATCGCTCGCCATATCTCCTCCAGGCCGCTCGGCCAGCGGACGGTCACGCGATCCGCCTGCCTGGCCTCGCCCAAGCCGAAGTGGAGCCGAGGATCATTCGCCGACAGATAGCTGGAGCCGCTGTGGGCATAGGCCGTCTGCCTCTCTCCCGCAGCCTCCACCATGACCCGCGCCCCGTAACCGTCGCGGTTGCTCCTCGTCCCGACGAGTTTCACCGTCAGCCAGTGATTGCGGCCGGGCGTTTCGTTATGGAGCAGGCGAGCGGGGCCGACATTGGGGATCAGCAGGATGTCTATACGACCGTCGTTGTCGTAATCCCCGCGGCACGCCCCGCGCCCAACGAGCGGCTGCGTGATCCCTGGCCCCGCCGCATGGCTGATGTCCTGAAACGCGCCGCTCCCCTGGTTGCGAAACAGCACGGACGGCTGCTCATAGGTCTGTCCGGTGTTGGCGTGGGTGATCGTGTCCTGGATGTGACCGTTCGTGATGAACAGATCGGCGCGGCCGTCATTGTCAAAATCGGCGAAGAAGAGGCCGAAAGTCACGTAGGGATAGCTCGGCTCGAACAGGCCGTTCTGTTTGACCCACTCGGCGCTGAGCGAGGCAGGATCGATCTGGTAGAAGGCGATCCCTTCAAAGCAGAAGTTGCCGATGGCGACGGCTAAGGTGCCGTCGTTCTTAACGTCTGCCGCATCAATGCCCATCCCAGCGCGCGCTTTCCCGTTCTCGTCGAAAGCCAAACCGGTCTTATAGCCGATCTCGGTGAACTTCCCATGGCCGGTGTTTCGGAACACGAAGTTCGGCTCTGTGTCATTGGCGACGATCAGGTCAGGGCGATTATCACCGTCCAGGTCGCAGACGCAGACGCCGAGCGCTTTCGCGTTCTTATTCCAGATGCCCGCGCTCCGGGTGACATCGCGGAAACGCCCTCGGCCCTCATTATGGAACAGGTGGCATGTCTCCCCAGGATACGATTGTGGGCGGCAATAGGCTTTCTCCACGGTCCCGCAATAGATGTCTGTCTTGGGGGTCCAGCGAATATAGTGGCAGACAAACAGGTCGAGCTTGCCGTCGTTGTCGTAGTCCAGCCAGGCCGCGCTCGTGCTCCAGCCCCCGTCTCCCACCCCCGCCTGCCCCGTCACCTCCAC
>Ga0070741_10007049_pt1 | contig 23619 bp, 22 predicted proteins | sample Coa_R1_4_FD_66440 | JGI IMG/M metagenome (GOLD analysis project Ga0070741, IMG submission 66440) | Surface soil microbial communities from Centralia Pennsylvania, which are recovering from an underground coalmine fire - Coalmine... | ecosystem: Environmental > Terrestrial > Soil > Unclassified ...
CACGCCTTCCGTTACGATCTGTTGGCCGTTTTGCAACTGCTGGCGGAACCGCACGCGCTTGCCCACGGATTTCGCCAAAATGCTTTCGGGCGAAAGAAGGTCATATTGGTAGTTCTGCTCGAGCATATCAATCGGCAGATTTTTTGTCAGGCTCCTGATTCCAACGCTGGTTGGGTCTATCGAAGACGGCACGTCTTCCACGCGGAGTTCCTGCCGGCCCTGAGAAAGGTTGACTTCTCGAACCTCTTTTACCAGGCCGAAATTGGCGTTATAGATCGTGATTTCAACCGATTTGGGTGCGCCCGCGGTTAGAATCGCGGCAGCAAGGGTTGTGCCTACCATACAAAACCTCCGATACGTTCGTTCGATACTTTGACGCACGCAGCCGCCGCAGGTTACTTTCCCTGCCTTCAGTACGTGCGAAGAGTCGGGTCAATCCGCTCGGCGAAAGCGTTGATTCCTCCCGCAACATTCGAGACGGATTTGAAACCGTTTTTGATGAGCAGCGCAGCGATTTCGTTGCTTCTGCGGCCCGTTCTGCAGATCACCGCAATTTCGGCTTCTTTGTCAAGGTCATTCATCCGTTTTGCCACTTGAGACATCGGGATGTGCACGCACGGATCGAGTCTGGAGATTTCCAGTTCGAACGGCTCGCGGACATCCAGCAGAACGAACCGTTCGCCAGAATGCAGTTTCTGGTTCAAGGTTGTGACATTCATCTGGGGGACTTCCATCTGCTGTTCGTTTGTGGTGCGCGCCGCCGCGCAAAACTGTTCATAGTCTATCAGTTTCGTGATGGAAGGCGCATCGCCGCACACAGGGCAGTTCGGATCGCGCGAAATTCTAAACTGCCGGAACTTCATTTCGAGACTGTCTATCTGCAGAAGTCTTCCGACGAGGGTTTCGCCGATTCCAAGCAGAAACTTGATGGCTTCGACGGCCTGAATGCATCCCACAATCCCCGGCAGAACGCCGAGCACGCCGGCTTCGGCGCAGTTTGGCGCGGCCTCGGGCGGCGGCGGCTGCGGATAAAGGCATCGGTAGCAAGGCCCCGACGGAGGGAAAAACAGGCTGGCCTGGCCTTCGAAACGATAAACCGATCCGTGAACGTTCGGCTTTTTCAGCATTACGCACGCGTCGTTCACCAGATAGCGTGTTGGAAAGTTGTCACTGCCGTCAATCACAATGTCGTATTGCGAAAGGATTGAAATCGCGTTGCTGCTGTCAAGCCGGACGTCGTGGGGAATTAGTTCGACTGTCGGGTTGAGTGCAGACAAACTTTCGGCGGCGCTTTGCACTTTTTTGCGGCCGACGTCGGCATCGCGATGCAGAATCTGCCTTTGAAGGTTGGTTCGATCCACGACGTCGGCATCAACAATTCCGATCTTTCCCACGCCTGCGGCAGCAAGGTAAAAACCCGCAGGCGAACCCAAACCTCCCGCTCCGATCAGCAGCGCAGAAGAGCGGCAAAGTTTTCGCTGACCTTCGGCTCCGACTTCGGGGATAGCCAAATGCCGCGCATACCGCTGATGGTCGAGCGTTTCGCTCATGATCATAGTATCGCAGAAATCTGTTTGTAATTCCCGCCTTCGAATTTCCAGCAGCGAAATTCTGCTGCGATTCCCTGCTTCACAGAGACGATCATGCAGATCTGGCCTTCGAACGCACAATCGGCATCGAGTTTCGAAGGTATCGGCTCGCCGTCGGGATGGCTGTGATACCAGCCGACCATTTCAAAACCCGTTTGATCGGCCTGCTTCTGGATTCGGAGCACCTCGATGGGGTTGACCTCGAACCGGTTTGCTTTGTCGGAAATGTTGACGGCTTCGACCGCTTCTATGATCGTTCCGTTTTTGGCAAACAGGGCTCCCACGGCCTCGTTCGGATAACACCGCTCGGCATGGCGGAAGATTTTTGCAAGCACCGGATGCGGAGACGTCATACACCGCCGATTGTGGCCCGAACTAAGGTTGCCGGTAAACTGCGCGTTTTATGGCTATCGGAGTGGGCCTCGTGGGCTACGGCGGTCAGTTCGCAATGGGAAAGCATCACGCCGACAACGTGCGCAAAACCGACGGGCTGGTGTTGAAAGGCGTGTTTGACGTTGATCCGGCAAGGCGCGATGCGGCGAAAACCGAACAGCCCGACGTTGTGGTTTACGACACGTTCGAAGCGCTGCTCGATTCCGCCGACATCGAGTTGGTGGTTCTGATTACGCCGCACGATACGCACGCGCCGTTGAGCATTGCTGCGAGCAACGCTGGCAAACATGTTCTTACCGAAAAAGTGATGTGCCTGAACGTTGCCGAGTGCGATGCGATGATCGCCGCCGCAAAAAAGACCGGAAAATGTTTGAGCGTGTATCAAAACCGGCGGCTGGACGGCGATTATCTGACGGTGAAAAAACAGATCGAATCCGGCACGCTCGGAAACCTGTTTTCCATCGAGTCTTCCGTCAACGGATATTGGTTTCCAGCCGGCTGGCGCGGGGTGAAGAAATCAGGCGGCGGAATGCTTTATGATTGGGGCGCGCATCTGACCGATCAACTGGTGCAGTTGATGCTGCCCGCCAGGCCGGTTTCGGTTTATGCGAATTTTCATTATGGCGGGCACGACGTTGACGTGGAGACGCAGACCACGGTTTCCATCCGGTTCGACAACGGCGTGATGGCGCAGATTGATGTGGGATGCGTGAGCTGGCTTACGCGCCCGAGATGGCTTGTGCGGGGGGAAAAAGCGGCGGTTTTGATGCCCGACTGGGAAACCTGTACGCTTCGCGGGATGTTGAACGGTTCGGAGCAGCAGATGAGCATTCCTGTGGAGGCTTCGGCCTGGGAGCGGTTCTATCCCGCACTCAGCGCGCATCTGAACGATGGCGCGCCGCTGCCCGTGGATCCCACCGAAGTGCGGATCGCTTTGAGCGTGATTGATGCGGCGTTCGAAAGCGGGCGGACTGGCAGAAGCGTGGAGATTGCGCCATAGGAATGTTTGAGCCGGATTCATCGTACAATATGGAGGAAACATGAACAGACTGTTGATTGCCGTTTTCGGCGCTGCGTTCGTTGCGGCCCGCGGGTTCTCGCCGACGCCCGATGTGGAAGCGCGAGTATCGTTGAGTGCGAAATCCGCGAAGGCCGGTTCGACGATCACCGCGACGATCACCGCAAAAATCCCTGCCAACCATCACGCTTATGCGCCGCCGATGGGCAAAGATGGCAGCCCGGTGGTCAATGTAGCGTTGCCGAAAGGCTCGAAACTGAAAATCGTTAACGTGAGCTACCCGCCCGGCGAATACAAGAAATATCAATCGTTCGGCGACATGGTTCTGCACGTTTATGAAGGAACGATTAAGATTCCTGTAAAAATTGCGATTCCGAAAAACATCAAGGGCCAAACCAAAATCGGTCTCACGCTGTTTTATCAGATCTGCGACAACGCCGGATCGTGCTACCCTCCCAAAACGGTCGCTCTGACCGCAGATATTAAGGTGGGCTGAGATTTTTCGAACTGCAACGTTCATTTTGGCAGCCATTTGCGCCGCAGCGGCATCGCTGGCGCAAACCACGGCCGACCTGGCCCAATGGAGCGCAAGAGTCGAGCCCTCCGACGTTCGCGCTGGGGAGCAGGCCCGGCTGCTTTTGACCGCAAGAATCAAACCCGGCTGGCACATTTATAAACTTTTCCAAACCGGCGGGCCGCTCGCCACCGAAATCGCGCTCGAACAGAACCCGTTCGTTTCGCCATCGGGCGATCCGCAGCAGCCGCCTTATTCCGAAAAGTTCGACAAAGGATTCGAAACCCAGATCGGATATTTCGAGGGCGAAGTGACTTTTGGACTTCCGGTTAAAGTCTCGAAAGATGCCAAAGGCACAATCTCAGGAACCGCGGCGGCACGGTGGCAAGCCTGCGACAAAAGCGGCTGCGCAAATCCCACCACCACAAAAATCCCGTTCGAATTTAAAGTTGCGCCCGGAAAACCCCGTGCCGACCGGTTGTCGCCCATGCTCACGGATGTACCACAAACGCCTGGATACGTGCGGCCGACGAAGGCCGCTGCCGCAACAGCCGGCGATGAGTTTGCTCAGCGGCTGCAAACCGCTAAGAATCAAGGCTTGGCATCGTATCTGTTGTTCGCTTTTTGGATGGGACTGCTGGCGTTGTTGACTCCGTGCGTGTTTCCGATGGTGCCGGTTACGGTGAGTTTCTTTTCGAAACGATCGGGTGACGGCGTTTCCAAAAACCTCGCCGGGGCGTTGATGTATTGCGCCGGAATTATCGCAACGTTTACGATCGTCGGGCTCTTAGTCACGGCGGTGTTCGGGGCAACGGGACTCCAGGCGCTTTCTGCGAACCCGTGGGTGAACCTCGGTTTGGCTGGGCTGTTTATCGTTTTGGCGTTGAGCCTATTCGGCGCCATTCAGTTTCGGCTTCCCGGATCGGTGATTCAGAAGGCGCAAGGTAGCACGGGTTCGGCTGGCGTTGCGGGGCCGCTGTTTATGGGCCTCACGTTTTCGCTCACGTCGTTCACGTGCACGGTGCCGTTTGTCGGGACGATTTTGGCTGGCGCGGCTGCCGGAGAAGGGGTGCTTTATCCAACGTTCGGAATGATCGCGTTCAGCCTGGCGCTGGCGATCCCGTTTTTCGCATTGGCGCTGTTCCCTTCGCTTGTCGGCTCGCTGCCGAAGGCGGGCGCGTGGATGAACGTATTGAAAGCGTACATGGGTTTTTTGGAACTCGCGTTTGCGCTTAAGTTTCTTTCAAACGCTGATCTTGCGCTTTCGTGGGGTGTGCTCACCAAGCCTGTGTTTTTGGCGGTTTGGGGGCTGGTGTTCGGCATCGCCGGAATGTATCTGCTCGGATGGTTGAGGCTGGCAAGCGAACCGGTTTCGAAAGTCGGTCCGTTGCGAATCTTTTTTGGCATTGCGACGCTTGCGGCCTGCGTTTATTCGTTTGCGCTGATCAATTCGGCGCCTGCGCCGAAACAACTGATTGCGTTCGTGCCGCCGGCAGTTTATCCGGGCAGACATTCTTCTGATTCTTTGCCGTGGATTGACGATTACGAGAAGGGCAAAGCCGCCGCGAGAAGCACGGGGCGTTTGATGCTCCTGAACTTCACCGGCGTAACCTGCACCAACTGCAGACAGATGGAAGAAGGGGTGTTCACGCTCGATTCCGTGAAAAAGCAGTTTGAGAAGTTTGTTCTGGTTGAACTTTACACCGATCGCAACACCGAGCAGGATCGAAAGAACTTGGCGCTGCGCGACCGCCTGACCCACTCGATCACCAACCCCGTGTATGTGGTGATGACCCCCGATGAACAGGTGATCAAAACTTTGCAGCCGGTTTATCTGAACGAACAGGAGTTTTTGGAGTTCCTGCAAAGCGCCGAACAGATCGCCGCCCAAAAGTAGGTAAGTTCTTCTGAGTGAACATTGTCAAGGTGCGTGACGTTGTTATCGGAGGCGGGCACCCGGTCCTCATTGCCGGGCCATGCCTCGCCGAAAGCTACGACCTGTGCGCAACTGTTGCCGAAAAACTTCAACAGATCTGTTCGGTCTTGTCGGTTCAGTATATTTTCAAAGCGTCGTTCGACAAAGCGAATCGCAGCGGGGCGGGGTCGCCAAGGGGATCGGGAATGCAGGCGGGCTTGGAGGTTCTTTCCAAACTGCGCGAGGCGTTCGATGTTCCTGTTACAACCGACGTGCATCTGCCTGAGCAGTGCCCCGCCGCTGCACAAGCCGTTGATCTCCTTCAGGTGCCTGCTTTTTTGTGCCGGCAGACCGACCTGCTGGAAGCCTGCGCACAAACGGGCAAGCCGGTCAATGTGAAAAAAGGTCAGTTTTTGGCGCCGTGGGATGCCAAGAACATCGTGGACAAACTCGAGAGCTCGCACGCCGCGGGAATCGTGCTCACCGAACGGGGGAGTTCGTTCGGCTACAACGCATTGGTCGTGGATATGGCCGGGCTGCCGATCATGCGATCGTTTGGCTGGCCGGTCTGCTTCGACGCGACGCACAGCGCGCAAAAACCTGGAGCAGGCGGCAATGTTACGGGCGGTTCGCGCGAGAGCATTCCTTATTTGGCCTGCGCGGCGGCCGCCGCGGGGATTGATGCGCTTTTTATGGAGATTCATCCCGAACCGAGCAAAGCGTTGAGCGACGCAGCAACTCAATGGCCGCTTGACAAGGCGGAAGAAACTTTGAGAAAAGTGATGAGAGTTTGGCGCGCGGCGCAGTGATTGGCCCAAAAATTGCATCAACAGATGGCGTGATACTCGCAAGGCCGCCGAAACCTGTTTTGTGGCTTGTAGCCGTGGCGCTGCTCGATATGATCGTCACCGCCGCGCTGTTCTCGGCAGGCAAAATCGAGGAACTGAACCCGCTGATGCGTCCGATCATTCATATGGGTGTTTGGCACTTTTGCCTGGTAAAGAGCCTGACGATCGCAGCGGTGTTTGTGGCGCTTCAGATCTACCGCAAACGCGACGAGATTTTTGTGGTGTTCGCAGCTCGACTCGGAGTTTTCGCCTATCTGGCCCTTTGGATCGGCTGGTTTTTGTACGGCAGATTCGCTTAGTGTACAATCCGGCGGATGTTTTCGGCAGATGTCGCCTATGCGATTCCCCGCGTGTTCCGCGCGATCGCTCAAAACATCCCTGCGCTTCAAGTTCAGCGGCCGAGAATTGTGTTCGAACAGTCCATTGTCGTTGAAGCCGATTCGATTCAGTGGCACAGCGATCCGTTGGGCTATACGCTTGTTGGAAATGTGGTGGCGACGCGTGGGCCAACCACAATCCGCGCTGAGCGCGCCGAGCTTGATCAAACGAACAAACGCGTGACCTTTCAAAACGGCGTGCATGTTTCCGACCCGGTTGGAACGGCGGATGCCGTGCAACTCACGATCGAGTTTACAGGAGATTCGGAAAACCTTTCCGGATGGCGGCTCCGCGACGCAACGGGACTCAACATCGTGGGCAAAGCGCACGAAGCGAACGTCAAAGCGGATTCGATTCTAAGAGAAAACGACAAAATTGTTGTGAAAGACGCTTCCGCATGGCTCGGAGACCAAAACACGCCCGACTTCAAACTCGAATTCAAAGAGGGCGTAGTGCATCCCGGCAGATATTTCGCTGCAAAAAGCGCATCGCTTGTGCTGGGTGGAAAGACGCGCATCCCTCTTCCCTACTTTCGACAACCGTTGGGAAGAACCGACACGGGAGGTTTATATCCGAAAATCTCTCTCAGTTCGAATTTCGAACCGCGGATCGCTTTCAATAATATTTTTGAAGTGGGAGACAGGAGCGGCCTTTCGGTGTCGTTCAGCGAACGGATGAAACGTGTGCCGGTTTTCAGCTCGTATTACTCTTTTAGTCTTCTGCCGCCGGTTAAGGACGAACTTCCCGCCGTGCGCGTTACGAATCCCGATGCCGAGCGGTTCACCAACGGATATCTGGACGATGTGAACGTAGATTCTTCGCACGCGGAATTGGAATCCATCGGAAAGCCGCGGGCGCTCACGTTTGTCGGCACATCGCTCAACGGCGGTTCGAGCGCTCGGCCTGGTCACCCGATCCGCCTTGATCGCGACTGGTTTGTGGGAGCAGAAACCGGAACGACAATCGCAGGCTGCGCATTCAGCACGCAGATTCGATTTGGAAATGTAACCGAACGCATTCCGCGCGATGTTCAAAATCGGCTCGAGCTGTATCCTTCGTTTCTCAGCCGCAAACTGTATTTCGGCGATTCGGTGTGGATTCGAGCAAGAGCCGACGCCGCCATGCTGTTCGGCGACAGCCAGTACAGCTGGGTGCGCGTGATGGGACAGATTGGAATGGATTGCGGCAAAAACCTGCAGCTTTCGGCGGGATATGCCGCCGGTTCGGACTTTGGCACGGCGGATTTCGATATGGATCGGCTTTATTCCGAGCATGCGATTCACGCACGCGCCGACATCATTCTGCCCGCAACATCGTTATCCATTCTGTTGAAATACGATTTTGACCGCGCAGCGGTTTATGATGTGGAGTTTGTTTTGAAGCAGACGATCCGCAGCGTGCAGCCATTTGTTTCGTACAGAAGTTTTCCGGGCAGTTTGGCGTTTGGACTTTCGCTGCGCGCCGACAAACTGATGGAAGCGCTGCGAAAGCGCACCAAAGAGTGATCAGTTGATGATTCCAGCCAACCCCAGCCGGAATTCCGGGACCGGAATGCTGAGGGTTTTCTTTTCGGAAGATGCTTCGCCTTGCGCAGCGACTCTGCCGGTTTCGATATCAATAATCTCGTAGCGGTATTTTTTGTCGCGCCGCACTTTCAGCTCGACGGTTTTGGCGCCCTGGGTTTGATCCGTTATCAACAAAAAACATCCTCCCGAATCGCCCAAAAACGATTTTGCGAACCCGGATGCCATTCCCGCCACGTCTTGAACCGTCCGCTGCTCCTTCTGCCACGATATCTTTTTAGAAAACGCGAGCATCCCGGCAAGATCGAAAGCGCCGCTTGTTTCGAACGGCGCCGCCGCGCCTGCACCGCCGCAGATCAGCGATGCCCACGCCGCGGCAATGCTGCCCGAACGGTAAGGAGAAGGATTGCTAAGCAGACAAACAATCGGTTTGTCGGTATCTTTTCTTATCGAAGCGATCTCACGCGCGACGCTCGCGGCAGACTGCACCGCAGATTCAACGGGTGCGATCTGTGCCGTCGCGAACCCCACCTGTTTTTGCGTCCAAACGTCTTTGGTTCCGGGCGAACTGGAAATCATCGCGCCATAAGTATGCAGGGCTTGAATCTCGTTGGTCATCTCCTGAACCCAGTAATCCGGCGCCGGATAGTCGTAAAACAGTTCGATTCCCAAAAGGTTGTCATACGCGCCGATTCGAGAAATCAGATAGCGCAGATATTTTTTATATGCGGCGCGCGCTTTCAAACTTCGAAAGAAATCGTCAGGGCTGGAGCAGATCGCCCGGTAAGGGTTTTTGCTCCAGTTTTCGCGCATCTCTTTGCCTTCATCCAGCGCCAGCAGCACCATCATTTTGCGCTTCTGGGCCTCCAAGAACACCTGATCTAACGCCCACGCGTTTTTCATGTCGAATAATGCGAGCCCTTTTTGAATCGGCAGCCAAGTTGGCACGCGCAAAAACACGCAGTTTGCGCCGGAATCGGCAGCGGCGTTCAATTGCGTGATCAGTTTTGCGGCCGGTTTCGCACCGATTTCGCGGATGATGGGGTAAACGACCTCTTTGTCAGTGCGAAAATAACTCTCCTTTTCTCTCACCGAAACAAATGCGGTTAAGTTCGAATCGTTCGCCCGGACATCTATCCGCTTTCCGTCATACCGTTTTTCGGAATCAATCGCGGTTGGAAACATCGAATAAACGCCTCTTTCCCACGGTGCAAAGCGGATGCGCCAGCCCGGACTACCAGTTTCAATAACGTTTCCATCGGATCCGAATGCGCAGTCTGATGCCCAAAACGCGCACTGAACCGACTGAAGTTCCTTCGGCCCGCTCACCAACAGTGAAACATCAATGATCTTTGGGTCGAAAGGGTTTTCATACTCGCGCCCGATGTCAAAACGCACTTCGAGCGGAGAAAACTTGATTCCGATTTGTGGTTCGAACTGAAACTGTTTGAATTCGACTTGAGCACCGGTTTGCAGGCAGCATGCCAGCAGCAGATGGGTCACACCGGCTCACCCAGATACGCCTCGATCACCTTCGGGTCGTTCCGAATTTTTTCGGGCGGGCCCTGAGCGATTTCGGCTCCATAATCCAAAACCACGATCTTTTCGCAAACTCCCATAACCACTTTCATGTCGTGTTCGATCAGAAGAATCGTTTGACCAAACTCATCGCGCAGACGTTTAATGTCGCGCATCAGTTCTTCCGATTCCTGCGGGTTCATTCCCGCCGCCGGTTCATCCAACAACAGCAACCTGGGCGATGTGGCCATTGCGCGGGCGATTTCCAGCCTCCGCTGCTTTCCATAAGGAAGGTCGGCGCTGCGCGTGTCGGCAAGATCGGCCAGATCGAACATTTCAAGCAGCGCCATCGCTGCCGACGCAAACTGCGACGTCTCTTTGATCGCGCTTGGCAGCAGCGTCATAGACTCGAAAAGCGTGGTTTTGCGCCTTAGAAAACCACCCACGATCACATTTTCGAGCACCGAAAGCGCCCCGAAAAGCCGGATGTTTTGAAACGTCCGCGCGATTCCGCGCGCGGCGATCAGCGAGGGCCGCAAACCGATGATCGAACTCCCTTGAAACCTGATTTCACCTGCCGTGGGGCGGTACACGCCGGTAATCATGTTGAAGCACGTCGTTTTCCCTGCTCCGTTCGGACCGATCAAACCGAACAACTCGCTGGGAAGGATATCAAAAGAAACGTCGTTCACTGCGACCAGGCCGCCGAACCGAATGGTGAGGTTCTCGATCGAAAGAATGGGAGTCTGCGTTTCTTTCACGCCGATGCCTCCACCGTTTCGGAACGTTTCCCGAACGATCTGCCCAAAAAGCTCCAGCTGAATTCATGATGACCGAACAGCCCTTGCGACCGAACGAGCATCGTTATCACCAGCGCAGTGGCGAAAAACGCCCAGCGAACGTCCGTCGCTTTGTAAGTCGTATCGCCGATGAGTTTTTGAAGCAGCGGCAGTTTGTGAAATGCCGACGCAAGCGGAATCGAAATCAGCAGAACGACTGCCACGCACGTAACCAGGTACCCAAAAGTCGGCAGCGCCTTGCGCACGTTATCCCGCGCATGAAACGCAGCCGCACAGCCCAAAAACACGAGCGAAGCGGCCACCTTAAACACGATGCTCATCTGGGTGTGCCACAACTTGAACACCATGTACGCAATCAACAGCAGCGTCAGTTCTGCGATCACGATGCGAACCACGGCGAGTGCTGGAGCGTTCAAAACTCTGCCGAGTCCGCCGCGTTTGAGCACAGCGGCAAACAGAATTGCGACCACAACCGCGGCCCAAAGGTTAACGGCAGGAATGTCGGGCACCGACCGCAGGCTCTCTTCCAAAAGTTTGAGAGATATTCCCGCAAGGGCGGCGCCCGTGATGCTTCCCGTTCCACCCATCACAACCATGGTCACTAAAAGAAAACTGACGTCCATCGTGTAGTCATTCGGCGTAACGCTTCCGTTGTAATGCGCCATCAAAACGCCGGCGATTCCTGCCAGCGCGGCTCCGATCACAAACGCGGTGACTTTGAATTTGGTGGTGTTAATTCCGGTGGCTTCTGCTGCGGTCTCATCCTCGCGAATCGAAAGGAACGCGAGTCCGTGCGCCGTTTTGAGCAAATTGCGGCAGATGGCGATGGTTATCACCAAGAAAACGAAGATGTATGCAAGTTCAGAAATCCTCGATCCGCGGGGCATGTCGAGCGCGTACGACCCGCCGAGGTTCAGCCCAAAAAGGGACTTGTCGCCGCCGTCTTGGTTATTCACCACCACACGCAAGATTTCGCCGAATCCCAGTGTTACGATCGCCAGGTAATCGCCGCGCAAACGCAAAGAAGGCAGGCCGACGATAAAGCCTGCAAAAGCGGACATCACCGCACCGCCGCAGATCACCGCCAGCAGCCACGCGTAGTCCGGCATCAAGTGCCGGTCATAAAACGTCGTCGTGAGTTTTGCGCCGGTATATGCGCCGATCATATAAAACCCAGCGTGCCCCATCGAGAACTGCCCGGTTACGCCGTTGATCAGATTCAACGAAACGGCTAACGAGGCGAACGTCATCGCAGAAATCAGCAGCCGCTTGTCATAAATGCCCATGTGGGGAACTGCCGCGAACTGGAACAAGCAGGCGATGCCGACCAAGAGTGCGATCGAGACGATGCGCACCAGCCAAAACTTTCCTGAAGAGAACCGTTGATGGGTGAGCGCGGCAGCTTCAAGAGGCATCGTTACACTTTCTCCGTTACGGCGCCGAAAAGGCCGCCAGGTCGCAGCAGAAGAATGCCGATCAAAATGATGAACGCGACCGCGTCGGTGTAATTCGAATAGCCGAACGCTTTAACTGCCGTTTCCGCCATCGCCATAATCATCGCGCCTGTTACCGCGCCGGGAATGTTTCCGATGCCTCCCAAAACGGCCGCAACGAACGCTTTGACCCCGGGCATCAGGCCGTAAAACGTCGAAAGAGGGGTTCCCACCGAAGTAGCCTGCATCATGCCGCCAGCGCCCGCAAGCGCCGACCCGATCAAAAAGGTGATCGTGATCACTTTGTCAACGCTGATCCCCATCAGCGCCGCAGTGTTGAAATCGTGAGAAACCGCCCTCATCGCTCTGCCCATCGCCGTTCGCGTTACGAAATACCACAGCAGGCACATCAAAACGACAGTGGTGATCAACACGATCAAAGCGCTTTGCGCAATCTCGAGCCTGCCGAGATGAATCTGGTCTTTAAAAACGTTGACCGACTCCTTAATGGACGGCTGCGGCGAGGTTTGAAAGAAAAGTTTCCCGGCATACTCGATGAAAAGCGATACGCCGATCGCGGTGATGAGAACCGAAATGCGAGGTGCAGATCGCAATGGCCGATAGGCGATCCGCTCGATGAGCAGCCCCAGCAAAGCGCAGCCGCACATGGAAACCAAAAGCATGATCACCAGCATCAAATGCGGCTCGACCGCAACGCCCGCAAGCCAAACCGAACAGGTGTAATACGCAAGATACGCGCCGACCATGTACACATCGCCATGCGCAAAGTTGATCAGTTTGAGCACGCCGTACACCATGGTGTAGCCGAGGGCGATTAGAGCATAAATCGCCCCCAGCTGAATGCCATAGATGAACTGCTGGGCGAGCCCTTCAAAGGATAGGGTCGCCAACATCTATTTCTGAAACACGAAGAACGGAATCTGCTTGACAGGAACGAACCCGTTCTTCTGCACTTGCAGCACAAGAATCGGCTTTTGCGCATTCCCATCTGGACCGATGTCAAACGTCCCCGATACGCCATGAAACCCTTTGGTGTTGGCGATTTCGGTGAGCAGCTCTTTGCTGTTGTACTCCTTCACGCGCTTCAGCGCTTCCAGAACGATCTTCGTTGCGTCGTAGGCCAGCGCGCCCATCGCGGTCGCAGGCGGAGCACCGTATTTCGCTTGAAAGTTCTTCACGAACTCCTGCACTTCGGGCCGCTTTTCAGAGTTATGATAGTGGTTCGCGAAATACCCTCCGATGATTCCGCTGCCGCCGGAAGATAACAGCTGCGTGCTGTCCCATCCATCGCCGCCGAACATCGGCACGTTCAAGCCCACGGCTTCCTTCTGACGCGCGATCGGTCCCACTTCGGTGAAGTATCCCGAGCAGAACAGCCCATCCGGGTTTTTCGACTTGATGTTGGAAAGCTGCGGCTTGAAGTCAATGTTGCCGCTCTCATAGAACTCTTCATCTACGATTTTTCCGCCCATGCTTTCGAACGCTTTGCGAAACACGTCGGAAAGGCCGGTGGAATACGGCAGCTTTTTGTCGGTGAGCATCGCCACGTTGCGAAGTTTCAGATCCTCATAGGCGAATTTCGCCATCGCCGCGCCTTGAAAGTCATCGGTAAAGCACGCCCGGAAAACCGCGCCGCCCTGCTGAGTCACGTCAATTCGGGTAGCACCCACCGCCACGATAGGAACACCCACTTCTTGGCAGACTTTCGCCGCCGGAAGCGTGTTGCCGCTCGAAACCTCGCCTACCACGGCAAGCACTTTGTCTTCGCCGACCAGTTTTTCTGTGGCGGTTTTGCTTTGTTCGGGTTTGCTGTTCGTGTCCTCGACGATCAGCTCCACCTTCTTGCCGTTCACGCCGCCGGCCGCATTGAATTCATCTACGGCCAATTGGCCGCCCTTCTGGCTGTCCACGCCCCACGGCTGCTGCTCTCCGTTCAACGAGGCGATCATTCCGATTTTTATCGTGTCGCCTTCCGCGCTGTTGCCGGGCTCGGTGGGCAGCTCTCTGCCTTTCAGAGCGGTTCCGCCGCCCGTTCCCTCATTCGAGGAACCGTCTTTCGATCCTCCCCCACAGCCACAGCCGAGGATCATAAGCCCGAAAACGGCTGAGATCCATAAAGAGGTAATCCGCGTCATCTTCATGTTTGAAGCCTCCTGATATCGCCACTCTTGGGCGCCGGACCCGCTTTTCCCGGCATCACCAAGAAAGTTCGGTGTAGTATAGCGAAAAACCTGCGTTTGATCGCGTCTAACGGGAAGGAAAACCATGAGCGAAAAATCAAAAGAACTCGTCATTCAAGCGGTTGAAAAGTTTCAGCAAGGCAAACTCGATGATGCCGTCAACCTGGCGCGCGAGGCGATTGACGCCGAATCCAAGGCCAGCGAAGGGTACAGCATCCTCGGGATCGCCCTGGCAGCCCAAGGCAAAACCGACGAGGCCACCGTGGCGCTGCAAACCGCCATCCGCAACTCCCCGTATTCGGCCACCCATTACTACAATCTGGGCCTCCACTACTACACCAACGGCGACAAGTCGGACGCCTACTCCATGGCCCAAGAAGCCATCCGAAACAACAGCAAGCATAAGCAGTCGAACGAACTGCTGAAAATCCTCGAGAAAGAGCTTCACGTTGAGGTTGCGCCTTATCAGACGTCGCTTGGAGAAGAGGTCAACGCTTACAAATACCGGGGCGACGACCCCACCGCCCAGCAAAACGGCGCCGAGCCTCCAGTGCAACCCGGCTAAAACACATAAATCCTTAGGCCCTCGGTGTGGCAGATATGCCTAAGAAGGCCCGCTCACGAGCATGGGCGCGGCACCCCGTTTCGGCGGAATCACGGCTGGCGGGAAACACGGAGGACACAGATGAACAGGATTTCAGTTGCCGCGGGCACCCGCCTGATCGGCCTTTCGATTCCGATTTTTCTTGCGGCGGGCTCGCAGGCGCAGACCTTCCAAGGCCTGGGAGACCTCGCTGGAGGCAGTTTTCTTAGCAGCGCTACAGGTGTGAGCGACCTGGGAGTGATCGTTGCCGGTTTCGGCACCGACGCGGACGGCGTCGAGCCGTTCTTCTGGTCGGGAGCAACCCAGCTCGGCCTTGCCAACAACGATCCCGCGGCCCCCAAAGCAAGTAAAGCGTTTGCACTTTCGGCAGACGGTCTGATCTCCGTAGGCCAAGGCTACGACGGCTTCAGCAACCACACCGCGTACCGCTGGCTTTCGGGAGACACGGGAAAGAACCTCGGCGATCTGTCCCTGGGCAATCTGTGGAGCGCCGCGTATGCGGTTTCGGCAGACGGGTCGGTGATTGCAGGCGAGGGCAGCTCGAAGAACGGGCGCGAAGCGTTCCGCTACACCTATCGGGGTTTCAAGAACTTGGGCGACCTGCCTGGCGGCGACTTCGGGAGCGGGGCGATGGGGATGGACGCAACAGGAAGCGTGATCGCGGGTTGGTCTTTCTCGGCGAACGGCCGAGAGGCGTTCAAATGGACGCCGAACGGCGGAATGATCGGCCTGGGCGACCTTCCGGGCGGAAACTTTGACAGCTACGCAACTGCGGTTTCGGCTGATGGCAGCACCATCGTGGGCCGGGGATGGTCGGATAACGGGAGAGAAGGTTTCATCTGGAAAAGCAACACCGGCATGATCGCGCTCGGCGACCTGCCCGGCGGCGAGTACTACAGCGAAGCGCTGGGAGTTTCGGGTGATGGAACCCTTGTCGTGGGCTGGAGCCATACGGACAACGGCGACGAGGCGTTCATCTGGGATTCGACCAACGGCATGCGGCTGTTGAGCGATGTGTTGACCAACGACTACGGGCTCGACCTGACTGGCTGGCAATTGCTGCGGGCGACTGCGATCTCGTCTGACGGAAGGGCGATCGTCGGGTACGGGCTGAATCCGCTCGGCCAAGTCGAGGCTTGGCTTGCGACGATTCCCGCGGCGAACACCACACAGCTGACGTTCGACTCGATGACCTTGCAGCACGGCACGAATTTGGGCGGCGGGCTCGCTGATCTGGATGCGTTCGACGGCTCGCTGTTCCAAGTGCAGCGAAGCTCGAAGTCATCGGAAAGCGGCAGCCCAGTTCTGATTCAGTTCGACGCGACCGCGCCGTGGAACACGGCCTCGAGCTTCGAGTTTGCGATTGCGGGGCATGCCAACTCCACCGGGCTTACCTACTACGTTGAGATGTGGGATTGGACGAAAAAGAAGTGGATCGCCGAAGGGTCGTTTTCGGGGAACACGGCTGACAATGTCCACCGAGTGATCGTGGACAATCCGAACCGGTTCATTGATTCGAACACGAGCGCTGTTCGGGGACGCCTGCGGGTGAAATCCACTGGCAAAACGTCGGCGAATCCGTGGGGCATTTCGATTGACCTTCTTCAATGGTTCATGAAACCGTAAGAGACGAAGGGACAAGCATGGCATCGGCGAGCCGAAGATTCGGCTCGCCGATTCTGTTTGCATGCACGATTTGAACGGTAGACTGCTGCTCGATGTCGAAATACGGAGTCGGCGGCCAGATTGAAACCGCCAGCACATTGCCCTCGAGGTTTTATACACGGGCCGACGAGTTTGAAAATGCGAATGAGAAGATCTTTTGCAGAAGCTGGCAGTTCGTGTGCGATGTCGAAAGCGTGAAAGTGCCGGGATCGGTGTTTCCTTTCACGCTGTTAGAAGGCTTGCTGGACGAACCGCTTCTGTTCACGCGCGACGCTGATGATTGTCTGCATTGCATTTCGAATGTGTGCACGCATCGCGCGAACATCGTTGTGGAAGGCCCCGGCGTTGTGAAATCGCTTCGGTGCCGGTATCACGGAAGAAGATTCGCTCTTGACGGAAGTTTTGTTTCGATGCCCGAGTTTGATGATTGTGCGGACTTCCCCACCGAATCGGACAGTTTGAAGAATCTGTCGTTTGGGGTTTGGGGGCCGTGGCTGTTCGCTTCGATTAATCCCGTATGCAGTTTGGATGAGTATCTTGCTCCGATGATCGAGCGGGTGAATTGGATGCCGCTGCATCTGGCCCGATCTCATCAAGACCGTGCGCGCGAATATCTTGTCCGCGCGCATTGGGCGTTGTATGTGGACAACTATCTTGAAGGGTTCCACATTCCGTACATTCATTCTGGATTAGCTGAGACATTGGATTATGGTGGATATACCACCGAAACTTTTGAGTTTTTGAATCTTCAACTTGGGCGAGCAAAAGGCTCCGAGGACAGTTTTGATCTGCCGCCCGATTGTGCGGATTATGGTGAACGGATCGCCGCTTACTATTTTTGGGTATTTCCCAACACGATGTTTAATTTTTATCCGTGGGGATGTTCGATCAACGTTCTCAGGCCGAGTGCCAGCGACCTGACGAAGGTGAGTTTTTATCCTTATGTTTGGGATGCATCGAGGCTCGACACAGGTGCGGGCGGTGCGTTGGATCGGGTGGAGCGCGAAGACGAGGCGATTGTGGAGATGGCGCAGCGCGGCGTGCGTTCGAGGTTTTATGAGCGCGGCAGATTCTCACCCAAGCGCGAACAGAACGTGCACCATTTTCACCGGTTGGTGCAAAGGTTCATGGAGGCATAGCGGCATGAGCGCGTTTTTCGATCTTCCATTGAACCTTCCTCATGCGGGGACGATCGCCAAGCGAATCTTGGCAAAAATCGAGGAGCACGATGCTCCCGAAGCCAAACAGACCGTGCTGGAACTGGTGCTCCTGCTGGCAGAACCTCGGATGGAAGGCGAAAACCCTCCCGAACCGGAAGCCGAACAGATGCGTTTGCGGGCGCTGGAGCTCGCGCGGCTTCTGGTCGGCCAGATCGAGGCGGGCGGATTGGGCGACGACCGGCTTGGACAGCATGTGCGCAACCTGTTCGAATGTTTGTCAGAGGGGGCGGAGGGCGCAAGGGAGTCGCTGCGGGCGGGCGAGGATCCGAACTCTCCGATGAGGCCGAGACCGGCTGATGGGTGACACAAAAAGAGCGGGAACGCCGAAAGGAGAGCAAAGCACGTCCCCGCAATCTTTTTTTTCGCCCAGCCCGTTTTGGGGAGATCCTCTCCTCCTGCCTCAGAACTCAGGCGGCGTTAGTTTACAGTATAGCGACGATGGATGCAGCCATTCTGCCGCAAGATGCAAGAAAAAGTGCGAGGTTTAGTCCACCCTACGAAATACCTGCCTAAAAATCCCGCAAGGTTTGGGGCGGGACTGGCGCAAAACCGGTGGACGGTATACTGCCGCATTGCCCGAAACCGTTGGAGGAGACCCTCGATTTGGCCTTAGCGATACGAACTGAAGCCCTCACCAAAGCCTACAAGACGCGCACCCGCCGGGTGGACGTTGTGCACAAACTGAACCTGGAAGTCGAGGAGGGAGAGATCTTCGGCTTTTTGGGGCCGAACGGCGCTGGGAAGACCACGACCATTAAGATGCTGCTCAGCATCATCTACCCGACCTCGGGCAAAGCCGAGGTGCTGGGAAAAGAGATCGGCAACATTGCGATTCACCGAAAACTGAGTTATCTGCCGGAAAAGCCTTACTATTACGAGCACATGACCGGCAAAGAGATTTTGAATTTTTATGCGCGGCTGTTCAATTTGCGGGGAGACGACAAAGACAAGAAAATTGACGAACTGTTGGAATATGTGAACTTGGCGAACGCCGCGGGCAAACCGATCAGCCAGTATTCCAAAGGGATGCAGCAGCGGATCGGCCTTGCGCAGAGTCTGCTCAATGACCCTCAGCTGCTGTTTTTGGACGAGCCGACCGCGGGACTCGATCCGATTGCGCACGTGGAGATTCGCGACCTGATTTTGCGGATGCGCGAGCAGGGCAAAACGGTGTTCATATCGAGCCACGAACTTTCGGACGTGGAGCGGATTTGCGACCGGGTTGCGATTTTGAACACGGGCCGCGTGAAGGTGCAAGGCAAACTGGACGACCTGCTGCGCGGCGGCCGCGTGGAGATTACGGCCGAGGGTGTTCCGCAAGATTTGCGAGAAAAGATCAACCACGACGGTGTGATCATTTCTCAGCACGGCGATCGGCTGATTATTGACGCGGCGGACACGATTCCGACGGCGGATTTCATTGACGCGATCCGCGCCGCGAAAGGCACCATCGTGAGCATTATTCCCCGCCGAAAACGGCTCGAGGACCTTTTTGTTGAAACGATTCAGAGCAAAGACGATGTTGATGGGAGCAACGGATGAACGCGATTTTTGCGATAGCAGGTACGACGCTCGGTGAAGCGATTCGGCGCAAGGTGCTGCTGATCATTATGATGGTCGGGCTGACAATGCTGATTCTGACTCCGGCGATCAGCTCGCTTTCGATCCGCGGCCAGCACGACGTGCTGATTCAGATGGTGCTCGGCATTTTGAAAATCACCTCGGCGATTTTGGCGGTAACGCTCACCGTTTATCTGCTGCCAAACGAGGTGGAACGCAGAACGATCTATACGATCCTTTCGAAACCGGTTCTGCGGTCGCAGTTTTTGATCGGAAAATATTTGGGGAGCGTGGGCGCGCTTGCGATTATGCTGGTGATGATGACCGTGGTCTTGTTGGTGGCGTTCGCCATTCAACAAAGTGCATGGAGCGTTTCGCAGCTGATGCCGATCATTCAGCCCGCGTTTTTGCTGCTGTTTCAGATGGCTCTGCTTGCTGCGGTGGCGATGTTCTTTTCCACGTTCTCTACGCCCGTGATCAACTTTTTCCTGACGGGGCTTGTGTTCATTTTCGGCACGCTGATGAACCCGATTTTCGAGACATACGTAACGCGGGAGAGCTCGGGATTCATGAGCATCGTTGCGCGGGTTGCGCATTACGTAATTCCGAATTTCGGGTCTTTGGACATCTCATCGGGAGCAACCCAGGGCGGCCAGGTGATGCGCGGCGGAGACTTGGTGTATATGACCCAAGGGATGATTATGGCGCTTGTTTATATCGGCATTTTGCTGATTCTTTCGGTGCTGGTGTTCGACAATAAAGAGGTTTAGATGCGGATCAATCGGCGAAAACTTTGGGCGATTGTGATTGTGCTCTTCGTGTTTCAAGGAGCGCTGAATCAGTTTTCGATCTTTCCGATGTGGAAACAGAGATACAGCACGCACAAAGTGGGCGTAACGGAAGGGCTTTCCACCGACCAGCTGCTGGCTTCGCTTGCGGGTTTGCGCGAAATGGTGGCGGGGATATTGTGGATTAAGGCGGACGAGTATTTCGACAACGGTCAGTTCGATGCGGTGCTGCCGATCATTCGGCTGGTAACTTGGCTCGATCCTCGGCAGATTGAAGTTTATGCGACCGGTTCGTGGCACATCGGTTATAACTTTACTGACGAGCAGAACCGCAGTGATCGCAGATATGTGCCAATTGCGCTCAAACTGTTGGATGATGGCGTGCATCAAAACCCCGATACGTATCGGCTGTATCACGAATATGGGTGGATGTACTATCACAAAGTAGAGGACCGTTACGATCGGGCGGAGCAGCTTTTCGAGGAAGCGGTTTCGAAGCCCGACGTGATTCCCGCATTGAAAAGCATGGTGGCGCACGCGGCTTTGAAAAACGGCGACCCCGAAAAGGCGCTGCAGGTTTTCCGCAATTTGGAAGTTGAGTTTCAAAAGGCGTATGACGAATCGAAGACGCCTGAACATCCTGACGGCTTGCGGGACATCGGGATTCGAAAAGACGTAGCCGAGACGAATCTTAATACGATGTTGATACGGATGACATCGCGCGGTTATTTCGCCAAGAAGCGGGGCGATTATGACGCGATGCCTTATGACACGCAGAACCCCGTTGATTTGGGGTTTGCATTTAAGGTGGAGATCGTTCAGCCGAGAGTGCTTAGGGTGACGGGAAACTGGGGAATTCCTACGACGGGGGCGCGGATTCGCTGCACGCTTCGGGATTCGGACTATGTGATCGAATGGGCTCCTTCGAAGGACTTGGACTTCGACAAAGATAAGGATCACACGTACATGCAGGATTCGCTTTACACGCAAAACGGTCAGTTTGATCGGCGGATTGACATGAGCCGGAATCCAACGATGTATCCGTTCAAAGAGGGTAAATACACTTTGGAGTTTTACTTTTCGCCGCGGAGCGCTCCCAATCATATTCAAGACAAAATCGGCTGGGACGGCGAAGGCATGACCGACAAGCGGTATTTGAACACCGAGATGCGCAAGCCGGCGCGCGTTTTGTTCGCTTCGATTGATCTGACCCGCGATATGATTCTGCGGCGCGGCGAATATCGCAACGGATACACGTATCGGTCGCCGGGATACAAAGAAGTCGTAACCCGCGATACGGGCGACATTATCGAGCGATCGCTTCGGCGATAAAATGCTATGATGGATCAGCCGGGAACTGCGCGGCGGTATTTCGGTGAACCCCGCCAGGACCGGAAGGTAGCAACGGTAAGTCGAAGGCCCGCGCGACGCAACCTTCCCGGCGCAACAGGAGCGCCCCTTGGCACAACTCGCGCTTTATCGAAAATATCGAAGCCAAACGTTTGAAGACCTGATCGGGCAGGAGCACATTACCAAAACGCTGCAAGCGGCGGTTGCGAGCGGCCGGTTTGCGCACGCCTATCTGTTCACCGGGCCGCGGGGAACGGGCAAAACCAGCGCAGCCCGAATTCTTGCCAAAGCGCTGAACTGTGAACAAGGGCCGATTGCCACGCCGTGCAACGTATGCGCTATCTGCAAGGCGATCACCAACTCGAGTCACCCCGACGTGCTGGAGCTGGACGCCGCGAGCGAAGCCGGTGTGGAAGACGTGCGCAACAACATTATCGAGCGGGCCCGGTACACGCCGATGGAAGCCCGGATGAAGGTGTATATCATTGACGAGGTTCATGATCTTTCTGCTAAGGCTTTCGACGCGCTGCTGAAAACGATTGAAGAGCCGCCGGCACATGTGGTGTTTGTGCTTGCGACCACGGAGTTTTGGAAAGTCCCCGTAACGATTCGCAGCCGGTGCCAAAGGTTTGAATTCTATCGGGGAACGATGCGCGACATTGTGAACCGTTTGGAGCAAGTGTGCAAGAGTGAGGGCATCGAAGCGGAGCCGGCCGCGTTGAATGCGATTGCCAGGATGTCTGACGGCGGTTTCCGAGACGCGCTCACGCTGCTCGAACAGGCAGTGGTGAGTTGGGAAGGAAAGATCAGTTTGGATGGCGTTACGCGCCAGTTGGGGCTGTTGAGCGAAGCGCATTCCAATCGGATTTTGGAAGCGGCATTGGCCGGAGATGTGCGTTCGGTTTTGATGTCGGCAGATGAAGCGATTCGAGAAGGCAAAGAACCCCGCCAGATTTTGGAAGGCTTGCTGCACAGGCTTTCTGCGCTGACTTATGCGGCGTTCGGTGCCGATGCGATGCTTTCTGCAGAGCCGGAGCAGCGAGCTGCCGACCACGCGTTTGCTGCGCGCATCGGCAAAGAAAACCTTCTGCGGTTCCGCTCGATTACTGCGGATGCTTATAAAGAGGTTCGGGACGTCGGGCTGCCGCGCTTGTGGCTGGAACTGACTTTGCTAAAATTGATTCAAGAGCCCGCCGTGCCCATTATCGAAAAACCGGTGAACGGGGCCCCGGCTCAAGCGGCAGTTGCGAGCCCTAAGCCTGTTTCAACAAACGCCCACCCGATGCAGGAAAAATGGGACGCAACGATTGCCGACATTCAAGCGCACGTGGCGAAGGTGTGGCCGCTGATCCGCGGCACTTCGGTTGCAGGTGTGGAAGGAAACACCGTTCGGATTCAGTTTCCGCGCGGGTTTCAGCACGACCGCCTGATGGGAAAAGACGAAGTGCGAAGGAGAATTTTGGAACGGTTTCAAAAGGTGATGGGCGGCGATCAATGGCGTTTGGAATTCATTCTCGCTTCTGAACAGCCGGAAGAAACTGCGCCCGAGGCGGTAGAATCGCCGCTGCAAGGCGAGCCCCTTGCAAACGCCGTTCAGGATCTGTTCGGCGTGCAACCGGAGAACTAAAATGAAACTGCCGAAAGGTTTTGGCAACATGGGATCGTTATACAAACAGGCGCAAGCGGCGATGGAACGCGCCAATTCGCTGCAGGAAGAGCTGAAATTAGAGACCGTCGAGGTGGAAAACTCGGGAGTCAAAGTTAAATACAACGGCGTGGGAGAGATTCTTTCGATTGTTGTGCCGAAGGAACTCGCAAACCCCGACGATGTGGAATCGCTCGAGGATGCCATTCTGCTCGCCCTGCGCGATGGGTATGCCAAATCCCTGGAACTGCGCGAAACGCGCATGCGCGAAATTGCGGGCGGGCTGAACCTGCCGGGATTCTAAATGCTGTATGCGCGGCCGCTTGCGGTTTTGATCTCGCAGCTTGAACGGCTTCCAGGAATCGGTCCGAAATCCGCGCAACGGCTCGCATTTCACATTCTGCGCTTGCCGGAAGACGATGTGATTCAGTTTGCCCAGGCGATGCAGGAAGCGCGTCGAACGGTACGCCTTTGCGCGGTTTGTCAATCGTTCTCTTCCGAAGAGATTTGTGAAATCTGTTCGGATGTCCGCCGCTCGAAGGAGACGATCTGCGTGGTGGGCGATCCCAAAGATGTGGCATCGTTCGAGCGCCTGAACGAATATCACGGCCTTTATCATGTTTTGCACGGCTTGTTGTCGCCCATAGATGGCGTCGG
>Ga0070741_10007050_pt1 | contig 23615 bp, 20 predicted proteins | sample Coa_R1_4_FD_66440 | JGI IMG/M metagenome (GOLD analysis project Ga0070741, IMG submission 66440) | Surface soil microbial communities from Centralia Pennsylvania, which are recovering from an underground coalmine fire - Coalmine... | ecosystem: Environmental > Terrestrial > Soil > Unclassified ...
GACCAGCGGCCATGGACCCGGATCGAGTGTGCGCGTCTGGTCGAAGAGGCCGGAGAGCTGATCCCTCAGGATGACAACTCGAAAAATCCGGCGCAGCAGCTGTACATGGCTTTGGCGGGAGAGTTTGCTGTGGAAAGCCGCCGGCTCGGTGGCGAGCGCAATCTAGGAGCATCGATTGATTCTGTGTACACGCGCATTACCGGCATTTCCGGACCTCCGCTGCGCGACGGCTTTCATTTTGGCGAAACTTTGGTCAACGATTACGGGCGTCCTTATGGAGAAGGAGTCAATATTATTTCCGGACTTACCAGCGAAGCAGTGGCGGGACCATTTGCCTTCTCGCTAAGGGCAGAGTATCAGCAGGCGCCCGGCCATCCTTCTTATGCCGCTCCCGTACTGAATACACTGGCGCAAGCAGACAATCGCCCTGTAATTTCGAACGCGACTCCGAGCGTGAAGCAACTGGACATACTCGAAAGCGCAGTCTCTCTCACCGTGCGCGACCTGCAATTTTCCTTCGGCAAGCAGAGCCAGTGGATTGGGCCGAGCCATTCAGGCTCTCTCCTGCTCAGCAACAACGCAGCACCATTTCTGATGTTTCGCATTGACAATACGACAGGTTACGAAGTTCCGTTGCTGTCGCGATTTTTGGGTCCGATGAAGAGTGAATTCTTCCTTGGCCAGTTAGCTGGACAGCAATTCATCAATACTGGCACAGCAACTCTCGGGCCCACTCTCGCAAAGCAGCCATTTATTCATGGAGAGCGCGTGAACTTCAAACCTACAGCGAACCTGGAATTCGGCACGGGAATCAACGTAATGTTCGGGGGGCCGGGACTTCCTTTCACCTGGGGTAATTTTTTCAGGACCTATTATGCGCACAGTCCGAATGTGGGCGACAATCCGGGTAAGCGCTTTTCGTCCTTTGATTTCAGCTACCGGGTTCCTGGATTACGAAAGTGGCTCACCTTCTACGGCGATTCATTAGTGGTGGACGAAGTTTCTCCCATTGGGTCGACACGTCCTTCGCTCAATCCCGGATTGTATCTTCCGCAGTTACCGAAATTACACGGTGTAGAATTTCGGGTCGAAGGACTGAAAACCTCGCAAGCTCCTCACGTTGCATTTCCGCCAGGTTACGTTTACACCGACCGGCGTTACCTCTCCGGATATACCAGCGACGGCCAGCTTTTAGGGAGCTGGATCGGGCGGGCTGGCACGGGCGGACAAGCCTGGGCCACCTATCACTTTTCAGCCCGAAGTGAAGCCGAGCTATCGTTCCGCCACATGGAAGTCGATCATGCTTTTCTAGAGGGCGGGCACCTGAACGACTTTTCGCTACAAAATCAATTGCAATTGCGGCCTACCCTTAATTTATCTGCGCGAGTGCAATATGAAACCTGGGCCTTCCCGCTTTTGGCAAATGCTCCACATTCCAATCTTGCGGTTTCTTTGCAGCTTACTTTTTGCCCGCGCTTGAATCGTAATCAGCCAAAAATGCATACCGGCGCCATTGTTCCAGCGCGGAGTACGGACGCATGACGCCCACGCGGGAAACGCTCGTCCATGAGATGGAGATGGAAAGTGATGCAGAGATGGATGGCCCGCAGAGAAACTCGCGGCTATTGTCTGAGTTCGATGTAAGCCTCGGCGATCAAACTGTCGACCGGCCCTATCTGGTTGGCAAACTCCTTTGGGAGCGGCGACGGTCGATTACGAGTTTTGTGGTTTGGGGTACGCTGCTTTTTCTGGCAATTGCCTTTCTGCTTCCCAATACCTATGAATCAAAAAGCGAGCTAATGCCGCCCGACCCTCAATCTTCGGCCATGGGAACTCTTGCGGCATTGACTGGAGGCGCTGGTGGGGCGGGTGGAGTTTTGAGTTCCGCGGCAGACCTGCTCGGGGTGCGGACCTCCGGTGCTCTTTTTATCGACATCTTGCGCAGCCATACCATTGAAGACCGCCTGATCAACCGTTTCGATTTGCGGCGAGTCTATCGAACGAAAACATACCTTAAGGCACGTAAAAAGCTGGAGTCGCGGACCAGCATTAGCGAAGAAAAAAAAAGCGGCGTGTTGACGATTGTAGTCAGCGATCATGATCCGCAGCGGGCAGCGGCGCTGGTGCAGGCTTACATCGTGGAATTGAATCACATGGTAGCCGATCTGAACACTTCAGCGGCGCATCGCGAGCGCGTGTTCCTTGAGCAAAGGCTCCAGGTAGTCAAAGAGGAGCTGGATCGTTCGGCCAAGGACTTCAGCGATTTTTCGAGCAAGAACGCCGCTATCGATATCAAGGAGCAGGGCCGTTCGATGGTGGCCGCAGCCGCAACCGTGCAGGGCCAGATTATTGCCGCTGAATCGGAGATGCGCGGTCTCGAGCAGCTTTATAGCGTTAACAACGTCCGGGTGCGCGCGGTTCAGGCCCGTTTGAAAGAGCTGCAGGACCAACTGCAAAAATTAGGCGGATCAAGTTCCACTCCTGAGATGGCAGAGAACTCCTATCCCTCCCTGCGGCAATTACCGGTGCTTGGCTTAACTTATGCCGATCTCTACCGCAGGCTGACGATCAATGAATCGGTCTACGAAGCTCTTACCAGGGAATACGAATTGGCGCGGGTGCAGGAAGCGAAAGAAGTGCCTTCCATTAAAGTCATTGACCCTGCCGAACTTCCCGAACGCCGGACGGGCCCGCCGCGCGCATTGATCACGGCAAGTGGCGCCTTGCTGTCTTTATGTGTTGCGGGGATTTGGCTGTTTAGCAACGAGGCCTGGGCCAATACCGATGACCGGAATCCAAGGAAAATTCTGGCCGGTGAAATTTTATTGGTCGTACACAACACCGTGCGCTGGAACCGTGCACGTGAGATATCCCTGAAGATGGATCCTTTCCGTTTTCGTCGCCGTTTTTATTCCCATCCAGAACAACGCTCTTGAGCCGTTAGCAAAGCTAACCACGAAACCTACTGGTTGTCGCAAAGGAGAGTTCCATGCAGATTTTTGTAGACTCAGCCAACCTTGGTGAAATCGAATGCTGGTTGCGTCAGGGCATAGTCGATGGGGTGACTACCAATCCCAGCATCATGCTCAAGGACGGCGTGTCCGATATGGAAGCCAGGGCGCGGCAACTCTGCAAACTTTTGATCGATCGCCCGGTCAGTATCGAAGTGACAACTAACGATCCCAGAGAGATGTTGCAACAGGCGCGGGTGTTTGCCAAGTGGGCGCGCAATGTTGTGATAAAAATTCCCGTGATCACCGAGGATGGCAAGTCGTGTCTTGAAGTGGTGAACGCTCTCACCCGGGAGGAGATTGCGGTAAATTGCACCGCGCTGCTCTCGTTTAATCAAGCTATTTTGGCGGCCAAGGCGGGCGCCACTTACGTCAGTATCTTCGCCGGACGCATCGCCGATGAAGGCGGCGATTCAAATATCGTGGTGCGAAATGTACGCGCCTGGCTCGATCAGTGGGCCTATCCATCGCGCATTATTGTAGGCAGCATACGAGCCGCTATCGACGTGCAAAATGCGGCTCTCGCCGGGGCTCACGTTGTTACCGTCCCACCGCAATTTCTGAGCAAAATGGTCGATCACCGCCATACACGGGAGACCGTCCGCCAATTTAACCAGGATGCCGAGAAGGCTATGGCCCAGATCCGCCAGGCGCAGCTCGCCTAACCTCGTTGGGCTTAGAAAGCCCATTCAGTCTCCGGAACAATTCAGAAAATCATGCCACTCGATTCATCGTTAAGCTCTCCGGTTTCTACCGATATCATTCTACGGGCCAACCGCGAACGGGATTTTTTCAATCATCATACCGATCCCGCGACCATTCCCGATGAGGCGCTTATAGTGCCGAAGATTCTCGACGCCATCCCTGAAGAGGTCGCGGAATATATGCCTGATTTAAAGGACAAGCATATATGTGAGGTGGGTTGCGGATATGGAATAATTTCCTGCTACTTTGCGCAACGGGGAGCTTGCGTTTCGGGCTTTGATATCTCAGAAACGAATGTATGCTTGGCGGAACGGGCAGCGCAGATTAACGGGATGGCGGAACGCGTGTCTCTGCAAGTCATGCCAGGAGAATGCATGGCTTTCGCGGATAACAAATTTGATCTGGTATTCGGCAACGCCGTATTGCACCATCTGGACATCGTCTCAGCGGCACGGGAAATTTATCGCGTTCTCAAGCCCGGGGGGATAGCCATTTTCCGCGAACCGTTCGGAGAAAACCGTCTGCTGGAATGGGGGCGGAATTGTTCCTGGCGGTCTTCGAGCCATCGTCATACGGACGACGAGCATTCGCTTTGCTACCGCGATGTCGAGATTTTGCGAACCGTCTTTCCAAAAGTTATATTCCGGGAATCGGAGCTGCTCAGTGTGTTTCGCTATTTCTTGCGTAAAGCGGAAATAGGCATGATCGCGGTTCCACGTTTTGAAAAAGCAACGCGACGGTTGGAACGGCTGGATCGCTGGCTACTCTCACGAGTCCCCGCGCTCCGTCGCTTCGCTTCCTACTCGGTGGTATCCATGTTTAAACCGGAAGTGTTTAAAGCAGAACTTGTGTTGCGAAATTCCGGTTCGTAACGGGCAACAGATTGGAAACGGAGCGGGTTCGAGCATTTTCTTCCAGGTTCAGCTCTCAATGATCATTCCCCCAGTTCAGCTTAGTTCAAACGCAAACTTCGCGGCTCGAAGTTCAGCGATGGCGATCGGATCTGCCGACGATAAGGCTGAAAGTATTATCCCGTCCATAAGCAACGCCTGCGCGACTCCATCCGCGAGCGTGGCCCGCAATTCCAGCATCGCGATGGTCGGAGGCGCGATCTCGCAAACCTTTAAGTTTCTTGTCATCATTTACGTTGCCCGTCACTTTTCTGTAGCCGAATTCGGATTGCTCTCCTTCGCGATTGCGGTCAACGCATACATGTTTGTGATCTCAAATTTCGGATTGAACACTTTCGGCAGCCGGGCGGTGGCGCAATCGGGTGCTGTGCCGGGAGCGCTGCTTGCCGAGATTTGTTTTCTGCAGGCGGGACTGGCGCTCCTTGGAATCGCATTGGCATTTGTCATTCTGCGCTTTGTGCCGGGAATCAGCCGTCTGGAGCTATATTTAGTCGCGTGTTTCGGTTTAAGCAACGTGATCCAGGCGGGCTTGTTTGACTGGGTATTTCAGGGATTGCACCGCCAGGAAATTTCCGCAGCTCTCAACATTTTTTGGCAAGGCGGATGGTTGGTCCTCACGATCGGAGGAATCAGGCTCGGTATGGGACTGATGACAATGCCCGCGGCTCTCTGCATTTCGGCGTTATTGGTTGCCACGGTTGGATATGTCTGGTTGCGAGGAACTACGCCAATCCAAAACTCCTCCCAGACCACGCCTTTATTGCGTCGTTCCTTAGCGACCTTGCGCGCGGCAGCACCCCTTGGTTGGGGAACCCTCCTTATGACATTCATTGTCTGGGGCGATACGGCTACAGTTCGCTTCCTTAAAGGCGAACAGGCGGTCGGGTGGTACGCCGCCGGAAACCGCGCGGCTCTGGCTGCCGCTATGTTGGGCACATTTTATGTGCAGGGAACCTTTTCCTACTTGAGCCAAACCAGCGTTCTCAGTCAGGCTGCTTTTGAGCGTTGCTTTAACTATGCCTACTCCGATCTGGCTATGCTGTTTATCCCCATCTCCTTTTGGACGGTCTATTACGCCCGAGAAATCATCCTGCTTCTGTTTCGCCGCGCTGATTATCTGGCGGCAGTGGGGGTGTTCCGGATTTTCCAAATAGCTTTATTGTTCTTTGTAGGCAATACACTGCTGGGCACGGGAGTGCTGGCAGCCTGCCGACAGGATCGGACTTTTCGTTTGGTCCTCGGAGGTGCGGCAGCAGTATTCCTCGTGCTTTGCCCTTTGCTGACCTGGCACTGGGGAATTGTAGGATCTGCAACAGCGGTTTTAGCAACACAGATTGTGTTCTCGGCCTGGTTGCGTCATGAAACCCGAAAACTGGCGCCTTGCGACTACCTGGGACCTTTGCGCTGGCCACTAGCAACCGGAATTTTGATCGTCGCAGCCTGCTATGAATTCCACTTTGCGCTTGGGCCGGGCATCCTGATGCTGGGACTGGGTCAAGGCTGCCTGCTATTTAGACGTAACTACGTATTGCAAAGCACAACTCCATTCCTTCCATGAAAACCAGCCTTATCACCGGAAAATGCATGGCCTTGTTAAATCGCCATGGCGGATTGCGTCGCACCGTGCAGGAACATGGAATTGCACGTTTGCTGGATGGAGCTTTACGGGAAATTTGGGAGTCGATGGGCATGCGCATCTTGCACCTGCTGCGGCGTGGGCCAAGGCAGGCATACAGCTGGCTGGATGCGCTCTTTTCTCCCACCTGCGACTATTGGGTACGATATACCGGAGTCATCTCCGCCCTCGATCGGGCAGTACCCGCAAATTTACAAAAGGTAATCGAGGTATCCAGCGGCGGACGTGGCGGATTGGCCTGGGCGCTTCCCGGTACGACTCTCGACATCTGTCTGGTGGATTGGTCAACGCAGCTTTTGAGCGACACCCGCGGAGGCAATGCCTGGCGGGTGTGCGCCGATGCCTGCGAGTTGCCCTTTGCGGATAACTCTTTCGATGCCGCGGTTTCGCTGGATACGGTGGAGCATCTTTCCCGTCGGTTACGAGAGCCTTTTATTAAGGAATTACAACGTGTGGCAAAAGCTACGGTTGTTATTACTTGTCCGCTGCAATCCAGCGATGGCATCTTCCAGGGCCAGGATTTTGATCTTGGACTTCACTCTCAAATTAAAAACCGGGATGGAGTACAGCCGGGATGGCTTCAGGAACACATTGAGCAAGGCCATCCCACCACTGAAGAATTGTCTCAACTACTTCCAGGAGCACAAATTACGGGATCGGAAAATTGTGCAACCTGGTTGCGCTTTGCCTCCTTTTATCAACGGCCCTTTTTGTGGCCCCTGGCAGGTTTTTTTTATCTTGCCTTTCTTCGTCGCCATGACAATTTACCGCCCTATCGGCGCGGTTTGCTGGTATGGCAGAAATCGTTATCCGAGCAAAACAATGCCGAAGCCATTCGCCCTGATCTGACTCTGGCGTAAAGGTCAGCTTAAATTTTTTACTGAGAATAGACTTTGACCGAGTTTGCACAAAACCGGCTGTCCCCGGCAGATGCTATGAATTTTGCCGCCATTCTGGCGGGAATCATGGGCGTTGTGCTGACGGCTTTTCTGGGGGGAATGCCGGCTCTGCTCCTAGTGTTCGCAGGTTTTCTAGCAGCACGGATTTATCAATATCCCCAGGAAGTGATCGTAACTGGCCCCCTTTTCTTGCTTGCCGTGAACGTCTTCTTCCCTTCGGTCGCGCGCTTCGACGCAGGTAATACGACCGAGCCATGGGAAATGTATTACTGGGCGTGCGGTATTCTGCTGATCACGCTTGCAGCTCTTCTGAGGCTCAAACCAGCAGCCGTACTGCGATTGCCGAAGTCGTTATTGATCTTTCTTTTGGTTTCTCTCGTCGCGTCTATCTACGGGATTATCCGCGGCAATGAGCCCAGCTACATATTCCGGCAATGGTTCGGAAGCCTGCTATTTGGCGCCTACTTTCTTTTTGCCACAAACTATGGAAATGAGGAGTACTTTTTCCGCAAGATAAGAGCTTATGCCGTGCCTTGTATGCTGGCTTTCGTCGTGTACTACGTTGCGGTCTTCAGCCAATATGGGGTGCACAAGGAAATCACCACGCTTGGCACGCAGGGGGGAATCCTGGCAACTCTGTTTGCCGCCAAATCGGGCTGGCGGTGGTGGAGTTCGGCGGCAATTCTAGTCCTCGGGCCGGTTCTACTGGTAGAGCGCCGTTCGTTAGCCGCGTTTGCGCTCTCTTTGGTGCTGATCTGCGCCTGGGTCACGTCATCCAAGTTCTGGAAATGGAGCTTATTCGTTTTATCCGGATTTCTTGTTGTCTTAAGTCTGGCTCCGACGTATGTGGAGTTGATTTCGGATGCAGCTGTAGGCAGCAGCACGGTCGACCGCATACTACCCGATGGAGCTCGTGACGCTTCTTCCATTGAAGACCGCAGCTTGCAATTAGTCGAAGCTGGGTTCATCGTCGTGAACTCGCCTCTGCTCGGCAATGGCATGGGTAGCATGCTTGCATGGCAAAGCGCTGTGCGTGGCCAAATGGAGCAGGCCTATGTAGATAATGGCTGGGCTTATGTCGCCACCAAGATGGGGCTTTGCGGATTAATTGCGTTTATTTGGTTCGTCGCCGGCCTGATCCGGCGTATGAACGCTGCTTCCATGCCTCTTTCTGTGTGCCTGCTTTCCACGTTATTGATCGTCATGTGGGCGGAACCGGTGTTCTTTCAATTCACCACTTCGCCCTTCATGGGAGTCGTCGCCGGCCTGCTTTGGGGCAGCCCGCAGACGGTATCGCACCTGCAAACTGTTTGCACTGGATGACCGGGCCACAAAAGAATTCTTCTCAAAATTCTCTCGATCTATGGCAGTTTTCATTGTCATCTTATTTTGGTTTAGCGTCGCGCTGGTCGCCTACGTGTACATAGGCTACCCGTTGTTAATTTCCCTGGGGAGCGGTTTCGTCCCTCCACCAAACAAGCATGGGGAGTATCTACCCCGTCTTACGCTGATTATTCCAGCACGTAATGAAGAGCAGTGGATCCGGCATAAGCTGGAAAACACACTGGAACTTGATTATCCGAAACATCTTCTAGAAATTATTGTCGCCTCCGATGGATCGACGGATCAGACGGTTGCGATCGCCTCCGGCTTTCAAAGTGAGGGGGTGGCTGTGGCGGTGTTCGTCGAGCGTCAGGGGAAACAGGAGATGCTCAACATTCTGGCCACGCGCTCGACCGCCGAAATCTTAGTCATGACGGATACTCACGTCTTGCTGGAACGTGCGTCGATTCGCAATCTCGTCCGCCACTTTGCCGACGCGAAAATCGGCTGCGTAACCGGGCAGCGCTTGTGCATCTTGCAGCCGGGGGTTCCGCAAGGAGCGGGAGAAGGAATGTATTGGCGCTATGAGTCCTGGATTAAACGCAGCGAAAGCCGGATGCACTCCTGTCTGGGAGCACATGGGCAACTCTATGCCGTGCGGCGTTCAGTCTTCCCCCATGTGGAAAGAGTGGGAGAAGATTTTTATATTCCCATGAAGATTATTGCGGCGACTGGAATGCGCGTGCTCTTTGAGCCGGGAGCCATTGCCCACACGCCGGCAGCCGCCAATCTACAAATTGAGTTCGAACGCAAGACGCGGGCGCACGTTTCTTTTTTGATGACGTTGCCCATGCTGCCGGAATTGCTGGTGCCGTGGCGAAATCCTGTTTGGTGGCAGTATATCTCGCATCACTTGTTGCGCATGACCGTGCCCATTGCACTCGGGGGAATACTGGTTTCGTCTTTTTTATTAGCCGCCCGGGGAGATCTGTACTGGTGGGCGGCGGCATCACAACTGGTGTTCTATCTTTTGAGTGTGATCGGGTTCATGCTTGCGTTTCGGGATATTCGCATCAATATCTTCTACATTCCATTTTATTTTGTCCTGGCCAACGCTTCTCTGGCGAGAGCGCTCTTGCGCTGGCCACGCAAGAAGTATGACTACGCCTGGAACCGGACTGAGCGAATTCCGGTTTCCGGATAAGGCTCTATCCCGCTTATTTAATCTCTGAGCTTTCGAATCGTGAAATCTACAACTCTAGGCGTGGCCGTAATTGGTTTGGGTAGCTTTGGGCGGAAACGCGTCCGCAGCATCGTGGCGAACGCACAATCGAGCCTGCAGATCGTCGCGGATGCAGTTCCCTCCGTGGCAGAAAACGCGGGAGCGGAGTTCGGCTGCGACCACACCGCTAATTGGGAACAGGCCGTGATCCGCAGCGACGTGGATGTGGTAGTCGTCTCTACCGCAACGCGTTTTCTGGCCGAAATCACCTCCGCAGCGATAGAAGCCGGCAAACATGTGCTATGCGAGAAGCCTTTTGGAAGGACAGCCGGCGAAGTGTTGCCGGCGGTTGAAAGCGCCGAACGCAAACGTCTCTGCCTGAAAGCAGGCTACAACCATCGTTACCACCCGGCACTCAGGCAAGCTCAAGACCTTTTTCAGCAAGGCATTGTTGGGCGGTTGCATTTCATGCGGTGTATCTACGGTCACGGTGGACGCACGAATTATGAAAAAGAATGGCGTACCCAACTCCATCTGGCGGGTGGCGGACAATTGCTGGACCAGGGCGTGCATACCCTCGACCTGTTTCGCTGGATTGCAGGTGAGTTTGCCGAAGTGAAGGCCTACACCACTGCATCGTTTTGGCCGATATCTCCCCTGGAGGACAATGTCTTCGCTCTGCTGCAGGCTGAGTCAGGATGCATTGCGTCCTTGCACGCCAGTTGGACAAATTGGAAAAACACCTTTGTTTTCGAATTGTCAGGCGAAAACGGTTATCTCAAAGTTTCCGGACTGGGAGGCCACTACGGAGTGGAGCGTTTATGTTACGGCAGACGCAATGCCCTTGGAACACTTCCCGATGAAAAATGGTTTGACTTCCCCGCACCGGACCAGTCACTGGAATGGGAGTGGCAGGACTTTATCTCCTGCGTTCGCGAAGGCCGTAGTCCGCAGAGTGATGGAAGAAGTGCGTGGAAAACCTTGCAGCTTGCCGAAGCCATTTACGAAGCCGCATCCGCGCAAGGAGCAGTTGTCCACGCTGCCGGGAGAATAGACAGTGCGGGAGCGCCGGAGAGGAATCGATTGCAGCCTGAAGTCGAATACGCAGGAGAAAAAATACGATGAAAGCTTTGGTTACCGGCGGTGCGGGTTTTATTGGCTCCCATATTGCAGACGCTTTATTAAGGCGCGGCATCGAGATATGTGTACTCGACAACCTCGAAAAACGTGTGCACCCCCACGGCTGCCCATCCTACCTCAACCGCGACATTCACTTCATAGAAGGAGACGTGCGCGATAAGCGCATGCTGGAACGGGCTCTGGCGGGCATCGATATTGTCTTCCACGCGGCCGCTTACCAGGATTATATGTGCGATTACGGCAAGTTCTTTGACTCAAACGTCACCGGCACGGGGCTGATCTTCGAAATCATTCAAGAGCGGCGGCTGCCGGTGCGACGTTTTATTCTCTCTTCCTCGCAGGCGGTTTACGGGGAAGGCCAGTATCGCTGCTCGGAGCACCGCCTGCAACTTCCGCTCGCCCGGAATCAAATCCAGTTGGACAGTGGAGAGTGGAACCTGAGCTGTCCGCATTGTTACCAGGAACTTGAGCCAATGCGTCTGGAAGAGGAGTACACCAACCCGGTGACGGCCTACGGACTCACAAAGTATTTTCAAGAACTGGTTGCAATGCAGCTTGGGCGGCGGGTCGGGGTTCCGGCGGTCGCACTGCGTTACTCCATCACACAGGGTTCGCGTCAATCTTTTTACAATGCCTACTCCGGAATTTGCCGGATATTTACCCGGGCACTGCGCGGCCGCCGCGCACCAGTGATCTATGAAGACGGCTTGCAGCAACGCGACTACGTTCATGTGGACGACGTGGTGCGCGCCAATCTGCTGGCCATGGACGATCCGCGCACTGATTATCAGGCTTACAACGTGGGTACGGGCAGAACCACAACTGTGCTGGAATACGCGCAAGTCCTGGCCAGGACTATGGGAGTGGCGATTGAACCGGATATTCCCGGAACGTATCGCGTTGGCGATGTCCGTCACACCGTGTCAGGAATTTCCAAGATCGGACGTCTGGGATGGAAGCCTACCAAGCACCTTCCCGAAATTTTCGCGGATTACCTGGCATGGCTCGATACCGTCGGCGACATTGACGATTATTTCACCCCCGCCTATGCCGCTATGAAGCAGAACGGTGTGGTACGAACTGTGCAATCTGAAAACCGCGAAGCACCGACTTTAGTCGGAAAGGCAGCATGGGCACAATCATGAATCTCTCCGAGGACCCGGCCTCCTCCATAGCCAACCGTCAGATCGCGGTTCAGGTAGTCAGGAGATCCGACGTCCGGCTAGCGATAAAGGCGGTGTTCGACCGCATCATTGGGCTGGCGGGCAGCATTGTAACTTTGTTTTTCATCCCGTTCGTTGCCCTTCTGCTTAAGTTCGAGGATGGCGGCCCGATTTTTCACCGGCGGGAGTTTGTCGACAGCGACGGCCAGCTTCGCCACTACTTGAAATTCCGCACGATGCTGGTCAATGCTGACCAAATTCTCCGCGATAATCCCGCGTTGAAAAAGCAATTTGACCATAAATATAAACTCCCGGACGATCCGCGCATTCTTCGCTTCGGGCGTTTCCTGCGGAAATACAGCATCGATGAATTCCCGCAATTCTTCAGCGTTCTTACCGGACGGTTAACGTTCGTTGGGCCACGCGTGATCTCCCAGGAAGAGACTCCGCGCTATGGCAAGCTGCTGCCGAAGCTGCTATCGGTAAAGCCGGGCGTGACTGGATATTGGCAGGTAATGGGCCGGCAAAAAACTACCTACGCCGAACGTATAAAGATGGACATGTTTTATATCGACCACTGGTCGCTCGGCCTCGATTTCATCATCATGGCCAAAACGGTTTGGAAGGTATTACGCGCCGACGGCGCCTGCTAATCATTAAACGAACGTCGCCCCATCCGGCAATTGCGCGGAAGTACATATTGGAGACTGCATGAGAATTCTGGTTACAGGCGGGGCCGGATTTATCGGCTCGCATGTTGTGGACGCATATATCGGATTAGGACACGAAGTCGCCGTACTCGACGATCTTTCCCGGGGATTTCGCCGCAACCTGAACGCCAAGGTTGACTTGTTCAATGGCGATATCGAAGACCGTTCATTTGTACAAAGAGTGTTTACGGAATTCAAACCCGAAGTTGTAAACCATCATGCCGCACAGATGGATGTCCGGCGCGGAGTGCGGGAGCCGCTCTTTGATGCCCGCGTAAATATCCTGGGCTCGCTGAATTTGATCGAAGAAGCGGTGGCCCATCAAACCAGGCACTTCATCTATATATCCACGGCAGGCGCGGCTTATGGTGAGCCGGAGCACCTTCCCGCCGGAGAAGACGCTCCGGTCAACCCTATTACCCCTTATGGCGTCAGCAAGCACACCGTCGAACACTATCTCTATACCTTCGCCTGCCTTTATGGAATCACCTACACCGTTCTGCGTTATGGGAATGTTTATGGGCCACGGCAAAGTTCCAAAGGCGAAGCCGGCGTATTCGCCATTTTTTGCGAGCAGATTCTGGCGGGAATTCAACCGGTAATCTACGGCGATGGAAGTAAAATGCGCGACTACGTTTTTGTGAGCGACGTCGTCCAGGCCAATATCGCGGCACTCTCTCACGGCTATGGAGAAATCTTTAATATTGGCAGCGGACAACCAACCAGCGATCTGCAAGTTTTTTCTCTGCTTTGCGATCTGCTAAACAAACCTAAGCTTCAGCCGCGCTACATCTCCAAGCGGGCCGGGGAGATCGACCAGATTTATTTGAATATCGGCAAAGCGCAACGATTGCTCGGTTGGTCTCCAAAAGTACGATTGGCCGATGGCTCACGGCAAACGGTGGACTATTTTAAGCAAACTGCTGAGATGGAAGCTCATGTCATGCAAAACAGTTCGGCTTCTTAAGCCCTTCTCTCATGCCTACCATCAGCTCTGCCGTCGCTGAAAGAATGCCGCGCATGCCGCAAAAATATCTTGCTGGGAAGGTCTGCCTTGTCGCGGGCGCATCAGGCGCGATCGGCAGTGCGGTGAGCAAGTTGTTCCATCAAGAAGGCGCGAAACTCGGGTTAACTTATTTGTCGCAAGAGCCGGCGCCCTTCCATTCTATTGACCACACTGTGGCAGAACATACGATCAAGTTTCCTCTGGATCTCCGCGATCGAAAACAAATAGACGAGGCGGTAGACCGCGTAGTGCATAAATTTGGAAGACTCGACATACTGGTAAATTGCACGGGTGTCCTGGGGCCGATTGGTCCCTCTGCTGACGTTTCTATTGATGATTGGATTGAGGCGGTCAATATTAACCTCATCGGAAGTTTCCGTTTGACTCGGGCGGTTCTGCCCGGGATGCTTACCCAGGGGAGTGGCAAGATCATTCATTTTTCAGGCGGCGGGGCGGCGTATGCGCGTCCATTTTTCACCTCCTACAGCACAAGCAAGGCGGCGCTGGTGCGATTCGTCGAGAGTCTGGCTGGCGAGTTGAAAGAACATCATATTGACATAAACACAATTGCGCCGGGCGCAGTGAATAGCCGGATGTGGAATCAGATGCGCTCCTCTGGCGATGCGGGAGGAGCGAGCACAATAACCGAGATCAAGAAGATGGAAGAAACTGGCGGCGTTCCACCGGAACGCGCAGCGGATCTCGCTGCATTTCTGGCTTCGGAGCTGTCGGATGGGCTCAGTGGACGACTTATAAGCGCCATCCACGATGATTGGCGGACATTTAAACACCGCGTTGCCGAGATTGCAGCTTCTGAAGCGGGTACCCTGCGCCGGGTGCCGTTCGCGTAAAGCATGTTCGGCGTCGCACTTATCGGCGCGGGTAACGTAGGCCGCATCCGTGCCGGAGTTATTCAGGCGTCAGGCCATGCCCGGGTTCGGATTGTAGCGGACGTTGATCCCGCACAGGCTCATAACCTGGCAAGTTCGATTTCAGCGGAAGCTATCACAGACTGGCGCACCGCGATTGAATCGGACGGTATCGACCTAGTGGTAGTAAGTACGCCCACCAAATTTCACATTAAACCCACCGTTTTCGCTCTACAGGCAGGCAAACATGTACTTTGCGAAAAGCCGCTCGCCCGCTCTGTCATTGAAGCCGTCGAAGGGTGCGAAACCGCAGAGCGCCGCCACCTGATCCTCAAAACCGGCTTCAATTACCGCTACATGGCGCACGTACGCAAAAGCAAGGAGTTCATCGACGGCGGATTGCTCGGACCTCTCTACTTCTTGCGCTGTCATTACGGTCACGGTGGGCGTCCTGGCTATGAAAAACATTGGTGCACGGACCAGGACTTATCGGGTGGCGGCGTGCTTCTCGAACAGGGAATTCATATTCTCGATCTGGTTCGTTATCTCCTCGGGGAACCCACCCAGGTTCTGGCACAAAGCTCGCGTTACTTCTGGGATTTTCCGGAAGTGGAAGATAACTGCTTTCTCTTGCTTAAAACTGTGGAAGGCATGTCAGCGCAAATCCACGTCAGTTGGACACAGTGGACCAACATTTTTTCGTTTGAAATTTTCGGAAGAGATGGCTATCTGCGCCTTACAGGCCGGGACGGCCACTATGGGCCGCAGAAGCTAGTCTGGGGCAAGCGAAAAGCGAGCCACAGCCGCCCCGAGGAACAGGTTTTTGAATTTACACCGCCCGAAGTTTCCTCGCCCGATGACTCGTGGCGCCGCGAGTGGGAGGATTTTATCCATGCGGTTCAGACAGGCGGGCAGCCGATGAGCCATGCCCGCGATAGCCTGCAAACGCTTGCAGTGGTCGAAGCCGCCTATCAGAGTTCCAAACAGCAAAAGTGGGTAGAAGTCATCGATAACTTCGCATGTACGGGGAACATGTTGGTGAACAAACTATGATCATTACGAAAACTCCATTTCGAGTCACCCTGGGTGGTGGGGGCACCGACCTTCCATCCTTCTACCGAGAGCATGAAGGATTTGTCCTGGCCGTTGCCATCGACAAATACATGTACCTGAACGTGAACACTCCAATTCTGGATGACACAATCCGGGTGCAATATAACCAGACAGAGCTGGTAAAGCATGTGAACGATGTCCAGCACACTCTGGCCCGCGAAGCTTTGCGTTACTTTCATATCGACAACGGAATTGAAATCGTATCAGTTGCCGATATTCCCGCCGGTACCGGCCTTGGATCTTCCAGTTGCTATCTGGTCGGACTGCTCAATGCCATGCACAGCCTTACCCAAACGCCGATCAGTCCGGAACGGCTGGCCGAAGAAGCTTGTCAAATTGAACTGGAACGTCTGCACAAACCAATTGGGAAACAAGATCAGTACATGGCTGCGTTCGGCGGCTTAACGGCGCTCCACATCGAGAAAGATGGGCGGGTTAAGGCAAGCCGGTTGTGTATGAGTGTAGAACTCCTGGAAACTCTCGAGAGCAATATGCTTTTGTTCTACACCGGAGCCGCCAGAGATACCGTCAACATTCTCGAAAAACAGGACAACGACACCAAGAAGAAAAATGGCCTGGTGGTCGATAGTCTCTGCGAGATTAAGAATATTGGCATTGACATACGGGACGCCATCATTCGCGGCAATCTGCACCGCTTTGGGGAACTGATGGACGTTCACTGGCAAACCAAGAAAAGACTCTCCGGCGGCATCAGTAACCAGCGGATCGACGCCTGGTATGAGCTGGCGAAGCAGAACGGCGCTATAGGAGGAAAAATATGCGGCGCTGGCGGTGGGGGATTTTTAATGCTCTATTGCGACGAAAAAAAATCGCAACTGCGCGATGCCATGCGGCAGGCAGGTTTGCGGGAGCTTAACTTCCGCTTCGAGTTTGAAGGCAGTAAAGTGGTTTTTGATATGGTCTCGCGCGACGGAAGATTGGCCCACATTCACCGGCAGGAAAAAAACCACCATTTCCGCCGTGCGGCAGCATTGGTAGCCCATGCTTGAAACCAAAGGGTAATTCCACACTTTTATAATTTCGCATAATTTTCAGGCGATACGCTTTGAAGAATCTGTCCACCAACCCTGCGGTTTTTCTTGATCGGGATGGGGTTATTAACCGCCTCATCTATCACAAGGATGCGGGTATCGTGGACTCTCCTTTCACCGCCAAACAATTTGATGTGCTCGCCGATGTGCCAAAAGCGGTTCGATTGCTCAATGACCTTGGCCTTTCCGTGATCATCGTTTCGAACCAGCCGGGAATAGCCAAAGGACACTTTGAGGCCTCACTTCTTCCTGAGTTCGAAAGTTTACTGAGTGCGGCATTGAAATCTGCCGGAGCTCGCATTGACGCGACCTACTACTGCCTTCATCACCCGGAAGCGCTTGTAACGAATCTTCGAAAACGGTGTGCATGCCGAAAACCGGGGATTGGCATGCTGACGCGGGCTGCTCGCGATCTAAATGTTTCCTTGGGCGATTCCTACATGGTAGGCGACGGACTTACCGATATAGAGGCGGGACAGCGTGCCGGCTGCCAAACAATCTTCATTGGCCGCTGGAAATGTGAGCATTGCGAGTTCATTAAGCCACGCGGGCTTCGGCCCACATTTGTGGCTAAAAGCTTAATTGGCGCCGCGAGGCTGATTCAAGAAGACATGCAATCGCATACGAACGCAAGAACGATCAGGCTGTCATCGCGAAACCCGCTTCATGCCTGCTGTTAAAAGGACAAAAATATGGCTGCCCCGCAACTGGTAACTATGGAAACGCGAACAACCGTCGACTGCCGAATTTGTGGCAGCTTTCGCTCCTCCGAATACCTCCAAGGCCGAGGATACCGGATCGTAGAGTGTCTGGATTGCGGGTTGCGTTACGTTAATCCGCAGCCCACCAATCGCGAGTTGCAGGAATTCTATGCCGGATTTGATCGCGAGAGTACATGGAGAGGAGATGGCGAGGAGCGCTTTGACCGCAGCATGCGGGACTTCGTGCTTCGCTTTCGCGAGAGCGGATCGGTTTTGGACGTCGGAAGCTCACGCGGCAATTTTCTTATCGCCATGCGGGGAGCTGGATTTTCCGTCTACGGTGTTGAGCCTTCGCCAAAAAACAGCGAATTTGCGCGCTCGGCAAATGGTATAGACAGCTACACGGGGACCATCGAAGAATTTCTGGCCGCTCCCACTCGGCGAAATTTCGATGTAGTTACGGTTTTAAATGTGATCGAGCATGTGCCCGATCCGAAGCAGGTTTTGACCGGCCTGCGAGAATTGATGGTCAATGGCGGACTGCTCATTCTAGGAGTACCGGATTCGCGCTTTCATGCTTTGGTCGGAGGGACCAGGCAGAAACTGGGTTTCGCGGACCCTTTTTGGATGAATACTCGTAAACATCCTTTGGTAGGATTCGATCCTCCCGCTCATCTTTGTTCATTCGAGCCAGCAACAATCTCGCAATTAGCGGAGACATGCGGTTTTCAGGTACTCGCTGTACGCAATGCTCCCATCATGGTGAACCAGGATACCTGGAAAAATTTGGCCAAGACCGTCCTGTATGCCCTCTCGCAATCTTTGTATTACGCCTCGTGGAGAAAAATTTTGTTCGGCTATTCCACGGTCCTGGCAGCACGCAAAGTGGGATGATTTGGATTTTTAGACAAACTCCCATTCTTCACAATTGCACTTTGTTCTCGTTTCATCAACTTATGCCAGTTAGGCGCAATTTTCGCACAGGAGATCAAGATGAGCTATGCATCCGAATATTTCAAAGAGGAAATACAAATTATTGGGCAACTGGACTACGAGCAGATAGATCGTATGCTTGAGCTGTTGCTGGAAGTCCGCCGGGAAAAAGGAAGAATCTTTTTTCTTGGCGTTGGTGGCGGAGCAGGACATGCCTCGCATGCCGTTAACGACTTCCGCAAGATTGCCGGCATCGAATGTTATACGCCTACGGACAATGTCTCTGAACTTACGGCGCGCATTAACGATGACGGGTGGGACACTTCTTACAGAAATTGGCTGCAAGGCAGTCATTTGCGTCAACAGGATGTTCTATTCGTGTTTTCAGTTGGCGGGGGAGATGCCGAACGAAATATCAGCGCAAACCTGGTGAGCGCGCTGCAACTGGGGAAAGAAGTTGGAGCCAAAATCTGCGGCATTGTAGGACGGGATGGAGGATTCACGGCCCGCGTTGCGGATGCTTGCGTGATAATTCCCCCAGTAAATCCAGAAACCGTCACTCCGCATACAGAATCGTTTCAAGCCATTATTTGGCATTTTCTGGTATCTCATCCCCGGCTTAAAGCTAAAGGGATGAAATGGGAGTCAGTAGATCCTGCTCATGCCGAATCGATCGCCTGAATAATTCCTAGTCTCCCCCTAATTCCTGTTCCGCTACTTCACTCCTATCCTTTCCTCAAGTAGCCTTCCTACCCCTCACATATTCTCCGTACTGAGATTGCCGAAGGTGTACCCGGAAGTGTCCGTACTTACGATCATCAATCCGCTAGTATCGACACTACATCGATTTTCTGGTTTTTATCCAACGCTCCTGATATTCGGACCTTTCGTCCTGGAAAGCGCGCAACTTTGTCTGGGTCTGCTATTTCGTAAGCAATTTCTTTTACCGGATCATACAAGACGTAAGTAGCCCGTAACTGTTCTCTGCATTGTCTGACGCAGCCATTCTTATTACTGCCCATGCTTTTAAATTCTTCCATCATATGTTTGTGGCTTTTGAAGTGGGCGCAGACTGAGTCCATAATTTCTCCGTTGAATACCTGCGTATTCTCGGGCCGTGAACTCGTCCATCCCGTAGTCGTGAGAATCACAAATACCAACAAGAGTAGTGCCCCTTGAGAACGCCTCATTATCCAATCCTCCTTAATCAAGGGCGATATTATGAATACCGCTTTCTTGCAAGATACTTTTAATGGGACGTCCAGTCGTCAGGCGCTTGTCAATACTTTGTAATAATGTTTTGTGATGTGTTTCGTAACGTACCAGGATTGTGTGGAGACAACGTGTTTAGCTGACGATGTGTGCATCGGACGCGCGCTTTGTTAGAATCGGCAATGACATAAACAAAGCGAACGGTTAAATCAGGAGCACAACCACGGAACGTCAGCGATGAAGTTGAAATTATCCAAGCCGGGATGGCGGAATTGGCATACGCAACGGACTTAAAATCCGTGGCCCTTCGGGGAGTGCGGGTTCAAGTCCCGCTCCCGGCACCACACAAGAGGTAAAACACTTTGATCTTTCTGGCTTGTGACATTCATAAGCCAAACTCAAAGTTTGTTTATAAACTGAATTAGGCGAGTTTGTTCTTAGAAGCAGTTGAAGTAGCAGGAGCACTTGTGGAAGGACGTTTGCTATGTGGCTGTTCTACATGGTGAAAAAAGCACGAGGCGCATAAACTCTCGCCACAGAACTCGCATGACTCGGCGTGCAGATTGCATACACTTGTGCCGCACTCGGCACACTCTTCGGTTGAAACCGCGCCGCAGGGATAGCCCATTGCATCCTCACTATGCCTAACTAGCACTATTTCGCAGTGGCTCAATCCCAAACCCTCCATCCGTGCCGACGATGATAATTTTAATTAAAGTGGCAGTTCCTGGGTAGTAGGAAAGTGATGCTGTTCGCGTCCTATTTTGCCATCATATTTAGTGGTCATTTTGAAGAGTTCATACCGGCCATCGGCAGCAAATTTTCTGCATTGGTCTCGTAAGGTCTGCATTTCTGCCGTCGAGAGTGGCTGAAAGTTCACTGCAACTGCAAGGTTCTGATTCAACACTTCCATTGATTCGATACCGCTGATCGTCGTGGCCACAGACAGACTCATTGCATAGCGCAAGCCTTGCTCAGGGGTAATTGCGCCGTGCCGCACCATCTCTCCGCTTCCCCCAAGACTTTTCATCCCTAATGCCGCCATGCCTCGACGAGTGGCTTCGGGCAAAACTTGAGTTTCGAAGCTGCGGAAGGTCGCGTCGAAGCAATTCAGCGGCATTTGTACGGTGTCGAAAGGAAAGTTGTGCGCCAGCATCTTAAGATGAATCTCCGGATCTTTATGACCGGTGAAGCCAATGAAGCGAACCTTCCCCTGTTGCTTGGCTGCTAGTAGTGCTTCGGCAGCGCCGTCCGGCTTAAAAATCAGGTCAGGATCGTTCTCGTAAACAACTTCATGAATCTGCCATAAGTCCAGGTGATCGGTTTGCAAACGGCGCAACGATTCTTCGAGCATCCGCATGGCGACTTTCTTGTCACGACCATGCGTGCAAACCTTTGTCATCACAAACGCCTGCTGGCGTTTTCCTTTTAGAGCGTTTCCCAATCGCTCTTCGCTCAACCCGTCGTGATATTCCCAGGCGTTATCGTAAAAAGTGACGCCATGGTCCAAAGCTTTGGCGACGATTTCGTTTGCAGCCTGGTCGGTCTCCGCAGAACCGAGATGATAGCCACCAAGACCCATAGCAGATATTTCGACGCCAGTTTTTCCAAGTTGTTTTTTGGGAACCACTCCCGAAGGAATTTCCTGCGATTTCTGTTCTTGTTGCGCCATACTGCCTCCGGGAATAAGAGGTGCTGCGCTCAATACGGCGGCACCTTTCAAGAATCTGCGTCGATTGAATTCCAGCCTGGAAACCAAACTTCCTCCTAAAGCTGCTTCTCGGGAAAAGGATGACCTGTATTTTCCTGAGCGCCTAACATGTCTTTCACTTCGGCCTCTTTAGTATCGAGAGGAAATCCATGCGCAATGCGTGCTTCCGGATTATCAAACTTCAAAGAAAGCTTGTATAGCTCATAGCGGCCATCGGCAGAGTATTCCTTACAACGATTGCGCAGTTCGTCCATTTCAGCCGGGGACATTGGCGTAAAGTTTTGCGCGATTCGCAAATTTTGGTGCAGCACTTCCAAACTGTCGATCCCAGTAATCGTCGTAGTTACCGGCAAGCTCATGGCATAGCGTAGAGCCTCCTCGGCGGTGAGGGCTCCTGCCTTGATCGGCTCTCCATGACCGTTAAGCGGCTTCATTCCGAGCACAGCGATTTCACGTTTATTCAATTCTGGCAATACTTTGCGCTCAAAACTTCGCGTGAAGCTGGAATCGAAGACATTCAGCGGCATCTGTACCGAATCAAACGGGAAGCCTGTCTTCAGCATCTTCATGTGTACGTCGGGATTCTGGTGACCTGTGAATCCGACAAAACGAACCTTGCCATCTTTCTTCGCTTTTGTGAGAGCTTCAGCGGCACCGTTAGGACGGATAAACAACTCTGGATCGTTGTCAAAAGCCATGCCGTGTACCTGCCACAGATCGAGATGGTCGGTTTGCAGACGGCGCAACGATTCTTCAAGCATGTCGAGAGCTAAGCCTGCATCGCGACCATGAGGACAGGTTTTTGTCATTAGAAAAACTTTATCGCAATGGCCTTTTAGTCCGGCGCCCATCCATATCTCAGTTTTTCCACGGCGATATTCCCAGCAGTTGTCATAGAAGGTAATTCCACCATCCACGGCTTCATGGATGATGCGAACCGCGGTCTTCTCATCTGGTGCATCGCCAAGGTGGTGTCCGCCGAAACCTAGAATGGAGATTTTGGCGTCTGATTTACCGAATTGTCGAACCGCAATACTTCCGCTTGAAGTTTGCTGCATGTCTATGTATGTGCTCTCTTAACACAAACGTTTATCAGCCGCGTTGGATGCAGACGGGTTGCGGAGGGTTTACGGAATACGATCATTGATTCACCACTTGTCCTCACTTCCCCTCTGGGAGTTCCGGCTTTTGACTCCAGCCGTTTCACGTATAATCAAGACTTCTTCGACATGAGCTATCAGGTTCTCGCCCGTAAATACCGGCCTCAAAATTTCTCCGAAGTGATAGGGCAGGAGCACGTAACCCGCACCCTGAAGAATGCTCTCGAACAGGGCAGAATCGCGCACGGATATATCTTCAGCGGCCATCGTGGCATTGGGAAGACAACGGTCGCACGAATCCTTGCGATGGCATTGAACTGCCGATCATCCGACAAACCCGTAACCGAGCCTTGCGGGGTCTGTGAGTCTTGCACCGAAATTCGGGCCGGAAATGCCGTCGACGTTATCGAAATCGACGCCGCTACGAACCGTGGCATCGATGAAATCAGAGAATTGCGGGAGGCTGCTCGTTACCGTCCGGCGCGTGATCGTTTCAAAGTTTACATACTGGACGAAGCTCACCAGATCACGGATGCGGCGTTCAATGCGCTCTTAAAAACACTCGAAGAACCGCCAGGGCACGTCGTCTTTATGCTGGCCACAACTCAACCTGAAGATATTCCTCAAACGATTCGGTCCCGCTGCCAGCATTTCAGTTTTCGGGCGGTGCGGTTTGAGGAAATTCTTGGTCAATTAAGAGATTTATCCGCTCGCGAGAACATTGCCGCGGACGAGGATGCGTTGGCATTACTGGCAGAAGCCGGAGACGGATCGGTCCGCGATGCTCTTTCAATTTTAGATCAGGCCATTGCCTCTTCAGAGGGAAGGCTTACAGCTGAAACCGTTCGGCAACTTGTGGGTGCCGCGCCTTCCGGAGTTCTGGAAGAAGTAATGCAGTCGGTCGCACGTGGAGCGAGCGAAGAAATTTTGCGCCAAGTAGACCGTCTAATTAGCGAGGGGCAAAATCCCACACACTTTGCGCGTCAAATGGTTCGATTTTTGCGAAATACGATCGTCGCCAAAGTAGCTGGAGGCGAGTCTTCCTTGCTCCAGATTTCTGGCGACGAACGGAACCGCGTTTCGCGAGTTGCGGAGTTGTTCACCGAAGAAGACTTGACCCGGCACTTGCAAATTATCCTGCGAACACATGGAGAACTCGGCTATCGGCAAGAACAGCGGTTCCACCTGGAACTTGGCC
>Ga0070741_10007051_pt1 | contig 23613 bp, 17 predicted proteins | sample Coa_R1_4_FD_66440 | JGI IMG/M metagenome (GOLD analysis project Ga0070741, IMG submission 66440) | Surface soil microbial communities from Centralia Pennsylvania, which are recovering from an underground coalmine fire - Coalmine... | ecosystem: Environmental > Terrestrial > Soil > Unclassified ...
TGCACCGGCCCGAATACTTTGCCGAATCCTGGCTACTCCGTCTTGAAGAGGAGAGAAAAAATCCACCCCGCCCGGCCAGCATGGGGCTTCAATCCATGCCAAAGGGATTCGCTCTCAGGAAATGCCGCCTTGACCCGACGCGCGGCCCAGCGGATGACCAATGCCGTGTAAACAATGTTGATGACTTGTGGGACAAGGACAAAAACGTTAAGGAACGCCACGGAAAAAGAACGAAAAACCAAATTCCAAGGCAGTATTATCTGCAAAAGTCGACTGCAAACGAAGGGGACCCCCGTGACGACGAGAAAGGTCATCAGGATAGCTCGGGCCTGTGATTTGGCTGTCCAACCAAACCAAAACGCCGCCCAGATGGTGGCGACGACAGTCAGGGCCCTTCCGACCATGCCGACCATGATAAACAGGCTGCTGGTTCCCATGACATCCCACCTGAGCGTTAATAGTGCGTCAATAACAAAAGGTGAAACAAGCACGACGGCCGGCCAGAAAAACAGGCGGCATTGGATCTGCCAGAGCGCGGGCAACAACGCCTTGGACCCGCGTGGCGTCGTCAACAGCAGTTCGATCTCGCCCGTGCGCCGGCCTTCCACCAGAAAGCGTGTGTTCGCCCAGCAGAAGACGAGGTCGCGCATCCAACTCAGCCCTAAACCCACTCCCCAAGTGTAGGAAGATAGCCGCGCGAAACTCCGTGCGCCAAAAAACCTGAACGCCAGAAGGGTCAGTATTTCCACGCAGGGATAGGGCAGGGCAGCCAGCCAGATGGCTGTTCTGACGGAGGGGTCGCGAGAGAAGAGCCACAGGAACGGTCTCTGCGACCCACTGGCGTTGCGAACAGCGGCAGCCTTCGCGGAGTGACTGACGGCGACTATGAGCGGTTCATCGGCAGTTTGGAATGAACGCCGCAGGCGTCGATTTGCCGAAAAGAGAAAGCATAGAATCCCGCCGACGATGAAGGCGAGAGAGCCCCAATAGGCTCCGGGCCATCGGCCGTAGGCGACGTCTCCGGCGCTGGAAAGAGCGCCAACCGGACTCAGCAAAAAAAATGGCGACGCGTGGGACGCCAGTTCTGGCGCAAACAGAATCACGGCAAGAAGAAGAAGGAACGAGCGCGCCGATCGAACGAGTTCGCGGCCTGATGAGGCCGCCCAAAATCCCACGGCCAGCGAAAGACCAAGCGTCGCATATAAAACGAACGTGGTCCGCGCCGCCTCGCCCCCCGTCACGCCGCCGGCAACAATCGGCACAAAAACAACTGGCGCAAAGGCCGTCAACAGGCAGAACGCCGCGAAGCCTTCGGATCCGAAGCCCGCCAGGAGCACGTCTGAAGGCCGGACACGCGTCAGGAACAGCAGGCCCAGTGTTCCCGCCGCGCGCTCCCGGCAAATCGCCGTCACGGCGAGCAATCCCGCCAGGCAGGACAAAACCATGGCCACCACGGTCAGGCTTACGAAAGCATTCTTGCCGCGGTCCGCCGGCGTGGCGCCAGGGCCGAAGATTACGAGTCCCGATAAGCAAACGAGTGTCGCAGCCAGGACCACCGCTGAGCGCGCCCAAAACGTCGCCGGATTGCGCGCCTGTCTGCGCGCCTCCCGAGCGATGAGTGGAAAAACCGTCATGGACGTGATGGGCAGAATAAGGGGCTGTCATGGAAATGGCTATCCGACATCAGCGCCGCGCCGTTGACTCGGCGCATCTGCGAAGGCACGGTGAGGCGCGATGCTGCAAGTCAAAGACACCCTGCGCGCGACGGTGCAGGTCAGTTTCGATGGGCGGGTTTTTAAGACGTACCATGGGCCTGATGCGCAGCAGCGTTTCCAGAAGGAGGTTCAGGTTTTGAAGTTTTTGCAGCAGCGCCGCTGCCCGTTTGTGCCGGTTATTTTGCAGGTCGATCCATCGAAACCGAGCATCGTCACAACCAATTGCGGCCAGCGCGTGGAATACATCGATGACGAGCGCGCGCGGGAGTTGTTTGCTGAACTGGAAACGTACGGTGTGCGGCACGACGATGCGGACAAACGGAACATCACTTACCGTCAGACCGATGGGCGCTTTTGCGTGGTGGATTTTGAGCTGGCAACGATTTTGCCCGATCAGACGGCGGGTTCGGCAGAGCGATGACGCCACCCTATCAATTGTCCAAATCCAGCGGATTGCAATGGCGCGGACGAACGGATCGCGGACGCGTGCGGCCGAACAATGAGGACGCGTTCATGGGGCTGCAGTTTGATGCGCGCGAATGCCATCATCTCGGCGCGCTTGGCGAAGGTTCGACGGGCCATGCCGATTATGTGTTCGCCGTGAGTGACGGACTTGGCGGCGCCAACGCGGGCCAATACGCCAGCCGCATCGCGGTCGAGAAAATCACGACGCTATTGCCGCGGTGTTACCTGCAAACGGCCGCAGGGTTGGACGCCGGTTTTCCGGATGTTTTTCAGGAGTTGTTCGCGGAGGTTCACGAGGCGCTGGTTTATTTGGGCGCGAGCGACGCCGAGTGCGCGGGGATGGAGGCGACGTTGAGCTTGTGCTGGTTCACGCCGGGCCGGATGTATTTTGGGCACATCGGCGACAGCCGGATCTATTATCTGGGCTCCAGGACGGGCACGCTGAAGCAACTGACCCACGACGATACGCATGTGGGCTGGCTTTTTCGGCAGGGCAAAATCAGCGAGCGCGAAGCGCGCGAGCATCCACGCCGGCATGCGTTGCAAAAGGCGTTGGGCGGGAAGAACCAATTCGTCGAACCCCAGATTGGCGCGGTGACCTACGAGGCGGGTGATCTTTTTCTCCTCTGCACCGACGGGCTCGTGGACGGGTTTTTCCACGCGCAATTGGAGGAGCGATTGCGGTCGCTGGACTGGGCCGCCGATCGCAACAGCGCGGCGCAGTTGACGGACGAAGCCGTCGCCCGCAGCGGACGCGACAACACGACGGCGTTGATTGTGAGAATCGTCTAAGTCGGCGCACGCGTCCCTCCGCGCTCGTCTTGACGCTTGCGGCGCTTCTGGCGAGATTGGAGCCGTGCAGAGCGCCGTCACGCGATTTGGATCATTCATTAAGCTGAGCCATACGGTTTTCGCCCTGCCTTTTGCCCTGGCTTCCATGGCTTTGGCCGCGCGCGACGAGCGGGGTTGGCCGGGTTGGCGGACGTTTCTCCTGATTCTGACGGCGATGGTCTGCGCGCGAACCTGCGCGATGTCCTTCAACCGCATTGCCGACCGCGAGTTCGACGCCGCCAACCCGCGCACGGCGGGGCGACATCTGCCGAGCAAGCAGATTTCATTGGCCGCAGCGTGGGCGATTTGTTTAATGAGCGGCTTGGGGCTGGTGCTGGCGAGTTATTTCATCAATCGTGTTTGTTTCTCTTTGTCGCCCGTGGCGTTGTTTATCGTGTGCTTTTATTCGCTGACGAAACGGTTCACGGATTACACGCATGTTTTTCTGGGCCTGGCCCTGGCGCTGGCGCCGATTGGCGCGTGGCTGGCGGTGAAAGGAAATTTCCAATTGATGCCGATGGTCAATGGCTGGCCGGCATTGGGACACAGCGCGATTCTGCCGCTGCTCCTGGCCGCGGCCGTGGTTTTTTGGCTGGTGGGTTTCGACATCATTTACGCGCTGCAAGATTACGACTTCGACCGGCAGGCCGGACTGCATTCACTCGTCGTGCGCTGGGGGCCGTCCAACGCCCTTTCGGCCGCGTCCCTTTCGCACTCGGTCATGTGGATGCTGCTGGCGGTCTTCGGGATTCTGGCTGGATTCAAGCTGGTGTATTATTGCGGTCTGATTTTCATCCTCGTCTGCCTGGCGCTGGAACACTGGCTGGCGCGCCGGCGCAGCTTGAATTGGGTCAACAATGCCTTTTTCCGCCTCAACGCCGTCATCAGCGCGGTCTTTCTGGCCGTGACTTTGACCGAGATTGTGTTTCCATTTCTGGTATTGAGAAGGTGAAGCTTTCACGTCAACCGAGCGAATTGCGCGACATTTTTCAAAAGGTCGAAGCCGGCGCGCGCCTGGACGGTCGGGACGCCGAGCGGCTTTTTGCGTCAAAGGACCTCAATGCCCTCGCCGCCATGGCGACGCTCGCCCGCCGCCGTAAGAACGGCGACCGCGCCAGCTACATCATCAATGGCTACATCAACTATTCCAATTATTGCATTCTGAGCTGCCAGTTTTGCGCCTTCGCCCGCAAAAAGCGGGACGCCGACGGCTTTCAGTTGACAGTCGAGGAAATGGCGCAAAAAGCGCGCGCGGCGCTGAATGTCGGCGTGACCGAACTGCACATTGTGGGCGGGTTGCACCCGTCGCTGCCGTTCAGTTATTACACCGGCATGCTGGAAACCTTGAAGGCGGTCGATCCGCGGTTGCGCCTTAAATGCTTCACCGCGATCGAAATTCTCCACCTCGCCTGGCTCGCCAAAAAATCCGTGCGCGAGACGCTGCTGGAATTGAAGGCCGCCGGATTGGAATCCCTGACCGGCGGCGGCGCGGAGATTTTTCGCAAGGAAGTGCGCTCGCAAATTGCGCGCGGCAAGGAATCCGCCGAGGAATACCTCGAGGTGCACCGCACGTGGCATCAGCTTGGCGGGCGGAGCACCTGCACGATGCTTTACGGCCATGTCGAGTCGCTGGCGGATCGCGTCGATCATCTCGACCACCTGCGTCAATTACAGGATGAAACGCATGGGTTCGTCGGCTTTGTGCCGCTGGCTTATCATCCGGAAAACAATGGCATTCCTGTTGAGCATCCTCCCTCGGGCTTCGATTCGTTGCGCACCATCGCCATCAGCCGCCTTTACCTCGATAACTTTGACCACATCACCGCCTACTGGGTCGGCCTCGGCCTGAGACTGGCGCAAGTGGCGTTGAACTACGGCGCCGATGATCTTCACGGCACGATCCTCGAAGAGCACATCTTCCACATGGCCGGCGCGAAGACGCCACAACTCCACACCGAGGCCGAAATGGTCAAGGCCATCCGAGAAACCGGATTGACCCCGGTGCAGCGCGACACATTTTATCAGCCGATCAAAGTCTGGAACAGCGAAGCGTCTCCCGCCACTGGAAACGCTGCGGCCGCGCCGGCGCCCATCCTCGAGGAAAATCTCGCCTCGGCTTGATGACTCCGATCCCGCCTGAAGAAACGCCCAAGCTCCGCCTCGCCCCCAGCGAGTCGCCCGAGGATTTGCAGCGTCGGTTCGAGCGTGAGGCGCGTCCCATTCTACTGCAGCGCGAAACCGACCTTGCCGAAAGCTCGCTGGCGCCCTTTCGTGTCGGCTCGGTGCCTTACCTGAACGCAGTTCCGTTGACGCGTGGACTGGAGGACCAAATCGTTTTTCTGCCGCCGTCAGCGCTCGCCGAAAAATTGCGCCATGACGAATTAGATGCCGCGCTGGTGAGCGTGACGGAGCCGCTCTTTCACGACCGTTATGATATACTTGACGGCATCGCGATCGCCTCGTTGGGCGAAGTGAAAAGCGTCCTTGTCGCGCATCGTCGTCCACTCGAGCAAACCACTGAAATCTCCTGCGACACCGCCTCCCTCGCCAGCTACAACTTGCTGCGGGTTCTCCTGGCGGAGCGCGGGCTTAATCCAAAACTCACGCCGCTGGCCAGCTACGCCGACGCGCCGCGCCTTGACGCGGTGTTGCTGATTGGCGACGCCGCCATTGAATTCACCCGCGCGCCGCACGAGGGCGAGATTTGGGATCTCGGCGCCGCGTGGTATGAGTTGACGCGCCTGCCGTTTGTGTATGCCATCTGGGCTTTGCGCCGCATTCCCAACGACCTTCTCCGGCGGCGCCTGCGCGAAGCGCGCAACTTCGGATTGGACACCCTCGACTACATCATCTCCAGCCAGACCCAATTTGATTACAACTTCCGCAAGGACTACCTCGGCTGGCATATTCACTATCACCTGGGCGCGGACGAGCGTCGCGGATTGGCGCGTTTTGTTGAATTGTTGCGCCAGCACAATTTCGGCCCCGTTTACGACCCGCGCTTTGTCTAAAAATGCGTCGGCTGGCGCCGCAAAAATTGTCCGCGCCCGATTTCGCCCACGAACTTGCCATCCCGCGCCGCGATTCTGCCCCGGACGGTGACCACGTGCGGACGCCCTCCGATTTCCACCCCCTCAAAGCAATTGTAGTCCAGGTTCATCTGGTGCGTTTTCGCCGAAATCTTTCCGCGATAGTCTGGGTCGTAAACCACCAGGTCCGCATCGGCGCCGGGTTGGATCGTGCCCTTGCGGGGAAAGAGCCCAAAGAGCCTGGCTGCGTTCGTGCTCGCAGTGTTCACGAACTGATGCAAATCAATCCGGCCCCGCTTCACGCCGTATGTAAAATATAAATTAACGCGATCCTCCAGGGACGGAATCCCGTTGGGAATCTTCGTGAAATCTTCCCGGCCCATTTCCTTTTGACTCTTGAAATCAAACGGCGCGTGATCTGTCGCCAACGTGGCGATGGTCCCGTTCCGCAGCCCGTGCCAGAGGACATCCTGGTTTTTCTTCTCGCGGAGCGGCGGCGACATCACAAATTTGGCCCCTTCAAAATCCGGTTTCTCCGCGTCGCTCTGGTCGCAGAGCAAATACTGAATCAATGTTTCCACCCAGACGCGGACGCCGCTCGCCGCCGCTTCCGACGCCGCGCGCAGCGCTTCTTCGCAACTCGTGTGGACAATATAAACAGGAGCTCCGGTCGCCCGCGCAAACGCCGTCAAATGTCGCGCCCCCAATTCCTCCACAAACGGCGGCCGGCTCCAGTAATGAGATTCCGTTCCGGTCTTGCCCTCCGCCAACAGTTTTGCTTGCAACGCGGCCACCAAATCCGCGTTCTCGCAGTGCGCGGTCGTGATGACGCCGAGCTCTTTCGCCAGCCGCAACGTTCGGTAAAGCTCCTCGTCGCTCACGCCAAAGGCCCCCTTGTAGGCGAGGAAAACTTTGAAGCTCGCCACGCCACGCTGGACGATCGCCCGAAAATCCTTCTCCGCCTCCGGGTCAAAGCGCGTCACGCCCATGTGAAAAGTGAAATCGCACGCGCTCTGCCCCTGCGCTTTTCCCAGCCACAATTCAAAAGCCTCCATCGGTTTTTCCGCGCGGCTCGGGCAAATCATCTCGATAAAGGTCGTCGTCCCACCCACCAGCGCCGCCCGGCTTGCCGTCGCGTGCGTGTCCTTGGCAAAGGTCCCCATGAAAGGGAGATAAATATGCACGTGAGGATCGATGAACCCTGGAAACACATACTTGCCCGCCGCCTCGACAACTTCGGCGTCCGCGGGCGGCGCGATGTTTTTGTCGATGCGCGTGATCGTTTCGCCTTCGCACAAAATATCCGCCACGTAGCGCTCGCTGCCTGTCACGATCTCGCCTTGTCGAATCAATAACGCCATATCGAAGGTTGTTTTGGTCTATCTCTTTCCAGTCCAAACGTCCTGCAACTGCCGGCATTTCCAGCCCCACGTCCCGACCTGAGCCGCTGTCATGGACACGGATTCACCTTGCTCGTTTTTCTCCCGGCATGCAACCGCCATGTGCTCCGGCGCCCGGCGGCTTGCTGATTTTCGTTGCGCCGCGCCGACAAAAAGCCCCTTGCGCCCGCCCGCTGGTTGCCTCTAAGTTCAAACGCGATGCAGAACTACCAGTTGATGCAATATGTGCCGGTCGCCATTCTTGCTCTCGTGGCGATTGGTTTTGCCGCGGGCACGCTGGTGATGTCCGTGGTGGTCGGCAAGAAAGGCCGCCGCTCGCGCATCAAAGACATGGCTTACGAATGCGGCATGCTCCCCATCGGCGAAGGCAGCGCGCGGCTTTCCGTCAAATTCTACCTCGTGGCCATGCTCTTCATTCTCTTCGACATCGAGGTCGTCTTTCTTTATCCGTGGGCCGTGGTCTATCGCTCCATGCTCAAGGCCGCCGAACCGGGACAGATGCCGGTCATCCTTGGCTCCATGATTTGTTTTATGGCCATTCTTTTCATCGGGTATCTCTACGCCCTGAAGAAAGACGCCTTCAATTGGAAACAGTAGCTGGAAAGAGGGGAGATTTTGTCGATCATCAAATTTGGCACAGCTGGCTGGCGCGCTCTGATTGCGCGCGATTTTACCTTCACCAACGTCCGCCTCGCCGCCCAAGGCGTCGCCGACTATCTTCAAACCGAGCAGGCTAATCCGATCTCGCCGATTCACGGACGCCCTCCGCGCATTTTTATCGGCTACGATTGCCGATTTCTCGGGCGTGAATTTGCCCTCGCCACCGCCGAGGTTTTCGCCGCCAATAATCTCCAGCCCATCGTCTTTGATCGCGACACCCCCACTCCCGCCCTCGCCTATACCATCATCAAAGGCAAGGCGATCGGTGGCATCAACATCACCGCCAGCCACAACCCGCCGGAATACTCTGGCTTCAAATTCTCCACCGCCGACGGCGCTGGCGCTCCGCCCGAGGTCACCAAAATCATCGAGGACAATATCGACCGCCGGCTCGAAGCCCATTGGACCTTCAAGTCCGTCGTCACCGGCACATTCCAGGCCGAGTCCGCGGATCCCCGGCCAGACTATGTCAAACAAATCAAAAAGCTGATCGATTTCTCCGCGCTTAAAAAAGCGAAACTCAAGATCGCGGTCGATGTCATGCACGGGTGCGGCCGCGGTTATCTCGATGCACTCCTTGAAGAATCCGGCGCGCGTCTCACGGTTTTTCACGCTGATCGCAATCCCCTTTTCGGCGGTTTCCCGCCCGAACCGAGCGCCGAGCACCTCGCGGATGTCCGCAAGACCATCAAGTCCGGCCAGGCCCGCCTCGGCCTCGCCACCGATGGGGACGCCGACCGGTTCGGCGTGATGGACGAAAAAGGCGTCTTCCTCACCCCCAACCAGGTCCTGACGCTGGCGCTTTATCACCTTGTCAAAAATCGCAAATGGACGGGCGCCGTCGCCCGCACCGTCCCCACCAGCCAGCAGGTGGACGTCCTGGCCCGCCATTTCGGCATTGAAGTTCGCGAGACGCCCGTCGGCTTCAAATACATTGGCGGTCTCATGGAGAAAGAACCGATCATCGTCGGCGGCGAAGAATCCGGCGGCCTCAGCGTCAAAGGCCATGTCCCCGAAAAAGATGGCATTCTCGCCACCCTTCTCATGGCCGAACTGACCGCTGTCGAGAAGAAGCCTCTCGGCGCCATCCTCCAGGACGTCCGCGCCATCACCGGCTCGTTCTTCACCGACCGCATCAACATCCACGTCGATCCCGCTCAAAAAGAGAAGCTCCTGACCAAGCTCGCCGCCGGCGCCAAGTCCATCGGAGATTTCCCCGTCCAAAAATTCATCACGATCGACGGCTTCAAATTCGTTCTGCCCGACGACGAATGGGTCGCCTTCCGCGCCAGCGGCACCGAACCGGTCTTTCGCTGCTACATCGAAGCCCACTCCAAGAAGCACTTCACCGCCCTCGAAGCCGCCGCCAAAGCCCTGTTGAAATAGCGTTATGGCTGCGAGCTATCCGCTTGCCTCGGCGGTGAACCGGGGAGATTATCAAAATGATGAGAGGAGTCCTTGCGGCTATTTTTGGGTCATGCCGCCTGCGGCGGCCAAAGCTCAGCACGAGTACACGACCAAGGCCGACATATGTTGCTATAATTGGGGGTTTCTTTACCGAAGCGGCTCGATTGGGCCGCAAAAGATTCTGTGACGACCGCTGACGCCATCAAATTGCTGCAACTGTTCCGGGACGGCTCGGTCAGCCTGGAGGAAGCGTTGCGCGCTTTCCAGGCGCCGCCGGTGGAAGACCTCGGATTCGCGCAAGTGGACACGCACCGCGCCTTGCGCAAAGGATTTCCGGAAGTCATTTACGGGAGCGGCAAGACGGTGGAGCAAGTCGTGCGGATCGCGGGTAAACTTTATGCGCGGGAGCAGCGGTTGCTCATCACGCGCGCGACGCCCGAGCAGGCGGCGGCCGTCCGGAGGAAATTCAGGTTCGCGAAGTATCACGAGCTGGCGCGTTGCGTGACGGTCCAGCGCGCGCCGTTGCCGAAGCGGCCCGGAGCGATCGCCGTCGTGTGCGCCGGAACGAGCGATCTGCCGGTGGCGGAAGAAGCGGCAGTGACGGCGGATATCATGGGGAACCGCGTGGAGCAGATTTGCGATGTTGGCGTGGCGGGACTGCATCGATTGCTGGCGCGGCTCAATGTGATTCAGGCGGCAACGGTGGTGATTGTTGTGGCGGGCATGGAAGGAGCGTTGCCCAGTGTTGTCGCGGGCCTGGTGGACCGGCCGCTGATTGCGGTGCCAACGAGCGTCGGATATGGCACGAGTTTTAACGGGTTGACGCCGCTGTTGGGGATGTTGAACAGTTGCGGGAGCGGTGTGACGGTGGTGAATATCGACAATGGTTTCGGCGCCGCCTACGCGGCCAGCCAGATCAACGCCCTGGCGGCTCCGATTGCGGCATGAACACACTTTACCTCGATATTTTCAGCGGCATCAGCGGCGATATGTTTATTGGCGGGATGCTGGATTTGGGCGTGGAGTTCGCGGCGCTGGAGAGGGAATTGGCGAAATTGCGGCTGGGAGGCTACCACCTGCATCACGGTCGCGCGCAACGCCAGCAAATCGAAGGCGTCAAATTCGATGTTCATCTTGACCATGACCACTCGCATGAGCATCAGCATGAGCATGAGCACCACCACGAGCATCATCATGAACAAGGCCACGGCCACGCTCATGAGCATCACCAGGCGCATGAGCACGAACATGGGCGAGACTTTGCGCAAATCAAGAGCCTGATATCCGAGAGCGCGCTTTCAGCCGCAGTCAAAAACAGGGCCATCGCCGTTTTCCAACGGGTGGCGGGGGCCGAGGGGAAGATTCACGGCGTGGCGCCGGAGAAAGTGCACTTCCACGAGGTCGGGGCGGTTGATTCCATTATTGACATTGTCGGCGCGTGCGCCGCGCTGGAGATTCTGGGCTGGCCGCGCGTGCTCGCGAGCGCCGCGGTGGACGGGACGGGCTGGATTGATTGCGCGCACGGGCGTTTTCCGATTCCGGCGCCGGCGACGCTTGAAATCCTCGCGGCGCGCGGAATCGCCGTGAGCCAATGCGAGGAGCCGCACGAATTGATCACGCCGACGGGAGCGGCGCTGCTGGCGGAATTCGTCGAGCGTTTTGGGCCAATGAAGGCCCTGAAGCCCGCGCGCATCGGCATCGGAGTGGGCGGACGAAACAACAAGACGCGGCCGAATGTGCTGCGAGCGATTCTGGGGACGAGCGAGGAAACGGCGGGAGCGCATGATTGGGAGATGGATACGGTGGCGGTGTTGGAAACAAACCTGGACGACATGACGCCGGAAGTCGTTGGCGCGTTTGTGGAGAAGGCGATGACCGCGGGAGCTCTGGATGTTTTTCTGACGCCCGCGCAGATGAAAAAGAACCGTCCGGGAATTTTATTGACGGTGCTTTGCGGGAGCGCCGAAGCGGACGTTTTTTCGGAGATGATGCTGCGCGAAACGTCGGCGTTCGGCGTGCGGCGCACGATGGCGGAGCGACGCAAGCTGCGGCGAGAGTTTCACACCGTGGCAACGCCATTCGGGCCGGTGACGATCAAGGTCGGGCGACTCGATGGGAAAATCGTGCAATCGGCGCCGGAGCACGAAACGTGCAAGCAATTGGCGCAGCAGAAGAATGTTCCGCTGAAGGATGTGTTCGAGGCGGCCCGGCGGGCGGCGGCCACGCTGCCGCCATGAGCCAGAGCGCGTCCCCATGCCTGGCCGTTGTCGTGCCGGTGTTCAACGAAGAGGCAACGATTGGCAAAGTTCTCGCCGCGGTTCTGGCGCAGCCGCTCGTGCAGGAAATCGTGGCAATCGATGACGCCTCCACGGACAAAACCTTCGAGGCTCTGCAAGGTGTGGCGAAGGCCGAGTCGCGCGTGCGCGTCCTGCGGCATTCGGTCAACCAGGGAAAGGGCGCGGCGCTGCGCACGGGTTTCGCCGCGGTCACCGCCCCGCTCGTCATCGTGCAGGATGCGGATTTGGAATATGACCCCAACGAATACGCTTCGCTGTGCGCGCCGATTCTGGCGGGCAAGGCGGACGTGGTTTTTGGCTCGCGGTTTGCGGGAGCCGGAGCGCATCGTGTGCTTTATTTCTGGCACGCCCAAGGAAACAAATTATTGACGTTTCTCTCGAACATGGCGACGGACCTGAACATGAGCGACATGGAGTGCGGCTACAAGGTCTTCCGACGAGAAGCGCTGCAACGCATCACCATCCAGGAGAATCGATTCGGGTTCGAGCCGGAGATTGTGGCCAAGGCGAGCCGCCTCAAACTGCGCATTTACGAAGCTCCCGTTTCCTATTACGGACGCACCTACGCGGAGGGGAAAAAGATCGGCTGGCGCGACGGCGTCAGCGCCCTCCGTTGTATCGTAAAGTACAATTACTTTCGCTGACTTCATTTTTCCGGCTCGCGGGCGGCGAACTGGAAAAGTCCCTCAATCGTCTGGCCTGCTTTCAGGGAGGTGTAAAGATCGGGCACGATGGCTGCGCTAATGTCGCGCGGCGGGCTGTAGCAGCGGTTGACCGTCAAAGTGGTCGTCCCATCATCGAGGATTCCTGCGCGGACATCCTGGCGGTGGCCAGGATCGAAGCGGACGCAGAGGCCCTGTCCGATCGCGTTTGTTAATGCCGCCCAATTGCAATGGAACTTCGTCGAGTTGAAATCAAACGCAACGGGACGATCCACCTTCGTTAATTCGGCGCGTGCGCTTTGCGGAAACGCTTCGCCGTCAGGGCGGCCAATATGCCCGGGTGGATACCAGGCCCAGTCTGGCTTGCGATCCCATGAAAAGTGATCGGCGTCCTTTGGCAGATGAAAAGTCCAGCCCAGTTCGTAAACCGTGTGGAAATTCGTCGCGGCGACAAAGCGGTAGCGGATGGAGCCATCGGCCAGCTCGGCGTGCAATTCGCCCGCGACGTTCGTTCCAGGCCGTAAGATAACGGTGGCATCCAGGGCAGCCACGTCCTGCAACGGTTTGGCCGCGAGAGCCGAACCGGCGAGTTTTTCGGTTGTGCCATCCGGGTGACGCACCGTGATGGCTTCCAAGCCGCCAGTTTGACGGTCTGCGCGTTGCCATGTTTTGCCGTCATCGATATTCTTGCCCGAGACAAAGTTGAATTGCGGGAAGGTCAAACTGAGGTTCGACACGAGCGGAGCGGGATGCGCGGTGGGCTTCAGGGCAAAACTATACGTGACAACATTCCACCCGCCGGGATGGTTGAAATCCAGCCGCAAGGTGTCTGCGTTGCCCAGCATTTGAGGCGGCAGCGGCAGCGTCAGCCTGGCGGCGGCGCGCGGCGACAATTCCAACCCCGCCATTCCTCCTCCCACCGTGCGCCCGTCCTTGAGCAGCGTCCATCGCGTCCGCAAATGGTCGAAGTCTGTGAACGAATAGCGGTTCGTCGCATCAAAGGAAGCGCCACGCGGGCCTATTTCGGCCTCGGTTCCGAGCGCGACCGGCGTCTGCGCCATCTTGACGTGGTAATACTCGGGGCGAGGGTTCCGGAATCCGTCCACGACGCCTTTGACCTTCAGGAGGTTGATGCCGGTGTCGGGAAAATAGTAATAATACTTGACGGGACTCTGGTCGGCCACGGCGCGGTCCTGCCATTCCCAAAGGAAAGAGCCGGTCACATGCTCATCGGCCCAGACTTCGTTCCACGTGCGTGTCATGACGGCGCTCCATAAATCCAAGGAGCCGTAATCGGGCCCGTTGCGCACGTCCCAGACGTTCGGATTTTCGAGGTAAATGGCGGGCCATTTCTGGCGGCGGTCGCTCTGTTCGTCTCGATGAATTCGCTGTGGCGTGACGTAATGCGCGTCGTCGAACTCCACTTCCTCAGCGCCTTCGTCTGCGCGCTGGCAGGAGATCAGGCGCGGGCGGGTGGGGTCCAGTTCGCGCGTGATTTTGGCCGCCAGCGCGTTGTCGCGGCCAGGCTTGTTTTCGTTGCCGATGGCCCAGATCACGACACAGGGATGGTTTTTGTCGCGCTCGACGGTTTCGCGCGCCCGTTGCGCGAAGGCATCCGTGAGCTTGGGGTCATCGCAATTGACCCAGCAAAACGGCTCTTCGTCGGCGACGTAGAATCCCATCTCGTCGCACAGGTCGTAAAATCCGGAGCCGTAGGGATAATGCGAGGTTCGGACGGCGTTGAAGTTGGCGGCCTTCATTAGTGTCAGGTCCTTGCGCCAGACCTCTTCGTTCAAGGCCGTCCCCAAGGTCGGATAAACATCGTGCCGGCAGATGCCCGCGAGTTTCACCGGAACGTGATTGACGTAGAAGATTCCGTTGGTGATCGAGACCTCCCGGATGCCGATCTTGTGCGACCAAGTTTCGGTGGTCTGGCCGCTTTCCTGGAGTGTGACCGTCAGCGGATAGAGGTTTGGAAATTCCGCCGACCAGAGGCGCGGGCGCGCGACAATGTGTTTGACGGTGGCCAAGCCGGTGTCATCGGCCGCCGCCTCCTCGGGCGGTTCGCCTCCGAGTCGCAGGGCGACGCGGGCGCCAGGAGCCGCGTTGGTCAATTGGGCAATCACTGTGACTTCCGCCTGATTCTGGGGCAGCAGTCTTGTGCGCACAGTGATGTCGCGGAAATGGGCGGTCGGTTCGCAAAACAGCGTGACCGGCCGGTGCACGCCGCCGAGGAAAAAGAAGTCGCCGGTGTCGCAATCCACCGAAGGCGTGTTTTTGGTGACGCGCAAGGCCAGCAGGTTCGATTCGCCGAAACGCGCCACGGGCGTCAAGTCTGCCTGCCACGCGGTCCAGCCGCCTTCATGATAATTCGAGCGTCCGGCGGAAGGCTCATCCACCCGGACCGGCCGACCGTTGCACCAGATTTCGCAGCCGTTCTGCACGCCGTCGAAGTTCAACTTGACAACGCGGCCCTGCCATTCCTTCGGAATCGAAAACCAGAGGCGGTAAAAACCGGAGGCGTTGTCGGGCTGGCCGTAGGTGGCCGGAGACAGGCCCGCCATCTCCCAGTTGCCCGGGACGCCGAGGTCGCGCCACGCTGCATCCTCGGCATATTTCGTCTCGAAGAAAGGCTCGAGATGATCGGGCAGGACAATCGGAATCGGGCCGCCGCGCGTGCCCAAAAAATGCGGCGGCGGCGGAGCCTGCTCCAGTTTGAAGCGCCAAGCGCCATCGAGGTTTATGACATCGTCCTTCGCCGCCGGAATCGGATCGGCGGCGCGCGACGGCAAGGCCAGGGCGAAGGCCAGGAACAAACCGAGGGGCAGAACGATCTTTGCCGCGGACGCTGCTGCCGGTTGGTTCTTCGCTGGAGCCGGCTCCTCGATGGGACGCCGCTCGAGGCTGAGGGCCTCGGCGATGTCGTCGAATCGATGTTTTTGACGCGGTGTGAGCAGGCTGACGGTGATCTGGGCCAGCGCTCCGGCCAGGACGGCGGGAATGGCCGGGTAGCCCCAGAATTTCGCCGCGGCGGGGGCAAAAATAACCGCGAGCGAGACCACCGGCGTGACGGCCAGAGCCGCGGCGGCGCCCTGCCACGTGGCCCGTTTCCAATAGTGTCCGAGGAGAATAATAACGGCCAATCCGCTGGTGGTGACTGGCAGGAAGCGCACGACAAAATCCACAATGGAAGTTGTCCGCAGCGCCAGAAGCGAGGCAATCAAAAAACCAACCAGCGTCGCCGCACGGGCGGCCGCCACGGGCCGGGCGGGGAATCGATGGAAGGCGAGCGGGAAAATATGTCTGACATAAAAGCTGCCGACGCCAGCCGCGTTGTTGTTGGCGCAGGAAAATATGGCTGACAGCGAGGCCACGACGACGACGGCGCCGAGCCAGGAGGGCAGGGCGTGGACGACGAGCCAGGGCAGGGCCTCATCGGGCAAGGGCAGATGCGCGTTGACCTTGAACGCATACATGCCAACAACGCCGATGACGACGGAAAACGCAGTCACGATGGTCCCCGCCGTGACCATGCTCCAGCGGGCGACGCCTTCGCTGCGCGCGCCGTACATAGCCAGACGGCGCCCGGGATCGGCGACGTCGCTGAGTGAGAGCGCGACGAGCAGGCCGGCGATCTTCAAGCGGCCAAAGGAAGTGTGGCCGAGAAAGCTGGTGTAATCCGGGGGAACGGATTGGCGCAGACCAGTCCAGCCGCCGCTGCTTTTAAGGGCTTGATGAAACAAGAAGGCAAAGCCGGTCACGAGGATCAGGGCGTTGAGGAAGTCGGTGTACACAATAGTTTTAAATCCGCCGGGAATGACGATCATGGTGAGGATAAGGGCGGCCAGCGCGACACAGAGCGGCGGGCTCCAACTGGTGGCGGCGGCGAGCACGCGCCCGCCACCTGTGACTTGCACGGTCAGCCAGCACAACTGCGACAAGAAGAGGCTCACGTGGCAAAAGCCCGAGACGAGGGGGTGATTGCCGTAATAGCACGAAATCTCCTCGCTCAGCGTCATGAAGCGGAAGCGGCGCGCCCCCGCAAAAATCAGTCCCGTGACGACCGTTCCCAACCCGAGCCCGAGGGGGTAAGCCGAGCCGGCCCAGCCGTGCTGGTAGGCGAGGCCGGAGGCGCCGATGATGACGCCAGTGCCGATGCAGCCGGCGGTGATGGTTCCCGCCAAGGCCCAGTAGGGGAGGCCGCGGCCGCCGAGGAGGTAATCCGCTGTGCGCTTGACACGGCGCATCCAGAACAGGGACATCGTCAGCATCAGGCCCGCGTAGCACACCAGGCCGATGGCGATGTCGGTTCGTTGTTCCATCCTCGCAGTCTTTCAACGACGCGGCGCCGAGGTGAGCGGCGTTTCCGGAGTTCCCGCCGGAACACGACCTTGGACGACCGGCAATTTGCAGGTATTCAAGCCGGGCAACACGTGGCGGGCGAAGAGCTCGCACTCCTGTTTGTGAGGGTAGCCGGAAAGGATGAAGGCGCGCATGCCCATGGCGATGTAGCGCCCCATCTTTTCCAGGATCTGCTCGGGCGAACCGACGAGGGCGCTGGCGCAGCCGGAGCGGGCGCGGCCAATGCCGGCCCAGACGCGCTCCTCGATGAAGTCGTCTTTTGATTTGGCGCGCAATTCATCTTGACGCAACACGCCGGCGGATTTGGCGTCCTGCGAGCGCGCTTTCAACTCGGCGCCTTTGGCGGGATCGAGTTTGGAGATGAGGCGTTTGGCGTAATCCCTGGCCTCCTGCTCGGTGTCGCGGACGATCATGTGGATGCGGAGGCCGAAGTCGATTTTCCGGCCATGACCCGCCGCGCGCTTGCTCATCTCGGCCATGGTGGCGGCGAGGCTTTCCTCGGTTTCGGGCCACATGAGGAAGACGTCGCAATGGCGGGCGCAAAGGTCTTTGGCCGGATCGGAAATGCCGCCGAAATAGAGGAGCGGGCCGCCGTTTTGCTGATAGGGCCGGACGGGGTCGGTGGTCGGCAAGGTGAGAGTGTAGAATTTTCCGCGGAACTCGATTGTGTCGCGGGTCCAGGCCTGCTTGAGGATCTCGATGACTTCAGCGGAGCGCTGGTACCGGGCTTCGTTGGATTCGGACAGGCCGGGGAGATCGGAGGAAATGATATTGACAGTGAGGCGCCCCTTGAGGAGGTGATCGAGCGTGGCGAGATGGCGGGCGAGCATGGGCGGGTGAATCTCACCCATTCGAACGGCGACCAGGTGTTCGATCTGTTGGGTGAGCAAGGCGGTGGCGCTGGCGAAAACCAGCGGTTCCTGGCCGACCTGGAAGGAGGAGGGCATGAGGATGTTCTGGTAGCCGAGGCGATCGGCGGTCTTCACGATGTCCGAGCAATGGTCGAAACTGCTGCGCAGGCTGCCGTCGGGGACGCCGAGGTACTCAAAATCCTCGCTGCAAATGGGGGCGAACCACGCGACTTCGACGCAGGGTTCGGGTGTGCGGATGACGATCGGGGAAGCTTTCGAGAGAGTGGACATGGGCGCAAATGACAACGGGTTACGCTATTTGGAGGGATCAAAAGGGTCAAATCGTTTATTTGTCAAGTATAATAATAGGGGTGGAAAAAAGCCGCAGACAAAGTCTGCGGCTTAATCCCACCTCCCCTCGGTTCCTCCAAACCGAAAAGGCAAATCGGTCTTATCGGCGATAATGATGATAATAACCCCGGCCCCAACCGCGGCCATAGGCATAACGGTAGCCATAACCGTAATGGGCGTACGGCCCGTAATAGCCGCGATAATAATAGGGATAGGGCCGGGCATAAACGACGGGCGGCGCAGCCACGACGACCTGCGGCGCAGGGGCGACGCAGACAGGCGCGGGCGGGTAGGCATAAACCGGAGCGGCATGAGCCACGGCGGCTCCGACGCATGTTCCGACAGCCAAACCGCCGACCACACCTGCGGCCACCGGCCCTCCATAGCCCCAGGCTTGAGCTTTGGGGGTGGCCAAAGCAAAGACCGAGAGGGCCAGAGTGGTGACTGCGCAAACTTTCACTAAACGCTTCATAACGCTAACCTTTCACTTATCGAATTGGACGCGGTTGGCGCGTTCCTATTCATTCCGGCAGGCTCTGGCTTTCGATCCGATCTGAAAGCCCCTGCCATCAGCCAATACGGAGCGGTCTGAGGAATCTTGCGCAAAGAAAACGCGTTGATTAAAGGAGGCAAACCTCGCGCCGAGAAGCAGATTCGTATAATCGTCCATTCCGGGGGGATTTCGCGCTTGAAATACTGCGGCATCCGCACAGACTCGCGTCATCGCATGAAGAAAACCCCGCCCGGTCGGCGGCCCGCGCCGACCTACAAACAAGCCGACCTGCCGATAGCGAAGCGCGTGAAGGATTTGCTGGGGCGGATGACGCTGGAAGAGAAGGCGGCGCAGATGATGTGCGTCTGGCAGAAGAAAGCGGAGACGCTGGTGGATGCCGAAGGCAATTTCGACCTGGGCAAGGCGAAGGCGGCATTCAAGAAGGGGCATGGCCTCGGGCAAGTGGGACGGCCAAGCGACGCCGGGAAGGGAAAGGACGCGCGAGGCATGGCGGAACTGACGAACGCCATCCAGAAATTCTTTCTGGAAAACAGCCGGTTGGGCATCCCCGTCCTTTTCCATGAGGAATGCCTGCACGGGCAGATGGCGAAGGACGCGACGAGTTTTCCGCAGCCGATCGGGCTCGGGGCGACGTTTGACGCCGAACTGGTCCGCGAGTTGTTCGCGATGACGGCGGCGGAGGCGCGGGCGCGGGGGACGCATCAGGCGTTGACCCCGGTGGTGGATGTGGCGCGCGATCCGCGCTGGGGCCGCGTGGAGGAAACATATGGCGAGGATCCCTATCTGGTGGCGCGAATGGGAGTCGCGGCCGTGGAGGGATTTCAGGGTGACCGGAGGTTTAAGGGCAAGCAACACGTCATCGCGACGTTGAAGCATTTTGCGGCGCACGCGCAGCCGGAATCGGGGATGAATTGCGCGCCAGTGAATGTGTCGATGCGGGTCTTGCGGGAGACGTTTCTGCATCCGTTCAAGGCGGCGATTGACGAGGCGGGAGCGATCAGCGTGATGGCTTCCTACAATGAAATCGACGGCGTGCCGTCGCATGCCAGCCGGTGGCTGTTGCGCGATGTGCTGCGCCAGGAATGGGGTTTCAAGGGGTTTGTGGTGTCGGATTATTACGCGATTTGGGAATTGAGCCATCGCCCGGAGACGCACGGGCATTTTGTGGCGGGGGACAAACGCGAGGCGTGCCGGCTGGCGGTGAAGGCGGGGGTGAACATCGAACTGCCGGAGCCGGATTGCTATTTGCATGTGACGGAGCTGGCGCGCAAAGGGGCGCTGAAGGAAGCGGAGCTGGACGAATTGGTCGCGCCGATGCTCTATTGGAAATTTCAAATGGGGCTGTTCGATGATCCATACGTCGATCCGGGAGAGGCGGAGAGGTTGGCGGGTTGCGAGGCGCATCGGCGGCTGGCGCGGCGGGCGGCGGAGAGGGCGATCACGCTGTTAAAGAATGAGAACGGGATCGCGCCATTGAACGCCGGGAAATTAAAGACGCTGGCAGTGATTGGGCCGAATGCGCATCGGAGCTTGCTGGGCGGATACAGCGGGGTTCCGAAACATGAGGTCACTGTGCTCGATGGCATTAAGGCGCGGGTGGGCGCGGGAGTGAAAGTCCTGCATAGCGAAGGGTGCGGAATCACGAATCGTCCCGGAGTCTGGAATGGGGACGACGTTTTGCCGAGCGATCCGGAGGAGGACCGGCGGCAGATCAAGGAGGCGGTGGCGGTGGCGAAGCAGGCGGAGGTGATTGTTCTGGCGATTGGCGGCAACGAGCAGACTTCGCGCGAGGCGTATAATTTGAATCGCATGGGTGACCGGGCGAGCCTTGGGCTGATCGGACGGCAGGAGGAGCTTTTCCAGGCGATGATTGACACCGGAAAGCCGGTCATTGTGCTGCTGTTCAATGGACGTCCGCTGGCCATTCAACCGCTGGCGGAAAAAGCGGCGGCGATTTTTGAATGCTGGTATCTCGGACAGGAGACGGGCGACGCGGTGGCGGCGGCGCTCTTTGGGGACATCAATCCGGGCGGCAAATTGCCGATCACGGTTCCGCGCTCGGCGGGGCATTTGCCGGCGTTTTACAATTACAAACCTTCGGCGCGACGGGGTTATCTGTTTGATGACGTTTCGCCGCTGTATGCGTTTGGGTTCGGGCTGAGTTACACGACGTTTGCTTTGGGCAAGGCGCGCTTGGAGAAGAGAAGAATCCGGCGAGGGCAATCGACGCGGCTGCTGGTGGAGGTGGAAAACACGGGGAAGCGGGCCGGCGATGAAGTCGTGCAAATGTATATCCGCGACCGGGTCAGCTCGGTGACGCGGCCGGTGAAGGAACTGAAGGGGTTTGCGCGGGTGACGCTTGGGCCGGGCGAAAAGAGGACGGTGGCGCTCGCTATAACGCCGGAAAGCCTGGCGTTTTATGATGTCAATATGAAGTTCACCGTTGAGGCCGGCGAATTTGACATCATGGCGGGATCCTCTTCGCGCGACGCGGATTTGCAGAAGGTTGTGTTGTCGGTGGTTGACTGATTGGAGCATGGCGGAAGCGAACCAAAAATTGTCGTTTGTTGAAAAGGCCGGGTACAGCGCGGCGGACGCGGCGGCGAACTTCGTCTTCATGACGATGATCCTGTTCCAGACGAACTTTTACACGGACGTGTTTGGGATTTCCGCCGGGGCGGCGGCGACGATTCTGTTGAGCGCGCGATTATGGGACGCGTTTGCCGATCCGATAGTCGGGCTGCTGGCGGACCGGACGAACACGCGGTGGGGCAAGTTTCGTCCGTGGGTGCTGGCCACGGCGGTTCCGTGGTGCGTGGTGATGGTGCTGGCCTACAGCACGCCCAAGGGGTGGAGCATGTCCGCGATGATCGCGTATGCGGCTGTCACCAATATTTTGATGATGACGATTTATTCGATGAACAACATGCCGTACTCGGCGTTGGGCGGGGTGATGACGGGCGACGTGGTCGAGCGGGCGCGGCTCAATTCGTATCGGTTCATCTCGGTCAACGCGGCGCAATTCATCGTGGGCGGATTGACGCTGCCGCTGGTGGCGAAATTTGCGGCGGGGCATGACCGGCAGCATGGGTGGCAGATGACGATGACGCTGTGGGCGGCGCTGTGCCTGGTGTTGTTTGTGATCACGTTTGCCACGACGAAAGAGAGGATCAAGCCGGCGGCGGCGCAACAGAGTTCGGCGAAGATGGACTTCGGGAATCTGATCGAGAACAACCCGTGGTGGATCATGTTTTTCATGACGCTGATCCATTTTGCGATACTGTCGTTTCGGGGCGGCGCGCTTTACAATTATTACCATCAATACGCGGACAAGGACGCGTTATATGGCTGGCTGCAAACGCTGGGCCTGACGGCGTCGGGAGGCGGGGCGCCCGGCGGTTTTCTTGACTGGATTGGCTACATTGCGCGGCCTGACAAGTCGAATGTGGCGGATGTGGCCAACAGCATCATCAACATGATTGGGACGGGGGTGACGATTGTGGTGATCCTGTTGTCCGCGCCTTTGTCAAGAAGATTTGGCAAAAAGGCGGTGGCGGTGGCGGGGTTTGGGCTGGCGGCGGTTGGGACGCTGGCATTCTACGCGGTGGGGCCAAAGAATGTGTGGGGCATGGTGTGGCTGACGGTATTTGTCGCGATGGTGTATGCGCCGACGATTCCCTTGATTTGGGCGATTTACGCGGATGTGGCCGATTACTCGGAATGGAAGACGGGGCGGCGTTTCACGGGAATTGTTTTTGCGACGATTGGATTTGCGCTGAAATCCGGGCTGGCCCTGGGGTCGGCGTCGTTCCTGTGGATCATGCAAGGGTTTTTCAGGTACGAGGCACAGAAGCCGGCCACGCCGGAGATCGTGCAGGGCTTCCGATTTTGCAGCGGGATCATTGTGGGGCTGCTTTTCGCGGTGTGCGCCGTGCTGCTGGCGGTGTATCCGCTGACCAAGCGGGTGACGATCCAGATGGCCGACGAACTGGCGGCGCGGCGGCAGAAGCTCGCCGGGTCCAATCCGATGGCCGAAGCGGTTTGATTTGGTTTGATTTGGTTTGATTTGGTTTGATTTGGTCTTAATCGTGTTTTGGGCGGCAAAAAATGCCGTCTTCGCGAAGCGCCGGAACGTCCCAAAGGGGCTTGACCAGGTTTGATTTGGTTTGATGGCCTGTTTTGACCCTGACACCCCAGGGGGGGAGGGGGGGGTAGTTAGAAGCCGAGATTAAGAATCGGCAGGCTCGCCTCGATGGGTGGGGCAGTCGGGGTGTGTCCTGGCCCGTTTAAAATGTCAAAGAGCGCCCTGGCAGGGACGCCGGGGCGGCGGCCCTCCGGCCCGATGTTGGAAAGATCATCCATTGGATTGTAAAAGTCAATAGGCGTGAGGCGTGATGGAAAGGAAGCTGAATGAAAGAACGATTGCGCAGAAGCCGGGGTGTTGCGGCCATGATGAGCGGGATGTTGTTGTGGGTTGGGAATGCTTTGGGCGAGAGCGCCGAGCCTTACGGGGTGGCGCCGCCGAGCGGGAAGAGGTGGGTGATGACCTTCGACGATGAATTCACGCGGGACACGGCGATTGACACGAACAAGTGGAACGGCGGGGCGGGGAACACAGACTGGTGCGGCCTGACGTTTCATGGGAAGACGGGCGGGGCGTATATGTTTGGGGAGGTGAGCGATCCTTGCGGCCAGCATTACGAGGGGTGCAGGGTCAATGGCACCAATGGCTTGGAGATGCGGTCGGCGGGCGCGCCGAGCGCGGCGCTGCAAACGGGAGGCACGACGGCAGCGGGCGCGAAGTTCATTCAGAAGTTTGGCTATTGGGAGGCACGTTTCAAGGTTCCACATAATACCCATGGGGAAGGCGCCGGGCTGCACTCCGATTTTTGGATGCACCCGATTCCGGAGGGGGTGGGGAGTCCGACGGAATGGCTGCCGGAAATCAACGTGGGAGAGAGGCCGACATGGGATGGCAACCTCGATAAAGCGAACAACCAGATCTATTTTGGGATTCACGACTATGGTCATGATTACGGGGGCACGTATGGGACTTCGCCACCGGTTGA
>Ga0070741_10007052_pt1 | contig 23613 bp, 20 predicted proteins | sample Coa_R1_4_FD_66440 | JGI IMG/M metagenome (GOLD analysis project Ga0070741, IMG submission 66440) | Surface soil microbial communities from Centralia Pennsylvania, which are recovering from an underground coalmine fire - Coalmine... | ecosystem: Environmental > Terrestrial > Soil > Unclassified ...
GGCGGCGATCCGCCGCACGCGGTGGTTGCCGAGCTCGCCGAACCACAGGTTCCCGGCCCCGTCGAACTGGAGGCCGACGGGGTCGGCGAGCTGCGAGGCCGTCGCGGGGTGCCCGTCGCCGTTGAACCCCTCCGAGCCGTTGCCGGCGAACGTCGTGATGACGCCGCTCGCGTGGTCGATGCGGCGGATCCGTGGGGCGCGGATGCCGAGCGCCGGGTCCTCGGCCCGATCGGCGACGTAGACGTTCCCGTCGGCGTCGACGGCGAGGCCGACCGGCTGGATGAGGGTCGCCTGCGTCGCGACCCGCCCGTCGCCCAGGTCGTCGATGGGATCGCCTCCCTCGCCGTCGATCGAATGCGTCTCGACGCCGCTCCCGGCGAACGCGGTGATGACCCCGGTCCGGAGGTCCACGCGGCGCACGCGGCGGTTCCCGGAGTCCGCGACCCAGAGCGTCGTGCCCGCGGCGTCGAGCGCGACCCCGTCCGGCTCGCGGAGCGACGCCTCGGTGGCCGGCCCGCCGTCGCCCGCATCCGCCGGGGCGCCGTTGCCCGCGACCGTCGTGATCGTGCCGGTCGCCGCGTCGACCCGGCGGACGCGGTGGTTCGCGCGGTCGCTGAAGTACACGTTGCCGGCGGCGTCGGTCGTCGCGTCCGTGGGCTCGACGACGACGGCCGCGAGCGCGGGGCCGCCGTCGCCGACGCCGCGGCCGGCGAAGGCGTCGATGCGGTAGAGCGCGCGCGCGGCCGTCGCGGTCGCCGAGAGCGCGATGGTCACGGTCCACGTGGCAAAGCGTCTCGTCACCGATCGGAGCAGCATCGCAACCGGCGTGCCGCGTGCGCGTCCTCGGCTCGCGGTGCAGAACGAAGGCGCCGTTCCGGACGTGCGGCGCGGCGGGTGACGCCGCTCCCGACGCGCGCCGCCGCGGCCGACGCGTTCCGCGACGCGCGCACCGCTGGCACGAGACTTGGACTCGCGCTCGATCGTGCTCGCGCCCGTGCGTCTCTACCGGCGGCTGCCGACGGAGGTGAGACGCTGCCTCCGTCCGCTGAACCTCGTCGACGAAGCCGCGTCGCTCTGCCCGCGGCTGCGGACGCCCGTCACGCGGACGACGGAGGCCGTCCGCCGGCTCGTGCGGCTCGCGCGCACGCGCTATCCGGTGCGGCGGCTCGAAGGAGCCGGCCGTCCGGAGGGCGCGCCGCTCGCCTGCGTGCTCGCGACCGACGACGTCTCGGCCCGCTACTGGTCGCAGACGCTGTTCGAGGGGCCGCCCGCCGAGCGGCGCGTCGGCGAGGTCCGCGCGCTCGCCGCCGTGCGCGCGGCCGCAGAGACGCGGGACGCGGACCTGGCCTTCTGGCAGGCGCCGTGGCCGGTCGCGATGCTCGCGCGGCGCTCGGTGCGGGTGCCGAGCTGGGTGCCGATCTGGCTCGCGACCGACCGCTCGCTCGAGGAGGTCGTGACCGGGGACCGGCGCGGCCGCGCGGCGCGGAAGAACGACGTGCGCCGCGTGCAACGGCTCGGGCTCACGGTGCGGGTGACGCACGACCGCGACGCCTTCGAGGCGTTCCGCCGGCGCCTCTACGAGCCCTACGTCCGCGGGCGCTTCGGCGCGCTCGTCGTCCCGCAGCCGCCGCACGCGTTCCGGCACGCGCGCCGCAACGGCTGGCTCGTCCTCGCCGAGCACGAGGGGCGGCCCGTCGCAGGGGTCGTGCTCGAGCGGTGGGGGCGCGACGTCCGGGTCCTCGTCTTCGGCGCGGACCTCTCCGGGACGATTCCTCCCCACGCCGCGATCGAGGCCGCGTACTACTACGCCATCCGCTTCGCGATCGAGCGCGGCTTTCGCCGCCTCGGCTTCGGGACCTGCCGTCCCGTCCTGACGGACGGGGTGCTCCGCTACAAGCGCAAGTGGGGCGGGCGCCTCGGCGCGCCCGACACCTGGGATCGATGGCTCCTCCGCTACCGGAACACGCCCGCGCTCCGCGCCGCGCTCACCGCGGCGCCGCTGGTGATCGAGCGCGGCCGGGGACGTCTCGCCGCGCTCGCCGGCGCGCACGGGGCGGCGGGCGACGATCTCCGGCATCGGGTCCGTCAGCTGGAGATCCCGGGCCTCGAGGAGCTCGCCTGTCTCGTCGGCGAGACGGCGCAGGTGCAGACGGCGGCGGACGCCGAGACGGTACCGCTCCGCCTCGTCGCGCCGGGTGAGGTCTGGCCGGAGGAGGCGGCCACGACATGACCGACGACGAGCCGCAGCTGGCGCTGTCGGTGCGCGATGGGGACGAGACGCTCGGCATCGTGGTGCTCGACCGCCTGGTCGGCGGGCGGGCGTGCGGCGGGCTGCGCATCGCGCCCGTCGTGACCGCCGCCGAGGTCCGCGAGCTCGCCGCGGTGATGACCCGGAAGTTCGCGTTCTGGAGGATCGCGTGCGGCGGCGCGAAGGCGGGCCTCGTCGTGCCGGTGGATGCGACGCGCGCCGAGCGGCGGCGGCGGACCCGCGCGTTCGGCCGCGCGATCGCCCCGCTGCTCCGCTGCCGGACGTACATCCCCGCGACCGACCTCGGCTCGCGAGCGCGCGACCTGTGGGAGGTGACGCGCGCGGCGGGGATGCCGGCGGGACCCGCGCCCGCCCTGAACGACGTGACGAGCGGCGACAGCGCCGCGGACGCCGGGCGGTCCGCGGCGGTCGCCGCCCTCGCCGCCCTCGCCGCCGGCGGCGTGCCGGCGGACGGTGCGACGCTCGCCGTCGCCGGCTACGGGCGCGTCGGCGCCGCGTGCGCGGCGCGCTTCGTCGCCGCCGGCGGGCGTCTCGTCGCCGTCTCGACCCGGCTCGGCGCGGTCGCGGATCCGGCCGGCCTCGACCTCCGCGCCCTCGAGGACGCGCGCGCCGCCCACGGCGACGCCGCACCCCTCCACTACCCGCGCGGCCGCGCGCTCGCCGCCGCCGACGTCCTCGCCCTCCCGGTGGACGTCCTCGCGCCGTGCGGGCCGAGCCGCGTCCTCGACGGGACGACGTGGCGGGCGGCGCGCTGCCGCGTCGTCGCGCCCGGCGGGAACGCCGCCGTCACGCGCGAGGCCGACGCGGGGCTCACCGCCGCCGGCGTCGTCGTGCTGCCCGACTTCGTCGCGAACGCGGGCGGCGTCCTCGTCGGCCACTTCTGGCCGCTCCGGCTCCGCGCGGGCATGCTGGAGGGGCTCGTCGAGGAGCGCGTGCGGCAGGCGGTCGGCGCGCTCCTGCGCGCCGCGGCCGCCCGGGGTACGTCGCCGACGCGCGTCGCAACCGCACTCGCGGCGCGCAACCTCGAGCGGCTCCGGCGCGGCGACGCCGCGTCGCGCCGGCGCGAGCGCCTGATCGCACGGCTCGGCCGGAGCCGGCTCACGCGCGTCGTTCCGGCGCGGGTCCTCGAGACGCTCGTTCGCCAGGCCGCGAGCACGCTCGGGCCGTGCGGTGCCGAGCGGGTCCCGCTCGGCGCGTGAGGGGCTACCCTTCGAGCGCCACGTCGACGCGCGTGCGCTCGAACCCGGGCACCGGTTCGACCCGCACCGGACGGCCGACGAGCGCCTGGAGCGCCTCGACGCTCCGCCCGTCCTGCTCGGCGAGGAAGGCCGCGACCTCGGGATGGACGCGCAGCGTGACGCGCGTCACGTGGTCCGTTCCCGCGACCGCCCGCTGGACGCACCGGAGCGCGTCGTAGGCGAGCGTCTCGACCGAGCGCACGCGGCCCGTCCCCGCACAGTGCGGGCACGGGCTCGTGAGCAGCTGCTCGAGGCTCTCGCGCGTCCGCTTCCGCGTCATCTGGACGAGGCCGAGCTCCGAGATGCGGAGCACGTTCGCGCGCGCCTTGTCCTTGCGCACCGTCTCCTGGAGGGCGTCGAACACCTTCTTGCGGTTCGCCGCCTTCTCCATGTCGATGAAGTCGATGACGATGATCCCGCCGATGTTCCGCAGGCGCAGCTGCTGGACGACCTGCTTCGCCGCCTCGAGGTTCGTCTTGAGGACGGTCTCCTCCTGGCTCTTCTTGCCGACGTAGCGGCCCGTGTTGACGTCGACCGTCGTGAGCGACTCGGTCTGGTCGAAGATGAGGTAGCCCCCCGACTTGAGCCACACCCGCCGGTCGAGCGCGCGCGCGATCTTCGTCTCGATGCCGTGCTGGTCGAAGATCGGTGTCGTTCCCTCGTAAAGGTGCACGCGGGAGGCGAGGCGGGGCATGAGCGCGGTCACGAACTCGCAGACGCGCTCGTACGCCGGGCGGCTGTCGATCGACAGGCGGTCCACCTCGGAGGTGAAGAGGTCGCGGACGACGCGCAGGACGAGGTCCAGGTCCTCGTGGATCAGCGCGGGCGCGCCGGCCGCCGCCGCCGTCTTCCGGAGCTTCCCCCAGAGGCGCGTGAGGAAGCGGACGTCGTCGTGGATCTCGCGCTTGGTGACGCCCTCGCACGCCGTGCGCACGATGAGCCCGCCCTCCGCGGGGCGCTCCGCCTCGACGATGTCGCGCAGCCGATCGCGCTCCGCGGGGTCCTCGATCCGGCGCGAGATGCCGATGTGCTGGGTCCCCGGCACGTAGACGAGGTAGCGGCCGGGGAGCGAGACGTGCGCGGTGACGCGCGCCCCCTTCGTTCCCATCGGCTCCTTCGACACCTGGACGAGGACGTCCTCGCCCTTCTCCAGGCGCTCCTCGATCGGCCGCGCGTCGCGGCGCGCCTGCCGCGGCTCCGCGGGCTCCAGCTCGGGCGCGTCGCCCTCGCGGGCGACCTCGGGCGGCAGCTCGTCCTCGCCGGGCAGGTCGGAGGCGTGGAGGAAGGCGGCCTTCTCGAGCCCGATGTCGACGAAGGCGGCCTGCATGCCCGGCAGCACGCGCACGACCTTCCCCTTGTAGACGTTGCCCGCGATGCCGCGCTCGCCGCGCCGCTCGATGTGGGCCTCGACCAGCGTCGAGTCCTCGAGCACCGCGACCCGCGTCTCCCACGGCGCGACGTTGATCAGGATCTGCTTCGTCACGGCCGCGTGCTCCGGGGGTGCCGGCTCGTGGTCCTCGCGCACCCCCGCGCCGCCCGTCCGCCACCCCCCGCGCTGCGGAAATCGCCGGCGCCCCCCGGCCGCGCCCGCGCGGACCCCGGCGATGTGGTGATCGACGGGGCGCGCACTACGCGGTCGCGGCGGCGCGGGCGTTCGGCGCCGCGCGGAAGCGGGTCGTGAGCTTGTGGACGCGCAGGAGCGGCACGTCCGCGGCGGGGACGTCGAGGAGCGCGGCGACGAGGAGGCTCGGCTTGACCGACGCGGTCGGGCCGCCGGCGAGCTCCACGCGGAGCGTCGTCGGGCCGACGACGTCGAGCGCGCCGACGAGGGGGCGGGCGTCGACGGTGCGGTCGCCAGCCTTCGTGCGCTTGCGGAGGGGAAACGCAGGGGCCGCGAGGAAGCGGGCGGCGGCGCGGCGGAGCGCGTCGGGCGGCGGGGGCGCGTCGAGGTCGCGGACGTCGATCGTGTAGATCGCGCCCACCGTCTCGGCGTCGATGCTCGGCGCGGTGCGCGGGATCTCGAAGCCGTCGACGACCTCGAGGCCCTCGGGCAGCTCGGCGGCGAGTCGGGCGACGACGGCGGCGGGCGCGAGCCGCGCCGTGAGATCGACGTCGAGCCACTCGTCGTCGCTCGACGCGCCGACGGGAAGCGCCGCGCCGAAGGAGAGCCGTGGCAGCGGGTGGTGTCCGTGCGAGAACGCGATCGGGAGCACCGCCCGGCGCGCCGCGCGGAGAAAGACGTTCCCCAGCTCGCGCGTGCCGATGAAGCGCGCGGGGCCGACCTTCCGGTAGCGGAGGCGGGCGCGCGCGACGGGGGGCGCCGCCGCGGCGTCGGGCGCGAGCGACGAGGGGACGGCGCCGAGCCACTCCTCGGCGTTGCCCTCGCCGTCGCGGCCGTCGTCCTCGGGCGGCGCCGCGGCGGCGCCGCCGAGCGTCGCGGGCAGGGGCGCCGCGTCGACCGGCGCCGGCCGCGTCGCGGGCACGCCGATGCGCGCGGCCCGGCGCGCCGCGACGCGGGCGCGGAGCTCGCGGAACGTGCGCGTCTCCCACGCGGGCAGCCCGTCCTCGGCGGACGGCACCGCGAGCTCCGCCCAGCGGGAGATCATCCCGCCGCGATGCTCGCCGCCTTTCGCACCCTCGACGTGGTAGTCGACGTTGCGGACGCTCTCGAAGTCACAGGCGCCGCAGTACGTGCAGCGTTCGATCGAGCAGTCGGGGGTGAGCCGGCCCTCGACCGCGCGCGCGAGGTCCTGGAGGAGGAAGCGCCGGCTCACGCCGGCGTCGAGATGATCCCACGGCAGCGTCTCGCCGAGGGGGCGGCGGCGGAGGTAGAACGCGGGGTCGATCCCGTGCGCCGCGAACGCGTCGCGCCAGACGTCCATGCGGCAGCGGTCGGACCAGCCGTCGAACCGCGCGCCGCGGCGCTGCGCCGTCTCGATGACGTCGGCGAGGCGGCGGTCGCCGCGCGCGAACACCCCCTCGAGCCAGGAGAGCTGGCTGTCGTGCCAGCGGAACTCGATGCCGCGCCGGCCGAGCTCGCGGCGGAGGAGCGCCTGGCGCGCGCGCGTCTCCTCGACCGAGAGCTGCGCCGCCCATTGGAACGGCGTGTGCGGCTTCGGCGAGAAGGTGGAGACGCTCGCCGTCACCTTGAGGCGGTTGCGGGCGGCGGCGCGGACGCGAGCGGAGAGCTCGGCGATGCCGCGCACGTCCTCCTCGGTCTCGCTCGGGAGCCCGATCATGAAGTAGAGCTTGAGGCTCCGCCAGCCGAGGTCCGCGAACTGGCGTGCGGCGTCGAGGAGCTGCTCCTCGCGGTACTCCTTCTGGATGACGTCGCGGAGGCGCTGCGTGCCCGCCTCGGGCGCGAGCGTGAAGCCGGTCTTCCGCACGCGGCGGATCTGCTCGAGGATCCGCGGCGAGAGCGCGTCGACGCGCGTCGACGGGAGCGAGACGGCGACCCGCTCGGGGACGAGGCGGTCCATCAGCTCCTTCAGGACCGGGTTCACGCCGCTGTAGTCGCCCGTGGAGAGCGAGAGGAGCGACACCTCCTCGTAGCCCGTCCGGCGCACGAGGTCCGCCGTCCGCGCCACCACGTCCTCGGGATTCCGCTCGCGAAGCGGCCGGTAGACGTAGCCCGCCTGACAGAAGCGGCAGCCCTTCACGCAGCCGCGCATCACCTCGACGCTCGCCCGGTCGTGCACGACGCCGACGTTCGGCACGACGGGATTCACCGGCGGGGCGAAACGCGAGAGGTCGCGGAGCACGCGCTTGGTGACGCGCGGGCGCGTCGCGTCGAGCGCGACGACCTCGGCGATCGTGCCGTCGGGGTGGTAGCGGGGCGCGAAGAACGCGGGGACGTAGAGGCCGGGGATCGCGGCGAGGTCGCGCAGGACGGCGGTCCGGTCGCGCGTGCCGCGCGCGAGATGCGCCGCCACGACGTCGCAGATCTCCCCGACCGCCTCCTCGCCGTCGCCGAGGAGGACGCCGTCGAGGAAGGGGGCGAGGGGCTCGGGGTTGAAGGCGACGGGCCCGCCGGCGACGACGAGGGGGTGCGCCGGGCCGCGGTCGGCGGCGCGGAGCGGGATGCCGCCCAGCTCGAGCATCGTGAGCAGGTTCGTGTACGTGAGCTCGTACTGGAGGCTCATGCCGACGACGTGGAAGTCCGCGAGCGGGAGGTGACTCTCGAGCGACACGAGCGGCAGCCCGCGCGCGCGCAGCAGCGCCTCCAGATCCGACCAGGGCGCGTACGCGCGCTCGGCGGCGACGTCGGGACGGCGGTTCAGCACGTCGTAGAGGAGCTGGAGCCCGAGGTGGGACTGCGCAATCTCGTACACTTCGGGGAAGGCGAGGGCGAAGCGCACGCGCACCCGGTCCGGGTCCTTCCGCACGGCGCCGCGCTCGTTGCCGAGGTAGCGTCCCGGCTTCTCGACCAGCGGCAGGAGGCGTTCGTACGCCTCGCGATACGTCCGCGGCATGCGGGGACTGGCACTATCGGATGCGCACGGCCGCGGCAAGTTTGCCCCGAGCCCGGCTTGTGCGCGCGGAGGGCGGCGCCTATGATGCCGCGCGTATGTTCGGCATGGGGTTCGGCGAGCTCCTGGTCGTGCTGGTCATCGTGCTCGTCGTCTTCGGCGCCGGGCGGCTCCCGGAGGTGATGGGAAGCCTCGGGAGGGGCGTGCAGGCCTTCAAGCGCGGCCTGAAGGAGCCCCCCGAGATCGACGTGACGCCCGAGGATCGCGAGCAGCCGGCCCCCAAGGCGAAGCGCGAGTCGTAGCGCGCCCCGCCTCCGCCGTGTCGTCGCCGCCGGCCCACGGCGTCACGCGTGCCGAGTCGGCTCGCCGCTGCCTCTCCGCCGCGATTCGGTGCGCACCGCCACGACCTCCGCGCTGAATTCGCGCAGCGCCGGCGGCGGCTGGCTGAAGACCAAGAGGAAGTCGGCCTGCTCGCCCGGCGCGAGCGCCCAGTCGGGCGGCGGCTCGAGGGACTGGAGCATGGCGAGCTCGTGCAGGCCCAGGTCCCCGACGTCGCGCGGCGCCGCGCAGCAGAAGACCACCTGACGCAGCTCGCGGGCGCCGACGAGCCGGCCTTCGATCTGGATGCGCTTCACGTGCACGGTCGAGTTGTTGACCGCGGTCCCCGTGACGAGGAAGACGAGCCGGTCCCCCTTCACGCGGCGGTATTCGCCGCGAACGTTCGTCAGCTGCACCTCGGCCGGGTCGACGCGCGTCTCGACGAGCGCCGTCCCGATGAGGGGCACCCGCGCGAGGACGGTTCGGGCGTCCTCGGGGTGCGTGTAGAGCCACACGGAGAGGACGAAGTAGCCGAGGCAGACGACGAACCACGTACGGATGGCGAAGCCGAGCGTCGAGCCGCGCGATGCGCGCTCGGGCGCCGCGGTCGGGCGGGACGCGGGCGCGGGACGGCGGACGCGGAGCGGCGACAGCTCGGGCTCCGCGTCGTCGCCGGGGGCGTCGCCGTCCTCGAACACGAAGGCCGGCTCGTCGCGCCCGTCGTCGTCCTCGGCCGATCCGTCCCGCGCGAGCGCGGGCTCCGGCCGCTCGTCCTCGAAGACGTGGCGGCAGCGCGCGCAGCGGAACGTCGACTCGCCGCCCCCGTGCGCCGGGCGGCGGTAGAGCGTGCCGCAGCGCGGGCATCGGACCGTCATCGCGCTCCCGCCCCGGTCGTGTTCATGGTCTCGTCGGGCGACGGACCGCCGCCGAAGCCGAACAGGCGGAGCAGCCAGTTTCCCCGCGCGCGCCCGACGAGCGCCTTCGTGTCCTGGTAGAGCGACGGGTCGTTCAGGAGCCGACCGAGCGTTCCCTCGCCCCGGTCGAGCTTCTCCGCCGCCCGGGCGAGATCGTGGATCGCCTTGTCGAGGTTCCCGAGGACCTGCCGCGCGTACGCTTCGTCGTCGACCAGGCGAGGGATCGTGCCCTTCCGGTCGTTCAGGCGGCTCGTGAACTCGTCGATCGACTTCATCGAGCTCTGGAGGCTCGCCAGCAGCTCCTCGTTCTCCTTCGTGTCGCGCGTGAGCCGCCCGAGGATGCCCTCGCCCTGGCTCACGCGGCGCAGGATCGTGTCGATCTCGTGCGTCGTCTCCTGCAGGTTCGCCATCGTGCGCTCGAGGCTCGCGAGCGTCGCCTCGCCGAGGTCCTTCTTCCGCAGCATGGCGCCGAGCAGACCTTCGCCGCGCTCGATCGACTGGAGCACGTTCTTCAGCGAGGCGGTCACCTCGAGGACGTTGGTCACGATGTCGCCGCTCTGGCCGAGGAGCGCCTCGTAGTCGACGGGGTCGATCGAGGCGATGAGGCCGCCGGGCGGAACGGGCGGCGAGTCCGGCGTGCCGGGCGACAGCTCGATGTAGCGGTCCCCGAGGAGCCCGAGGGTGCGCACGGTGGCGACCGTGTTGGCGCGGATGCGCTGCTCGACGCTCTGCGAGATGCGGAGCGCCACCTCGATGTGGTTCTCCGCCGGGTCGTTCGGGAAGCGCATGTCGGAGACGGACCCGACCGGGACGCCGGAGAGGCTCACGGGCGCGCCCACCGCGAGGCCGTTCGTCCGCACGAGGTGGATCTCGTACTCGATCTTCCGCTCCCACAGGAGCTGCTGCTGGCCGAGCGTGAAGATCGTCCCCATGAGGAGGACGAGCGCCGCGAAGACGAGCATGCCGATCCGCACGTTGCGCACGCGCCGCCCCCTACGCCGCCGTCAGGAACTCGCGCAGGACGGGATCGGGCGAGCGGCGCGCCTCGTCCGGCGCGCCGGTGAATCGGATCCGCCCCTCGTGGAGGAACGCCATCCGATCGGCGACGAAGAAGGCGCTCGCGAGGTCGTGCGTCACGACGACCGAGGTGAGGCCGAGGCGCTGCTGGAGGTCGCGGATCAGGTGGTTGATCTTCGCCGCGGTGACGGGGTCGAGGCCGGTCGTCGGCTCGTCGTAGAGGAGCGCCTGCGGCTCGAGCGCGAGCGCGCGCGCGAGCGCCGCGCGCTTGCGCATGCCGCCCGAGAGCTCGGCCGGCATGAGCCGTTCCGTGCCGGCGAGGTCGACCATCTCGAGCACGCGGCGCACGCGCGCGGGGTACTCGTCGCGGGACCCGATGCGGTGCTCGCGGAGCGGGTAGACGATGTTCTCGCCGACGGTGAGGGAGTCGAAGAGCGCGCCCATCTGGAAGAGCATCCCGAGCCGGCGGCGGATCGGGATCATGCGGTCCTCGTCCAGCGGGCCGATCGGCGTGCCGTCGACGATCACGTCGCCGCGATCGGGGCGGAGGAGGCCGTTCATGTGCTTCAGGATGACGCTCTTCCCCGAGCCGCTTCCGCCGAGGAGGACGAGCGTCTCGCCGGGAAAGACGGCGATCGAGACGCCCCGGAGGACCCGCTTCGCGCCGAACGACTTCTCGACGTCGGCGCACTCGATGAAGGGCCGGGCGCTCACGTGAGCAGAAAGAGCTTGGTGAGGAAGAAGTCCGACACGAGGACGGTGATCGACGCGGCGACGACGGTGGTCGTGGTGGCGCGCCCGACGCCGTCGGCCCCGCCCGTCACGCGGAGCCCCGTCCGGCACGCGATGATGCCGATGAAGTACGCGAAGAAGACGGACTTCCCGAGCCCGGAGACGACGTCGCTCACGACGAGACCGTAGAGGAGCGAGTTCCAGTAGAACTGCGCGGTCACTTGGAGCTCGGTGACGCTGATGACGAGCCCGCCCACGATGCCGATCAAGTCGCCGATGACGGTCAACGCCGGCAGCATGACGAGGATCGCGATCATCCGCGGCACGACGAGCGCCCGGACGGGGCTCGCGCCGAGCGCGCGGATCGCGTCGACCTGCTCCGTGACCGCCATGGTGCCGAGCTCGGCGGCGATGCCCGCGCCGACGCGCCCGCCGATCATGAGGGCCGTGAGGATCGGGCCGAGCTCGCGCACGAGCGAGAGCCCCACGATCCGCGACACGAAGGGCTTCGCCCCGAAGCGCTCGAGCGAGGCGCCGAGCTGGAGCGCCAGCACCATGCCCGTCGAGAGCGCGGTGAGGCCGACGATCGAGAGCGACCGCCAGCCGACCTGCTCGAGCTGCTCGGCGACCGACGCCCACTCCGGCCGCCGGCGGACGAAGGACCGGACGGCGTCGAGCGTGAGCAGGGCCATGTCGCCGAGCGCCTCGAAGAACGCGCTCGTGCTGGCCGGCAGCTCGACCGCGCGGCGGGCGGTCCTCGGCCCGCGCGCGGCTTCCGCACCGATCATGGGCGCCCGTCATATCGGCCGGCGCCGCGAGGGTCAAATCGCCGGGGTCGGGCTCGCCATGCTCCGCGTCGCCTGTCGCATGAGCCCGTGGAAGAGGAAGAGCGAGGTGAGCAGCGGCAGGACGTAGTAGGCGACGCGGAAGATGAGCACGGCGAGCGTCGCGTGCTCGAGCGGCACGCCGAAGCTCACGAAGACGCCCGTCATGGAGACGTCCATGATCCCGAGCCCGCCGGGCACGAGGGGGACGAGCGACAGCGCGATGCCGACCGCGAACCCGATCACGATGAGCCCGGGCGACACCGGGCAGTTCACGGCGTGGAACGCGGCCCAGAGGATCCCCATCATGAAGAACCAGTCGAGGAAGATCCACGCGGCCGGCGCGACGATCCGGTCCTTCCGGGCGAACAGGAACTCGAGCCCCTCGTTCAGATTGTGCTGAAAGCGCCAGAGCCGCACGCGGCGTGGCGTCCAGCGGGGGACGACCCGACGGAGGATCCGATGCCCCGCGTCGGCGAGCAGGAAGAGCGTCCGCCGGCGGAGCTGGCGGTGGTAGATGAGCACGATGCACCACGCGAGGAGCGCCGTGAAGACGACGACCGCGCCGCCCGCCGCCGCGAGCGCGGCCGGCGGCAGGCGATGTCCGAGCACGAGGGTCGCGAAGCCGATCAGGATGAAGAAGAAGAGGGTGAAGTTCGTGAGGAACGTCTGCACGAGCGAGATGAGGACGGCGCGCCCCGACGGCACCCCCTGCTGGCCGAGGAGGTACATGCGGACGGCGAAGCCGGAGAGGCCCGCGCTCGTGACGAGGTAGTTCACCGTGTTCGACACGAACGTGATCCGGATCCAGTCGCGGAAGGGGAGGCGGCACTGCGCGGCGTCGGCGATGCCCTGGTACGACCGCGACATCGCGACGTACGACGCGATCATGAACGCGACCGGCAGGACGAGGAGCGGCGCGCGAATCTGCGCCACGATGGCGAGGAGCTTCCGGCCGTCGGAGAGGACGACCGGCAGGGCGAGCAGCACGATCCCGCCCGCCAGCGCGATCAGGAGCAGGAGGCGATGGCGGGGAGCGGCGCTGGAGTCAGGTGGGACGATCAATGAGACGTTTGACGATCCACCAGAGGAGCGACCCGACGCCGAACCCCGGCAGTCCCCCGAGCATCACCGAGCCGATCAGGGAGCGGAAGTCCGGATGCGCCGTGTTGCTCGTCCAGAGCGCGAGCGCGGTGCCGATCGCGGCCGTCGTGCCGAGCGTGAGCGCGCCGTCGCTCGCTTCCAGCGGGCCGAGCCGGTCGAAGCTCACGACGAGCGCCAGGAGGACGACCGTCGCGAGCGCGAGCCCGAGCGGCCCCGGGAGCGGATGGGCGTAGGCCGAGATCGTCAGCCCCTCGGCGGTCGCCGGCTCGAGGAGCACCTTCGTGACGGAAACGTCCTCGCGGCGCGGGTTCGGGACGACGCGCACGTGGGCCGTCCGCATCTGATGCACGACCGCGGTGCCGCGGCGCCCGAGCCGCTGCGTCGTGAGCGCGTCCGCGAAGCTGCCGTCGACGGTGCGTGTCTCGCCGCCCCCGGCGTCGAGCGTGAGCACGAAGTGGACGGGCGGCGCGGCACCGCCGGTCGGATTCGCGGGAAGCTTCCCCTCGAGGAGCAGGTCGATCGCCCCGTGTCCGGCGGCCGGGATGCGGAGCGGCAGGCCGGCGCCCGCCGCGCTCACGTGCGCCTGCTCGACGAGCGGCGTCCCCGGGAAGAGCCGCGCGCGGAAGGGGACGTAGAGCGCTGAGAGCACGACGAGGCCGAGCGCGGCGCCGATGGCGCGGTCGCGCGCGCCGACCCCGGGACCGACGAGCGGCCGGAGCCCGACGAACACGAGCAGCACGAGGAGCGCGAGCGTCCCGCCCGCGACCGCGTCCGCGGGCGCGACGGCGCCGGCCGCGGCGAGCGCCGCGCAGAGCGCGAATGCGACGCCGGCCAGGGCCGGAACCCCCCACGCGGCGAGCACGGTCGGCTCGATCCGCAAGCGGGCAAGCGCCGTGGGGCGCGGCGATGGGCGGGTACGCGACGCGGTCGCCATGGGAACCTCGGGGCGAAACGCCCGGCCCGGCGCTTCTACCGCAGCGGTCCCGGAGGGGCAAGGCGCCGCCGAAGCGGCTGCGCGCATTCCGCCCGGCCGTAAGTGGCCGCGGCCTCGGCCGAAAGGAGGAGACGGAGGCCCGCTCGAACGCGGGGGGCGGGCGTCGCGGGAACCCTTTTCGTGCAACGCACTCGGAGGGGGAAGAAGGGCACTCGGCGCGCGGGCGCGCCGGCTCGACGCGCGACGACGGCGGCGGGAGAGCGCCCTCGATCGTTCACGGGACGCTCCCGCTCGGCGCGTTCCGTCACGTGGGAAAGGCGAGCTGCGAAGGAGACGTCGGTCTCGCGGGCGTGAAGCAGCACACCTGGACGGGCGCCTGGGGCACGGCGACGATGTGCTGTTCGAGCACGGGCGCGACGACGTCGACCTCGTCACCGCCAAGCTCCCGGCGCTCAAGTCGCTGCCGGCCGAGGAGGAGCAGGAGGGCTGACCCGCGCGGCGTTGGGGCAGGCGCTTCGCAAGCTCGAGACGCCGGACGAGCGTCTCGGCGCGCGCGCCGGAGCCGCTCCTCGCAACGCCGCGTCGGCTCAGCTCGCGAGCGCCAGGTCCTCGAGGGCGTCCATCCGGCGGAGGACGATCCGGCCGCCCTCCTTCTCGATGATGCCGCTGTGCTCGAAGCGGCGCAGCACGGCGTTCACCTTCCGGAGGCTTCCGGCCGAGAGGTCCGCGATCGCGTCCTGCGTGATGCGGAGGGCGAGCATCTGCCCCCGCGCGTCCTCGACGCCGAAGCCGCGCGCGACCTCGATCAGCGACGCGGCGACCCGCGCCTGGAGGTCCTGCGCGAGGAACCGGGCGAGGCGGAGGACGAGCGTGATCCACCGCTCGGTCACGAACGACACGACCTCTCCGACCTCGCGCGCGTGACGGCCGGCGATCGCCTCGAGGAAGTCCTCGGGACGGATCCGCCCGAGCCGGAGCGGCGTGTACGCCGCGGCCTCGAAGACGTGCCCGCTCCCCGCCTCGACGAGCGCCGAATGCCCGAAGATCTCCCCGGCCGGGAGCAGGTGGAGCAGGATGCGGCGGCCGTTCGGCACGAGGATCGAGAGCCGCGCGACGCCGGCGAGCACGACGTAGAGGTGCTTCGCCTCGCCGCCCGGCTCGTAGATGATCTGATTGCGGCGGTACTCGCGCGTCACCAGGCGGCGCTGGAGCGCCTCGCGCTGCTCGGGGCGCAGGCGATGGAGCGCCGCCACACCGCGAAGCGAGCGGTCGCCGGCGAGCGGCGCGACGAAGTGACGCCAGGTCTCCTCGCGCGGCGGAAGCGTGGGACGCAATCCGCGACGCATGGAGGCGGGATCTTACGCCACGTCCCTCCGGCTGTCGCCTCCCCTCCCGTGCCGCGAACGCGTCATGTCGAGCGATTTCGCACGGAGATCTCGCGACGAACCGCCGTTCTTCGGCCTTAGGTCCTGTTTCCGGGACGAGTCGATCGCTACCTTCGCGCGTGCTCGCCCTCACGCATCGCGGTCGGCATTTCTGACCGAGGCCGGGCGGGACTTTCACGGGTCGGACAGGAGGACATACCGGAGATGATGGGCATGGTGGGGAGGGATGAGAATCGGCCGGGGCTCGCAGGCCCGGCGGCGGGGGAGCGGGCGCTCATGCGGGCCGTCCTCGAAGACGCGCTCCGTTGCGTGACGGGTGACGTCGGCCCGGCGCGCGATCGGGCGGAGCGGGCGGCCGAGGCGCGCGCGTGGTTGGAGGATCGTGACATCACGTGGCCGTTCTCCTTCGAGAACATCTGCGACGCGCTCGGGCTCTGCGCGGAGCGCCTGCGCTCGCGCGTCCTCCGCGACGCGCCCGAGATCGTACCCTCGGCCGACGAGGCCGGCCGCACGCGCCGTCCGCGCCGGCCGAATCCGTCGGAGCAGGACATCATCGAGATGATTCGGCAGGGCCACCCGCTGCGCGTCGTGGCGGAGACGTTCGGCATCAGCATCTCCAAGGCGTCGATCCTCTCCTGCGGTCTCGCGAGCCGGATCAAGGCGGAGCGCGACGAACGCATCCGGGAGCTGCGGCAGACCGGCTGGACCTACCGTGCCCTCGCGGCGGAGTTCGGCCTCTCGCGCATCCGCGTGATGCGGATCTGCGCGCGCCGGGACCAGCCGGCCGAAGCGGAGCGGACGGCGGCGTAGGACGGGCCGGTCGGTCGCGGCGCGGGTCGGAGCGTCGGGCGGCTCGCGCGCGACGGGCCGCGACGTTCGCGCTACGCCCGTCGGCCGTCGAGCGAGATCAGACTCTCGCCCAGGTGGTCGAGGTAGAGGAAGAGCAGCATGTAGTCGCGGAGGTGCCGCGTCAGCAGGAAGTTGTGCCGGACGTGCTCGCGGCCGTTCGCGCCGAGCTGATGCGCGAACTCGGGGGCGTTCAGGAGCTGCTTCAGCCAGTACGCCGTGCCTTCGATGGTGTGCGTCAGGATGCCGGAGTAGCGGTGCGTGATCTGGAGCGGGATGCCGCCGACCGCGCCCGCGATGACCGGCTTCCCCTTCCAGAGCGCCTCCGAGACCGTGAGCCCGAACCCCTCGCGCAGGCTCTTCTGGAGGATCACCGTCGACGCGCGCTGGATGGCGTTGATCTCGACGTTCGCGGCCGGCGGCAGCTCGACGACGTGGATGTCCGGGTCGTTCCCGGCGCGCTCGCGGCACTCGGCGAGGACGTCGCGCCCCTCCGGATCGTCCGTCGCGCCGCCGCCGACGAGCAGCAGCTGGCAGTCGTTGTACTTCCGCGCGAGGCGGTACGCCTCGATCACGCCGACCGGGTCCTTCAGGCGGTCGAAGCGCGAGACCTGCGTGACGAGGGGCCGCGTCGGGTCGAGGCCGAGGCCCGTGACGACGTTCTCGATCGTCCGCGGGTCGAGCTCGCGGTTCTTGTCGGCGAGCGGGTCGATCGAGGGCGCGATCAGCACCTGGTCGATCGGGAGCTGGCGGGAGAACTGCGGGGCCGAGAACACCGCCGTGTCGTAGCGCTCGACCCAGGGGCGGAGGAACTCCCACACCGCCGGCTGCGGCGCGGAGAGGTCGATGTGGCAGCGCCAGAGCCAGCGCGAGCCGGGCGGGCGGCGCTCGATCAGCCCGACGGGCTGCGGGTCGTGGACGAAGACGATGTCGTCGCAGAGCGTCATCGTCCGGAGGTTCTGCTCGGTTGCTTCGCGGAACACGGCGACGTCGTGCTCGGTGAGCGCGACGGGCTGGCCGTGGAGCGCATTGTGGATCGTCTTCGTCACCGCGAAGAACTCGTCGCCGCCCCGGATCACGTCCCAGCGGGCGTCCACACCGACCTCGCGCAGGAGCGGGATCATGCGGTTCAAGATCTCCGCGACGCCGCCGCCGACGGCGGTGGAGTTGATGTTCTGGACGCGCCGGCCGCGGAGCCGGTCGCCGAGGAGCCGCAGCTCCTCGATCGTCGCGGCGCCGACGAAGGGGGCGTAGGCGTCGAGGCCCGCGGTCACGCCCGGGGCTCCAGCTCGGACGCGAGCCGCGGCGCGAGCAGCCCGAGGAGCCGCTGGCGGAGCCCCTCCATCGTGTGGGTGTAGGGGTCCATCCGCCGGATCGCCGCGGCGATCTCGGGCTCGTCGAGCTCCCGCTCGAGCCACCGCGAGAAGTCGTTGTCCTGCGCCCCGACGCGCAGCCGCGCCTCGAAGAGGTGGTACGCGATGGAGGCGTAGCTCGCGTGCTGGAGCCCCATTGCGAGCTCGGCGAGGGTCGCCGCCTGGTGCGGCGTCGGCAGCACGAAGGAGATCGCGTCCTGGAAGTGGAACTCCTCGCCCGCCGGCGCCGTCCGGAGCGGCCGGCGGCCGTCCATGTAGCGGTCGATCACCTCGACGATCCGCACCCGCAGCTCCTTGAGCGACGGGAACTGCACCGTGTCGATCGCGGCCAGCTGCTCGCCGAGCTCGTCCTCCTGGAGCACGTTGCGCACCCAGAACGCGAAGTCGTTCGGCGGCTCCGGGGAGAGATGCTGGTGCTGCACGAGGAAGTGGTGCGTGTGGTGGAAGACGACCGACGGCGGCACGACGCGGAGATGCTCCACGAGCTCCGCGAGATCGGCGGCGCGGCGGCCGGTGAGGCGCGTGAGGGTGAGGCGCGTCCAGAACCGGAAGGGCGAGCGGGCGACGGCGGGCATGGAGGGCGTCAGGCGGCGGTCGCGGCTTCGGTGTCCGGCGTCGCGAGCCGTTCGAGGAAGCTCGTCGTCCACCAGTGCAGGTCGTGCGCCGCGATGCGCCGGTCGAGGGCATCGAGCCGGCGCACGCGCTCGTCGTGCGGCATGCAGACGGAGATCTCGAGGCCGCGCCGGATGGCCTCCGGGTCGTACGGATTCACGAGGACCGCCTCGCGCAGCTCCTGCGCCGCGCCCGCGAACTCGGAGAGGAGGAGCACGCCGCCCCCGCCGAGCCCCGGGACGCCCTCGGCCGCGCGGCGGCACGCGACGTACTCCTTCGCGACGAGGTTCATGCCGTCGCGCAGCGGCGTCACGAGCGCGACGTCGGCGGCGAGGTAGTACGCGGCGAGCTGCTCGCGGGAGAGCGACGTGTAGCGGTACTGGAGGGGCGAGCGGCCGTCGTGGCTGAAGCGGCCGATGATGCGCCCGACCGCCTCGTCGATCTCGTGCTTCATCTGGCGGTACTCGGGCACGCGGTGGCGGGAGGGGACGGTGATCTGCATGAGCGAGACGCGCCGGCGCCATTCGCCCTGTCGTTCGAGGAAGCGCTCGTAGCCCTGGAGACGCTCGATGATGCCCTTCGTGTAGTCGAGCCGGTCGACCCCGAGCATCACGACGTCGACCGCGAGCGCGGCGCGCAGCCGGAGCGCGCGCTCGCGGACCTCCGGCGAGGCGGCCGTCGCGCGGAACTCCGCGTGGTCGATGCCGATCGGCAGCGTGACGACGCGGACCGTCCGCCCGGGAAGGCAGACGCGCGGCGGCTCGTCCGTGACGCGGAGCCCGAGGAACTGCGCGACGCTCTCGAGGAAGTTGCGGGCGTCGGACGCGGTCTGGAAGCCGATCACGTCCGCGCCGAGGAGGCCCCCGAGGATCTCCGCGCGCCAGCGCAGGATCCCGAAGACCGCGGGGGGTGGGAACGGGATGTGCCAGAAGACGCCGACGCGCGCCGGCACGCCGCCCGAGCGGAGGAGGCCCGGGACCAGGCAGAGGTGGAAGTCGTGGACCCAGACGAGGTCGCGCGGGCGCAGCACCGACTGCACCGTCGCCGCGAAGCGGTCGTTCGCCTGCCGGTACGCCGTCCAATACGAGGACTGGAAGCGGCAGCGGCTCGGGAAGGTGTGGCAGAGCGGCCAGAGGACCTGGTTCGAGAACCCGGCGTAGTAGTTGTTGACTTCGCGATCCTTCAGGCGGACGGCGCGGATCGGGAAGTCGAGGCCGGTCACGTCGGGCGGCAGCTCGTCGCCGGCGTGCGGACCGACCCACGCGATCCACGTGCCTCCCCGGGTGCGCAGCGCGTCGGCGAGCGCGCTGGCGAGCCCCCCGACGGTCCGGACGAGGCGCCCGCTCCGGTCGAACTCCACCGGAGCGCGATTCGAAACGACGATCAACCGCGGCGCCATGGCAGTGGGGGATTTCAACCGGACTGCGGCGGGATGGTCAATGCCCTTTCTCCAGGTTTTCGGCACCCGGCGGCAGGGGAGGCATCTCGCCGCGGTACACGTGGCGGCGGAAGAGCCGCGTGAAGTCGCGACCTGCCGCGCGGTTGACGGCGCGGAGGAAGCTCGCCGTCGACACGGTGCCGCCCCCTCGGGCGAGCGCGGCGACCGCGTCGTCGAGCGAGCGCCGCCCGTCGGTCGCACGCCGGATCTCCCAATCGATCCAGGCCATCACGAGCGGTGCGCTGTTGTTGAGCGCGGCCGCGACGCGCGCGTGCGAGAGGTCCGTGTGCCACCGGCCGTAGCGCGCGAAGAGCGCGAGGCCGCGCGCGTAGCCGCGGTCGGAGAGCCGCCCGGCGCGGTGCTGGAGGGCGAGCGAGTAGAACTCCGCGAGCCCCTCGGCGACCCAGTGCGCGTCGGGGCCGGGCCGGAAGGGCTGCCAGACGTGGAAGAGCTCGTGCAGGTACGAGCTCGTCCGGTCCTTCGACCGGATCGGAATGCGCGAGTTCACGAAGAACGAGTCTTCGCCCGAGAGGCCGCCGTGCCACATGGGATCCGGCGCGCTCACGACGAGAAGGCGCGCGGGCGGCGGGCCGAGGAGGCCGGCGAGGAGCGGGATCGCGTGGTCGTAGAGCGCGAAGAGCCGCTCGACGTCGAGGCCCGAGCTGGGCGCCGTCGCGACCGTCACCGCGATGCCGCCGATCGTCCGGTGGTGGCGCGCGATGTGGCCGAGGAGGAACCAGCCACGCGGGCGGGCGAAGCGCTTCCCGGGCTCGTCGACCACGAACGTGTCGCGGTCGAGGGGGGGCGCCGCGGCGGCGGCGCGCCAGCCGCGCGGCAGCCGGAGGAGGAGACGCGCCCGCCCGCGGGCGTGCTCCGCGCCGCTGCGGAAGGTGACGTTGATCTCGGGGAAGAGGTGGAGCGCCCGCGTCGCGATCCAGTCGCGCGCGGCGTGGCTGTCGAGCCGCGGTCCCGGCGGACGTGGATGGTCGATCGCGATCGTGTAGCGGAGGTGGGCGTAGGGGCCTCCCGGGGTCCAGTCGAGCGTCCGTCCCCGCCACGCGAGCCGGCCGGACCCGCTCACGTCCCGGGCGCGATCGTCCCGGAAGACGAGCCGGAAGGAGGCGATCTCGTCGATGCCCGCGCAGAGCCAGCGCACGTGCGCGTGCGTCGGGTCGCGCGGCGAGATGCGCACGATGTAGTCGACGCTGAAGCTCGTCTTCGTCTCCGTGGCGCCCGCGCCCGCCGCGGCGACGAGGAGCGCGAGGGCGGCGAGCGTCCGCGCCGCCATCTACAGGATCTCCACGATCATCGGGCGCCGGTGTCGGAACGCGTAGAGGGCCGCGGGACGGTGCCGTCCCCGGCGGACGCGGTGGAGCGGCCGGAGGAGGCCGAGCCCGAGGATCTTCTTCCGGAAGTTCCGCCGGTCGAGCGCGCGACCGAGGACGGCCTCGTACATCGTCTGGAGCTCGCTCAGGGTGAAGGCGGCGGGGAGGAGGGTGTAGACGAGGTTCGTGTAGGAGAGCTTCGCGCGGAGCCGCGCGAGCGCGGTCGCCACCACGGAGTCGTGGTCGTAGGCGAGCGGCGGGAGCGCGCCGACCGAGCGCCAGGCGACGCCCGCGTAGCGCCCGTCGGCGGTCACGCCCTCCTCGTCGGCCGCGAAGCGGCCCCCGTGCGCGATGAGCGCCACGTAGGCGACCGACACGACGCGCCCGTACGGGTCGCGGTGCGGACTCCCGAAGCTGTAGAGCTGCTCGAGGTACACGTCGCGGAGGCCCGTCGCCTCCGCGAGCTCGCGCGCCGCGGCCTCGTCGAGCGACTCGTCCGCACGGACGCGCCCGCCGGGCAGGGCCCACCGGCCGGCGAGCGCCCCGCGGCGGAGGCGCACGAGGAGGACGTGCAGGGCGCCGTCGCGGACGGTGAAGACGGCGACGTCGACCGCGACCGCGGGCGCCGCCGCCGCGGCCGCGCTCACCCGCCGAGCTCGAGCATCCGCTCGAGCGCCGTGGCGGCCCGCCGCCGGACGTCCTCGGCGATCGTGATCTCCGGCGCGAGGGCGCGGAGCGCGTCGCGGGCGCCCTCGAGCGTGATCATCTTCATGTAGTGGCAGAGCTTGCAGCTCTTGTAGAACTTCTTCCCCGGGACCTCGAGGAGAAGCCGGTCCGAGAGCCCGCACTCCGTCACGACGAGGAACTCCCGCTCCGGGCTCTCCTTCGCGTACGTCACCATGCCGCTCGTCGAGAGCACGGCGTCCGCGAGCGCGAGGACGTCCGACCGGCATTCCGGGTGCGCGAGGACGCGGACGTGCGGCAGCGCGCGGCGGACCGTGCCGATCTGCTCGGCGGTGATCTGATGGTGCACGTAGCAGTTGCCGTCCCACGCGATGACGTGCTTCCGCGTCTTCGACTGGACCCAGGCGGCGAGGTTGCGGTCGGGCACGAAGAGGATGTGCTCGCTCGGAAGCGCCTCGACGACGCGCACCGCGTTCGACGACGTGCAGCACGCGTCGCACTCGGCCTTCACGTCCGCCGTCGTGTTCACGTAGCCCACGACCGCGAGGTCGGGCCAGGCGCGGCGGAGCTCGGCCTTGCGCTCGGCGAGGTCCTCGGCGGTCACGCTGTCGGCGAGCGAGCAGCCGGCGCGGAGGTCGGGGAGGATCACGCGGCGCGACGGGTTCAGGATCTTCGCCGTCTCGGCCATGAAGTGCACGCCGCAGAAGACGATCACGTCGGCGTCGACCCGCGTCGCCTGGCGGGCGAGCTCGAGCGAGTCGCCGACGAAGTCGGCCACCTGGAAGAGCTCCGGACGCTGGTAGTTGTGCGCGAGGACGACGGCGTTCCGCTGCCGCTTGAGCGCCGCGATCTCGGCGACCGTGTCGGCGATCGCGGCGCAGCGGGCGGGCGTATACGCCGGGTTGCCGAGCGGCGCGAAGAGCGCTTCGAGGGCGGGGGCGGTGGCGGATTCCATCGGGACTCCTTCGTGTATGAAATACGCATGCCGATCGTGCTTGCGCAAGTCGGCGGAGGCGGGTAGGAGCGGGCCGTCATGCCCGACGACCCGACGGCCGCCCTCGCCCGCGCCGGCGCGTTCCGCCCGCTCGCCGAAGCCGCGCTCGCCGACCGCCCGCTCACGCCGGAGGAGGGCCTCGCCGTGCTCCGCAGTCCGGACGCCGCGCTCGCCGAGGTCCTGTGGGCCGCCTTCGCGCCGCGGAGCCGGCACTTCGGGCGCGCCGTCAAGCTGTGCGTGCTCCAAAACGCGCGCAGCGGGCTCTGTCCCGAGGACTGCGGCTACTGCTCGCAGTCGGCCGTGTCGACGGCCGAGATCCCCCGCTATCGCCTCCGGCCGGTCGCCGAGCTGGTCGACGCCGCCCGCCGGGCGGCCGCCGGCGGGGCGCGCCGCTACTGCATGGTCGTCAGCGCGCGCGGGCCGAGCGCCGCCGACGTCGAGCACTTCGCGCGCGCGGCGCGCGCCATTCGCGCCGAGCTGCCGAGCCTCGAGCTCTGCGTCTCCGCCGGCATCCTCGGCGAGGCGGAGGCGCGGCGGCTCGCGGAGGCGGGCGTCGACTACGTGAACCACAACCTCAACACGAGCCGCCGCTTCTATCCGTCGATCTGCACGACGCACACCTACGACGACCGCGTGTCGACGGTCGCGGCGTCGGCGCGCGCCGGGCTCGCGACGTGCTCCGGCGTCATCGTCGGCATGGGCGAGACGCCGGAGGACCTCGTCGACGTGGCGGGAGCGCTTCGCGCGCTCGAGGTCGAGTCGCTGCCCGTCAACTTCCTCCATCCGATCGACGGGACGCCGCTCGGCGATCGCACCCCGCCCGCGCCCGGCGACTGCCTCCGCGCGCTCGCGCTCTTCCGCCTGACGAACCCGCGGGCCGAGATCCGCGCCGCGGGCGGCCGCGAGCGCTGCCTCGGTGCGGCGCAGGGCCTCGCGCTCTTCGCGGCGAACTCGCTCTTCATGGAGGGCTATCTCACGACGCCCGGACAACGGCGCGACGAGGCGCTCGCGATGATCCACGCGCTCGGCTTCGAGGTCGAGGGCGAGAATCGTCGCGCGGCCGCCGCCGCGCGCTGAACGCCGCGCTGCGTCGGATGATGGACAGGTCCCGGCAAATGTGATGAGGGGGTCGCGCAT
>Ga0070741_10007053_pt1 | contig 23611 bp, 27 predicted proteins | sample Coa_R1_4_FD_66440 | JGI IMG/M metagenome (GOLD analysis project Ga0070741, IMG submission 66440) | Surface soil microbial communities from Centralia Pennsylvania, which are recovering from an underground coalmine fire - Coalmine... | ecosystem: Environmental > Terrestrial > Soil > Unclassified ...
TTCGGAGGAGGATCCGACTCAGCGCACTGCGTGGTCTGAGACCCCTCGAGTCTCGATCGTCGATGACTTCGGATTGGTCAAGGGTGATTTCCTGTCGATCACCGGAATGACGCAGCAGGACCGCATCCTCGCGCTCATCGCAAAGCGCACAGGAGAGGAGATCGACCTCGATCAGTTAGGGGTCTGCCGAGACCCGTATGACGTTGAGCAGGGGGTCATGGAGAAGTTTCGCGCGGGCCTCACGTTGGGGACCAATCAGTTCGAGAGCGCTGGCGTCGTCTCCTTCCTCAAGGCGGCGCAGCCACAGTCGCTCGTCGATCTCACTGCCATCAACGCGCTCTATCGACCAGGGCCGATGGGCTCAGGCGGTCATCACACCTATGCCAAGCGACGTACGGGGCAGGAGACCTACGAGCTGCCGATGGCACTCGAGCCGGTCCTCGCTGACACCTTCGGGAGTCTCTGCTTCCAAGAGCAGATCATGGAGCTGTTCGAGGTTCTCGTTGGCTACACGGCTGCTCAGGCTGACGATGTCCGTAAGGAGATCGACAAGCTCAACCGCGGTAAGAGCGACCAGGGTCGCATCCGCTTGGCCCAGCGCAAGGACGAGTTCATCGAACACGCTGCGAAGATCGTCGGGCAGGAGAATGCCGAGCGGCTCTGGACGGAGATCCTTCCCTACACCGGCTATTCGTTCAATCGCCCCCATGCGGCCGGCTACAGCCTCCAGGCGTACCAGGACATGTGGTTGAAGGTCCACTATCCGGCCGACTTCTATGCCGTCCTGATGTCGCTCGAATCCAAGAAGGCGCCGAGGGCGATCAAGGAGGCGGCGTATTTTGGGATGTCCGTGGTGGGCCCAGACGTCAACCTTTCGCAGCGGGACTTCACAGTCGATGTCAGCTCGAACACGATCCGCTACGGACTCGAGGCGATCCACGGTGTGGGCGAGTCAGCTGCGGCCCAGGTGATCGAGAAAGCGCCTTACGATTCAGTCGAGCACTTCGACATGGTCCACTCGGTCAAGTACAGCAAGTGCAACAAAGGCCATCGCAAGGCGCTGCTCGAGGCCGGCGCGCTCGATTCTCTCGGTGCTCGGTCGACGTGGTCAGAGACCGAGAAGGCAACCACCGAGGTCCAGCGTCTGAAGATCGCGCTGCGGCCTGGCGGGACCTTCGGCGAGCACGAGCTCTATATCCAGTCGTGCGCGCACTCTCAGGATGAGCTCGAGGAACTTCAGGATGGCGATGCTTGTGTGGTCGCCGGCGTCATCGACGAGATCAAGCCACTCGTCACCAAGCGCGGACGCAATCCGGGGCAGCACATGGGGCGCCTGACACTGCGCTTTGGCCTCGACACCTTCTCGGTCACCCTGTTCCCGGCGCCGTATGCCGAGCATTTGCATCTACTCCAAGAGGGAGCGAAGATCATCGTTCGCGGCAAGGTCGACGATCGCGGCCAGGTCATTGGCCTAGCGATCATGGACATCGACAGTTTCATCGCTTCGCAGCGTGAAGAAGCCGAGCCACATCTGGCTGCCGCTTAGCGACATATGTCAGAGAGGAACCCAAACATATGCCTATAGACCCTTCGCTCCTCGACCGGGACATGGAAATTATCCGTCAGCGCCGCGGGCCCGACATGATTCGCATGGGCAATCAGACGGTGCCGAGAGTGCGGATACCGCTGCCATTCCCGACACTCATGCGGATCACGTCGGGAGGGATCCCGGTGGGTGCCGTCACGCGCATTTATGGCAGCCCGAGCGGCGGCAAGACACAGCTCGCCTATTGGATCATGGCTTGTGCGCAGCAGTTCCGACACCCTCGATTCCCCAACGGGTTGAAGTGCTGCTACTGGAACGTGGAGGGGCAGTACGACGAGGCGTACGTGCGCTCGATCGGAGTCGATACCGACGAGCTCGTCCTGATGGAGACCGACGTCATCGAGGACATCGCGGAATCGCTCGAGCTCTTGCTTGCTTCCATCCACCTTCACGTCATCGACTCGGCCAGCTTCGCGACGCCGGCGGATGAGCTAGCGGCCAAGCCTGGTGACTGGTCAGCGCGCGCTCTCCATGCTCGAGCTTGGAAGCGAGCGATCAATCGCATCCACCACCGGATGGACAAGAGCTCGAACGTCCTGATCGTGATCGACCATGAGACACAGGACATGTCGGGTAACACCGAGCCACTCTCGGGCAAGCGCATGGCCTATCGCTCCGATCTCTCGATTCAGCTCTCCCGCGGGTCGTGGCTCTACTACGACCAGCACGGCGAGCTTGTGACCAACGACGAGCTCAAGGAAAAGAGCAAGCACGGCTACGGAGCGTCGGGAGTGCGTGAGGCCGACGGCTCCGAGATCACAGTGCGGATCCCGAAGTCTCGTGTCTGCCGGCCGCTACGCACCGGCAAGATGCGCCTCGACCTGCACAAGATGCGCTTCGATACCGCTTTCGAGCTGGCCGAGCATGCCAAGTTCATGGACATCAACGGCCAGCCGGCACATCGAACCGGCCTCCCACCGCTTGCGCCAGCGCATGGCACGTGGTATTGGCTCCCGGGCTACACCACCGACGGACGTCGCAAGAGCAATTGGTCCTGGGATGAGAAGGATGTCGTCAAGGCACATGGGATGCGAGGACTGCGGACGGCGATTGCGGCTGACGAGCGGCTTCAGAGCTTCATCCTCGAGACGATGCTCAAGGAGGGTTGACCCGACCAAGCAACCTGATAGGGTTCTCGGCATGAGAGGAGCACGCAACCATCGCCAGATGTACTTCGCGCCCGAGCGCAGGCGAGCTCTGTGCCGCATCCAGCAGGAAGATGAGCACCTGATTCCGCGGGATCCCACCAGGACAGAGATCCTTGGTCTCATCGCCGGGATCGTGATCGTTGTCGCTCTCCTCCTGCTACTCAAGGTCGCGGTCGGGTGATCCTCGGTCTCTATCTCGTCGGCCGCGCGATGGCCTGGGTGTTCATGTTGATGCTGATGGCCTTCATGCTCATCGTCTGGCTCATCTGGCAGCTGCTGCGCATGGTTGGGTTCTTACTGGTGCAGCCCGAGACCTGGGCACCTCGACACGAGCAAGAAGCGCGACGGCGCCAGCGCTCACCCAACACGCACACAGGCCCGCGCAACGAGCGTCTCTTCTACTCGAGTCGCCGATGAGCGAAGCGACTTCCGAGCAGGCTGGGGGCAAAGTGTTCGTTGATGTAGAGCTTGCTGACGGCTCAGTCAAGACCATCGAAGGAAGACACAACGCGGACGGAACCGACTACTTCGAGCTTCCTCCCGACATGGCTATCACTGCGATCAGGTGGAAGCCACGCGCACCCTTCGCTCTAGATGACGTTGCTCGAGAGCATCAGTTACGTCTCGCAACCTATATCGAGGAACGACTTGCGGAGATCATCGGCAACGAGCTACCCAAAGCAATTTGGCGAGAGGTCGATCAGTTCTTCATCGGGCTTCGTAGAGAAGGGCAGACGTGAGAGGCATGACGCCCTCCGAGCAAAATTACAGTGCCGAGCAGTTCGAGAAGGACTACGCCGAGCGGTCCGGTGTGACTGTTGAATGGCTGCGCGAGCAGGGTCGGGTCGTTCGTCCGTGTGATTGCGGCGAGGACTGCTGCGATGGCTGGCAGATGGTCAGCCGGGAGCGAGCTGCGGACATTGATGATCCGACGAAGCCGTGGGTGCGGTGACGCTCGTGAGTCAAAGCAACTGGTCGGGGTCGTCAAACCTCACGGTCTATCCAAACGGAACGTATGCGACTGGCTGGTCGCGGACGCTTCCGATGTGCCTTGGCCCGCAAGGACCGCTGAGCCGCATTCAGTACCGACTTTGGGGGTCTGGTCATCACTGGCTTGGGAACTGTGTCTCCAGCGTTCGGTACTGGCTTTGGAGGGCCTGTCGGTGACGCTTCCACGCAATCTCATCAGTATTTGATCCAGTGGGTATAGGCCGAGAAGATCTCTGGCGACTACTCGCCGAAGCTCCGGGGCCAGTCGTGGCTCCGATGCTGATGAATGCCTACGAGCTCGAGCTGCATCGCGAATGGTCGCGCGGAGATCGCAGCCCGCACGGACACGCTTGGCATACGAGCTTTCATGCTTCCGAGTTTCCGGCAGACGACCGGCTCTCCTGCGGACGCCTGGCGGTCTACAAGCTGCTCGATCCGCCGGCGGCAGAGCCTCGCAAGCCGTTCCTCGAGGCGTGGTTCGATCTCGGCAAGGACCTCGAACTTCAGTGGGTGCGCCGCTTCAATTCCTACGGTGTCTTGCTCTCAGCCGATCAGACCGCAGGTGAGCAGTTCCAGACTGGCTTTGTCGACGAGACGCACTGGTTTACCGGCAGTTCCGATGCGATCGTGCTCATCCCCGAGCGCCGTCAAGCTCACTGCGTCGAGGTCAAGACGACCTCGCACGAGAAGGTGCTGAAGATGTTGTCCAGCAATGGGACAGATGTCCCACGACAGCATGCGAAGTACCTGCGACAGCTTGGCGCCTACATCGGGCTCGCGCACGAGGCTCCATTCGCACCACGCGTGACGATCTGTAAGACGAGCGGGGTCCTGGCGCGACCGATGTTCGGCAATCAGGACGACGAATGGCGTTGCTCCTTACAACGGAGTGGGTCTGATCGTCCTCACCCACTGCTACATGACGGCGAATGTGAGCTCGAGGTAGTCACGATCATCCCGCCAGATGATGGCACCCTAATCTACAGCTCGCGTGAGGAGCCGCTCACTGTCGCTTCGTTTAGGGCTGTCTATGACCCGGCTTTCATGGCTGCCGGCCGCGAGCGATTGGCTCATTGGCGCGACGTCTTCCTCGAGGAGGGCATTCCCGAGCATCCTCACGAGGGTGCTCGAGCCAAGTGGAGCGTGGATCCATGCCAATACTGCGAGATGAAAGCCGAGATCTGTAAGCCGGACTATCAGAACAAGGTGGCTTCCCTGCGCGATAGCAACCTGATAGCTTACGCGCAGGGCATCGACCCAAGCTGGAGCTACGAAGAAAGGCGCAAAGCCGTGCTAGAGCGGTGGGACGCCCTACGAGAGGAGACGACCACGGTATGAGCACAAGCGCACCTGCACCCGCGCCGGTCATGTTGTCCCAGGACCAGGCCGACAAGATCCTTCAGTACGCGATCGAGCACAGGATGTACGAAACGGGAGCCGAGGGCCTCTCCGCAGTCGATCCGCAGACGCGAATGAACGACGCGGCCACGCTTGCTTTCCAAGCCAAGCGAGCATTCGAGAACGGCAATCAGTCCGATGCCGTCAAGGAAGTCCTGTTCATCGCCGAGGTCGACATGAGCGCACCTCAGCAGCCCGCAGCAACTACTTCTGCTCCTGCGGCGCCAGCGGCAGCCCCGCCGACAAATGGCGCTTCGCAGTACGCGGGCCATTCCGTCGAGCAGCTCGAGCAAGCGCTTGAGGTCTTTCGCTCCTCACCACCCAACCCTGCCATCCAGGCCGAGATCCAGCAGATCGAGGCCGTGCTCGCCGAGAGGAGAGGAAGTGCGCAAGCCACGCCCGCACCGCAACCCCCACAAGAAGTCCCACCGGCACCACAGCCGCCAGCGCCGGCAGCAGCATCCGGGACGAGCGCTCCTGTTTCAGTTGGACAGCCAGCCGCACCTCCAGCCCCAGCCGCAGCAGAGCCCCACGTCCCGCCGCAGCCTGACGTCCTCCCGCCGATCCCGGGGCGCCCCAACCCAGGAGTCATCAGCCCAGGTGGCCAGCCTGACACGCCAGGTACGGCGGCGTTGGCGCCGGGAGCCGATGCCGGAACAGTCCCAGGGTCTCAAGCTCCTCAGCCGGTCCCAGAAGGGAGTCAATCTCCCGCTCAGGCGCCTGCGCAAAATGGCGCGCGTCTTGACCTAGAGCGCCAGCTCACCTTCGAGATGATGCAGTCGTACGGTCTGACGGTCGAGAGCATCGGGACGCTTACCGACGATCAGCTGCGCTCGATCATCGCGAATCCTGATGGTCAGTCTCAGCCTGCTCCGGCTGCCGCTGCACCTCCAGCAGTATCACCCGAGCGCGAGTCGCTCGAGGCACAGGTCACCGGGCCGATGCTCAAGGCATGGGGTCGTGGACGCCGGGATGTGCCGTCTCTCAGTGATGATGATCTGCGAACGATGGTCGAAAACCCCGGGGGTCCGAGCAACCCCCAGGGACCTGCGACGGCAACGGCGCCGGCAGTCCCTACCCCGACGCCACCAGCCCCGCAGGTTTCGTCACCGCAGCCGGAGGCGGCGGTGGCTACGCCGGAGCAGCCTCCCCAGCCCCCGGTGACGGCTGCTCCGGCACCTTCTGTCCCCGCTTCACGACCGCAGTCAGATGCTGGGCGCGTCGGCGAGGCGATGGAGATCATCCAGCGCGAGCACCTTCCCGTGCCACCCGACATCGAGGAGGTGTACCGGCTTCCGAATGATGTCTCGAAGGTGTCCGATGACGAGCTGCGATCACTGCACGCTCGAGCCCATGCTGTCGAGGCTCGTTGTAACTGGATCATCTCGGAGCAGTACGAGGACGAGATCGAAGACCTTGAGAAGCTCCTTCGTGACCGTGAGCGTCAGATTCGCCACGAGCTGCCGGACAAGGATCCCGAGGGCAAGAAGTGGACGAAGGTCGCGATCGAGGAGTTGGTGGCCAACGACCATCAGATCGTCGAGCTCCATGATCGGCTGAGGCTCGTGAAGCGCGATGTCGGCAAGATCAAGGTCATCCGTGACAATGCTCATCGTGACTGCGAGCGTCTCTCTCGGCAGTGGTCGATGAGGTTCCGTGAAGAGAACTTCTCGCCGACACGATGAGCCAGACTCAGACTAGATCTCGAGCTGACGACATTGTCTCCCGGCTGGCTGCGGAGTTCGCGGTGTCAGAGGAGCAGGCCAGGGCACTCGCTGATCCAAAGGTGGTCGAGCGCGTGGCGCGTGAGACGCCGCCGTCTGTTTCATCGATGCTCGGCAAGATCACAGGCACGATCATCTGGCTTGTGATCCTGGCACCTGTGATCGCCTTCCTTGTGCGCCTATCCTTCTCCGCAGCCTCACACATGTGGGGCCTGGCGACCTTCTGAGGAGGCGAGGATGACCGCGGTGAATCCCGACGACGAGAACAAGACGACAGTAGTCGTGGACATCGGCATAGGTGGCCCTACGGCGATATATGTCGATCAACCCGTCGAAGATGTCAAGACGGCTCTGTCCACTGGCGAATACATCCACGGTGACTCCGGGATCGGCGAGGTACACGTCGAGAAGTCCGTCGTCAAGTACCTCCAGCGCGGCAGGCGCGAGGTGACTCGGCCGGCACCGGCCAACAGGCCGTCGTAGGTGGCAGCTCGCACCTGGATTTGCCAGCGCGTCCGGGGTGGCGAGAAGTGTGGCCATCAGAACCCAAAGCGCAAGCTGATCTGCGAGCAGTGTGGAGGTCGGCGTCCACCGACCAAGAAGACCGCCCACCGTCACGTCCTCGAGGTCTTTCCCTACAAGACCTGGGTCATCCTGTTCGGTGAGCAGTGTGGGATCTGCGGAGCTGAACCTAAGCCTGGCAAGAAGCTCCACCGTGACCACGACCATCGAGCCAAGGCCGATGATCCCGGTGGTGGCATGCGAGGACTGCTCTGCTTCAGGTGCAATCACCAGCTGCCCTCTTGGGCCACGATCGAGTGGATGAGTTTGGCGCTGGCGTATCTGCGTCGTGCTGCAAGCTAAGATGCTCTGCTTATATGGGCGATGGCGAGGCTCCAGGCACAGAGGTAGAGCCCAAACTCAACCCGATCACTGGCCGGCCTTGGACTGAAGAAGAACGTCGCGCGCAGTCCGAGCGCGCCAAAGAGCTAGTCAGACAGGGGAAGATCGGAGGCGCTAGGCACGGGCGCCGCAAGAAGCTGCCGGCGTATGCCGTTATCGCAGCCGAGGCACAGAAGAATGGCCGGGAGATGGCCAAGGTTCTCGTCGATATCGCTCTGAACGGCTCGACTCCGAAGCTGAAGATGGACGCAATCAAGCAGCTCACCGATCTGGAGAAGCAGGTCAAGCAGGAGCGCCGTGATGAAGAGGAGCACCTGCTCAAACTGCCGCGCGACGAGCTCGAGAGGCGTGTGCTCCAGCGCCTTGCCGAGATCACAGGTGAGGATTACGACATCGACCTGGGCGACGAGGAGGTGGAAGATGTCAGCGACGACGAAGAGGCCGAAGAAGCAATCCACGCCGAGTAGCGTTGCCCCCGACAAGCGCGACCTCTTCCGAGAGATAGCCCATCGGCTGCCGGACATGGACAAGGAGCAGTTGGCTGAGCTGCTCACCGACCTCGCTCCCCTCCGTACCGATCACAGCACGGAGGCCGAGGAGAACGCCAAGCGGGATGCAGAGCAACAGCGCGTGCCGGCGCCGCGGAATGACGACGAGTTACACAAGCTGATCCTCGACCTGACTGGCTACGACATCCCACGTGTGGCCGTTTGCCACGACCACTGTGCTCCGTTCGACCCGATCGCCGATGCCTACTTCAATCGCGAGCCGGCCATCCTCATCATGGCCAGTCGCGAGGGTGGCAAGACCATCGGCATCGCGGTGCTGCACTACGTCAACGCCGAGACGAAACCAGGAATCGAGGGGATCACCTTCGGCGCGATCAAGCGCCAGGCCGAGCAGGGCTACAAGTACGTCAAGTCGTTCGTGTTCACGCGCGACAACGAGGGCAACCGCATCCCCAAGCCTCAGATCGACGGCGACCCCACCCGAGAGAAGATTGAGTGGAAGACCGGCTCCATGATCTCGATCATCGTCGGAACCAAGTCGGGCGTGAACTCACCTCACCCGCAGACGGTGCATGCCGACGAGGTAGATCTGATGGATCCCGAGGTTTTTGGCGAGAGTCAACCAGTCGACACGATCATCCCGACTCCGAGGGGACCGCGTCGATTTGGTGATCTAGAGGTAGGAGATACGGTTTTCGGAAGCTATGGCGAATCCACGACGGTTACCAAGGTCCATGAGCTTGGAGAGCGTGAAGTCTTCCGGGTAGAACTCACTGATGGGCGCTCAACGGAGTGTTGCGCCGATCATCTGTGGATGGCTGGCTATGTCAGCAGCTACGGCCAGCGAGCTTGGGATGTACGACGGCTGCGCGATCTTGACGAGATTGCCAAGCCGGACCCTCGAGGCGGGAACTCTTATCGCTGGGCCATTCCTCAGCAGCCGCTTGTCTACTACGAGGATGACGATGCATTGCGAGGGCATACGATCCACCCTTATGTGTTGGGGGTTCTTCTGGGTGATGGATGTATTCGCCGGCGCTTGGTGCAGTTTCGATCCAATGATGTCGAGATCGTCAGCATGGTTCGCCAATTACTCCCTGAAGGTCTAGATGCATATGCCACTCAGCAAGATCCACCCGTCTATCGGATCACTCAGGGTCCGGCTGGCAGGATCGGTGCTAAGTCGAGGCCCAACCCGATTGTCGCCGAGCTTGAGCGTTTTGGGCTTGAAGGCTGTGATAGCCACAACAAGTTCATTCCACGCGCATATCTCGAGGCGTCGCCCGAGGAACGCCTCATGCTTCTACGTGGGCTCATGGATACCGATGGCTCCTATACCAAGGATCCGTACTTTGCCACCGTTTCCGAACAGCTCGCCAAAGACGTTCGAGAGTTAGTTCTTAGCCTCGGGGGGAGGGCGTTGATGCGCAAGAAGGCCACCTCCCAGTCGAGCTTCTCCAACTGCGGCTACATCTTCGAGGTTTCTACAAGCCTTCCTCTTGGCGTCAATCCGTTCTGGATTCAGCGCAAGGCGTCCAAGTTCAGGCCCAGAAGGCGCACGCTAATGCCTTCGATCCGCTCAGTCGTTTCGATCGGCACCAAGCAAGTGCGCTGCATCAATGTCGAGAATAGCGATGGGATTTATCTCACCAACGACTTCATCGTCACGCACAACAGCCGGAACATGTCGAGCTCGAAGTCGTTGCCTGGCGGCAAGCGCATTCCGGCAATCGACATCGTCACTTCGACCCGTAAGTCCACTCGAGGACCGATGCAGGCTTTGCTCAACGAGGTCGATGAAGCCAAGAAGAACGGCCATCGGCCGCCGTGGCGTGTCTACGCGTTCTGCTTCAAGGAAGCAGCTGCCGAAGTATCCGCTTGTCGGTGTGCGGATCCGATCGAGCGTGTGCGCCGGCTGCTGGCGCTTGGGCGATCGCCGAACGAGTTGTGCGAGTGCGACAAGATCGTGAAGGGCGAGTGGGGTGAGGGCCAGCCGCGTACGCTCGAGTCGGTTTGCCGTGGTGATCTGTTCCGATCACGCGGCTGGATGCACTACGACGACATCACGCGCAAGTTCACCCAGAACAGCCAGGCTGTCTGGGAAGCGCAGATGGAATGTCGCCGGCCGATGGCAGACGGGCTCTACCTGCCGACCTTCTCGAGGCCCCGGCATTGTGTGCGTGGCTGGATCCCGCGGCCACAGTATGGGCGCATCTCGATGGGGGTTGACTGGGGCGGCGGCGGCGGCGCCTCGGTGGTGCTGTGGGTCCAAGGACCTTTGCTACATCCCCTCGAGGTCATCGGTTTTGCGATGAAGCCGATGATCGTCCCGCAAGGCGCCTATGTCGTGTTCGATCAGTTCCACTGGAACGAGCGCATTGGTGCGACGCGGATGGCTGACGAGGTCGTAGCTCGAGAGATCGCCTATCGCCAGCGTTTTCCGGGCTGGCGCGTGCGCGGGAGATTCGCCGACATGGCCGGCGCTCAGCAGCGAAACGACTGGCACGAGCATTCGCCGCCATTGCGTACGCAGTGGTACATCACGCGCGACTTCGATCCCAGTGTCGAGACCGTCCAGACATTGATGGCCGACAACCTGCTCTATGTCGACGTCACCACATGCGCTGAGCTCGCTGACGACTTCGAGGGATGGCGCATGAAGAACGGTAAGGAGGTCCACGATGACTCTTCTCACGGGCCCGCGGCACTGCGGTACGACCTTGGGAATGTCGTCGTGATCGAGCGCCGGCGCGAGCGCGAGCAGGGAGCTCGAGAAGCTATGCCGGCGATTCGTGAGCGAGGCGTGGACGCCGTCGATCGAGCTGGCTTGCTCGGAGCGGTAGGCTCCTCTGGTCAGCAGGTGCAGAGCGAGGCGTGGCGAAAGTCGATGGGCATGATGACAACGAATGCTGGGGCTGACGGGTGGAGGATCTAGCTCGTGACTAGCGGGACCGTGATAGGCGCTGGCGGTGGACCCCTTTCATCGTCCCCATTCGACAAGACGACTCCGCGCCCATTCGGTTCTCCCGACGCGCCAATTCCCTCGCCTGAAGATCGCTACAGGATCACGCAGTCAGCCGGTCCGAGCGTGGGTCCGGCTTTACGCAGTGCGGCCACGCTGTTTCCTTCTTCTCGGCAGCGCACGCAGGGCGAAATCATCAATCTCACCATCGCTTTCGAGCGCTTTGGCAACCCATTCTCGGTGCGCCGCATCCCATTTTCGGTGTTGCGCGACATGCTTACCGATCCCATGATCGGTTTTGCCTTTTACTACACGAAAATACCTCTTATGCGGGCAGATTGGCGTATCAACTGCGCCGATGCACAGATCGCTGCGGCAGTCGATGAGGCACTCCGGCCGGTCAACCCACATCTTCAGAATCAGATATGCGGGAAGCTTGGCTACGGCTATCAACCCATTTGCAAGACGTTCAAGTTAGGGCAACTGAGATCCACCTATCGGGACCCGACAGCATCCGATCCTGACAAAGACTTGCCGGTATGGGACTCGAATGTTCCAGCACTGCTCTGGGATAGACCCAGAGTGCTCGCTCCCGAACATTGTCTACCGCGCTGGAATGACATCGGGGAGTTCGACGGCTTCACCTACTCGCTCGTTCCACTTCCTAACCCGGTGCAAATGGGCGTTACGGGGCTCTACGGCTACCAAGAGATTCCGGGCTACACAGTGCCAGCCGAGTTCGCGGTTTGGGCGGTCAATGAACGTGATGAAAGTTTCGGAAGTATTTTCGGAGCACCTCGCACGCGACGTGCGTACCGCTACTACTGGAGCTACTGGTATCGCTGGGCGCTGGCCGACCGCATCTTTGAGAGCTCGGCCGATCCGGTCAAGATTGTCTACTACCCGACCGATGTGACCGAAGGGCTGGATCCGAATGACCCAGATCAGACTCAGCCCACGGCACTGAGCCTCCAGGCCAAGGCGCTCGAGATCGGTGCTCAGGCGCGACAGGGAGCCACGCTTGCTCTCCCTGGCGACTTTATGCATGACGAGTCCACGGGTCGCTCCTCCACCGTGCGCAAGTGGGCGATCGAGTACCTCGAGAACAAGGCTGACTTTGCGGCGCTCGATCAGACCTTTACACAGCTCGATGCGCTCAAGTTCAGGGCGATGTTCTTGCCCGAGGAAGCGTTCGTACAGCCGAGCCAGGGACAGCGATCGGCTCGCAACGTCGCTACGCAGCTGGGTGAGCTCTATCAAGAGGCCGCGGAGCTGCTCGCCGAGGAGAACGATCGTGAGATCAACGAGCACTTTATCCCGCAGTTCATCCAGGCCAACTTCCCTGATCGCGCCGACACTCCCTGCACCAAGGAGACGCTCGGCTTCGGACAGCAGGACGCTGAGACGCTGAAGCAGATCATCCAGCTCGTTGGCCAGGTGAAGGGTGAAGTCCTGCCGGTGGATATCCGCGAACTGTTCCGCCAGATGGGCTTGCCTCTCATGTCTGAGCAGCAGCAGAAGCGCATGGAGCAACAGATCGCCAAGGAGGCGGAAGCATCCCAGCCACCTCCGGGTGCGCCGGCTCGTGTGGGGATGCAGGGCTACAACTCAGGCGTCGAGAAGACTCCGCAGGGATTTGCGAGGTATGTCCAGCCGCCGCAGCGCATCGATCTCTCGACTTCTCATCAGGGCTTCCTCTCGGATCTTCCCGACGTGCCGGCGTACAAGGACGCTGCGATCCGCGCGTCGATGATGAAGCTGCGTAAGATGTTCCTCGAGCGCTACAAGAGCCAGGTCGACTCCTTCGCCGAGCATCTGCGCCAGCGCACCACCCTGAAGCTCGCCCAGCAGGCTCAGACAAGCCAGCCTCAGCAACCGCCCCCACAGAATCAGGGCCTCTCGGCAGCGCAGGCCGCCGGCGTGGCGAGCACGATCGTGGCTTCGTGGCTGGCTCTCCAAGCTGTGGATGAGACTGCTGGAGGCATTCAGGATCTCCTCTACGGGATTGCAGCTCGAGCTGCCGCGCGTGAGCTCAAGAGCGCCAATCTCACAGCCGATGTCGATCCGGCAACACTCCAAAGTTGGGCATCACGACGCTCTCAATTCGTGGTAGGGTCGGCTGACTCGACGCTGAGAGGAGAGTTCACGACGTTCCTGACGGATCAGTTGCAGCGCAGTACCGATCCCGATGCGGTCGCCAAGGCTGCCGAGGAACGTTTTGGGGAGACGCCGGTCACGCACGCTGACCGCGTGGTTCTCGCGGAGTCTTTGCCGGCCTACAACCTCGGAGCCCTGACTGCTCTGCGGGACGCCGGCGTATCGCAGGTACAGGCGCATGATGCTTCTGATGGTCGCGACGAGCTCACCGATGCGACCTGCCGTCAGCGCGACGGGCAGGTCATGTCTGTGGCCGACGCTCTGGCCGAGGCTCAGGAGGAGCACCCGGCCGGAACCCTCTACTTCACGGCTCTGTCCACCGACGATCTTCAGGTCCAGGTGGTGGAGAGCTTCGAGAATCTGTCGCCCGATGGTGATGAGACGCTGCTGGCGCGCTATGACGCAGACCACGAGCGGCTCTACATCCTCGAGCAGGCGAATGATGAGCAGCGACGCGAGTTTGCCTTGGCAGTGGGTGGCGTGCTCGCGTTGACGTAAGCAGCACCGCAGGATTACAACCGACGAGCAGGCGCTTCGGCGTCATCGGGAGAGGAGCGACATGCACCCTACGGATAGCGTGACCCCACAGGCGACGAAAGAAGGGGTCGAGTATCGGCGCTACTTCACGAAGGAAGGCGAAGACCCCTTTGAGACCGTCGAGTGGGGGCTGCGGGACGTGACGGTCGGAGACTTTCAGCAAGATGGTGTCGAGGCTCCCGAGAGCTGGTCAGACCAATCCGTCGGAGTCGTCGCCAAGCTCTACTTCGCCACGGTGGACGGCGTCAAGGAGAACTCGGTGCGGCAGTTGATCGAGCGCGTGGTGGCCACGATCACCGATCAGATGGAGATACATGGATACTTTGGCCATCCGTTTCGCTATGAGGATCGCTTGGCCTTCGCGAACGAACTCGTCTACGCGATCCTCCATCAGTACCTCACCTTCAATACGCCGGTCTGGTTGAACCTGGGCGTGCCGGGACGGGACCCATACTGCGCCGCGTGCTACCTGCTCTCGACCGAGGACCATATGGTGGGGCGCGACTCCATCACCGATTGGTGGGCGAAAGAGGCGCTGATCTTCAAGTCGGGGGCTGGCTCGGGCATCAATCTCTCGACACTGCGAGGATCGATGGAGCCGCTGTCGACCGGCGGCACTGCTTCTGGCCCCGTCGCCTACATGCGTCCAGCTGACGCGGGTGCCGGCACCCTGAAATCAGGGGGTGCTCACAGGCGTGCGGCCAAGTTCGTACGTCTCGACGACGATCACCCGGACATCAAGGACTTCATCACCGTCAAGCAGCGCGAAGACGAGCGCATGCGGGCGCTTATGGCTGCGGGCTTCAACCTCGACCCAACAACGATCGAGGGTGAGAAGCTGATCGCCGAATGCACGTCGGCTCAGAACGCCAACATCAGCGTCGGTGTTCACGACGCCTTCATGGAGATGGCGCTCGGAGAGCGTGGTGATACACGCTGGCCACTCGTCGCTCGCGTCACCCAGCAAGCGGTGGAATACGTGGACGCTGGCGAGATGCTCGATGAGATCGCAGCGGCAGCGTGGCGATGTGGAGACCCTGGAGTCCAGTTCCACGACACCATCAACGACTGGCACACGACGCCGAGCCTCGGTGAGATCACGACGTCCAATCCGTGCGGAGAGACCCTCCTGAACGACGACTCGAGCTGCAACATCGCATCCTTCAACCTGCTGCGATATATGTCGGATGATGGCCGTTTCGATATCGATGGCTTCTGTCATCACGTCGATCTGCTCGTCACCGCGATGGATGCGACCTGTTCGTTCTCAAAGCTCCCAACCGAGCGAATCGAGAAGAACACGCGTGAGCTCAGGCAACTGGGCATGGGCTACGCGAATCTCGGCGCAGCTCTGATGGCCAAGGGGTTGCCCTACGACTCCGATGAGGGTCGTGACTTCGCCGCGGCCGTCACCGCGCTTATGACCGGGCGTGCGTACAAGCGCTCAGCGCACCTGGCAGAGCATCTTGGTGCCTTCACCCACTGGGAGGAGAACCGAGACTCGATGCTGCGCGTGATCGGCAAGCACATCGACCACATCACGCCGAGGCAGGTCGGTCGCATCTGGGATCACGCTCGAGTGGAGTGGACTGATGGCCAGTCGTTGGGCGAGGAGCATGGCTATCGCAACTCTCAGGTCACACTCGTCGCTCCAACCGGCACGACGTCGTTCATGCTGGGCTGCGACACGACGGGAATCGAGCCAGCGTTCTCGCTGGTCTCCTACAAGAGCCTCGCCGGCGGCGGCTCCATGAAGATCGTCAACGGTGTGGTCGCTCGAGCTCTGTTCGGACTCGGCTACGACGACACCTTGGTGATGAACATCAACAGGCATCTGAACGATGGTCGAGATGTATGCGACTTCGTGCGCCCCGAGCATCAGCGCATCTTCCAGACCTCGGTGGGAGACAACTCCATCTCTCCGCTGGGGCACGTGAGGATGGTCGCCGCGGTGCAGCCATTCCTGAGCCAGGGCATCAGCAAGACCGTCAACATGCCCGAGGACTCCACGCCGGATGACATCAAGAGCGTCTACGTCACGGCATGGAAGCTCGGCCTGAAGTCGATCTCGGTCTATCGCGACAACTCCAAGGCGACCCAGGTTCTCGCCACCAAGCCGAAGGTGACCGGGGAGGTGAAGCTGATCTCGGAAGAGGTGGAGATCGAGCTCGTGCAAACTCCACAGCGCCGGCGCATGCCTCGGCAGCGAGACGCTCGGATCATCAAGTTCTCGATCGATGGCCACGAGGGCTACCTGCACACAGGCATGTACGAGTCCGGCGAGCTCGGCGAGATCTTTCTCTCCGGGATCGGCAAGGACGGCTCCACGCTCCGCGGGATCTGTGATGCCTTCGCCACCGACTTCTCGATCGCGCTCCAGTATGGGGTGCCGCTCGAGACGCTGGTGCGCAAGCATGCTCACGTGGCGTTCCCGCCGTCCGGGCCCACGGGGGATCCAGATGTGCCGGTGGCCTCCTCGATCGTTGACTACATCGCTCGCAAGCTCGCTGCGATGTTCCTCCCACCCGACATATGTGAGGAGCTAGGCGTATTGAGTCCAGAGGTCAAGCGTCGGATGTCGCAAGCTCTTGATGAGCAGGCATTCGCGATATATGTCAGGCCAGACCCCAAGCCAGATCGCATCGATCAAGGTGTGGACTTGTCGCCGATGGCATCACTCGTGAACGGTGGTCTCCCGCTAGCTGGTCGAGACCCTGCCATCACAGCTGCGTGGTATACAGGCTCGAACGGCAATCGTTCGACGACTCCAGACATCGGGCAGGCGTGCCGGCAGTGCGGCGCCAACATGCAGCGTACGGGAACATGTTGGAGCTGCCCCACATGCTTTGCTACGACGGGGTGTGGGTAACCCGATAGTCGGGTTGCTGATTCATCCTCCAACCTGATACCTTCCGCAAAGACCTCAGCCCAACGAGCAGACAGAAGGGAGAATCACCATGAGCTTCAGCCTCAAAGCGTTTCTCGGACACGCTTCGCAAGTAGCGGAGCACGATTTCCTCGAGGAGATCGACCCGAGCAACTGGCCAGACCGTGAGCGCGAGTTCGTCGATGACCTCGTCGAGCATCTCGTTGCCATCGGCGAGAAGCTGGAAGGCCACATCTCGGTTTCGGCCTACGGGCATGTCAATCCGACGCCGTCGGCTGGCGACACCGTGGCCGTCAACATCAACGCCGTTCCCGAACCCGGTGGGGAGACGCCGGCGCCAGCCGGTCAGCCCGGTGCCGTGCCGGTCGAGTCCGCGGGACAGCCGGTCACTTCGCCGACGCAGAGCTCACCGCTTGAGAACGCGACACCGGGCGGCAATCCGGCGCCCCCGGCCGCTCCAGGCACATCCCCGGGGCTGACGCAGCCGGAGCCCACCGCGGCTCCAGCAGCGCCGGCAGCTCCTGTCGTGACGTCCTCGGGCCCGGACCTCGGTCCGTCAGCTCAGGAGGTTCCAGTCGAGCCCACAGGCCCGGCACCCGATGTTCCCCCTGCGGCAACGCCAGAAGGAACACCGCTGAGCGAGTCGCCGTCCACGGATCCGAGCGATCCCGCCGCGGCGTCACCGCAGGAGCCCTCACCGGCCGCTCCGCTGGGAGACGCGGACGCGGCCGACCACTCCACATGGGAAGCATCTGCTTCCGGTGAGCCAGCGACCGCGGATCCGTCTGCGGCCGTGCCCGCCACACCGTCGTCCGACTTGCCGGCCGATTCGACAGCTCAGACCGCGGCGCCGGCGGCAACGCCTGGGGATCCGACGACAACCGATCCGACGCCACCGGCTGCGGATCCGGCCGTCGACCCCGGTAGCCCGCCCGCGCCGGCGAGCGGCGACCCCAGCGTCTCTCCTCCTCCTGCCGATCCCACAGGAACGCCAGCGCCGTAAGTCGCCGGCGAGCAGGCAAGGAGCCGAGAGCCCTCGCACCCGATGCCGGATCGAGAACGCATCCAACGCGGACTTGATTTCGAGCATCGGGTGCGAGACGCACTCGGACAGCGCCTCGTCGCGCGCTCGGGCGCCGGCTGGCGCGACAAGGGGGACGTCAAGGGGCGCCTGCGCATCTCGTGCAAGGCAGAGTCTCAGAAGTCCTGGGGACGCGTGCGAGAGCAGCTACGTGAGGCAATCGACATGGCCTTCGGGACGGGGGAGCTGCCCGCACTGGCGCTCCTCGAGGACGACGGCGAGGAGATCGTGATGATGCGCCTTTCGGATCTCGCCAAGGCGCTCGAGGCCAGCAGCTCCGGCTCTGGTGCTCGGAGCCGCGGTGACACGATGCGTGAGCTCGCTGACGTACCGGCCATGCTCCGCGAGAGCGCCTGATGCGCTTCCAGGTTCACTTGGGAAACGGCATAGGTGCGCCGCCGACCGGCTATGTGGAGATTCAGGATCCACGTGTCGTCGAACGTCTCAAGCACTGCGTGATCGTCCCCGAGCTCGTGAAGAAGCCTGACGAAGACGAATACCGAGTGGCTCGCTTCTCGCTGATCCCTCGTGAACAAGTAGACACCCGGCCGCTGGAGGAGATAAGCAATGAGCTATGAGATCGTCGGTGGCTGCGTAGCGCCGAGCCAACTGGCGCCGTTTCTGCGCACGCTTCAGAGCACCAGCGGCGCTGCGTTTGAGTCGATCTACCGCGGCGAAGACGCAGCTGGTCTCCTGCACCGCTTGGGCAAGCACACCCAGGCCGAGATCTACCAGGAGTATCTGGATGGCCAGGAGCCTAATCCGGCCAATCCTCCTGGTCGTTCAACGCATGAGCTGCGCTCGGACGGTGTGGCCTATGGAGGGCCGGTAGGACGTGTGCTCGAGTGGTGGCAGTGCGGAATTGATGTCGACGATGCCCACATCCCGGCGATCATCTCGGCCGCGGGGCGATATCACTGGGAGCTGTTCCGCCCCTATCCCTCCGGCAGCGAGTACCACCACGTGAACTTCCGCAGGCAGCCGGCTAGCCCTGTCATCGACCTGCGTGTGGGAGACAACGGCACCCTGATCCAGATCCTCTCGGCGCGACTGCGCATCCTTGGGCTGCTGCGCAACAAGTCAGGTGTGTTCGGCTCGAGGGTGCATGGTGCTGTCGTCAAGTTCCAGCGCGAGCATCATCTCCCAGTCGATGGAGTGGTGGGCCCGAAGACCTGGGTGTTGCTGAAGAAGCTCTCTGAGCAGCGCCTGAGTGCGTCGAAGCCAAAGCCCAAGAAGAAGCGGTGAGATCGCGCAAGCAACAGCAGCCGACCTTCATCACGCCAACGATGGCTGCCGGTCTGCTTCTTCTCGCCGGCGCTTATTTCATGGGTCAGCGCGTGTCCTCACTCGGCACGCGGCTTGGGAAGGTAGAGCAGGAGGCTGAATACTCCAGCCGTGATCGCAAGAATCGCCAGGCGAGTCGTGATTGGTGGGTCGGCAAGGTCTTGCCGGCTGTCGGCGTTATTGTGGTCCCTCTTGTAGTGGTAGGGATCACTCAGGGATGGTTCCGGTGAACCTCTCGACCATCGGTCCGATTTGGCTGTATCACCCGCTCATGGGCCGTGGTTATCAATTCTGGTCAGGGATCGGCAGCGACTTCAGCGAGATCACGACGCCGGTAGCGATCGTTGTCGGGATGGTGACCGCGTGGCTTACGATCCGTAAGTTTCTACATACTCACTTCGAGTGCCACGTGGACGGTTGCAGCCGGCTGGGATTTCACGAGCTTGAGCACCATCGAGTCTGCTGGCAACACCATCCGCAACTCAAGGACCATGAGCCATTCAAGGTGCCGTGGGAGCATATCCTTGCCGAACACGGCTCAACATCAATCGAGTAGGAGGTAGTCCATGAAGATCCCCAAGTTGTCCACCCCTCTTGCCAAGGGCATCCGTACTACCGAAGGCATCCTCACCTATGTGGTCGGGGGGCTCATCACAATCGTCTCGGGCATCGATCCACACGCATTGCCCCACAAAGAGGCAGCGATTCTCGCTGTCGTGCTCACCGTCCTCTACACCATCCAACGTGGTCTTCTGAAGGTCGTCGCGATCCAGAAGGGCTTTGGTGTCGCTGCGCCGATCGACGATCAGAAGCTCGAGCACACGATGGCGGCGATGGTCGACCAGGCATCTCAGGTCGATCAGATCGTCAACGAGCACGGAGCCCTGCTCGAGAAGCTCAACAAGTTCATCGACGGGTCAGCTCCGATTGGCAGCGATGAGGTCAAGAACCTCCTGAAGGAGGCTCTCAGTGAAGCACTCAAGGAGGAGACGTCAGGATTGCCCGGGGCATCTGCACCAACATCATCGCCGACGCCGGAGTCTTCAAGTGATCCCGTTGCCGACGCGGCAGCTGGTCTGACCGACAAGGAGGAGGAGACTGTGCAGCCCTCGGGCGAGGATGTCGCGAGTGCCTATCCGCCTCCGGCTCAGATTGCAGACGGGTCAGCGGCGACACCTGATGGGCCGTCCGATCCGCCGGCGGCAGGTGCTCCCGTTACGCCTGATCCTGGGGGTGAGTAGGCCATGAACATCAGTCAGCACGGTCTCGACTTCATCGCGGGGTTCGAGGGTGGAGAGTCCTCTGACGGGCTCTTTCATGCCTACTGGGATCCCTTCGGCAAGGTCTGGACGATCGGCTACGGCGAGACGGAGGGTGTCCACCCGGGCATGACGTGGACCAAGGCTCAGGCCGAGGCCGATCTGAAGTCTCGTCTCGAGCGCGAGTACGAACCCGCGATCAACGCCCTCGGTGTCCCTCTCACCCAGAACCAGTACGACGCGCTCTGCTCGTTTGTCTGGAATCTCGGGCCTGGCTCGATGCAGTGGGATGTCGGCCGTTATCTGCGCGAGCGCAACTACAAGGCTGCGGCCGATGCCATGCTTGAGTACGACAAGTCCGGTGGCCAAGTGTTGCCTGGGCTTGTGCGCCGGCGTCAGGCAGAGCATGCCCTGTTCCTGACAGCGGATCCGAAGCCTGCGGATCCCAATCACTACTCCGAGTATCCGAACGAGACCCTGCACTTCGAGGGCAAATCGTTCAACGAGCGCCAGCTCGCGCAGGACATCGACGAAGCCCTACATCATCCGGCTCTGCACCACCACAAGCTCAGAGGAGACTTGCCGCTCGCGGTCGAGGCACGCAAGCGCATCTGGGTCGTGTCGGTTCTCGAGCCGCCTGACTACAAGAAGAAGCGAGCTCACCCTGACTGGGGCGACAACCGCGGTCCGCGCTACCAGTGGTGGTCGAGCCGCATCAAGCGCGTTCAGAAAGTACTGGGCTAGAGAAAGCGTCGGGCCCGACTCCGTATCGATCAAGGAGCCGGGCCCAGACGCCCAACGAGCAGGAGCAGCGATGCACGCTGCACTGCCCATAGTAGACCACGACTCGAGCTGCTGCTAATCTGCGCGGGACAACGAGCACTATCAGGAGGCAGCAATGTCACTCACGATCGTCTTGAAGTCCTACGCCGCTCCGGGCAACATCGACGAGTACGCCAATGTCCAGACGGCCGGCGGCCAGAACACCAACACCGGTACGAAGGCCACTGACCTCACCAACTTTCAGACTGCGGCACAAGCTGCTGCCAGCGGCACGGGTGGCCTGCTGAACATCACCTACGTCGATGGCGCCGGCGCCACGCAGACGCGCCTGATCGGCGTCTCTGACATCAAGACAGTCCTCTAGGCCATGAGCCAGGCGGCGGCGCTCCCCACGCCCACTACGGCTTCTCTGGTCGTGGTGCAGGCGGGAGTCACACAGCTTCCAGGTGATTCGGTCGGTGGTGTTCCCTCGGTCGTGCAGAGTGTGACTGCTCTGCATGGCTGGGACATCAGCGAGTCCACCGGGTCGGCCGCGGCAAAGGTGCGCATCTGGGATGGGACCGGCTCGGGCGGGAGCAACATCGAGCTGACTGAGATCGACCTCCCTGCCGGCGGTCAGTCAGACGAAGGCGATGTCGGCGTCCAGATACGCAACAACGCCCTGTATCTCCAGGTGGTCTCCGGGTCGGTGGAAGGTTCGATCTTCTGGGGATAGCGAGTGGTCGACGCGGAATAAGCTCCGCGCGATCACCGTGGCCGTCGTGTTCAGCCTGATCGTCTGGGCGCTGATCTGGTGGCTGCTGAGTTGACCATCGCCTTGACGGTGATGTAGGCTGTCGGAGCGAGTCGTCCCTCATACCTGGATTACTCCTCTCGATCTCGATGTGGACGAGGGCCCCGAATAGGGGCCCTCGCTCTGCATCTAGCCACAGCCGTCGAATTGACCTTGCTGCTGGCTCATCCCTGTTGTGCCTTCACCGGCAAGCACCTGTTGCTGTTGTGCGTACGTCGCGCCCTGCGGTGTGCTCGCGTACTTCGTGCCGCCATCGGACGCCCATCGGCTCGGGGACCACTGACCGATCCCTCCGTACTGGCCGTTAGTCGCCTGCGGATTGCCGCCTGACTCGTGCTGGATGATGCACGCCTCGAGCCCCGAACTCGGAGCTGCCACGTAACTCGTCGGGCTGCTCGCTGTCGAAGTGCTCACCGCACTCGAGGTTGTGGCTACCACAGATCGCACGGGCGCTGGCGGGGGAGCCAACATCCGCTGAAGAACCGCCAGAGACTTGACGACGTCTGCATCCGTGGCTGCTCGGTGTGCGAGACCGTCCTTGACGATGTTCCTGCCTGGGACTCGCCGACCGAACTTCGATGCGACCGCGTGATAAGCACGTTCGTAGGACTTCGCGTGCTGTCGTGTTACCACATGCCCTGCGGCGGGGGGCGCTGAGACGAGCCCAGCTGTGAAGATGGCCACGACGAGCCATCTGCTGATCCTGCGCATAACGTTCGCCTCGCCCTGACCCGTACTTCACTTTGCGTCACATTTCCAGCTAGCCCCTAGTCCGACGGGGCATGGGTCAGGCCGGTAGCTATGAACCTCCTGCTAGGTGGACAGAAGGGCGCGAGTGTAGAGACTCAGCGACGGACTTGCGTGCGGCCGGCAGTGGCCAGAGCCTCTGCCTCGGCGCCAATGGCCTCGGTGAGCCCCTCACAGTGACGCTGAGCTGCCAGCATGGCCTCTTCTCGAGTACCCTCTCGCGCGATCTGCTGGCCGCCAGGCTGCTCAGGAGAGTAGACCCGGACCTCGTTGAGCCCTGCGACAGAGGCGAGCTCGTAGCGCGTCCCTCGAGGCCCGTAGGCCACGTTTCCCTGCCAGGAGAGAGTCACGATTGGCATGTGGGGTAGCCTACAACAATCCAACCAGCAGGAGGTATGCAATGTTCGCAGGATTCAGCCTCGTCGGCTTCATCATCGGAGTGGTCGTCGCGATCATCTTCTTTGTGGTCACGACGGCAATCATCCACTTCCCCCACTCTCAACTGGTGCTCGGGCTGATCGCGCTCTGCATCATCCTCGCCGCCACGTTCGGTGGAGTCGGAGCGCGCTTCAGGCGTGGCCCTGGGCCTTACTAGACACTGAGCAACATTCGATGAGGATCGGGCGCGCTGTTGATCGGTGCGCCCTTTCCTATGCGCTCGCGCGCCATCTCGACGTACTTGGGTGACAGTTCGAGGCCGAGGAAGTTGCGGCCGAGCTCGATCGCGACCTTGCCTGTCGTGCCTGTGCCGGCGAATGGGTCGAGCACCGCGCAGCGGCCTTCCGATCCACCGTGCTCACAGGTGGGCTGGAATCCGATCGTCTCGATAGCAACGGAGTGACG
>Ga0070741_10007054_pt1 | contig 23610 bp, 19 predicted proteins | sample Coa_R1_4_FD_66440 | JGI IMG/M metagenome (GOLD analysis project Ga0070741, IMG submission 66440) | Surface soil microbial communities from Centralia Pennsylvania, which are recovering from an underground coalmine fire - Coalmine... | ecosystem: Environmental > Terrestrial > Soil > Unclassified ...
GGATTGTAGACATTCGTGAATACCATGCTCGGCCCACAGAAGACATCGTCCTCGAGGCTCACGTTGTCATACACAGAGACGTTGTTCTGGATCTTGACGTTATTGCCGATACGGGCGCGATTGCCGACGTAGACGTTCTGGCCCAGAGAGCAGTTGGCGCCGATCACAGCTCCGGCGCACACATGGACCCAGTGCCAGATCCGGGTACCGTCCCCGATCTGGGCACCGCGATCGATAATCGCAGTCTCATGCGCCTGGTACTCTGGCACCTCAGTACTCCAGCGGCAGCGCCACGCGGCGCCCGTCCCGGGCCGAGAGGTAACTTGCGATCAGCAGCTCGAGCGAGCGCAGCCCCTCACGCCCATCGGTGTCCGCGGTCGCGTTGCCGCGAAGCACATCGACGACGTTGGCGTAATACAGTGGATGCCCCAGTCCGTACACGGATTGAGTCTCGTAGCTGGCGTTTCGGACCCGCTCATCATCCGGCTGCCGGTCCTCGAACTCCCAATGCTGGATCTCGTTGACCGCGACCCCGCCAATGCGCGCGGTGCCTTTTTCGCCGAGTATCGTGATCGAGCCCTCGAGATTCTTCGGATAGGTGAGCATCGTGACGTTCACCGAGCCGAGCGCACCCGATCGCCAGCGCACGCCCACGGTCGCCGTATCCTCAACCTGGATGTTCCGGGCGAGAGTCGCGATGTACGCCTGCACGCTCTCAACAGGGCCGATCAGCCAGTCGATCAGATCGACATAGTGACTCGCCTGATTCATCAGTGCGCCACCGTCGAACTCCCATGTCCCGCGCCACTTCGCGCTGTCGTAATAGGATTGCGGCCGCGACCAGAAGACATTGATCAGCACCATGTGCACGCGGCCGAAGCGCTTGGCATCGAGCGCGCTCTTCAGCAGCTGCAGCGTCGCATTGCGCCGGTTCTGTTTCACGACCAGCAGATGGACACCGGCCTCGTCGCATTCACGCACCATGCTCAGCCCGTCGCTCCAGCGAGTCGCCATGGGCTTCTCGGTGATCACGTGGCATCCCGCCCTTGCTGCGAGCACCGCGTGCAGCGGATGCAACCCGCTCGGTGTACACAGCGCCACGACATCCACCTCGGACTTGAGCAGCTCGACGATGCTGCCGTAGCCCGGAACGTCGTGACGCCTCTGTGCCGCCTCGAGGGCCTGCGGATCGTTGTCGCACACCGCGACGAGCCGCAGCTCGTTACGGTGAGCCTCGATCGCCTTGAAATGATTGGCCGCGATACGGCCGCAGCCGACCACCGCGATCCGGATGGGTCGATCCCTGATTGCGGCGGGGTGCGTTTGCATGCGTCAGCTCCCGTGGGCCGCTACCGGCGGCCGGGCTCGCCGGCCTCGATGCGGATCTGCTCGATTTCCTGGCGCAGCCGCTCGTACTCGTGTTTCTTGATCTTCAGGAAGCGCACGGCGAGCAGCGCCTTCGCCTCGATGCCGCGCGGGGTCAACAGGTACATGTAGGCGGCCTTGTTGCGACTGTTCTTGAAGTTGTGGGCCTTGACCCAGCCGCGCTGCACCAGCGCCCGCAGGCAATAGTTGACCTTGCCGAGACTGATGCCCAGCTCGCGCGCGACGTCGCGCTGACTCATGTGCGGGTTGGCCGCGATCAGTCGCAACAGCCGGTATCGCATCTCCTCGGTCAGCAGCGAGCCGCTCATGAGTGTGCCGATCGAGTATCCGTTCAACACTTGAACGGAGAACTTTATGCGAGACCCCGGCCGACTGTCAATGCAGCGGCTCAACAGTGCTAGCGGGCCCGGCTCGGCGATTTACACTACTGCCCGTTCACACTGGAGTTTTCGCCGATCCAAGCCGCCAAAATCGCACCTTGGCGGCCGCCGATATCCGAAAAATCGCCGCCAGGGGATTTTTCGATCCACTACAGCACGCGAATTGCTGCCGCCCCCAGGGCCACGTTGTAGAGAATGCCCGTCACGGCCTGCCAGAAGGGCAGCGGCGGCATGCGTTCCGTATCGAGCGGAACGACGATGGTGTCGCCGGGCTTGATCGCCACGTCCGTGCCGCGGAACCAGCGATTGCCGTTGCGGGCGACGACGCTGCCATTGGCGCGTACGACATAGATCTTGCGCTTATCGGCATCGCGCGTCAGTCCGCCACTGAGTGCGATGTACTCATCGCGGCCCAGGCCGCGCCGGTACAGATGGGAGGTGGCCGACTGAACCTCGCCGATGACAGTGACCTGCTGTTGGAACTTGGGCACGATCAGCAGATCGCCATTGCGCAGGATCACATCATCGGCCGATCCCGGAGGTTCGCGCATCAGCCGCGGCAGATCGATGACGAGACGCCCGACGGCCTTGGCCGATCGGAGCTGGCCCAGCAGCGACTGACCCAGCGTCAGCGCGCTCGCCCCACCGCCCACGCCGGCCGCCGCGCCGCGGATGGCCAATCCGGTGAGGGCCGTCTGCATGCGTGTAGCCAGCATGTCCATCTGCTTCTGCTCGAGCTCCTTCAGAGTCTCGCGGGTGAACACGCTGCCTTCCGGGAACGCAAAGCTCGTCAAGCCGCCGGCCCGGGCGATCACCCCTCGGAGCGTGTCGCCGTTGCGGATGATGTAGCGGCCTGGGAACCGCACTTCCCCGCGCAGCAGGACGCTTTCCTGAACATCCCACTGCGAGACCTGCTTGACACTCAGATCATCGAAGGGCTCCAGTTTCAGGTTCTGGCTCGGATCGCCGTGCAGCGCCGCCGTGAGATCCACGTTGACGAGTTGGACCTGGCGCGTTTCCCCCTTTTCCACCCGATAGCGGGTGAGCTCCGCCGTGCCGCCATAGGCGGCCGCATCCGCCAGGCCACCTCCGGCCCGGATCAGATCGACCACCGTCATACCGGGCTGCAGGGGGTACTCTCCGGGTACCTTGACCTTGCCCTCCACGTGCACCACCTCGGCCGGCTGCATCGCGCTGGATTGCCTGCGCAGCTCATCCATCAGCGGCTGAATGATCTTGTCGCGACCGGAGGAAAGATCGAACACAGTGATCCGGTCCCGGGGCATGAGAACGATGTCCTGGTTCGATCGGGGTGATCTCCAGGCCGCCGCCAGATCGACGGACAGCACGGCGACGCGGCGATCGGGGGGCAGCTCGCGCCGGATGAGAACGTAATGCAGGTCCGCATCGGGACGCAGTTCGTCCGTGGAGTGGATCACGTCACTGATATGCATCCCCTCGTGATAGGGGAAAGCCCCGGCGGTGAAAACATGTCCCTGCAACACCACCGCGGAATCAAGCGTCGGGCGCAGGCGGGTGACCCGCAGCTCGTCCCCGTTACGCACCAGTGCCCGGCTGCGATCCTGCCCGAGGATATCGGCCTGCAGCACCACTCGATGTTGATTCGCGTCGATGCGGGTGAGCATCGCGGTGACCGGATCGGCTTGCGGTGTCAGTCCGCCGGCGAGCTGAACTACATCGGCCACCGTCGATTCGTTCTTGATCTCGTAGATGGCCGGGCGTCGCACCTCACCATAGACGCTCACCGTCGGCCCCACGGGCGGCACGAATATGACATCGCCCTGCAGGAGCTTCGCATCGTCGGTCGTATCGCCCCGGATCAGCAGATCATAGACGTCCAGCTTGCGCACGACGGTGCCCTGGCGCTTGAGCTCGATTCGCCGCAGCGAGCCGATTCGCTTGACCCCGCCCGCGGCAAACAGCGCGGAGGTGATCGTTCCCAGCCCGCTGATCGTGTAGGAGCCTGGCCGACGCGCCTCGCCCAGGACGAAGACACGGATGGAACGGGTGTCGGCCATGGCGACACTGGCTCGCACGCCGATCAGCTGGTGCTCGACCCGTGACTCGATGTCCGCCTTGGCCTTGCTGAACACGAGGCCTGCGACACTGATCGGGCCGAGCTCCGGGAAGGCAATGCGACCATCGCGGCCGACGGTGAGCTTCAACGTGCGGTTCTGACTGCCGTACAGCTGGATGCTCAGCTCATCCCCCGCCCCGATCACGTAGTCCGAAGGGACCGGAACGTTGGTCACGGGCGCAAACGTCGAGGGTGCTTCCTTGAACAAATCGTAGCCGAAGGGCTTCAGACCCAGAGGACCGGTCTTCTTGAGCGGCAGCCGCGTGAGTCGGATCTCCACGCCGCGGAACGCCGGCTCGATCTGCAGTCGCAGGCTCGCCTGCTCCTCGGTGAGCCCTAGCAGCGGGATCGGCTCGAATCCGGGCAACGTCAACGCCCCATCATGCGAGAGCTGGTAGGGATTTCTGGAGCGGATGAGGGTCATCAAATCCTTCAGCCGCGTCTTGTCCTCCGCGCTCATCGCCGGCTCCTCCTGCGAGCTGGGAGAGGCCGGCATGTTGGTGTCCTGCGGATTGCCGTCGTTGGGGGCATTGGGGGCCGCCCCAGGCGGCGCCGCAGGAGGTTGCCCGGCCGCGGCCAGAGCGGCGGGCGTTGCCGCGCCGTTGGAGGCCTGCAGGGCCTGCAGCAGCTTCGCTGTCTGGGCAGGGGATTCCGTGCCCTGATTCAGCTGCAGCGCCTGAAGAGCCTGCGCGGTGGGCTGGATGGTTCGCGGTCCCAGACGGTAGTCGATCTCGATGATGACCCAGTCATCGGCTTTCATGACCGGGATGAGCGGCTCTTGTTCCTCCTGATCCTCCTCGCTGAGGGGCTGCTTGCGCTCGAGCTGCTGCTGACCCGGACGCATGCCCAGCCCGAGCTGATCCTGGCCGCCGCCGCCCAGCAAGCCGCCGAATCCCGAGCCGCCGCCACCGGAGAGCCGGTCCAGGATCGCCTGCTGCTGCTCGGGTGTCAGATTCTGCAGAATGCCGGACAGGTCCGCCGGAGACTGCCCGGATTGCCCGCTCTGGGCCAGCGCCCGGCCCGCGGGCTGTAAAGACATGACCGTGGCCAAGGCCACCAGCACAGCCGCGAAGCGGCGCAGAATGAGACGCATCGAAAATGGTTTCCTCATCGGCGGCCCGCGCCCCGACTCACTCCTGATACCTGTAGGTCTTGAATCCCTCGCGCGCAATGATCGCATCGCGGCGCGCGATTTGCAGGTCTTCCTGGACCATCTCCTTCACCAGTGAATCGAAACTGATCTCCGGCCGCCAGCCCAGGCGGCTGCGCGCCTTGCTCGCATCGCCCAGCAACGTATCCACTTCCGTCGGCCGGAAATAGCGTGGATCGACCTTCACCACGACACGGCCGCTCTGACTGTCCACGCCCTGCTCGCTCGCTCCCTTACCACGCCACTCGATGCTCATGGCGAGCTCCGCCGCGGCGCGCGTGACGAACTCACGCACCGAATGCTGCTCACCCGTCGCTATCACGTAGTCATCGGGCTCCGGCTGCTGCAGCATGAGCCATTGTGCGCGCACGAAATCGCGGGCATGGCCCCAATCGCGCAGTGAATCGAGATTGCCCAGATACAGACATTCCTCCAGGCCTGCGTGGATGCGGGTGAGTCCACGCGTGATCTTGCGTGTCACGAAAGTCTCCCCGCGAACGGGCGACTCGTGGTTGAACAGGATTCCGCTGCAGGCATAAAGGCCGTAGGCTTCACGATAGTTGATCGTGATCCAGTGGGAGTACGCCTTCGCGACTGCGTACGGCGAGCGCGGATACAGCGCGGTCGTCTCGCGCTGCGGAGTCTCCTGGACCTTGCCAAACATCTCCGAGGTGGAGGCCTGATAGAACCGCGTGCTGGCTCCGAGTCCCAGGATGCGGATGGCCTCGAGCAGGCGCAGCGTGCCGAGCGCGTCCGCATTGGCAGTGTATTCGGGAGTCTCGAAGGACACGGCGACGTGACTTTGCGCGGCGAGATTGTAGATCTCATCCGGGCGCACCTGCTGCACGATCCGGATGAGACTGGTCGCATCGGTGAGGTCGCCGTAATGCAGGTACATCCGCACGCCGCGCTCATGCGGATCCTGATAGAGGTGATCGATGCGATCGGTATTGAACGAGGAGGCGCGACGCTTCAGTCCATGCACCTCGTAGCCCTTCGTCAGAAGAAGCTCCGCGAGGTAGGCGCCATCCTGGCCGGTAATCCCTGTGATCAGTGCGCGCTTGCTCATGCCCTGCCTGCTGTGCCCGGCTGCACCGGGGCGGTCGCGCCTGTGCTGCGGGTCAGGCATGTTACATCACCCGCTGGCTGCTTCGCCTGAGGGCCGCGGCTTCCCCGATCGCGCCTCGGCGGCGCTTGACAGCTCATACGGCGGGTGCGCAGCGGCGACAGGCGAGTCATCGCATGTGTGCGATACTGGCTGCTCCTGACGTACTCGATCTCGAGCAGCCCCCTACGCCAGTCATGCCATCTTCGCGGCTCACGTATCGCGTCGGTTTCGCGGTCGCGGCACTCCTTGCTGCATTCCAGTGCGATGCCCTGGGCAACGGGGTCACCCCCTACCTGCCTTTGAACCTGGAGCCTGAGATCGAGAGCCAGATCGAGCGGGTGCTGATACTCGGAGATCAGCCGGTCATGACCCGCCCGATCCCTGCCGCGACGGTGCTCGATGCGCTTCCAAAAGCGTGCACGGTCGATGAGGCGCTCTGCCAGCGCGTCCGGCGCTACCTCGCGCGCTATATGCATGGGACCGGAATCGCCGAAGCCAGCCTCGAGGGTGCCTCGAGCAGCGGCTCCGGGGATCGGTCGGTGACGCCGAATCGTTACGGCATGCGCGAGGACAGTCACTGGGAGGCTTCGGCACAGGCCTATGCCCAGCCCAGCGACTACGTGCTGATCGATGCGGGAGCCGTCGCCTACGAAGGTCGGACGACCTTCACCGGCTCCATGCTGAGCCTGGGCTGGGATTTCGCGCAGCTCGATATCGGCTTTCGTCCGCACTGGTTCTCGCCGCTGAGCGACAGCAGCATGCTGATGAGCACGGAGGCGCCGACCATGCCCTCCATCACCCTGTCGAACTACCGGCAGTTCTTTGGGCTCGGCCTGCACTACGAGTTGTTTGCCGCGCGGATGTCGAATTCGGACCGCATCGTGGATGGCACGACGCTCACCGCGGGGCATCCGCGCCTGGCGGGGTTTCACCTGGATGTCGAGCCGGCCTCCGGCTGGTCGCTGGGTCTGAGCCGGCTCTTGCAGTACGGCGGCGGTGCGCTCGGCGGCTCGTTCAGGGACCTGCTGGATGCCTTCTTCAGCCCGAGCGCGGCGCAGACCTCCAACGTGAGCCATCCACAGCCCTTCGGCAATCAGGAGGCTTCCATCACCAGCAGTCTGCTGTTCCCCGGGAAAATTCCGTTCTCGGTGTATTTCGAGTATGCGGGCGAGGACACCTCCCGCGGCAGGGACTATCTGCTGGGCAATTCCTCGCTGTCCGCCGGCATCCATTTCCCCAGTTTGTGGAAGCATTTCGACCTGACGCTCGAGGCGAGCGAATGGCAGAACGCTTGGTACGTCCACACGGTGTATCTGGACGGGATGACCAACTACGGGCTCGTCACCGGGAACTGGTTCGGGGATCAGCGCGTCTTCGGCGATGGGGTCGGCGGTCACAGCAGCATGGTGGCTTTGGGGTGGGAGCCGCCCTTTGGCGGCCTGGTGCAGCTGCGCTATCGGACCCTGCAGAACCAGGAGTACGGCAGCTTCGAGGACTATCAGCGTTATCAGTTCGTCTCGCTCGGCTATTCCCGCCCGCTGCTGGGCCTCGTGGTGGGCGGGGAGCTCGACGAAGGTCGTGATGTCTTCGGCGAGAAATTCACGCGCCTGGCCGGGTTCGTGCGCTACGACGAAGGTGCCGCGCTCAGCTCGCTGCCGAGCTCCCAGGAAGACGATGAGGATGAGGGGGCGCCGAAGTCCGGCGAAGTCTTCATCGACACGGGCGCCAATGTCAGCCGCCAGAATATCGATCTCACCTCGGCGGCGACCCGCCACAACGGCCCGGTGGACTCCGGCTACCACCTCGGGCTGGGTGCGCGACGCTTCGTCTCGGACCACAACGATCTGGGTGCCCGGCTCGAGTTCGACAACGTTCAGGGGCACAGCCTCATCGGCGCGCGCTTGATCGACTATCGTTACCGGTTCAACAATCCCCTGACCTTCAATTTTTTCCTGGGTGCCGCGCGTTACGATCTCGCTACCCCCGCATACGGGTTCTACTACGGCGTGGGCACTCAGTGGCGCGATATCCTCCCGAAGTGGGATCTGGGCGCCGACCTGCGCTACGCCAACAGCATCGCGCGCGATCATCTTCTGCCAAGCGATCCCCCCAGCGTCGGGGGGCGACCGGACAGTTTTTACAACATCTCGAGCGTGACGATCTTCATCAGCCGCCGCTTTTGAGACGCGAGCGCTCTGCCGCCACACGGTAGCAATCAGTCACACTGCGACGGCCCTCAGTGCTGATCGCGCAGCCGGCTGATGCAGGCGAGCAGCTTCGCCACCGCTGCAGGCGCCGGATGCGCGCCGGGATCCTGCACCGCGGGGGTCAGCTGTTCGGCCAGCTTCTTGCCGAGCTCAACACCCCACTGGTCGAAGGAGTTGATTCCCCAGATCACCCCCTGCGTGAAGACCTTGTGCTCGTAGAAGGCGATGATCTTGCCGAGCGTGGCCGGATTGAGCCGCGCGAACAGAAGAATGGTGCTCGGGCGATTGCCCTGATGCACTTTCTGCGGCGTCAGTGCGTCGATGCGCGCGGGCGGCACATTCTGCCGGGCGAGCTCCGCGCGGACTTCCTCCGCGGAGCGGCCGTTCATGAACGCCTCCGCCTGCGCAAGGCAATTGGCAATAGCGAGGTTCTGGTGGTTCTGGTCTGCGCACGAGGAGCGCGCCGGGAGCAGAAAATCCAGGGCGGCACGCGGGGTGCCCTGGTGCAGGAGCTGAAAGAACGAATGCTGCGCGTTATCGCCCGGCTCGCCCCAGACGATGGGCGCAGTCCCCCATTGCACCGCACTGCCCTCGATGGTGACGCTCTTGCCGTTACTCTCCATCTCGAGCTGTTGCAGATAGGCCGGCAGGCGCCGCAGGCGATCGTCGTAGGGCAGCACGGCGTGGGTCGGCAGATTCATGAAGTTGATGTTCCAGATGCCGGCGAGCCCTGCCAGCGCCGGTAGATTCGACTGCCAGGGCGTGCTGCGGAAATGCTCGTCGAGCTCGTGGCCGCCGCGCAGGAACTCGAGGAAGTGCTCGCGTCCGATGGCAATGGCGAGCGACACGCCGATCGAGGACCAGATCGAATAACGGCCGCCCACCCAGTCCCACATCTGGAAGCGATAGTCCGGATTGACCTTGAACTCGTCCATCGCCTGGTGATTGACCGACACGGCCGCGAAGTGAGTGGGGACGGCCTCTTCCCCGAGCTTCGCTTTCAGCCAGCCGCGCGCGGTTCGCGCGTTGGTCAAGGTCTCCAGCGTCACGAACGTTTTGGAGGCCACGATGAAGAGTGTCGTGGCGGGATCTGCACCATCGAGGACATCATGCAAATGATTGCCATCGACGTTGGAAACGAACTCGCAGCGCGGGCCGCCCGCGGCGTAGCGTTGCAGAGCCTCGACCGCCATGGCCGGCCCGAGGTCGGAGCCGCCGATGCCGATGTTGACGATCAGCGTGAACGGCTTGCGGGCGCTGCCGACGATTTGCCCCGTGCGCACCGCCTCGGCAAACGAGAGCATGCGCTCGCGCTCGGTCATGACTTCCTGCTCGATGGCTTCCCCGCCGATGCCCGCCCCGGGCGGCTGCCGTAAGGCGACATGCAGCACGGCCCGATCCTCGGTGACATTGATGTGCTCACCGCGCCACATGGCCTCGATGCGCTGACGCAAGCCGGCGGCATCGGCCAGCTCCATCAGCTTGCCGAGAACGATCTCGTCGATGCGCTGGCGGGAGAAATCCATGTGCAGGCCGGCCGCCTGGCGGAAGAAGCGTTCGTAACGTCCCGGATCCCGACTGAAGAGCTCGGAGATCGCAACGTCGTTGAGGCGCGTGGCCTGAGCTGTCAGATCCGCCCATTCGCTCGTGCGCGGGCCGGGGGTGGTTTGCATCGGAGGATCTCCTGCGGACGAGGCGGCGGGGCCGTGCCCGCGCGGCGCGAGTTAGCCGCGACTGTAGAAAGCGGCAATCGTATCGACGACGTATTGTAATTGGGTTTCGGTGAGCTCCGGGTAGATCGGCAGCGCGAGCGTCTCCTCGGCGGCTCGCTCCGAAACCGGGAAATCTCCCGCCCGGTGCCCGAGATAGGCAAAGCATTTCTGCAAATGCAACGGCAGCGGGTAATAGATCTCGGTGCCCACCCCGTTGGCGGTGAGATGCTGTCGCAACAGGTCGCGATCGCGCACACGAATCACGTATTGATTGTAGATGTGGCGTCCGCCGGCAACCGCGGCGGGCGTCTGCACGGCGCGGCCGAGATCAGCCGCCGCGAACGCGCCGTCATAGAAGGCGGCATTGCGCTGTCGCATCGCCGTCCATCCCTCCAGATGCTTGAGCTTGACGTTCAGAATCGCGGCCTGCAGCTCATCCATTCGGAAGTTGCCGCCGATGACCGAATGGAAATACTTCGGCTTGCCACCGTGCACGCGCATGATTTCGAGGCGCTCGGCGATGGTCGGGTCGTTGGCGACGCACATGCCCGCATCGCCAAAGGCGCCGAGATTCTTGGTTGGGAAGAAGGAGAGGCAACCCACATCGCTGTAGCTGCAGGCGCGCCTGCCGTGCCGATCCTGAGCCCCAATGGCCTGGGCCGCATCCTCGATCATCCGCAGCCCGTTCGCTTGGGCGATCTCCACCAGTGGTGGCATGTCCGCGAGCTGTCCGTACAGATGCACCGGCATGATGGCCCTGACGCGCTGCCCCTTGGGCGTGAACAGCTCGCCGGACCGCCGCTCGCACCGAGTCTGCAGGCATGCGCGCACCGCTTCGGGCGACAGATTGAAGGTCACGGGATCGATGTCACAGAACAGAGGCGCTGCACCGGTTCGCGCGATCGTTCCTCCGGTCGCGAAGAAGGTGAAGGGACTGGTGATGACCGCATCCGCGGGGCCGAAGTCGAGGGCCATCAACGCAAGCAGCAGCGCATCCGTGCCGGAGGAGACGCCGATCCCGAAGCGGCATTGACTCAAGGCGGCGACATTCGTCTCGAGCTCCTTCACGGCAGGTCCGAGAATGAAGTGCTGGCTGGCGCAGACCCGGGCGATGGCGGCCTGGATCTCCTCGGCCAGCGGCTGGTACTGCGGCTTCAGATCCAGCAGCGGAACCTGTATGCGGGAAGTCATCTCTTCGTATACCCGTAGTAGTCGCAGAACCACTCGACGAAGCGCCGCACGCCCGTCTCGATCGGCGTGGCGGGCCGGTAGCCGACATCTCTCACCAGGTCATCGATGTCGGCGTATGTCTCGGGCACGTCCCCGAGCTGCATGGGCAGGAAGTGCTTCTCGGCCTTGCGGCCCAGGCACTCCTCGATGACTTCGATGTAGCGCATGAGCTCAACCGGCTGGTTGTTGCCGATGTTGTAGAGCCTGAACGGGGCATTGCTCGTGGCAGGATCCGGTGAGTCGCTGCTCCAGGCGGGATCGGCCTTGGGGATGCGCTCGCAGACCCGCACCACGCCTTCGGCAATATCCTCGACGAAGGTGAAATCGCGCTTGTGGCGCCCATGGTTGAACACATCGATCGGCTTGCCCTCGAGAATGTTGCGCGTGAACAGGAACAGGGCCATGTCCGGGCGGCCCCAGGGTCCATAGACGGTGAAGAAGCGCAGGCCCGTGGTCGGCAGCTTGAACAGGGAAGAATAGTTGTGCGCCATCAGCTCATTGGCGCGCTTGCTCGCGGCATACAGCGACAGAGGATGGTCGGCAATCTGATGCACACTGAAGGGCATCGCCGTGTTGGCCCCGTACACCGAGCTGGTCGAGGCATACACCAGATGCGCCACCTGGTTGTGCCGGCAGCCTTCCAGGATGTTGAGCGTGCCGGTGATGTTGCTATCGACGTAGGCATGCGGTGCCTCGAGCGAGTAGCGCACACCGGCCTGCGCGGCCAGGTGGATGACGCGCGGGAATTTCTCGCGGGCGAACAGGGCGGCCACGCCTTCCCGGTCCGTCAGGTCGAGCTTCTCGAAGCGGAAAGCGGCCCGCTTCTGCAGTTGTGCGAGGCGCGCCTTCTTCAGATTGATATCGTAATACTCGTTGAGGTTGTCGAGTCCGACGACCTCGTACCCTTTATCGAGCAGCCGCAGGCTCGTGTGATAGCCGATGAAGCCCGCGGCACCCGTGAGGAGGATTTTCATAGCCTGCCGTCCACTTCCGTTGCCGCAAAGACGTGTTTGATGTCGTAGACGACGTGATTCTTGCGACACAGCCGCCGCACCCCCTGCGCACCCAGCTCGCGGAATTGCCGGTGCGCGACGGCGATCACCGCGACGTCATAGCTGTTCGGCTTGAGCTTGCGGACCGGCCGCAGGCCATATTCGTGGCGACATTCCGCTCCATCCGCCCACGGATCGTGGACGTCAACCTGGGCTCCGAACTTCTGCAGCTCGCGGATCACATCCACCACCTTGGAGTTGCGGATGTCGGGACAGTTCTCCTTGAACGTGATTCCGAGCACCAGCGCGCGGCAGCCGTTGACGTGAATGCGCTTGCGGGCCATGAGCTTGGTGATCTCCCCGGCCACGTACAACGACATGTTATCGTTCAGGCGGCGCCCGGCGAGGATCATCTCGGGGTTGTAGCCGATCTCCTGGGCCTTGTGTGTCAGGTAGTACGGATCGACGCCGATGCAGTGGCCGCCCACCAGCCCCGGCCGGAAGGGCAGGAAATTCCATTTGCTGCCGGCGGCATTCAACACTTCCTCGGTGTCGATGCCGAGGCGATTGAAGATCAGAGCCAGCTCGTTGATCAGCGCGATGTTGACATCGCGCTGGGTGTTCTCGATGACCTTGGCGGCTTCGGCTACGCGGATGCTGGAGGCGCGGTGCGTTCCCGCCTTGATGATGCGCGAGTAGAGCTGGTCGACGAACTCGGCGGCCTGAGGGGTCGAGCCGGAGGTGATCTTGCGGATGGTCGTCAGGCGGTGTTCCTTGTCGCCGGGATTGATCCGCTCCGGACTGTAGCCGGCGAAGAAGTCCTTGTTCAGCCGCAGTCCCGATTCGCGCTCGAGGATCGGCACGCAAACCTCTTCGGTGCAGCCCGGATAGACCGTGGACTCGTACACGACGACGTCATCTTTCTTGAGCACCTTGCCGACGCTCTCGCTGGCGCGGATCAGAGGTGTCAAATCCGGACGCTTGTATTGGTCGATCGGGGTGGGCACCGTGACGATGTAGACCCGGCAGCTCTTCATGGCAGCCAGATCCGTCGTGAAGCGCAGATACTTCGCGCTCTTCAGCTCCGCTCGCGAGATCTCCAGCGTGCTGTCGTGACCGGCCTCCAGCTCGCGGATACGCGGCGCCTTGACATCAAAGCCCAGCGTCTGGAAATGCTTGCCGAACTCGACCGCCAGGGGCAGTCCCACATAGCCGAGACCGACCACGCCGATACGGCACTTACGCAGGTTCAGGGGCATTCGCTTTCACTTGGTGGCGGCGACGGTTGTGTCGCACGACGCAATTTTAGAATCAAGCACTTGAACGATTCATCTCCGGCGTCTCGCCAGCTTCGCGGAGCCACAGGCAAGCCCCGCCGCTGGCCGCGGAGATGATCTGCAGCATGGCTGCGTGAGCGGCCATTTCCTCTTCACTCGCGCTGATGATCACCAGCGGTATCGGTGGGCGCACCAGCGCACGTACGGTGCGCACGGTCTCCGCCGTGCCCGGCATGGCGATCGCATCACTCAGCGCCAGAGCGCCCTGACCTCCGGTCATGGCGAGATATACGTCCGCCAGAATCCGCGCATCGAGCAAGGCGCCGTGCAGCTCGCGACTGGAATTGTCGACGCTGTAGCGCTTGCACAGAGCATCCAGGCTGTTTCGCTGCCCGGGGTGCATGGAACGCGCAAGCGCCAGCGTATCGAGCACGCTGCATACGCCCGAGATCGTTCGCGCCTCGCCCTGGACGCGCGCGAGCTCTGCGTCCAGGAAGGCGACATCGAATGCAGCGTTGTGTATGACCAGCTCCGCTCCGCCGATGAATTCGATCAGCCCGTCGGCGACATCCATGAAGCGCGGCTTGTCGAGCAGATCCTCGCGCGAAATGCCGTGCACGCCCAGCGCGCCCTCCTCGATGTCGCGCTCCGGATTCAGATAGCGGTGGAAGGTGCGCCCCGTGGGCCGGCGGTTCACCAGCTCCACGCATCCGATCTCAATGATGCGGTGACCGAGCTCGGGCTCGAGTCCGGTGGTCTCGGTGTCGAGGACGATCTGGCGCATGGTCGCGCAGTCTACCGGAGCAGGGCATCGATGGCTTGGTTCGCAAGCTGATCGACCCGCTCATTTCCGGGTACACCGGAGTGTCCGCGAACCCAGTGCCATTCGATCTCGTGAACCGCAGCCAGCTCGTCGAGGCGCTCCCACAGATCCTGGTTCTTCACCGGCTTGCGATCTGCCGTGCGCCAGCCTCGGGCTTTCCAGCTGTGAATCCACTCCTTGATGCCGCGGCGCACGTACTCCGAGTCGGTGAACACGCTCGCGCGGACCGGGCGCTTGAGTGCCTCGAGCGCCCGGATCACCGCGGTGAGCTCCATGCGATTGTTGGTTGTGAGCGCCTCAGCTCCGGCCAGCTCCTTCTCGCTGTCGGCAAATCGCAGCGTGGCGGCCCAGCCTCCCGGTCCCGGATTGCCGCGGCAGGCACCGTCCGTATAGATCTCCACAACCTGCGCGGCAGGCTGCTGCGTAAGGCTCACGATTGCGAACGCGTCGTCGGCTTGACGAGGCCACCCAGCACCGCCGGCTTTTCGCGGAAGCGGGGTCGCACCGGAGTCAGCGTATAGACACGCTTGCGCGCCTTGAGGAGGTAGGCGCTTCCCGGGAAGGGGTAGGTAAAGCCTCGCCGCAGAATCCTTCCGACGCCCTCGCCCGCTGCGCGCCGCGAGCTCCAGGGACTGCAATAGAGGTAACGACGGGATGCGACCACTTCATAGCCCAGCAGGACGAGCCAGTCCCGGACGCGCCTTTCGGAGAGCACGCGTCGCATGCCCGGTGGGAAGCCATCACGGCTGGCGCGCGCGCGCATGCCCCACAGGCCCCAGGGGCAGAATCCGAGCACGAGCAGCTGCCCCTCGCCGACCAGTATGCGATCGACCTCGCGCACGATCGCATATTGGTCGGCTGCGAATTCCAACGTGTGCGGCAGCAATACCGCGTCAACCGAATCACTATTGATCGGCAGCAGTGAGGGCCTGCCGATGATGTCCGCGCCGCAGGGAAATGCGGGCGCCGCGACGATCGTCTGACGACGGGTGCGGCTGCAGGCGAGCAGCTCCCGCGAGCCGCCCCATGCGCCGATCTGCAGCAATTCCCAGCCGAAAACGTCTTCGAGTGCCTCACCGAGAAGCTCGGACTCCGCGGCGAGAAGCGCGCGTCCGAGCGGGCTAGCCCACCAGCTGCTCAGGGCCGCATCGCGGTCCGGGATTCGTGAAATGCGAACTGGCACGAACTCGGGCTGGCAATATTGAGAAGTTACCGGTTAAATTCCCTGCCAGATCTGCTGTAGCGTTGACCCGCCACCCGCGCTCCGGCGCCGGGGACCTTAGCATGCCCGGAAAACGAGGGTAAGAGACTTGGCGAGGGAGCCGATTCTGAAGACGCGTTGGGTGCTGGTGCTGTCAGCCCTCGTATTGATTTCGGGCTGCGCACATGCGCCGCGCCGGCCTGTCACCCCGGCGGCTCCGGCCGCCGATGCCGTGCCTCCGGTCGAGCCGAGCAGCACGTATCCCGAGGCCCCCACGCCGCCCGCAGAGCAGGCCCCCGCCCCCGAAGATGCCACGCTCGCCCAGCAACCCACACAGGTCGCGGGGCTGACGCCAGCCCAGTACGCGGATCTGTTCGATCGGATGAGAGCCGGCTTCCACATCGAAGATGCGGACCGCGCGATGATCGATCAGCAGCTCGCCTGGTTCGCCTCACATCCGGACTATCTGGAGCGTGCCTTCGGACGCGCAGAGCTGTACCTCTACCACATCGTGACCGAGCTGGAAGCGCGCGGCATGCCGCTGGAGATTGCCCTGCTGCCGGTCGTGGAGAGCGCATTCGAGCCGTACGCTTACTCGCGAGCACGCGCCTCGGGTCTGTGGCAGTTCATCCCGGGTACCGGCTCGCGCTACGGTCTGCGACAGGACTGGTGGTACGACGGGCGGCGCGACGTCGTGGAATCGACCCGCGCGGCGCTGGACTACCTGCAGTCGCTGCACGATGAGTTCAATGGGGACTGGCTGCTGGCGATTGCGGCATACAACTGCGGCGAGCTCGCCGTGGAGCACGCGCTCGATGTCAATCGCCAGAAGGGCAAGCCGCTGGACTTCTGGAGCCTGAAGCTGCCGAAGGAGACGCAGGCCTACGTTCCCAAGCTGCTGGCCATGCGCCGCCTGGTGCTCGATCCTGAGAAGTATGACATCTCGATCAGCCCCATCCCCAATCAGCCTTACTTCACTCGTGTCGATACACGGGGCCAGATCGATCTGAAGCTCGCCGCCGAAATCGCTGGCGTGACCGATGAGGAAATCTACGAGCTCAATCCCGCCTATCACCGCTGGGCGACCGATCCGGCCGGACCGCACTACCTGCTGCTGCCGATTGACGGGGCCCAGACATTTTCCCAGAACATCTCACAGCTGACCGACGATCAGCTGATGCGGGCCACGAGCTATACGGTTGCCAAGGGTGACTCGGTGATCTCGGTTGCGCGGCGCTTCCACACCACCCCGGATGTCATACGGGAGATGAACGAGCTTCCGAGCGGTCCGCTCACGGTCGGGGCGGATCTGCGCGTTCCGTCCACCTCGGTCACCTTGCCGGCCAAGGTGCTGCTTGCGGCGGCGCGCGTCGATGGGCATGACCGCTTTGCCAGGCGTCCGCACGTGCACGTCGTGCACCGAGGCGACTCGCTCTGGAGCATCGCGCGACGCACGGGGATGAATGTCAACACCCTTGCCCTGATGAATGGCATGCAACCCGGGGACCCGCTGCGTGCGGGCCAGCGGCTGCGGCTCTCGAATCGCGGGACTGCGAGCACGGGTTCGGCGAAATCCTCCAGACAGGTGACCTACACGGTCCGCAGCGGCGACACGCTGACGCAGATCGCTCGACTCTTCCAGGTCTCGGTGAAGCAGATCCTCGCCTGGAACGGCATGATCTCACGCGCTCTGACGCCCGGTCAGAAGCTCACGATTCGCGTCTTGAGCCGAGGCGGCTGAACGCGACGTCCTCGCTCGCGCCGGGGGTCCTGGCGCATCCCACCAGCGTTCGTTGCTACACTTGGGCTCGTCAGCAGCTGCCCGACCGGGCGCTGGGAGGCTTACCCATGGGATTTCTCACCGGCAAGCGCGCCTTCATCGTGGGGGTGGCGACCGATCGCTCGATCGCCTGGGGAATTGCCCAGGCCCTGCACCGGGAGGGAGCGGAGCTCGCCTTCTCGTACGTCAATGACAAGATGAAGGAACGCGTGGAACCTCTGGCGCAGTCCCTCGGGTCAACGCTGATCATGCCGCTCGATGTGACGATCGACGGCCAGCTCGACTCGGCATTCGAGCTGATCCGGCGCGAATGGGGACAGCTGGACATCGTGATCCACGCAGTGGCTTACGCGCCGCGGGAAGCCATCATGGGCAGTTTCGTCGATAACACCAGCCGCGAGGCGTTTCGCATCGCTCACGATGTCTCCAGCTACAGTCTCACTGCGCTGGCGCGGGGCGCGAAGCCTCTCATGTCCGGGCGCAAGGGCGCGCTTCTCACGCTGTCGTATCTTGGCGCTGTGCGTTCGATCCCGAGCTACAACGTCATGGGTCTCGCCAAGGCAAGCCTGGAAGCCAACGTCCGGTTCCTCGCCGCGGATCTGGGTCCGGCGGGAATCCGCGTCAACGGGATCTCGGCGGGTCCTATCAAGACGCTGGCGGCCGCTGGCATCGCCGGCTTTCGCAAGATGCTCAGCCGTGTCGCCGAAATCGCGCCTCTGCGGCGCAACGTCACGCCCGAGGACGTCGGCAACGCTGCGGCGTTCCTCTGCTCCGATCTCGCAGCCGCCATCACCGGTGAGATCCTGTATGTGGACAACGGCTTCAGCACGGTCGGCATGAGCTTCTCTGAGCAGGGCAACGACTGACGGAATGGCTCGGCGGATCTTCATCACCGGCGCCGCCGGGTTGGTCGGACAGAACCTGATTGCGCACATCGAACAACAAGGTCCTGCCGAGATCGTCGGGCTCGACAAGCACGCGCACAATCTGGCGGTCCTGGCGCGGCTGCACCCGGACGTCCGCCTCATCGAGAGCGATTGCGCGACCTCTGGCGAATGGGAAAAGGTGCTGGGGGAATGTGATGAGTTGATCCTGCTGCACGCCCAGATCGGAGGACTGAGCGCAGCGGAGTTCGAGCGCAACAACGTTGCGGCGACTCGGCGTGTCCTCGAGGCTGCCGCTCGCGGCCGGGTGTCGCACATCGTTCACGTGAGCTCATCGGTGGTCAACTCACGCGCCCAGGACCTGTATGTACAGACGAAGAAGCAGCAGGAAGCGCTCGTATCGGCCTCGGCGATCCCCCACGTCATTCTGCGGCCCACGCTGATGTTCGGCTGGTTCGACCGTAAACACATGGGATGGCTCATGCGCTTCCTGCGGCGCGCCCCGCTGTTCCCGATTCCCGGCAGTGGCAAATATCTGCGCCAGCCGCTGTATGCCGGCGATTTCTGCGCGATCGTGCTCGCCTGCATGCAACGGGGCATGGTGGGTGAGTACAACATCTCGGGATTGTCCCGGATCGACTACATCGATCTCATCCGCGAGCTGCGCCGGGTATCGGGCGCCCGCACCCCGATCGTGCGCCTGCCCTACTCGGTCTTCCGGCTGTTGCTCGCGACCTACGCACTGTTCGATCGCGACCCGCCGTTCACCACCGCGCAGCTGCGCGCACTGGTCATCCCGGAGCTCTTCGAGGTCATCGACTGGCCCGCAATCTTTCAGGTCACACCGACTCCACTGCACGAGGCGCTGGAGCGCACCTTCAACGATCCTCGCTTCGCCGATGTCGCACTTCGATTCTGAGCCGCACGCGCGCGATCTGCTGGTCATTGGCGCCGGGCCGATGGGCCTCGCTGCCGCTTACTTTGCCTGCGCGCGCGGCTATCGGGTCGAAGTGCTCGAGGCCGGTGACCGCCCCGGCGGGATGGCTGCCCATTTCGATTTTGGCGGTCTGTCGCTCGAGCGCTTCTATCATTTTTGCTGCAAGACCGACGTGGATACGTTCGCGCTGCTGTCCGAGCTCGGCCTGCCGGCGGCCGTGCACTGGGTCCCGACCCGCATGGGCTACTTCGTCGCCGGCCGATTGCATCCCTTTGGCGATCCCGTGGCGTTGCTGCGCTTCCCCTGGCTCAGCCTCGTCGAGAAAATGCGCTACGCCGCCATGGCGTTCTGCGCCACGAAACGCAGCGACTGGTCGGCGCTAGATCGCCTGAGCGCCCGCGATTGGCTCGTCAGATGGTGTGGCCCACGCGCCTATGACCGGATGTGGCGGCCGTTGTTCGAGCTGAAGTTCTTCGAGTTCGCGAACTCGATCTCGGCGGCCTGGGCCTGGCAACGGATCAAGCGCCTCGGCAAGTCGCGCCGCTCGCTGTTCCAGGAAGAGCTCGGCTACATCGAGGGCGGCTCCGAGGCGCTCATCGAGCGGCTGGTCGATGCCATCGAGCGAGGCGGCGGACGCATTCGCCTCAAGGAGCCCGTGCGCCACATCCTCGTGGAGGACGGCACGGTGAAAGGTGTCGAGACCGCTGCAGCGCAGAGGGCGCCGGCGGCTGCGGTCATCTCGACCGTGCCCCTGCCCTACGTCCCCGCCATGCTCCAGCGCGATGCCCCGCAGCTTGCCGCGCGATACACGGGCCTGGATAACATTGCCGTCGTGTGTGTGGTGCACAAATTGCGACGCTCGGTGTCCCCACACTTCTGGGTCAACATCTGCGACCCGGACATCGGCATTCCCGGTTTCGTCGAGTTTTCGCACCTGCGTCCGCTTCCGGACACCATCGTCTACGTTCCGTACTACATGCCCGCCACTCGCGAGCGCTTTAGCTGGTCCGATGAGGCACTCGGCGATGAGAGTTTCCGCTTTCTGCAGCGCATCAACCCGGCCCTGACCGCCGCCGACCGGATCGACACGCACGTGGCGCGGCTGCGCTACGCCCAGCCTGTCTGTACGGTTGGCTTCGCATCGAAGCTGCCGCCTGCGCAAACCAGCATCGCGGGCCTGCAGATCGCAGACACGTCCTTCTACTATCCGGAGGATCGGGGCATCTCGGAGAGCATCAAATTCGCGCGCCGCATGGTGCAGGCTCTGCCGAGCCACGCGAAAGCCGGCTGAGCGCTCAGCGCACGGCCACCGCTTCGCCGCGAAGCTATCCCGCCACGAATTGCGGCGGCAGCCTCAGCGCGCCGCGGAGGGCTTTCTCGCCACGATCAGAAATTGCTTCCCCAGGAACCGGGAGCTCAGTGGGCGCAGTCGCAGATACAGCGCCACCAGCCAGGCAGCCTGTGGCAATGCGGAGCGGGTCGTGTAGGGCAGGAACCGCGGCTCGACCCGGACGAGATCAAACCCGGTCACGCTCAAAACCTCGCAAAGGCTGCGGTCGCTGAGGGGGACGTGATGATCGAAGAAGTCCCAGTAGGGTCCGGGGATCAGTCGCACGTTCGGACCCAGCAGGATCAGCGTGCCGCCGGGCCGCAGCACTCGCATCGACTCGCTCAATGCGCTCGCGACATCCTGCTTGCAGGACAGATGCTCGAGGAAGTTCGACGAGAACACGACATCCACCGCACCCGGCCCGAGAAATCCCAGCTCGGTCGCCGAGCAGGCCTGCACTTCGACGCCCGGCGCGGCGAGCCGCGCGGTGTCGGGATTGAGATCGACCGCGATGCGTCGCCCGGCGCGGGCGGAGTTGATGAACTCGCAGAAGCCGGCGCCCAGATCGAGCACCGTGTCAGTCGGCCGGATCCACTGTTGAAACACGTGCCGGTAGAGCACATCCCAGACGACTGCCTTGCGTGCGCGGGCCCTCTCATCGAACCTGTTCAGGTACAGCTGCTGAAGATCCATGCGGGTTCTCACCTGAAGGTGAAGAGGCGATGGCCGAAGTAGCTGGTGAGCATGGGCACGGTGACTCCTGCCAGGTGGCCGAGTGCCTGCGCATGCGCTTGCAATCCCACCGCGGGCAGCGCCCAGCGGGCGAGCGCCACGCTGATCGCCAGCGTTTGTGCCAAAGCGAGCAGATTCACGACCACGAACCGTGCCGCTTGCGGGCCGATGGCTTTACCCTGCCCGCCGAACACATGTGCGCGCATCAGCACAAAGCCGGTGGCCAGACCGACGACGAAGGCGAGAACGACGGCCCACTCATAGCGAACCCAGAGACTGAAGATGAAACGCGAGCCGAAGTTCGCCGCCGCCGCCACGCCTCCGGCCAGCAGGAAATTGCGGAACTGTCGCCGCAGCGGCTGCGAATCCGCGCGCGCATCGCCGACAGCGGGGGCACTCGTGGGGCCGGCGGATGCAGCCCCCGGGCTGCGGGCCAGCGGCGGCGTGCTCATAGCTTCAGCCGCTTGAAGATCGTTTCGGGCAGCAGGCGAATGACCGTCATGATCAGACGCCAGAAACCCGGTACATAACAGACATCCCAGCGCCGATCGATGGCGCGGACGATGCGCCGAGCTACGGCGGCGGGCTCGGCGGTCAACAGGCGAGGCAGGTTCAGATGAGCCGTCATGCTCGTGGCGACGAACCCCGGTTTGATCGTCAGGACGTGCACCCGCTGAGCCCAGAGCTGCGCACGCAATCCCGATGAGAAGGCGTGCACGGCCGATTTCGCGGCGCCGTACAGATAGTTTCCAGGCCGCCCGCGATCGCCGGCCACCGAACCCACGACCGCGATGATACCGCCCCCCTGCGATTGGAAGCGCTGCGCAAGGCCGGCGAGGCAGAGCAGAACACTTTCGGCATTGACCCGCCATTCACGCACCAGGTAAGTACTGTCCACTGCGGCACGCGCCTGGTCGGGCAATGAGCCGTAAGCGATCAGCGCGACGTCCACCTTTCCGAGCGCCGCCCAGGCCGATTGCTCCATGGCCTGGATCTGCGCGGCGTCCTCCGCGTCCATGATGAAAATGTCGACTGCGCCCGCGCCCCGGGCTCGCAAGTCAGCCGCCACGGCCTCGAGTCTCTGTGGGTTGCGGGCGGCAAGGAAGAGCCGCGACCCGCGTGCGGCATAGCAGCGACCCACCGCCTGCGCAATTCCGGAGGTCGCGCCTACGATGACCACGTTCTGCGTCATTGCGTCACGCGCTGCCAGAACCGGGACATCAGCCGCGGATCCCGCAGCGCCTCGACGCTGCGCCAGGCGGGGTAGGCACTCTGAAAATGCCCGGCCGTCATGTGAGCATCCTTGGCCGGATAGAGTCGGCCACCGGCATCATGAACCAACGCATCGAGCTCGCCGAACAAAGCGACGGTGCGCGCGCTCTGCGGGAAGTCCAGCGCGAGCGAGACTCCCGGCATCGGGAATGACAACAGCCCGGGCGAAGTCAGAGCCCCGCATTTCTTCAGGACGGCCAGGAATGACCCGGTGCCGCTCCTCGCGATCGCGCGCACCACCGAGCGGATGCTCTCGCGGCTGGTCGCATCCGGCACGATGCACTGATACTGCTGAAAGCCCGCACGTCCGTACATGCGATTCCAGCCGGAAATGCGATCGAGCGGATAGAAGAACGAGTCGTAGCCTGCCGAGCGCTGCACCTCTCTGCGCAGCTGGCTGCGGTAGTAGACGGCATTGAAGGCACGCAGGGTGAAGGGATTGACCAGGGAGAACGGCGGGTCGATCGGGACCTTCAGGGCGCCCGGCTGCTCACATCTCAAGGCACCGTGGGGAGCGTGATTGCCAACAATGAGATGCCCGCGTCCGGCAGTTTTGCCGGACGCGGCACAGTCGATCCACGCGACCGTGTACTCGTAGTCCTGGTCGTACCCGGCAACGAGATCGAAAAACTCATCCAGTCCGCGAAAGCGGATGCGCCGCTCCTGAATGCGCGCGGAGCTCACCGGGCGCAGTTGCAATTCCACACTCAGGATGACGCCGGTCAGGCCCAATCCCGCGATGGTCGCGGCGAACAGCTCCGGCGCCTGCGTGCGCGATATGGTGCTCGCGCCCGTGTCGGTCCGATACAGCGTGAGGCTTCCAACATGGCGGCCAAAGGTGCCCATGACGTGATGATTCTTGCCGTGCACGTCGTTGGCCACGGCCCCGCCTAGCGTGATGAACTTGGTTCCCGGGGTGACCGGAGGGAACCAACCCCGCGGCAGGGCCACTTCGATCAACTCGGCCAGGGTGAGGCCCGCTTCAGCTACGATCCGGCCACTCTGCCAGTCCGCCGCCAGGATGCGGTTCATGTTGGTCATCATCAGCACGTGATCCGATACCGCGAGGCATGCATCCCCATAACTGCGCCCGCAACCGTAGGCGAGCACA
>Ga0070741_10007055_pt1 | contig 23609 bp, 23 predicted proteins | sample Coa_R1_4_FD_66440 | JGI IMG/M metagenome (GOLD analysis project Ga0070741, IMG submission 66440) | Surface soil microbial communities from Centralia Pennsylvania, which are recovering from an underground coalmine fire - Coalmine... | ecosystem: Environmental > Terrestrial > Soil > Unclassified ...
ACATGCGGCCATGAAGCACGTCCTCGAGCGCGAGCGACAGCACGACCGCCGCGCCGATTGCGCTGAGCAGCTGCACGATGGGATTCGACAAACCCTTCGTCAGGATCCACTTCATGTTGGAGCGCAGGTTGTGGGTGTTGGCCAGATCGAACTGGCGGTCCTGATAACCTTCGGCGTTGTAGACCTTGATGAGTCGCGGCGCCTCGAAGCTCTCCTTGGCCACCCGCGTCACATCGCCCATCGAATCCTGGATGCGCCGGCTGTAGCGGCGGAAGTGCCGGTTGATCTTCGAGACCAGCCAGCCGACGAACGGCCCCATGATCAGCGACCAGAGCGCGAGCCGCGTGTTGAGGAACAGCAGCCACACGATCGATCCCAGGATCATGAGCAGCGCCCGCACGATGACCACGATCGAGTCGGTCGCGGCCTGCCCCACCTGTTCGCTGTTGTAGGTCAGGCGCGACAGCAGCGCCCCGGAGGAATTGCGGTCGAAGTAGCTGATCGGCAGCCGCAGCACGCTCTCGTAGACCTCGCGCCGCAGCTGACACACGATCTGCCGGCCGACGTATCCCATGAAGTAGGTCTGCGTGAAGTCCCCCAGGCCACGGATCAGAAACACGATGACGACGGCGAGCGGCAGCCACAGAATCACGCGCGGATCGCGGATGCTGGAGCCGGCACTGCCGACCATGCTCGTCAGGGGTCCATTGCCGAGCACCCGGGTGAGGGTCCCGTCGAAGAGAAACTTGGCCAGTCCCGTGAAGCTGGTGTTGGCTGCGGCGTAGATCACACCGCCGAAGATGCCGAGGATGAACGCTCCGCGGTGGGGCCGGATGTAGCTCAGCACGCGCCGATAGGCATGCAGAGCGCTCCCGCCCAGAGGGAGCGCTGCTGCCTTCGCTACATCGTTCAAGGCTTACCTGCCGACTCGTCCTTGATGGTCGCGATGTTGACTTCCCCGAAACCGAGGCGCCCGAGAACGTCCATTGCGGTGATGACCGACTGATGCGTGGCGCGCGCATCAGCGCGAATGGTGATCCGGCGGCTGCGGTCGCTGCCGGCCTCCTTGAGCAGCGCCGCGCGCAGGGTGTCCTCACTGGAGTTGATCAGCTCGCGCTCGTTGACGCGGTAACTCCCCTGCTGAGTGACGGTCACCACCAGCGGATCGGTCGTGGCGCGCTGCGTTGGCACGGCACTCGCGGTAGGCAGATGCACCCGTAGCCGCCCCTCTTCGGTGAAGCGGCTGGAGAGCATGAAGAACACCACCAGCAGCAGGACCACGTCGATCAGCGAGACGACGTTGATTTCCGGCTCCTCGTGACGGCGCGGCTTCAAATTCATGAGCGGCTGCGCGTGCGATGCAACGGAGTGGCGCCCTCGAGGGTGCGTGCATCCTGCTCGCTATCGGGACCCTGTTGCTGGCGCACGTTGGAGGCTTCCACCGCATCGGCCATGCGGATGGCCTGCTTTTCCATCTCCACCACGATGCGCTCGACGCGGCCGCGGAAGTAGCGATAGGCAATCAGGGCGGGGATTGCGACGCACAAACCTGCCACGGTCGCGATCAAGGCTTCCGCAATACCGCCCGAGAGGGCGCGCGGGTCGCCCATGCCCCCCTGCTCGATGGCGTTGAAGGAGCGGATGATGCCCGTGACGGTGCCGAGCAGGCCCAGCAGCGGGGCGATGCCGGCAATCGTCCCCAAGGTGTTCAGGTAGCGCTCGAGGTCATAGACGAGGTGCCGTCCGGCATCCTCCAGGCGCTCCATGAGGATCTCCCGCGGGCGGTGCCGATTGGCCAGCCCCGCAGCCAGCAGCTTCCCCAGGGGCGAGTTCTGCTCCAGGGCCGCGATCACCTTGTCATTGACCTGATTGGCCTCGATCAGGGGCCAGACCTTCTGCGGGAGCTCCTGGGGCAATACGCGGCGATCCTGAAGCGTCCACAACCGTTCAAGGATGATCGCCGCGGCGGTTATGGAGCACAGAATGATCGGCCACATCAGCGGGCCGCCGGCCCGCACAATTTCCCACATCCGAGTGACCCCAAGCCGTGACGACGACGGGGCATCTTACAGGACCCCCGAAAGCGCTCAACGTATGTGCAGGGCCTCGGACAGGCTCCCGGCGGGCGCCCGCTGAAGACATAACGTGGCTGGAATCATTGTGATCAAATGTTTCTGCTAGAGTCCAGGCCAAAAATGCCCCGCAGACTCATCAAGCGCCTCACGCCCTCGCCTGGATCCCTGCAAAACCGGTGGTTCCTGCGCCCGTTCGCGCACCGGCTGGCCGACCCGCAGTTGTGGGGACTGTGCCGCCGGGGCGTCACCGGCGCCTTCGGCGCGGGCCTGGCCATTTGCTTCATCCCCCTGCCCGTTCACCTGATCGTCTCGAGCCTGCTGGCCGTGATCTTTCGGCTGAACATCCCCGTGATCATTGCCACGGTCATGCTGATCAATCCGCTCACCATCGTGCCGGTCTATTACGTGGCCTATCGGATCGGAGCGGCGCTGCTCGGCATGCCGCCGGAGCATTTCGCCTTCCAGATGAGCTGGGCCTGGACGCATGCGAACCTCGAACCCGTATGGAAGGCATTCCTGGTGGGCTGCCTGGTCTGCGGGGTCGTCGCCGGCGTCCTCGGCTGGATGATCCTCGAGCTCGTGTGGCGATGGCGGGTCTCGGTGCGCTATCGCAGTCGCCACGAGGACAGCATCGAGCCGCACCAGGCGCCACGTTGAGCGGGCCTACACGGCCACGTCCGCTCAAGAGGCGCGGGGTGCCTCCAGCTCGCTCCTGCGCTCCTGCAGCACGCCACCCTCGATCTCGAAGACCCGATCCATGCGGCTCGCGATACGCGGATCGTGGGTGACCACGACCAGGCTCGTGCCGCGCTCCCTGTTGAGCTCCAGCATGAGCGCAAACACGCTCTCCGCGTTGCGGCCATCCAGGTTGCCGGTGGGCTCATCGGCGAGGAGGATTTTGGGACGCGTCACGAGCGCCCGCGCTACCGCGGCCCGCTGCCGCTCCCCACCCGAGAGCTGGTACGGGCGATGGTCCAGCCGGCCTTCGAGGCCGACCCGGCCAAGAAGCTCGCGCGCCTGGCTGCGCGCTTCCGCAATCCGCGTGCGCCGCACGAGCAGGGGCATGGCCACATTCTCGAGCGCGGAGAACTCCGGCAGCAGATGATGGAACTGATACACGAATCCGAGCGCCCGGTTGCGCAGCATCCCGCGCGCATCCTCCCCCAGGGCGTGAATGTCCTGTCCGTCCACCCGGACTTGCCCCGAGCTCGGGCGATCCAGACCTCCGAGAATCTGCAACAGGGTGGTCTTGCCCGAGCCGGAGGCGCCGATGATCGCGACCCGCTCGCCCGTGCCCACTGAGAGCTTCACCCCCTGCAGGACCTCGAGTGTGACGGGCCCCTGCTTGAAGCTTTTCTGGACATCATGGGCTTCCAACACCGGTATCGTCATCGAAGCTCACTCATGCCGCAGGGCCTCTGCCGGGGCGGTACGCGAGGCCCGCCAGGCGGGATAGATGGTCGCGACCGCACACAGCAGAAACGCGACCCCACAAACTCGCGCGACATCCCCGCCCTCCACGTAAGCGGGTAAGTCGCTCATGTAGTAAACGCTCGCATCCAGGAACTGGGTGTGCAGCAGCTGCTCTAGTCCGGCGACCAGCGCCTCCAGGTTATGCGACAGCACGATCCCGAGCGCAGCACCGAGCAAGGTTCCGGCGAGCCCGATCATGATGCCCTGAAGCGCGAAGGTTGCCAGCACGTTGGGCGGCCCTGCCCCGAGCGTGCGCAGGATGGCGATGTCGGCCTGCTTCTCCTTCACGATCATGACGAGCGTGGCGACGATGTTGAAGGCCGCCACCGCCACGATCATCAGCAGGATCACGAACATCATGGACTTCGTGAGCTCGATGGAGCGGAAGAAATTGACGTGGCTGCGCGTCCAGTCGCTGACATAAAAACCGCCGCCCAGACTGATGGCGAGGCGTCGCACCGCCGTGGGCGCCTGCAGTGGGTCCTGCAGCGCCAGGCGGATCCCCGTGACCCGATCATCCAGCCGGTAAAGACGCGCCGCATCGGCCATCTGCACCAGGGCGAGCGCGCGATCGAACTCGTACATTCCGGAGTGGAAGATGCCGCTCACCGTGAAGCGGCGCATGCGCGGGACCACCCCGGTGGGCGTCGCGGTGCCCTCGGGGGCGATCAAAATCACCTGGCTGCCGACATGTGCATCGAGGTCCCGGGCGAGCGCATCGCCCAGGATGATGCGGTAGGCGCCCGGCACCAGGTCCTCGAGGCGGCCGGAGATCATGTGCTGTGCGAATCCAGTGGCCTTGCGCTCCTCCTCCGGCAGCACGCCTCTTACGGTCGCGCCAGTCACGTTGGCTCCGGCGGCGATCATCGACTGCGCCTCGATGTAGGGAACGGCCGCCCGCACGCCCGGCTGCTTGAGGGCTGCCCGCTGGATCGAGTGCCAGTCGCTCATCGGTCCGTCGAGGCCGCTGAGCGTGGCATGGGAGGTCACGCTCAGAATGCGGGTGCGCAGCTCGCGCTCGAAGCCGTTCATGACCGAGAGCACCACGATCAGCGTGGCGACACCCAGCATCAAGCCGAACACCGACATCAGGGCCACGAACGACACGAAGCCGCGACGATGCGTCGAGCGCAGGTAGCGCGTGCCGATGAGCCATTCGTAAGGAGTGCTCATGGCTACTCGTAGCGAAGCGCTTCGGCGGGGGCGATGTGCGCGGCGCGAATGGCCGGATAGACGGTTGCGAGCGCCGTGAGCAGCAGTGCACCGGCGCTGATCATGGTGATGTTGATCCAGCGCACATCCGATGGGATGCGGGGCATGTCGTACACGTCGGAGTTGAAGATCTGGAAATGGAAGGTGTGCTCCAGAAACGGCACGAGCGTATCGACGTGCAAGGCGATGCCCAGGCCCACCGCGACGCCCAGCGCAACGCCGACCCAACCGATGAGCAGACCCTGGGTCATGAAGATGCCGAGGATGCCGCGTGGCGCGGTTCCCAGGGTCCGCAGGATGGCGATGTCGGTGCGCTTGTCGGTGACGACCATGACGAGCATCGACACGATGTTGAAGGCGGCCACGCCCACGATCATCATCAGGATGAGCGACATCATGGTCTTCTCGATTCGCACGGCGCGGAAATAGCTGGCGTTGTCCTGCGTCCAGTCGAACAGCTCGAAGCCTGGCGGCAACTGCGGCCGCAGCCTGGCAGAGAGCACCGGCGCCGCCAGCGCATCCCGGAACCGGATCCGCAGACCTTCCGTGCGGGAGCCTGCCGGAGTCAGGGCGCGCACGTCCTCGATGTCACCGAACACGAGGTTGCCGTCGAGCTCAACACGACCGACCTCGAAGACTCCCGCGACAGTCATTTCCCGCAACCGCGGAGCCGGCACTCCTGCCGCCGATACATCCGGCACGAGCACCGTCAAGGTGTCACCCGGGGCAAGCCCCAGGTGATCCGCGATCACCTGGCCCAGAATCACGCGGTTGGAGCCGCGGGTGAGATCGCCAAGATGGCCCTGGACCAGCGAGCGCCCGATGTCGGTCACCGCTGCTTCCGCCGCAGGATCGATTCCACGCAGCAGGATCGGCATCGTCTCGGGTGCCCGCACCGCGAGCCCTTGTATCTCGACGTAGTGCGATACCGCCACCACCCCTTCGGCGGCGCGCACGGTGCGCTCCGCGGCCGCCCACTGCGCAGCCGACGGAGCTGATGCGCCCGCGCGAGCTACGACCCGCGCGTGCGCACTGAGGGAGACCAGTTGGTCACGAAGATCGCCCTCGAGCCCGTTCATCACCGACAGGATCACGATCAGCGCGGCGACCCCCACGCAAACCCCGGCAAGGGAGGTCCACGTGATGAACGAGACAAAGAACTTGCGGGTCCTGGCACGCACGTAGCGCAGGCCCACGAACAGCGGCAGCGGGCGAAACATCGTCGCGATTTAACCACAGTTATGGCCGGGACCTGTGTCACATTCCCGACGATCGCCGGCTGCGGGCGGCTTTGACAGAACGACCCCGGTGCTATAGTCGCCCTTGCGGCAGGAGTTCAACGCCATGAAAACCCGAATGCTCGTCGCGCTGACATGCGCCTGCATGGCAGCCGGATCGGCGCTCGCCGAGACACTCGTGATCGACGATCACGTGACCTTGCGCGAATCCACGATCGACCGCCCGAAGCGGGGCACGACCATGACCCAGGTCGAGGCGCATTTCGGCGCCCCCACCGAGCGTCATCCCACGGTCGGCAAACCGCCCATCACCCGCTGGGACTACGCTGGTTTCTCGGTGTTCTTCGAAGGCGACCGCGTGATTCATTCGGTGGTCACCAGCGGCTGACACGCCGCGTTCACCCGACCGCGCTCCCTCGTCAGATTCACACGGCCGCCCGGGTGCGGCCGCGTTCATCTCTGCCGCCACACCGATCCTCCAGTCTTGTCACGGACCCGCTCTGCCGCCGCGTTGCGGCATTTGACAGTGGGCAAGCCCGGCTGCGGATGATAGCCTTCGCCGCGAAATCCTCCCGCAAGCCCGTGCGTGCATGGAAGTTCTGCCCGCTCGGGCCCGAGGAGCAGAGCCGCTGATCGCACCTCGCGGTGAGGTTCAGCCAAGACAGATAGGGGATAGCAAGGTGGCGGCAGATGACTTTCTGAGGACCCGTATCGAGGCTCTCATGCGCGCGGGCGCCGTCCGGCGCAAGGCGGTAGCCGCGCAGCTCGAAGCGGAGATCCAGCGCCGCGAGGAGGTCATGCGCCAGACGTTCCGGCGCTATGTTTCCCCGCGGCTGGCGGACAAGATCCTGCAGGATGCGCAGCTGCGCGACAGCCTGCTCTCCACCCCGGATGTGCGCACGCATGCGGTCGTACTGTTCGCCGATCTGCGCGGCTTCACCGGCATGTCCGAGCAGCTTGCACCGCATGAGGTGATGCCGCTTCTGAACGAGTATTTCTCGCTGTTGACCGAGATCACCTTTCGCCACGACGGCACGGTGTTTCATATGGCGGGCGACTGCCTGATGCTTGGTTTCGGTGTGCCGCTCGAGCAGCCCGACAGCTCCTCGAGAGCGATCCTGACGGCGCGCGAGATGCTCAGTGGCTTCGCCGAGCTCGCCCAGTCGTGGAAGCGGCGCTACCAGATCGAGGCGGGACTCGGCATCGGCATCAACGAGGGCGATGTGGTCGCGGGCAACGTCGGGTCCTCCGCCTACATGAGTTACACCATCGTAGGTGATACCGTGAACGTTGCTTCGCGGTTGTGTCAGCGCGCCCGCGCCGGTGAGATCATGTTCTCGGGCGCCATCAAGCATTCCCTCGATGCCCACGGTCTCGAGATCGACGCACTGGCCCTGCCGCCGATGATCGTTCGCGGGCGCACCAATCCGATCGACATCTACTGCGTGCCGCTGCACGATCGCCTGCAGGTCGGCCCCGTGCCCATGGAAGCCTGAGGCCGGCTCGATACTTGCTCCTCAAGCCCCCGGTTCCCACCTCCCGTCTCCCTCGCCTCCGCTGGCATCAGCTCCACGGCAGCGCTGCCGCGCTCGCGCTTGCCGAGGCTACCCGGGCCGATCAGCGGCTCTATGTGGTGGTAGCGGATGATGCTCGAGAGCTCGAGCGTCTCTCGGCCGAGCTGCGCTTCTTCGCCGGCGAGCAGCTTTCGCTGCTGACACTGCCGGACTGGGAGGTGCTGCCCTACGACCTTTTCTCTCCGCACCCCGACATCACCTCCCAACGGCTGCGCACCCTGTTCGAGCTGCCTCGTCTTCAGCATGGCTGCCTGGTCGTGACGGCCGATGTGTTGATGCAGAGATTGCCGCCGCGCAATTACGTGCAGGGGCGCGCGTTCGAGCTCGAGGTGGGTGAGCAGCTGCCCCTCGAGCCCTTCCGGCAACGGCTCATCGAGGCCGGCTACGTCAGCGTGAGTCAGGTCGCAAGTCCCGGCGAGTATGCCGTGCGCGGCTCATTGTTCGATGTCTATCCCATGGGAGCCGCCACGCCGCTGCGCATCGATCTGTTTGACGCTGAGATCGAAGCCATCCGGCGCTTCGACCCCGAGACGCAGCGCTCGCTCGACTCGCTGCAGCGCATCCGCCTGCTGCCGGCCCGCGAAGTCCCGCTCGATCCGGACGGCGTGCGCGCGTTCCGTCGCCGCTTCCGCACGCGCTTCGAAGGTGATCCCACCCGAGCGTCCATCTACCGCGGAGTCAGCGAGGGCATCGCTCCGGCGGGCATCGAGTTCTACATCCCGCTGTTCTTCGACGAGACCGCCACGCTGTTCGACTATCTGCCGGGCAACGCCGTCATCGTTCACGATGCAGCGCTCGCCGGGGCGCTCGAAAAATCATGGCATGACCTGCAGAGGCGTTACGAGGACCGGCGCCACGATATCGAGCGCCCCGTGCTGCCGCCCGCCGAGCTCTTCGTGTCCCCGGAGCAGATCGACGCGCGATTGGGCACATTCGCATCGGTCACGCTTCATGCCTTCAAGGCGGAGACCGAGTTGAGCCCCGCAGCGCCGGAGATCCGCAATTTCCCGACCGTGCTGCCCCCGCAGTTGCGTATCGATGTCCGCGCCGAGCACCCCTTTGCGCCCCTGGATCTGTTTCTCAACGAGTTCAAGGGCCGGGTCCTGATCGCCGCCGACTCCCCTGGCCGGCGCGAAGTGTTGCAGGAGATGCTTCGCGGGCACGGTCATGACATCACGCCGGTGAGTGATTGGGAAGGCTTCGCCAACGGCCGGGCTGCACTGGCCCTGACCGTTGCCCCCGACCTTCATGGGCTGACACTGACCGATCCGCCGATTGCCGTGATCTCCGAAGCCCAGCTCTTCGGCGCCCGAGCGCGGCAGGAGCGCCGCCGTAAGCGTGCGGCAGCGGACCCCGAGGCCATCCTGAGGGATCTGCAGAGCCTGGAGCCGGGTGCGCCCGTCGTGCACGAGGAGTATGGCGTCGGCCGCTACGTGGGGCTGCAGATCATGGAGATCGCAGGTCAACCCGGCGAATTCCTGATCCTCGAGTATCTCGACGGGGATCGGGTGTATGTGCCGGTGCATTCGCTGCACCTGGTGAGTCGCTACACGGGGGCCGCCCCCGAGAGCGCACCCCTGCACAAGCTCGGGACCGACCAGTGGGCGCGCGCGCGCAAGCGCGCCGCGGAGCAGATCCGCGATGTCGCCGCCGAGCTGCTCGATCTGTACGCGCGCCGCAAGGCTCAACAGGGGCTGAAGCTGCCCGTGAACGAGCTCGAGTACCAGGCGTTCGCCAACGCCTTCCCGTTCGAGGAGACTGCCGATCAGGCGGAGGCGATCCGCCAGGTGCTCAACGATCTGCAGAGCGATCGTCCGATGGACCGCATCGTCTGCGGGGACGTCGGCTTCGGCAAGACGGAGGTGGCGATGCGGGCAGCCTTCGCCGCCGTGCAGGCGGGCAAGCAGGTCGCGGTGCTGGCGCCGACGACCCTGCTCGCGCAGCAGCATCTGACCAACTTCCGCGACCGCTTCGCCGACTGGCCGGTGCGAGTGGAGGCGCTGTCCCGCTTCGGCAACTCCAAGCAGACCCAGGCTGTGATCGAGGGACTCGAGCACGGCTCGGTGGACATCGTGATTGCGACGCACCGGCTGCTGCACTCCCATGCACGCTTCAGCGATCTGGGACTGCTCATCATCGATGAAGAGCATCGCTTCGGTGTCCGCGACAAGGAGCGCCTGCAGGCTTTGCGCGCCAACGTACATGTGCTGACTCTCACGGCCACGCCGATTCCGCGCACCCTCAACATGGCCCTGGGCGGACTGCGCGATCTCTCGCTGATCACCACCGCGCCGGCTGAGCGCCTGGCAATCAAGACTTTCGTCATCGAATGGCACGGACCGACGCTGCGTGAGGCGGCGCTGCGCGAGCTGCGTCGCGGAGGGCAGATCTACTTCGTGCACAACGAAGTCAAGACGATCGAGAAGATCGCTGCCGAGGTACGCACGCTGGTGCCGGAGGCGAGCGTACGGGTCGGCCACGGGCAGATGCGCGAGCGAGAGCTCGAGCAGCTGATGGTCGACTTCTATCATCGCCGCTTCGATCTGCTGGTCTGCACGACCATCATCGAGAGTGGCATCGACGTGCCGACCGCCAACACCATGGTCATCAATCGCGCCGACCGGATAGGTTTGGCACAGTTGCACCAGCTGCGCGGGCGGGTCGGCCGCTCCCATCATCGGGCCTACGCCTATTTGGTCGCCCCGCCGCGCAAGGCGCTGGCGGGCGATGCCGCCAAACGCCTCGAGGCGATCGAGTCGATGGAGGAGCTCGGAGCCGGCTTCGTGCTGGCCACACACGATCTGGAGATCCGCGGCGCGGGCGAGTTGCTCGGCGAGCAGCAGAGCGGGCAGATGACCGAGATCGGCCTCGCCCTCTACCTGGACATGCTCGAGCAGGCGGTGAATGCGCTCAAGCTGGGGCGTGAGCCGGCTCTGGATCGGCCGCTTGCGGCCGCCACGGAGGTCGAGTTGCGCACCCCGGCGTTTCTGCCGGAGAGCTACGTCGCGGACGTGCACGTGCGTCTCGGACTGTACAAGCGCCTCGCCGCTGCCGACTCACCGACAGAGCTCGATGAGCTCACCGCCGAGATTCATGATCGGTTCGGGCCGCTGCCGCCCGTGGCACAGAGCCTGCTGAAAGTGGCGAGGCTCAAGCTGACAGCCCGTGCGCTCGGGATCCGGCGCCTGGACTTCGGGCCTCAGGGAGGCAGCGTCTGGTTCGAGGAGCAGCATCATCTCGATCCCGACGTGGTCGTGCGGCTGATCCAGAAGCATCCGCGCGAATATCGTCTGGAGGGCTCCCTGAAGCTGCGCGTCTCGCGAGCCCTCGCGAGCGAGCAGGCCCGCTTCGAGTTCGCCGCCGAGCTCATGAGACGGCTGAGCCAGAAGCCGGCGCGGGCTGGCGGCAAGCTACAGTAGAATCAGCGCATGAAGCCTCTGCTGGCCTCCCTGCTGCTGTCCGTACTGGCGATCGGCTTGCCCGCACTGTCGCAGGACAGCGGCCCGACCTATCACATCGAGGTGATCGTCTTTCGCGCAGCCTCCCCCCAGGGCGGCCCGGAGAACTGGAGTGCGGAAGCGGGCGCCGCCAACACGGTCGGCGACGAGTCCGCCAGCGGCTCCGCGCAGGTCGGTCATTTCGTGGCCCTGCTGCCGGCGGCGCAGTACCAACTCACCGATATCGAAACCCGCCTGCGCTCGAGTGGCGCTTTCATTCCGATCGCACACTTCGCCTGGGCCCAGACCGCGAGCGCGTGGGGCACAAGGGCCGGATTTCCGCTGCAGAAGCTCGGCGTCGATGTGCAGGGGCTGTCGGGAAACGTAGCGCTCGAGCGCGGCCAGTATCTACATCTGGGTGTCTCGCTGAGTTATGTGGCGGCCTCCCCGCCGGCCGGCCTCGGCGCAGCACCCGGAACCTCATTCACGCTCAACGAGAGCCGCCGCGTGCGCTTTTACGAGCGCAACTACTACGACAATCCGGCCTTCGGGGTGATCGCACTCGTGACGCCGGCGCAGGGGAGTCGTCCTGCCGGACGGTAGTGGCAGCGCGCGAGCCTCGCGGCGGGCGCAAGCGGAACGGCTACTGGAAATCCGTGGCTTCGGCTGTTGAGACGCTGTTCTTGCCCAGCTTCTTCGAGCGCTTGAGCGCAGCATTGCAGGCCTTCAGCAGCGACTCCAGAGGCAGCTCTCTGGGCGGCACGAGGCTCGCGACGCCGGCACTGATCGTGACGTAGCGCTCAGCGGCTCCGCGCGGATGATGGATCAGCAGATCTCGCACGCGCTGTGCAACAACCTGAGCGTACTGGGAAGCCTTCTCGGCCGCATCGCCCTGCGTGAGCACCGCGAAGGTGCCACCTTCCCAGCGACCGACCAGATCGCCCCCCCGCCGGTAGGAAGCACCGATCACGCGTGCGATCCGTCGGATACAGGCATCACCCCCAACGCGCTCGAAGGTGTCGTTGTACGGGCCCAGATCGTCGATATCGACGAGTGTCAGCCCGATCTCATGCGAGTCGCGCTGCGCCAGGCGCCAGTCGCGCTGTAGCAGCTCCTCGAAATAAGCCCGGGAATGCAGGCCCGTCAGGCGATCTTCACGCAGCCACGGCGGCAGCCCTTGGCTGTTGCGCTCCGAGCTCTTCAGCCGATCGCTCGCATCGCGGTGATATCCGATGGTGTGAGTCACTCGCCCGGTGCGGTTACGCACCGGCTGCAGCACCGTCTCATTCCAGAACATCGTGCCGTCGGGACGGTAGTTACGCAGCAGTACCCGAGCGGGCTCCCCTCGCTCGAGCGCCTCGCGAATCCGCAACCGGGCTTCCTGATCTCGGTCGTTACCCTGGAGAATGCGCAGGTTGGTCCCCAGCAGCGCGCTGACGGGATAGCCGCACATCTGGGCAAAGGCTGCATTGGCGTACACCACGGGATGGTCGGCGGCGGCTGCATCGCAGACCACGATGCCCTCCGGCGCGGTCTCCGCGACCCCACGCCAGGCTTCCGCGGACCAATTGTTCATGAACCGCCGGCCTCCAAATGCAGCATCGGCGCAGCCGAACAGCGCGCCAGCAGCTCCCGGCTGCGTTGCCATTCCGCCCGGGAAGTCAGCTCCGCGCGGGTCAACCCCTCGCGCCCATGCAACCGAACCAGGCGCAGCCGGGAAGCCGGCTCGGGCTCCACATCGAGCCCCTGGAGCAGTGCTGTCACGCTGGCCCGGTCATTACAGACTGGAAGCATGTCGCAACCGGCGGCCAGCGCCTGGCGTGCACGGGTCACAATATTCCCCGCTGCCGCAGCCGCGCCTCCCATTGACAAATCGTCGCTGAACACTACCCCCTGAAAGCGCAAATCTCCGCGCAACACGTCGCGAATCCAGCGCGCGGACAGGCTGGCCGGTGCCGGATCGACCGCCGGGAACAGGACATGGGCCGCCATGACGGCCGTGAGCCCGTCGGCGATCAGGCGCCGATAGGGGGCCAGGTCGGCCGCCAGGTCTGCCAGCTCCCGCCGGTCCACCGGCAGGCTCAGGTGGGAGTCCGCTACGACGGCCCCATGCGCCGGGAAGTGCTTGGCGGTGGCGGCCATCCCCGCCTCCCGCATGCCGTGCACGTAGGCGTTGGCGAGCTGGCCCACGACCTCGGACCGGGAATGAAACGCGCGCTCCCCGATGACCTCGCTGATGCCGTAGTCCAGGTCCACACAGGGCGCGAATGAAATATCCACTCCACACGAGCGCAGCTCCGCGGCCATCAACCATCCCATGTCGCGTGCGAGATCGAGCCCCGCGCGAGGGTCCAGATCGAACTCATGGCCGATACGCCGGGCAGTCGGCAGCAACGAGAAGCCCGATCGGAAGCGCTGCACGCGGCCACCCTCGTGGTCCACCGCGACGATCAGCGCCGGGGAGCGGACGGCGTGGATGCTCGCGACGAGCTGCGTGAGCTGCTCCGGATCCACAAAGTTGCGGGTGAAGAGAATCACGCCTCCGACCAGAGGATGCTGCAACATCTGCTGCTCCTCGGAGGTCACGGCTTTGCCCTCGAGATCGATCATCAGTGGCCCCAAACTCATGCTGCCCCCTGCGTGCGCGTGGCCGGCCCCAGCAGGGCCATGGATTCGAAGTGAGTCGTGTGCGGAAACATGTCGAGTACTCCGGCCGCCAGCAGGCTCATCCCGTGTTGATTCACCAGCAAGCCCGCATCCCGCGCCAGGCTGCCGGGATGGCAGGAGATGTAGAGCAGGCCGCGCGGCTCGAGGCGGGCGATCACCGGCAGCACCGCGGCCGCGCCGGCGCGTGGCGGATCGAGCAGCACGTGGGTATAGCGGTGGTGCAACCAGGGCGTTTGCGGCTCGAGGGCCTGACCGAGATCGGCGGCGTGAAATTCCACGTTATCCAGTGCGTTCAGGCGGGCATTGTCCCGCGCCCGCTGAACGAGGCTCGCATCGCCTTCCACGCCAACAACTTTCGCAGCAGTGCGAGCCAGGGCCAGAGTGAAGTTGCCAATGCCGCAGTACAGATCGAGCACCACGGAGTTGGACTCCAGGCCGAGCAGATCCACTGCGCGCGCCACCAGCGCCTCGTTGACGGGTCCGTTGATCTGGACGAAGTCCGTCGGCGCGAATTGAAGCCGCAGGTCGAAGCGCGACAGCCGGTACTCGAGCGGCGCCGGGGCATCCGCGGGGGCATCGAGCGGATGGATGGAGTGCAGACCCCGCGGCTGCAGATAGAGGCGCACGGAATGTGCGGCGGCGAATTCGCGCAGGCGAACGAGATCGGCAGCGCTCGGCGGCTCCAGGACTCGCAGCACGAGTGCCACCGCATTGTCTGCCACGGCGATTTCGATTTGCGGCAAGCGCTCGCGAATGCTCAGGCCATTCAGCATCGCCGCGAGCGGCGAGATCAACTCCCCGACTGGCGGTGCCAGCACTTCACAGCGCTGCACGTCCGCCACGTACGGAGCAAGCCGCTCACGAAATCCAACGACCACGCGGCCTTTCTTCGTGACGAACCGTGCACCCAGCCGTGCCCGCCGCCGATAGCTCCAGACCGGCCCGCGCAGGGGCGGCAGCCAGGATTTCGGGCTCACCTGGCCCAGCCGCTCGAAGCTGTCACGCAGCTCGGTCTGTTTCGCCTCGAGCTGCGCATCCGGCGCCAGGTGCTGAAGAGCACAGCCGCCACAAGTACCAAAGTGTGCGCAGCGCGGCGACACCCGTGCGGGTGAGGGTTCGAGCACCTCGATCAGCTGCGCCTGATCGTGCTGTCGATGGCGATGTGTTCGGCGGAAGCGCACACGCTCCTCGGGAAGCGCGCCGATGACAAAGGCGGTTTTGCCCTCGCGCACGACCCCTTCACCTTCGTGCGTGAGCGCCTCCACCCTTCCGACCTCGACATCAGAGGCCACATGACGCGAACGCGAGCTCAAGCAGGGGTCTCCCAGGCCGCAAGAAATTGTCCCAGATGGGCCTCTCTGGAGAGCCTCAACAGCCCCTTGACGCGCTCCACCTCCTCGGCGTAACGCTCGCGCGTGAAGCTCGCGCGCATGAGCTCAAAACGCAGGTAAACCAGATACGTGTTGAGAACATCGGTCTCGCAGTATCGGCGGATCCCATCGAGGTCCCCCGCCTGGAAGGCAGCCCAGACCTGCGCACCCGAGAACCCCATCTTTCCCGGCAACCCGAGCAAGCACGCAATGTTGGCGAGCGAAGCGCGTGCGCGGCTCTGGTAGCCGGAGAGGACATCCATCAGGTCGGTATGGCGGCGGTGGTAGCGTCCGAGATAGTTGTTGAAGCGAAACGCCACATCGCCATCTCCGGTTTCCCAGTAGCGCGGCGCCTGGACCCCCGCGAGCAACCCGCGGTAGTGCAGCACGGGCAGATCGAAGCCGCCGCCGTTCCAGGAAACGAGGTCCGGACAGAAACGCTCGATGCCGTCGAAGAAGCGCTCGATCAGCTCCGCCTCGGGAGCGCCCGGGCCCCCCAGGCTCCACAGGCGCAGGTCCTCGCGGCTGCGCAACAGGCAGGAGATCGCCACGATCCGATGCTGCTCATGGGCGAGGAAATCGTTACCCGTGGCCTGGCGGCGCAGGCCAAACATCGCCTTCGCCACCTGCTCATCGCTCAGGCCCTGCAGGCCATGCAGCCGGCGGCCGAGAGCGACATCCGGCACCGTCTCGATATCGAACACCAACGTATTCATGGGGTCTCAGCCTGCCTTGAGCAGCACGGCCACCGCGACGACGAGCCCCGCCTCATCCGTCAAGGTTACGTGGCCTTCCCCCACGCCCAGTCCACGGCGGACGCGCTCGCCGCGTTCGGAAAAGATCACTTCCGGCTTGCCCCAGGCGTTCTGGACTACTCCGACATCGCGAATCCAAACCCCGTGAGCGAAGCCTGTTCCCATCGCTTTCACGATGGCTTCCTTGGCCGCGAAGCGCATGGCGATGAATCGCTCCGGGCGGTTGGTCCTGGCGAGCTGCTCGCGTTCCTGTGGCATCAACAGATGGTTCGTGAAGCGCTCGCCGAAGCGTTCGAGCGTTTCGTGCACGCGCTTCATCTCCAGCACATCGACGCCGATGCCGAAGATCATGAGCGTGCGGCCACCATGAGAGCCTTCATGTCCCGCACCGCTTGCGGCAGGCCGGCGAACAGGGCGCGAGCCACGATGGCGTGCCCGATGTTCAGCTCGACGATGTCGGCAATCGCGGCCACAGGTTGGACGTTGTTGTAATGCAGGCCATGTCCGCCATGCACCTCCAGGCCAAGCGCTGCAGCCTGCCGCGCCCCGGCGCGCAGACGTTCAAGCTCGCTCGCCCGGCGCGCACCGCGGCTATCGGCGTAGGCCCCGGTGTGCAGCTCGATCGCCGGCGCGCCAGTCTGCGCTGCCGCATCGATCTGATGCGGGTCCGGGTCGATGAACAGCGCCACGCGCACGCCCGCTGCCCTCATCCGGGCGGTCGCCTCCTTCAGGCGTGCCACCTGACCGGCGACATCCAAGCCACCTTCCGTGGTGAGCTCCTGCCTTCGCTCGGGCACGAAGCAGCAGTCGGCCGGACTGACCTGCGCGGCGATCCCGAGCATCTCCTCGGTTACCGCCAGCTCGAGATTCATGTGTGTCTGAAGTCGATCCTTCAGAGCATGCACATCTTCGGGTTGGATATGCCGGCGATCCTCACGCAGATGCAGGGTGATGCTGTCGGCTCCAGCCATTTCCGCAGCCAGGGCGGCATGCACCGGATCGGGATAATGCGCCCGCCGTACCTGCCGCAGCGTCGCGATGTGATCGATGTTGAATCCGAGAGCGATCGTCATTCTGGCCCACTCCTCCGCCATCCACTGCATGGGTGCGGCATGTCAATCCCGGGATTTGCGCGCACTGAGGCGCGATCCAGAGCCCGCCCGTGGCCCGAGGCCGCGGATGGAGCGCGCCACGGAGCGGGTGTTGAGCTCGCGGCCCTCCAGGCAGTGTGTGAGCGCAGCCAGCAGCAGCCGCCGCGCATCCTCCAGCTCCTGCGCATCCGAGAGCTGCTCGCCGGCGAGGCGGATCAGCGAAGACCCTGCAAGAGCCCCACCCGCCTCTGAGGCCGCCGGCACCAGCCCCAGCGCCGGCCGGAAATGATAGTACGTGCCCGCCTCGATGGGCTTGCCTGTGTGGGCTTCGCCGCTCAGATCGGGTCCATAACCGAGCGAATCCAGCAGGCGCTTCTCGAACACCCGCAGAACCGGCTCGACCGAGGTGCCGTGACGCAGACTCTCGACCGCCGCGTGATAGTCATCGAACACAGCCGGCAGCGGATCGTGCCGCGTAGTGAGCTTCAGCAGCAGCTCATTCAGATAGAACGACGCCATGAGAGAGGCCGGCGGCAGCGGCGGATCATGGGCCGCCGCTTCGGCGGCGGTGAGCTGAGCGGCCTCCCCTCGCCCGCTCCAGGACAGCAGCAGCAGCTGAAAAGGCTGCAGTACGGCCGCGAGTCGCGCCTTCGGGCCCCGCACGGCGCGCGCAAACAGCGACAGACGGCCGTGCTCGCGCGTCAGCACCTCCAGAATCCGGCTGGTGTCGCGATAGGGCCTGTGATGCAGGATGTAGGCGGGAGCGAGCGTGATGCGACGGGCGGAGCGGGTCATTCGAGGCCGAGTTGCTTCAGTGCACGGGCATTGTCCGCCCAATTCTCGCGCACTTTCACCCACAGGTTCAGATGCAGGCGCCGCCCGAGCAACCCGTTGAGCGCGAGGCGCGCCGAGCGGCCGACACGTTTCAGCCGCTCGCCCCCCGCGCCGATCACGATCGGCTTCTGACCCTCCCGGTCCACCCAGATCGCCGCATCCACCATGAGCTGCTCGTCCTGCTCACGGAGCTGTTCGACCTCGACGGCGACGCCGTAAGGGACTTCCTGATTGAGCTCCAGGGTGAGTTTCTCGCGGATCATCTCGGCAATGCGGAATTCGAGGCTGCGATCGGTCAGCTCGTCCTGGGCGAACATGGGCTGCGCCACCGGCAGATGGGCGGCGATCACACGGCGCAGCTCATCCACATTGTCAGTCTTGAGCGCCGAAAGCGGCACGAGCTCTACAAACGTGTGACGTGCGGAGAGCTGCTCGAGATAGGGCAGCAGCCGGGCCCGCGGCCGCACGCGGTCCACCTTGTTCACCGCGGCGATGGCCGGCAGGCCCGAGCGCACAATCCGCTGCAAGACCTGCTGATCGGCCTCGGTCCATTTCAGTGCTTCGAGGACCAGCACAACGAGGTCCGAGTCCGCGAGCGAGGTGGCCGCGGTGCGGTTCATGACTCTGTTGAGTGCGCGGCTGCCATGTTCGTGCAGACCCGGCGTATCGACGAAAGCGACCTGGGCCTCGGGCAGGTGCGAGATCCCGACGATGCGGTGGCGTGTCGTCTGTGGCCTGGGTGTGACGATGCTGAGCTTCTGCCCGACCAGCGCGTTGAGCAGAGTGGACTTGCCCACGTTCGGGCGCCCGACGAGGGCTGCGAAACCGCTGCGGAATCCGGCGCCCGGTGCGGCGCTCATGTGGGCTCGATCTCCTCGAGGAGGCGCGCTGCGGCCTCCTGCTCGGCACGCCGCCGGCTGGTGCCGCTGCCGTGCGCGCTGCGGCCTAACTCGGACACCTCGCACAGGACGTGGAAGGTCTGCTCATGCGCCTCGCCCTCGGTCCGTTCAACACTGTAGCGCGGCAACGCATGGCCCTGCGACTGCAGATACTCCTGCAGTCGCGTCTTTGCATCCTTGAGCGACGCCGGAGCGGGGAGCGCGGCGATCCGGTGCTCGAACAGCTGCTCGATCACCTTCCCGGCGGCCGCAAGGCCACCATCCAGAAACAGCGCACCGCAGACCGCCTCGAACGCATCACTGAGAATGGACTGGCGGCGAAAGCCGCCCGTCTTGAGCTCGCCGGAGCCCAGCTGCAGCGCCTCGCCCAGGCCCACTTGCGCGGCGACCTCGGCGAGCGGCTGGCCGCTCACCAGCCGCGCACGCAGCCGGCTCAGATCTCCTTCCGAACCCTGCGGAAACGCTTGGTAAAGGTGCCGGGCAATCACCAGGTTGAGGACCGCGTCGCCGAGGAATTCCAGGCGCTCGTTGTTGGGGCCGGGCACGCTTCGATGGGTGAGCGCGGCAGCGAAGAGCTGCGGATCCTGGGCTTCGTAGCCAAGATGCTCGCGCACCCAACGAGCCGGCCAATCCCCGCTCGTCATGGGGACACACGCGAGCCATCCGCCACCGGCAAACTACTCCGCGCCGCCCCCGCCGAGTGCCACCTGCTTGTCGAACGTGACGAGGATGAACATGTTCGAGAACAGCGGCGCCTGATCGTCGTAGGCCGCTTCCACGATCCATGACTGCCCGTCCCGGCTGATCTTGAGATCCTTCACGGTCGGGTAATCGACACTCTCGATGTTGAAATGCTTTTCGATCGCAATCAGGATTGCCTGGCGGTTGCCGGCATCCCCCGGTTTGAACTCGCTCTTCACCTGGTCGAGCGTGCGCGCGACCTTCATGTAGTTGAGATAGACCGGCGCCAGGCGGATCCCGGCATACACTACGATGGCCAACGGGATCAGCAGAAAGATCCAGCCGATCATCGTCACCCCGCGTTGCTTCGTACGCATCGATGCCTCCCGCATTGCGCCCGGATGGCTCACTGGATCGCCGAACCGATCCGGCTCCACTTCGGGCCGCCGCTGCGCTTGAGATCCCAATTGAACCAGATTCGTGTCGCTTTGCCGACCAGGTTGGCCTCGGGGACGAAGCCCCAGACCCGTCCGTCCTCACTGTTGTCCCGGTTGTCGCCCATCATGAAGTACATGCCCGGCGGCACGTCCTCGACCACGGGCGCTGCCTGTCCGAACACGCCGCCATCCGCCCCGGGTGGGGTGCTGGCATTGCAAAAATAACCTCGCGACTCACTCCGGTTGCAACCGGCCGGGGGACCGGCGGTCACCTCCAGCGGCACCGGGCAGAGCAGCGCCTGGTGATCATGCAGCCCCAGGTGCTCCTCTGCGAGCTGCATGTTCACGTAGCAGCCGTCGTTGTAGGGACGTGTCACCTTGAAAGGCACGGTCTTACCGTTGATCGTCAGCCGGTCGCTGCGGACCTCCACATGGTCGCCCGGAAGGCCCACCAGGCGCTTGATGTAGTTCACGGAAGGATCGAGCGGATAGCGGAACACGACCACATCTCCGCGCTGCGGCTCCCCGACGGAGACGATCTTGCGGTTGAGGACCGGCAGGCGCAGTCCATAGGCGTACTTGCTGACGATGATGAAGTCCCCATCGAGCAGGGTGGGCATCATCGAGTCCGAAGGGATCCGGTAAGGCTCGAAGACGAAGGCCCGCAGGACCAGGACGACCAGGGCTACGGGGAAGAAACTGCGCGCGTAGTCCACGGTCCCCGGCTCGGGGATGGTCGTCGGATCCTTGCCCGCGGCCTGCGCCGCAGCTGCCCGGCGGCGGCGCAGCACGGCCACATCCACCGCCCAGGCAAGCCCCGTGACGACCGTGATACCGAGCAGCACGGCGCTGAAGTCGAGCCGCTCGGCGACCAGCAGCCGCAGCACTGCGGCGGCGACCAGGATCGGCAGGCTCAGGTAGGCGATCCGCAGGAGCCAGGGGTCGTTGGGCGGCTGCGGCGAAGCGGCAATCAGCCGTTGCGGCCGGATGAACCAGTCATCGAGCACGACGATCAACCCGACAGGCACGGCAAGCCAGGACAAGAACACTGCAATCTGCATCAGCATCGGCATCGCTCTCCCTTCAAGCCTGCGGCTTGCGGCCGACCTGCAGCACCGCCAGGAATGCCTCCTGCGGAATCTCCACGTGTCCGAGCTGCTTCATGCGCTTCTTGCCCTCTTTCTGCTTCTCCAGGAGTTTGCGTTTGCGGCTGACGTCGCCGCCATAGCACTTGGCCAGCACGTTCTTGCGAAGTGCCTTCACCGAGGCGCGCGCAATGATCGACCCGCCGATCGCCGCCTGCACCGCCACTTCGAACATCTGCCGGGGGATGAGCTCCTGCATCTTGTCCACGAGCTCGCGCCCGCGGTGATACGCGTTCTCACGATGCACGATGACCGACAGGGCATCGACCTTGTCGCCGTTGATCAGGATATCGAGCTTGACCAGCGGGCCGGCCTCGAAGTGACTGAACTCGTAGTCGAACGAGGCATAGCCGCGACTCACCGACTTCAATCGATCGAAGAAATCCAGCACGACTTCCGCCAGCGGCAGCTCGTACTGCAGTGACACCTGGGTGCCGAGGTACTGCATTTTCTTCTGCCGGCCGCGCTTGTCGGTGCAAAGCTTCAACACCGCACCGACGTGATCGGGGGGCACGAGAATGCTGGCGGTGATGATCGGCTCGCGAATCTCCTCGACCTCGTTCGCGACAGGCAGCTTGGCGGGATTGTCCACATACACGACCGTCCCGTCCGTGCGCAGCACTTCGTAGACCACCGTCGGGGCGCTCGTCACGAGCTCGAGGTTGTACTCGCGCTCGAGCCGCTCCTGGACGATGTCCATATGCAGCAGGCCGAGAAACCCGCAGCGGAATCCGAATCCCAGTGCGCCGGAGACTTCCGGCTCGAAGTGCAGCGCCGAATCGTTCAATCGAAGCTTCGACAAGGCATCGCGAAAGCCCTCGTAGTCATCGGAATTGACCGGGAAGAGGCCTGCGAACACGCGCGGCTTGATCTGCTTGAAGCCTGGCAAGGGCTGCGGGCTTGGCCGATGCTCGAGCGTGATGGTGTCGCCGACGGGCGCGCCGTCGATCTCCTTGATGCCCGCCACCACGAAGCCCACATCCCCGGTGGCCAGCTCGCGCAGAGCGACCGACTTCGGCATGAAGCGGCCGAGCTTGTCCGCGGTATGGCTGCGACCGGTGGACATGACGCGGAACTTCTCACCGGTCTTGAGGCCGCCGTTCATGACCCTCACCAGAGAGACGACGCCCACGTAATTGTCGAACCACGAGTCGATGATCAGCGCCTGTAGAGGCGCAAGCGGATCACCCTTGGGTGCCGGGATGCGCCGGATGAGCATCTCGAGGAGCTCCGCCACGCCCTCGCCCGTCTTGGCGCTGACCTGGACCGCATCGGCGGCATCGATGCCGATGATCTCCTCGATTTCCTTGCGCACGCGACCCGGATCCGCCGAGGGCAGGTCGATCTTGTTGATGACCGGCAGCACTTCGATCCCCTGCTCGATCGCCGTGTAGCAGTTGGCGACGCTTTGAGCCTCCACGCCCTGCGAGGCATCGACCACGAGCAGCGCGCCATCGCAGGCCGCCAAAGAGCGCGAGACTTCGTACGAGAAGTCCACGTGCCCCGGCGTGTCGATCATGTTGAGCTGGTAGCGCTGCCCGTCTGCGGCGTCGTAGTACAAGGTGACGCTTTGCGCCTTGATCGTGATGCCACGCTCACGCTCGAGCTCCATCGAGTCGAGCACCTGCTCCTGCATTTCCCGCTCCTGCAGCCCGCCGCATAGCTGGATGAAGCGGTCGGCCAGGGTGGATTTGCCATGATCAACGTGAGCGATGATGGAGAAATTGCGTGTGAGCAGCATGAATCCACAGTCTGTCGCGTGTGCCGCGCCAGGACCCTGCGGCGCGCGGATTATAGTTTATTGGCCTAAAGCGCCTACGGCGATTTAGGCGGAGTCTGCGTACCAATCCTTTCGGGGCCCGGCAAAAGACGTGGCTTTGCCGGGTAGGACCCCGGGCCCCCAACCGACCGCCAGCTAGCGCAGCAGCCGTTGGAGTTCCTCGACGTCGAGGCGGTGACGGCAGACCACGGTGCCATCGAGCAGCAAAACGGGGACATTGAGTCCGTACCGGCGCAGAAGCTCCGGATCGCCGTCGACGTCCACGACCTCGATGGGCGGGAGGCTCTGGCGGCGACCAAGCGTATCCAGCTCAGTCAGCATCTCATCGCAGAGATCGCATCCGTGGCGATGCATCACGGTCAATTTAAAGGAGGCTGACAAGGGTTGAGGACCTCCGCAGAAGCCATTCCGTCCTGCGCGGGAGGTCAGTGATGCGCGGGGGTAAGAACCGGCGCCTGCGACGCGAAAGAGCTCGCGATCGAGCGCACCGTCGCCGGTGGGACCTCCCCCACCGCAGTGACCTGCCGCGATCCCATGATGGTCGAGAAGACCGACGAGGAGCCGACGTGCAGCGACTCCTCCATCACGGTCTGCTGGTCGGCCGGGGCCGAGCGGGACTCGACGAAAACGGACACCGAGGCCAGTCCATCGGTGAATACCAGGTGCGAGACCGGCCCCTCGGATCCAGGCATGATCTGCGCCGAACGCGCTGCCATCCGGAACCCCGGCGGCAGCATCATGGCGTTCCATGCCATCGTGGCATTCTCCGGCGACTCCTTCACAGGCGGGGAGTCGTTGCGCAGCCAGTGGAATCCCGCAGTGGGGACTTCCGGCTTGAATGAGGAGTCCGGAATGTGAGCCGGGAGCGACAGGTCGGCGAAGACGATCTGCTCTATCACGTGTCCGCGGGCATCGCAGAGCTGGCTCTTCAGGGGCATGGC
>Ga0070741_10007056_pt1 | contig 23606 bp, 23 predicted proteins | sample Coa_R1_4_FD_66440 | JGI IMG/M metagenome (GOLD analysis project Ga0070741, IMG submission 66440) | Surface soil microbial communities from Centralia Pennsylvania, which are recovering from an underground coalmine fire - Coalmine... | ecosystem: Environmental > Terrestrial > Soil > Unclassified ...
AGCAGCATGTCGCCCGAGCAGAGCGCCGCGCCGTCGCCGCCGGTCGCCGGATGGAGGCCGGCGCGCGCCAGTTCCCGCCCGGTCTCGACCGAGCAGGAGATGCCGTCGCCGAGCGAGCCCCGCGCGCGGAGCGTGATAATGGCGGCCTCCGGCTGCTCGCGGTAACGCTGCTTCAGCGGGGCCTGAATCGACTTGAGGTCGGCGGCTTCCATCGATTCGCTCCTTCGGTTGCGGGGAGGGCCCGATACTGAACATCAAATCGGGCCCGAGACAACGCGGGACAACCCGAGACAAGCCGGAGCCGACTTGGGCGGCCTGCACACGATCCGGCAACGCCCGGGTGCTAATCATCGGGCGATGGATTCGGTTCTAGCCGCCCTTCGCAACGGTTCCTGGCTGACCCGTCGGCGCCTCCTCGTCGTGGCGCTCGCCGTGCTTGCCTTCTCGCTCGTCACCCTCGCCGCCCTGATCGTGACCGCGCACGACCTTGTCGACGTGATGGGCCGGCCGCTCGGCACCGATTTTTCGAGCTTCCATGCGGCGGGGAGGGCGGTGCTGGACGGGCATCCCGGCGATCCGTTCAGTCCGCCGGCGCATTACGCCCGCGAGCAGGCGCTCTTCGGCCCGGCGACGCCTTTCTACGGCTGGCTCTACCCGCCGCTCTTTCTCTTCGTCGCCACGCCGCTGGCGGTCCTTCCCTACGGGCTCGCCCTGCTCGTCTGGCAGGGTGCGACGCTTGCCCTTTATCTGGCCGCGATCGGCGCGATCGTCCGGAGCGCCGGCCGGACGTTGCCGGCGTCGCAATCCGACCTCCTGCGAAGTCTGTGGCTCGTCCTTGCGCTCGCCTATCCCGCCGTCTTCGTCAATCTCGGGCATGGCCAGAACGGTTTCCTCAGCGCGGCCCTCCTTGGCGGCGGGCTTCTCGTCCTTGACCGCCGGCCGATCCTCGCCGGCATCCTCTTCGGCCTCCTCGCCTACAAGCCGCAACTCGGGCTCTTCATCCCTCTCGCCCTCGTCGCCGGCGGCTATTGGCGCGCGATCGCATCGGCCGCCGTCACCGTCGTCCTCTTTGCCGGCGCGTCCTACCTGGCCTTCGGCGAAGCAGCCTGGCGGGGCTTCTTCGAGTCGGCCGCCTATTCGCGCGCGGAACTGCTCGAAGCCGGCGGGCCCGGTTTCGAGAAGGCCCAGTCGGTCTTCGCCGCCATTCGCCTGTGGGGTGGCTCGGTCGGGCTCGCCTATGCGGTCCAGGGCGTCGTCACGCTCGCCGTCGCGGTCGTTCTCGTTCAGGTCTGGCGGAGCGACCGGCAGTTCGCGCGGAAGGGCGCGGTGCTTCTCCTTGCCGCCGTCCTCGGCACGCCCTTCAGCCTCGACTATGACCTGATGATCCTCGCGCCCGCTATCGCCTGGCTGGCGCTCCTCGGCCTCCGCGAGGGCTTCCGCCCATACGAGGCCTCGGTCCTCGCGTTCCTCTGGCTTGTCCCGCTCGTTGCGCGGAACGTTGCCGGCGCCACCGGCATCCCGCTCGGGGTCATCGCGGTCGCGCTGGCCTTCTTTATGGCCGCCCGACGCTCGGGGCCTATTGCGGGGTCGGCACCGGAGCCGGTTCGAGGCCGCTCAGATGCAGCGGATGACGGGCCGGATGTCCTTCCGCATAGGCCTCTTTCGGCGGCAGGACGTAAAAGTCGTCCGACCCCACGATCCTGACGGCGCGCGGCAGGGGCGTGGAGAGGGCCGCGCTGTCCTCCGGCACGGCCGCCAGCGAGGAAGACTTCGGCACAGGCGTAGCGGCGGCCAGCATCTTCGCGGGCGGCTGGAACGTGGCGGCGCAGGCAGGGTCGTAGCTTGTCCGGTAGCGGAAGGCGAAGGGCTCCTCCGCGTAGGGCTTTCCCTTCAGCGAGACGATGGTGGCGTCGGAGTCGGGCGAGCCGGAATAGCGCTGCGTGTAAAGCTCGGCGCCGCCGCCCGGATACATCGCCTGACAGGCCTTCAGGTCGGCCTTGATCTTCCGGCGCGAGGCCGAATTGCTGATCGGGAAGTAGTAGCCGTCGCAGGTGCGCACGCAGAGGGTCCTCACCGTGCTGAACCCGCCGGGTGCGCGTAGCGAGTCGCAACCTGAGCGCGAAAGGGCCATCTTCAGGTCGAGGCGGCGACGGTTGTTGGCGTCCGCAATGAAGCCGCCGCCGAAAATCCGGCCGAAAAGGCCGGGGCAGCCGGTCGGCCGGCCGAAGAGCGGAAATCCGCTGCAGTCGGGCGTCGGTCGCGACGGCCCGCTGCCGAGCGAGGCGAGTTCGGCCCGGATCTGGCTGCAGAATGCCGGTTCGGCGCTGGCGGCCGCCGGAATCGCGGCGGCGGCGAGCGATACCGCGAGATAGACAGCCGCGTTCCGCATCGGGTTCCCCGGCAAATCAGCGACGCCCACCTCGCTAATCGAAACGGGGATATCCGGTGGCGGTTCCATCCGGGCCCGCCGGCCGTCATTCACCTGTCACAGACCCGCGATACCCGCACGGCCATGCCTGACGCCTACAATGTCCTCTTCCTCTGCACCGGCAATTCGGCCCGCTCGATCATGGCGGAAAGCATCCTCCGCAAGGAGGGCGCCGGCCGCTTCAACGCGTTCTCCGCCGGCAGCCATCCCAAGGGCGAAGTGAACCCTTTTGCCCTCCGCGCGCTCGCCATCGGCGGCTACCCGGTCGACGGCCTTGCCTCGAAGTCCTGGGATGCGTTCGGCGAAGCCGGCGCGCAGAAGATGGACTTCATCTTCACCGTCTGCGACGACGCGGCGGGCGAGGCCTGCCCGGTCTGGCCGGGGCACCCGGCGACCGCGCATTGGGGGGTGGAGGACCCGGCGAAGGCGACGGGCAGCGATGCCGAACGCGAGGCCGTGTTCCTGCAGACGCTTGCCTATCTCCGGAACCGCATCCTCGCCTTCACCGCGCTGCCTTTGGCGACCATCGACGCGGTGGCCCTCCGGCATCACCTCACCGCGATCGGCCGGCTGGAAGGCGCCGGGAGCCGGCCGCCGGCCGCGGCTTCGACCGCCGCATAGGCCTCCGCCCGCCCTTTATATCCGTCCCAGAATGCCTATCTTTCCGCCTGCGCCGAAGCCGGCCGGGCGGCAGATTTTCTCCCCAACCTTCCGCGCCATCGACCGCTCGTTTCCTTGCCACCGCGCGGGGCGGGAGCTTACTGTCCGGCGCATAGAGGGGTTACAGCCATGCATGCCAAGGTGATCGTCGTCGGGTCCGGCCCGGCCGGCTATACCGCCGCCATCTATGCCGCGCGCGCCATGCTCGAACCGGTGATGATCTCGGGCGTCCAGACCGGCGGCCAGCTTACCGACACCACCGACGTCGAGAACTATCCGGGCTTCGCCGACGTCATCCAGGGCCCGTGGCTGATGGAGCAGATGCGCCTCCAGGCCGAGCATTTCGGCACCCGCATCGTCACCGACACGATCACCTCGGTCGATTTCAACCTGCGTCCGTTCCGTCTCCACGGCGACAGCGGCGTGACCTACACCGCCGATGCCGTGATCCTTGCCACCGGCGCCACCGCCAAGTGGCTGGAGCTTCCCTCGGAGCGCCTCTACCGCGGCTTCGGCGTCTCCGCCTGCGCCACCTGCGACGGCTTCTTCTTCCGCGGCCGCGAGGTGGTGGTGGTTGGCGGCGGCAACACCGCCGTCGAGGACGCGCTCTTCCTCACCCGCTTTGCCTCCAGGGTCACGCTCGTCCATCGCCGCGACGAGTTTCGCGCCGAGAAGATCCTGCAGGCGCGGCTCTTCGCGAATCACAAGGTGAACGTCGTCTGGGACAGCGTCGTCGAGGAAGTGATCGGCGAAGCCGGTCCGCCGCCGGTGGTGCGGGCGGTGAAGCTCAGGAACGTCAAGACCGGCGCGGTCAGCGAACTGAAGACCGACGGCGTCTTCGTCGCCATCGGCCACGCGCCTGCGACGGCGCTCGTCGGCGGCCAGCTCAGGATGAAGCCGAACGGCTACATCTGGACCGCGCCCGATTCGACCGCGACCAGCGTGCCCGGAATCTTTGCCGCGGGTGACGTCACCGACGACACGTTCCGCCAGGCGGTGACCGCCGCCGGGCAGGGCTGCATGGCCGCGCTCGAGACGGAAAAGTTCCTCGCGCACCAGCACGTGAACGCCGAAGCGGCGGAGTAGGCTGCCGCCGGTGATGGTTCATATTGCGATGGCATCGGGCCGGCGATCGAAGCATCAAGGCCGCTTGCGGCAGAGGGCAGGGGCCATCGGCGCTGCTCGCTCCCTCCCCGGTTATCGGGGAGGCGCGTGGCGTGGCGGCGCCGCGTCGTCTTCCAGCCCGCCAGGCGCGGAACACTAGCGATGGACTGGGACAAGCTCCGCATCTTCCAGGCGGCCGCCCAGGCGGGGTCCTTCACCCATGCCGGCGAGGCGCTCAACATGAGCCAGTCGGCGGTGAGCCGGCAGGTCGGCGCGCTCGAACAGGACCTCGGCGTGCCGCTTTTCCACCGCCACGCCCGCGGCCTCATCCTCACCGAGCAGGGCGAGCATCTCTTCCGCGCCGCGAGCGAGGTGATGGCCAAGCTCGAGGCGGTGCGCTCGCGGCTGACGGCCTCCAACGAGAAGCCCGAGGGGACGCTTCGCATCACCACCACGGTCGGCCTCGGCTCGACCTGGCTCACCGACCGCATCCACGAATTCGTCGACCTCCACCCCGGGGTCAACGTCCACCTCATCTTCGACGACGGCGAACTCGACCTCGGCATGCGCGAGGCGGACGTGGCGATCCGCCTCCGCCAGCCGGTCCAGCCCGACCTCATCCAGCGGAGGCTCTTCACCGTCCACATGCACGTCTACGGGCATCCGTCCTACCTCGCCACCCACGGACGGCCGGCCTCGATCGCCGAGGTCGACCAGCACCGGATCGTCAGCTACGGCCAGCCCATCCCGCAATATCTGCGCGACGTGAACTGGCTGGAGACGGCAGGGCGCGACCGCAACGATCCGCGCACGCCGGTGCTCCGCATCAACAACATCTTCTCGATCAAGAATGCGGTGGCGCGGGGCATCGGCATCGCCGTCCTGCCCGACTACATGGTCGAGCACGACTCGCAGCTCGAGCGCCTCATCCCGGAGGCCGATGTGCCGAGTTTTGCCGCCTATTTCGTCTATCCCGCCGAACTGAAGAACTCGGCGCGGGTGCATGTCTTCCGCGATTTCATCCTGTCGAAAGCGCAGAACTGGTCGTATTGACCGCCGGTGACCCGTTCTGTTGCAGATTTGTCTCGGCGGGATGAAACTTTCATCATCGTTTCATATTGCCGATACATTCGGCACTCGAAGCCTAAACTCTCAGCGTCGGCACGGTGATTCGGTCGTTTCTCCTCCCTGCGATCGATTGGTCGGGCCGGCTGTTCCCTCTGGAAAGTCGCGCGGAGCGTTCCCGCTGCGGCACAACTGCCGGGCCTTCGACGGCCCGGCCTTTGTTTGAGGCTCAGGCTTCCAACTCCGGGTAGTGCCGGAATATCCCATGCTCGTTGAACGGCAACCGGCGCGGGCTGGCGAGGTAGGCGGCGATATTCGGCATCTCCGCCACGCGCCCGTGGAGGGCAACCAGAAGCGGGTAGTCCTTCTCCGTCTTTGCCATCGTCTCCGGGAATGCGTAGCGCAGCCCTTCGACGACCTGGAAGAGCGAGAGATCGGCATAGGTGAGGCGGTTGCCGACGAGATGCCGTCCGCGTCCGTTCGCGCTGAGGATTTCCTCGAACCAGCCGAGGAACTTCGGCATCCGGTTCTTCCGGAAAAGCTCGGCGCGGCGTTTGGCTTCCGGCTTCTGGTCCTCGTAATAGAGGTCGGGCCCCAGCGGGTGATGGGTGTCGTGAGCCTCGGCGACGAGGTCGGTGATCGTCAACTGGATCTGGTGCGTCCACAGCCGGAGGCTCTCGGCCGCCGGCACAAGACCGAGGCGCGGGCCGAGGTAGAAGAGGATGTTGGCCGTCTGGCCGACGACGACGCGTCCGTGCTTCAGCACCGGCGGCGCGAAATTGCCGTGAGGGACGCCCTTGCCCGAGAGCACGGCCATCAGCTTCCTCACGCCGTTCGGGCCGCGCCCGACATCGGCAAAGGCGGTTCCAGTCGCCTCGAAGGCCAAACGGACGAACTCGCCGCGGCCCTGAATTCCCGGCCAGTAGTACAATTCGTAAGCCATGACCTGGTCCGTCGCTGGGGAAGTCGCCGCTGCAGAATAGCGCGGCGGCCATCGTCGGGGCACAAAAATGGCCCCACAAGCGGCCGACTTGTGCCACGAAAGGTCCGCAATGCGCTGGTCTCTACGGCCATGTGCAGAACATCGAGGGGAACCCGTTGAGCGACGACCGCAGGCAGATACCGGACGCGCGCGGTCCCGCCGTGACCTATTCGCGAATCCCGCCGGAGCGGGAAGCGCCCGGCGGTGGCTCGGCGCGGGTCGAGGATGGCCGGATCGAACCGCATCTGACGGCGGAGGAAGTTCCCCATGTCGGGGCTGCCGACCGCCTCGACGGCGGCGATCTCTACGGCATCGAGGATGTCGACGCGGCGGTCGAGGCGCTTTCCGCGCCGCGCCGCCCGCGCTGGCTCGGCATCGCCGCGCTCGCCGCTGTGCTGGTGGTTGCGGTTGGCATCGGCGTCCTTGCTATGGTGCCGCTCGGGACGGGCGACCATGCCGCCGCGCCCGTCACCACTCCCGCCGGCGACATCGCGGCCCAGATCCTCCAGCTTCGCCAGCAGATAGACGACCTCGCCCGGACCACCGAGGAGACGGTCGAGGCCGCGCGCGTGAAGACGGCGGAACTGCGGAAGCAGTTGACCGACCTCGAAGAGTCGCAGGCGGCGAACGCGGTATCGACCGAGCCTGCCGCCGATGCGCCGGCAACGCGCGATGTGACCTTCGCAAAGCCGGTGGCCGAACCCGCGGCGACTTCGGTCGCCGCCATCCCGCCGGTTCCGCGGGCGCGCCCCGACGTCGTCCCGGTAGCGCCCGCCGTCGTCGAGGGCCGCTTCACCGATGCGGCGCCCGCCGCGCCGGTGGTGCTTGCTCCCGGCCCGGCGCCGCTCGCGCCGCCGGCGACCGCCGCCGCCCCGCCGGCCGACGACAGCAACTACGTGAAGAGCATCGAGAAGATTCTCGCCTCGACCCCGGACAACGACCCGACGCTGCAGCCGGCGCCCGGTCCCTCCGCGCTCGGCACGGCTGCACCGGGCGCCGGCGCGCTTCCCCCCGGCACGGAGCCGCCGCCGATCACGCTCGACCCGGCCGCCGCGGACGCCGCGCCGGTTTCGGGCGACGAGCGGATCGACGAGGAAGTCCCGATCCCGCCCGAGCCGATTCCCAACCCGCCCCCCGCCGGCGGCGTGCAGTAGACGCGGCCCTGGGTCAGCCCGCCCGAGTCCAATCAAAAGCAGGGACCCAGCATCGCTCGTCCCCGCGCATGCGGGGACCCAGTCCATCAAGTGCCAATAGCGATCGGCAAAGTCGCCGGAGGAATCCTCCGCAACCTGGCACCACGCTTTGCCAGAACCCGGCTCGGTCCCCGCGTGCGTGCGCGGGGACGAGCGGTCGAGAGGACATCGCCACGCAGAAACGGCGCCGTCGGCCTTCCTGCTTGAAGGGATACGCGCCCACCTGCCGCTAGCGGAAACTACGCCCGCGCTTTGCTCTTCTGCTTCTTCTGCGCGTTGACGAAGTGGCGGAGCACGGCGTTGATGCGTTTCTGGTAGCCCGCCCCACCGGCCTTGAAGAAGGCGAGCACGTCCTCGTCGACGCGGATGGAAATCGGCTGCTTCGCCGGCGGAGCTACAAGCACCGCCTCGGACCAGTCGAAATCGAGCGGCACGGCATCGGGGTCCTCGCGAACCGCCTTTTCGATTTCCTCGTCCGTCAGCGCGGCGACGCGTGCCCAGTCAGTCTTTCCCGGCCGGCGGTCGTCCCTCGAAACGATCGTAATATCTTCGTCGCTCGTCCCTGCGTGCCCGCCGTGCGGAGATGAGCCAGCAGACATCGCTGCGGATCGTGAACGCGACGGCGACTTCCTGCCCGTGGACGTAGCCGAAGACTTGGTATCTGGTTTCGCCATGGCGATCCGATCGACGGATGAGAGTGTAGCCGTCGAATATTCCTTTCAGGTCCGCGAAGTCGATGTTGTGAATGCGCAGATTGGCTTCGCGTTTCTTCTCATGCCATCCGAACGCGCGAATGCGCGCAATCAGACTTCCGATGTCTTCGACGTCCGTCATGGCGAGCGGACCCACACCCCGGTTCGACACATCTGTATCGGCCGAGGGTTCGCTGCGAGGGGGTCGAAGCGCTCACCGCAGTTCAGATTCCGCCCGCCGCTTTCTTCAGTTCTTGACGGCTTCCGGTCCGTTTTGTTCGGCTTCAGCCACTCTGTATATACAGATGTATTTTGAGGGTCAATAGCGGTAACCCGGTCTGGTTTGGGGAAGCGGGGTGCCGGGTTTCGGGGATGTTCCTCACCGCCCCCTGTGAATCCCTTGGACAAACGCCGGGATCTGTCCGTTTCCGATTCCGCCTAGGCTAGGCACGAATCATCGGCTAACCCGAATCACCCCATGCGATTCCCGCCGTCCTTCCTCGAAGAGATTCGCGCCCGCCTGCCGCCTTCGGCGGTGATCGGGCGGCGCGTGAAACTGCGGAAGCAGGGGAGGGAGTTCGCCGGCCTCTCGCCCTTCAACCAGGAGAAGACGCCTTCCTTCTTCGTCAATGACCAGAAGGGCAAGTGGTTCGACTTCTCCGCCAACAAGAACGGCGACATCTTCACCTTCCTGATGGAGACCGAGGGCCTCTCTTTCCCCGAGGCCGTCGAGCGGCTTGCCGGCGAGGCCGGCGTGCCGATGCCGGCCCGCGATCCCGAGATGGAGCGGCGCGAAGCCGAACGCTCGACCCTCAACGACGTCCTCGACCTTGCCTCGCGCTTCTTCGAGGAGAGCCTGCAGTCGCGGGCCGGAGCGGCCGCCCGCGGCTATCTTCTGAACCGCTCGCTCGGCCCCGACCTGCAGCGCCGCTTCCGCATCGGCTACGCGCGTCCCGACCGCGCCGCGCTCAAGGAATTCCTCGCCGGCAAGAACATCGGCCAGGACCAGATGATCGCCGCGGGCCTCCTCGTTTCCGGTGACGACATCGCGGTCTCGTTCGACCGCTTCCGCGATCGCGTCACCTTCCCGATCACCGACTTCAAGGGGCGGATCGTCGGCTTCGGAGCGCGGGCGCTGTCGGCCGACGTGCCGGCCAAGTACCTCAACTCGCCCGAGACCGACCTCTTCCACAAAGGCTCGCTCCTCTATAACGGCGCCGAGGCGCGGAAGGCCGCCTATGACAGCGGCACGGTCATCGCGGTCGAGGGCTATGTCGACGTGATCCAGATGGTCGCGGCCGGCTTCCCGCACACCGTCGCCCCGCTCGGCACGGCGCTGACCGAGCGCCAGATGCAGATCCTCTGGCGGATGGCCGACGAGCCGATCCTCTGCTTCGACGGCGACAATGCCGGCCGCCGCGCCGCCTACCGCGCCGCCGAGCTCGCCCTGCCTCTCCTCGAACCGGGGAGGAGCCTCCGCTTCGCCCTCCTTCCCGAGGGCCAGGACCCCGACGATCTCGTCCGCGCCGGCGGCCACGATGCGGTCGCCGCGGTGCTCGCCGGCGCGCGGCCGCTGGTCGAACTCCTGTGGATGCGCGAGACCGAGGCCGGCGTCTTCGACACGCCCGAGCGCCGCGCCGCGCTCGAGGCAAGGCTGCGCGAACTCGCCCGCGCCATTGCCGACGAAAGCGTGCGCCGGCATTACCTGCAGGCCTTCACCGAGCGCGTCGCCGGCTTCTTCGGGAGCGAGGGCAGGGACGACCGCCGACCGCCGGGCCGCACCCGGCCGCGCCGCGGCGAGTTCCGCCAGGGCGCCGGCAGCTTCCGCCGCGACCCCCCCGACCTCCGCCATCCGACCGCGGTCTCGGAGCGACTCCGCCGCTCGCTCCGCCATTCCCGGTCCGCCCCGCCGCTCCGCGAGACTGTCCTGGTGATGACGCTCGTCAACCATCCCGGCCTCATCGCCGACCGCCTCGACGAGTTCGCCCACCTCGAATTGTCGCACCCGGACCTCGACGGCCTGCGGAGCGCCGTCCTCGACCTCCTCGCGCATGGCGATGGCGAGGCCGCCAACCTCCGCGAAACCCTGGAATCCGGGCGTTTTGCCCCGCTGATCCGGCGGCTCGACCGGGAACTCGGCGCCCTCGGCCTGTGGCCGGCTTTGCCCGGCGCCGACGACCGCGACGCGGCGGAAGGCTGGGCGCAGGCTTTGACCTTGCACCGGCGCCAGCGGACGTTACATAAGGACCTCAAGGAAGCCGAGGCCGCCCTCGCCCGGGACCCGAACGAGGCAAGCCTCGCACGTCTTGTCGACATTCAGAGACAGATGGCGAGCACGGAAGGCACCGAGGCGCTGGTCGAGGGGTTCGGAAGCGCGGGACGGGAGCGGCGGGTGCTGTGAGCGGGGCCGGCAGGGTTAAGCGGGCCTTAAGCCGGCAACGCTAGGAATCATCAAGGGGAATCGGCACCGGCGCAAAAATCGGGCGCCGGAAGGCGGAACTGAAACCGGTCACGGACATATCATTTCGGCGGCGCCCCCGAGCGACAGGGGTTCCGCCCGGCGGAGAGCATCTTATGGCAACCAAGGTCCAGGAAAACGAAGAAGCGCCGGAGGCCCAGGCCGAGACGGCCGACGGCCCGCTCCTCGATCTTTCCGACGCCGCGGTCAAGAAGATGATCAAGGTCGCCAAGAAGCGCGGCTACGTCACCTATGAGGAGCTGAACGGGGTCCTGCCCTCCGACGTCAATTCCTCCGACACGATCGAGGACGTGCTCGGCCAGCTCTCCGAGATGGGCATCAACGTCATCGAGACCGACGAGGTCGAGGAGGCGGAGGAGGCCGAGGACGAGCCGGAGGGCGGCGAGCTGACCGAGGCCGCCTCGACCGCGGTCGCCAAGCCGGCGCGCGAGCCGACCGACCGCACCGACGATCCGGTCCGCATGTATCTGCGCGAAATGGGCTCGGTCGAGTTGCTCTCCCGCGAGGGCGAGATCGCCATCGCCAAGCGCATCGAGGCCGGCCGCGAGACGATGATCGCGGGGCTCTGCGAATCGCCGCTCACCTTCCAGGCGATCATCATCTGGCGCGACGAGCTGAACGCCGGGAAGATTCTCCTCCGCGACATCATCGACCTCGAAGCCACCTATGCCGGTCCCGACGCCAAGATCGTCCCCGGCGTTCCGGGCGTGCCGGCGAGCGAGACCGAGGCGCAGCATGCGCGCGAGGCCAAGGCCGCCGCCGCCGCCAGCCGTCCGGCGCCGCCGCCGCTTGCCGAGGGCGAGGAGGTCGACGAGGTCGAGGCCGAGCGCGCCCGCCTTGCCGCGGAAGAGGACGACGAGGACGAGTTCGAGAACGCGATGTCGCTGGCCGCCATGGAGGCCGAGCTGAAGGAGGGCGTCGTCGCCACCTTCGACAACATCGCCGACCTCTACAAGAAGCTCCGTCGCCTGCAGGACCAGGACGTCGAGTTCAAGCTGAAGAACACCTCGCTCTCCCCCTCCCAGGAGCGCCGCTACAAGAAGCTGAAGGAGGAGATCGTCGCGGCGGTGAAGTCCTTGTCGCTCAACCAGAACCGCATCGATGCGCTGGTCGAGCAGCTCTACGACATCAACAAGCGCCTGATCGGCTACGAAGGCCGGCTGCTCCGCCTTGCCGAATCCCACCGCGTCGGCCGCGAGGATTTCCTCAAGGAATACCAGGGGGCCGAGCTCGACCCGAACTGGCTCCGCCGCATCTCCAACCTCTCCGGCCGCGGCTGGAAGGAATTCGTCGCCAAGGACAAGGAGCGCATCAAGGATTTCCGGAAGGAGATCCAGACGCTCGCCACCGAAACCGGCCTCGAGCCGACCGAGTTCCGCCGCATCGTCCACATGGTGCAGAAGGGCGAGCGCGAGGCCCGCCAAGCGAAGAAGGAGATGGTCGAGGCGAACCTCCGCCTGGTCATCTCGATCGCCAAGAAATATACGAACCGCGGCCTGCAGTTCCTCGACCTCATCCAGGAAGGCAACATTGGCCTCATGAAGGCGGTCGACAAGTTCGAGTACCGCCGCGGCTACAAATTCTCGACCTATGCCACCTGGTGGATCAGGCAGGCGATCACGCGCTCGATCGCCGATCAGGCGCGCACGATCCGCATCCCCGTCCACATGATCGAGACGATCAACAAGATCGTCCGCACCAGCCGCCAGATGCTCCACGAGATCGGCCGCGAGCCGACCCCGGAGGAACTTGCCGAGAAGCTCGCCATGCCGCTCGAGAAGGTCCGCAAGGTCCTCAAGATCGCCAAGGAGCCGATCAGCCTCGAGACGCCGATCGGCGACGAGGAGGACAGCCACCTCGGCGATTTCATCGAGGACAAGAACGCGATCCTGCCGATCGACGCGGCGATCCAGTCGAACCTCCGCGAGACGACGACCCGTGTCCTCGCCTCGCTCACCCCGCGCGAGGAACGCGTTCTCCGCATGCGCTTCGGCATCGGCATGAACACCGACCATACGCTCGAAGAAGTCGGCCAGCAGTTCAGCGTCACCCGCGAACGCATCCGCCAGATCGAAGCGAAGGCGCTGCGGAAATTGAAGCATCCGTCGCGCAGTCGCAAACTGCGTTCATTCCTCGACAACTAGCCGAAGCAATCCGGCTCAGCCGGATTGCGCGGCGCCTTCCTTCAACGCGCGGCGCCGCGTCGAAACGGTGGGCGCGTCTGGCCAGTGCCGCCCCCCAGCACGTCATGGCCGGCCTTGTGCCGGCCATCCACGTCTTGTTCTGCCAAGTCGTGTTCGCGTGGATGCCCGGGTCAGGCCCGGGCATGACGTGGTGCGTTGGGGCTGTCAGAGCAAAGGGCTGACATCACCCGGCCCAAGCCCGGCGTGGGCACCGGAGACACAAAAATACTTATCCCCGCTCGCCGAACCTCGGCGACAATGATCGCGTCCTCGCTCGGGAAGGGGCGCCAACCGGTGGCGACCAGTTTGCGGAGCGAGCCCTGCCCCGGACGCTCCGGGGTAGGACCCGGAGCGATCCGGGAGACGTGGCGCCGCGGCTGCCTCCTCGGAGGCGCCGGCCGGGGTGACCTGGCCGGCGGGACTCGCAGTCCCGTGCCCCGGCCGGCGCTCGCAAGTAGCCCGCCGGCACTACGACCGGCTGTGGGTTCTGCCCACCGTAAACGGCGCGCGCGCTGCGCGCCGCGGAGAGCGAAAGCGGTAGGCCGGAAGCAGCCACTGGCGGGTGCTCGGTGAGCGCCCCATCAGACTACCCGGCATGGCACTCTTCGAGCGCCCGCCACCCCTTCGCTTGTTGCGCGAAGGCGAGACGTGAGGAGGGGGACGCGGGAACCATCACCCGGCGCATTCGGCGCGCGGGATCGCGGAGGCGCGCCCGGACTTCGCCGCTAGACCCGGTTCTCGCGGATCTGCATCACCTCGAAGACGAGGCCGCCCGGCGAGCGGCAGAAGGCGATCCGGCGCGAGCCCAGCGCCGCGTCGATCTCGGTCGGCGGGATCAGCACCTCCGTGCCGAGCGCGACCAGGCGGGCAAGCTCCGCGTCGACGTCGGTCACCTCGAACACCGCGTGCGTCAGCCCGTTGGCGAGCGGCGCCTTGAGCCTGTCCTCGAACACCGTCTTCGGAGTGAGGAAGACGCGCGTGCCGGCGAAGTCGAGGAGGGCATATTCGAAGACGCCGTCTGGCGTCGAGAGCGTCTCGTGGAGGCGGAGCGTCGCGCCGAGCGCCACCAGGTACGCGGCCTCCGCCGCCACATCGGCGACCCTGACGCCAATGTTCCAGAGCTTCGCCTGCAAGCCAGTGCTCCTCTTGCTCTCCGCCAATGATGATGGAGGTGCACTGGGCGAGCAACCTCACTAACTGTCATCCCCGCGAAAGCGGGGACCCAGTAACCGAGACGCGGGGAGTCTAAGCGCGTCCTTCGAGGCTCGACCGCTTCGCGGTCTCGCACCCCCGATCAGGTCGGGGGCAGGCTCTCAGGATGGCGGGGAAGGGTGTCTTTGCCCCAGCTAGTCCTAAGTCCCACCCACATCGCCATGCTGAGGAGCTCGAATCGCGAAGCGATCGAGCCTCGAAGCACCCATCACCGGCGCGCCACCCACCAACTTATCCCCGCCTCACCAAACACCCGTAGACTCGCGTGCATGAGCACCGATCCCTGGCCGCGCATCGCCCGCGACCCACCCCCGCCACCCGACCCGCGCGAAGTCCGCTTCGCGCCGAAGCTGGCGCTGCCGCCGCTCGACCTGCCAAAGCGCGGGCAGGGCGACCCGGTGTTCACCCGCCGCGTCGAAGCCGAGCGCCTCTGCCTCTGGCTTGCCTGCCGCCGGGCGCTCTGCCGGTCGAGCCGCCACTGCACCGGCCCCCATGCCGCCTGCCTCTTCGAGCAGCCGGAGGTCCTCTCGCCATTATTGGAAGAGGGGTGAAGAATCAGCGTCCCCAAAGAAAAAGGCACCGCACCCTCCCCCGTGAAACGGGGGGGAGCCCGTCCCCGGCTTGACCGGGGAGGGACCGGCGAAGCCGGTGGAGGGGGCAGAGGGCGGCACCGGCACGCCACATCGCCATCCTGAGGTGCTCGCCGCGATAGCGGTGAGCCTCGAAGGACGCAGGGAGGCCCGTGCGGCCTATTCCGGCGCGATCTCCCAGACCACCGACGCGTTGGTCGAGATCGTCTGCTGGCCCGGCATCACCGGCACGGCCTTGGCCGCAAAGTCGGCGCGGGCGAAGACCGGCTGCGGGTAGTTGCCGCCGTCGCCGCCCGAGACGGAGAGCACGCGGACGAGCTTGACGCCCGCCGCGGCCGCCATGATCTCCGCCTTCCGGCGCGCGTCGGCGACCGCCTTCCGGAGCGCCTCGTCGCCGGGCTTCACCCGGTCGGAGACGTCGAAGCTGATGCCGTTCACCTGGTTGGCGCCGGCCGCGACCACCTTGTCGAGGAGGCCGCCGGCCTTGGCGATGTCGCGGATGGTCACCCGCACCTGGTTGTCGACCGCATAGCCGACGATGCGCGGCTCGGTCGTGCCGTCGTCGCGGGTGGGCGGGTAGAGCGGGTTGACGTTGAAGCCGGTCGTGCCGATGTCCTTCTCGTCGAGGCCGGCGTCGCGGAGCGCCTTCACCAGCGCGTCCATCGCCGTCGAATTCTGGCTGAGCGCCTCGGCCGCGCTTTTCCCCCGGGTCGTCACCCCCATCGTCACCACGACGACGTCCGGCACCACCATCACCGAGCCTTCGCCCGAGGCGGTGAGGGTTGCGATCTTGGCCGTATCGTCGGCGAGTGCGGGGAGGGCGAGGAGTGCCAGGAGGCCGAGGGCGGGGGCAATGCGGCGCATGGAAGGGTCTCCAACGCCCGGGTCAAAGCCGGGCGCCGGTCTTTTCCCCTCCCATTGCGGCGGCCCTGCGGCGGGGGCCGCGTCAGGCAATCCCGACCGTGGAGAGGATGTCATGCACCGCCGTCAGCAGCCTCAGCGTATAGGCGCCGTGGTTGGCGCCGAGGTCGACGATGACGGCGCTGAACGTGCAGAGGAAGAGCCAGGGAGCGAGCATGACCCGGAACCATACGCGCGCCGGGTTACGGTCTTCTGACGCGGAATCGTTCAATTCGGCGCAATTTGCCAAGGCCTTGTCGGGGAGTTCCGGGGCGAGGCGGAGTTTACGGCGTCGCCGAAAAGCTCTAGGCGGTTCGCCTGGCGGCTGGCCAAATACCTTGGCTTCGCCGCTGCGGCAGGCTCCGTCCGCGAAACAGGGTGGAAATCTCCGATGCGCCTTACGATGGTCGGTGCCGGATATGTCGGCCTTGTGTCCGGTGCCTGCTTCGCCGAATTCGGCCACGAGGTCGTCTGCGTCGACCGCGAAGCCGGCCGTATCGCCGCGCTGGAAGCCGGCCACATGCCGATCTATGAGCCGGGCCTCGATGCCGCGGTCGCCGAAGGCCGCAGGACCGGGCGCCTGTCCTTTTCCACCGAGCTGGCCCCTGCCGTCGCCGGGTCCGATGCCGTGTTCATCGCGGTCGGCACGCCGCTCGGCGCCGATGGCCGGGCCGATCTGAGCTTCGTCCATGCCGCGGCCGCCGAGGTCGCCGCCGCCCTCGACGGTTTCACCATTGTCATCCTCAAGTCGACGGTGCCGGTCGGTACGGGCGACGAGGTCGAGGCAATCATTCGCGAGGCCCGTCCGCAGGCGGAGTTTGCCGTGGTGTCCAACCCGGAATTCCTCCGCGAGGGCGCCGCGATCGACGACTTCAAGCGGCCGGACCGGATCGTCGTCGGCACGCTCGACCCGCGCGCGAGGGCGGTAATGACCGAAATCTACCGGCCGCTTTACCTGCAGGAGGCGCCGACGCTCTTCACCGACCGCCGCACCGCCGAGCTCATCAAGTACGCGTCGAACGCGTTTCTTGCGACCAAGATCACCTTCATCAACGAAATGGCCGACCTCTGCGAGCAGGCCGGCGCCAACGTCCAGGATGTGGCGATCGGCCTTGGCCTCGACCATCGCGTCGGCCGGCATTTCCTGCAGGCGGGCCCGGGATTCGGCGGCTCGTGCCTGCCCAAGGATCTGCTCGCGCTGGTCGAAACCGGCGAGCGCTTCGGCGCACCGCAACGGATCGCCCGGGTCGTCACCGAGATCAACACGGCCCGGAAAGCGGCGATGGCCGAGAAGATTCGCGGCGCGCTTGGCGGCGACCTCAGCGGCGCCTCGATCGCGCTCCTCGGCCTCACCTTCAAGCCCGGCACCGACGACATGCGCGAGGCGCCGTCGCTGGCGCTCATCGCGGCGCTGCAGGAAGCCGGCGCATCCGTCCGCGCCTATGATCCCCAGGGCATGGAACGGACGCGGAAGCTCACGACCGGCGTCACCTTTGCACGGGATGCCTATGACTGCGCGGCCGGAGCCGATGTCCTCGTCCTCGTCACCGAGTGGGAAGAGTTCCGCGCTCTCGACCTGGAACGCCTGAAAGCGGGCCTTGCCCGGCCGATCGTGGTCGACCTGCGCAACGTCTATTCCCCAGCCGAGATGAAGTCGGCGGGTTTCGTCTACGCCTCGGTCGGTCGCCCGCGTTCCGACGCGCCGGGCGATTCCCGGTGACCTTGCTGGGCAGTGTTTTCCGGTATATCGGGACGGCTCCGGCGGGCCTGTAGCTCAATGGTTAGAGCCGGTCGCTCATAACGATCTGGTTGCAGGTTCGAGTCCTGCCGGGCCCACCAGTCCTTTCGGGCAGGCCTTCATCAGAAGGCAACCCTGTCTCCACCCTTCAGTTTGAGCATCGCGCGGGCATCCTCCGGGGTGGCGATTTCGAGGCCGAGACCCTCGATGATCTGGCGGACCTTCCCGACCTGATCGGCGTTGCTCCGGGCGAGCTGTCCGGGACCGAGCCAGAGCGAATCTTCCAGTCCGACCCGGACATTGCCGCCCATCGCCGCCGCCTGGGCGGCGACCGCCATCTGGTTCCGGCCCGCACCCAGCACGGACCAGCGGTACTGCCCGCCGAACAGCCGGTCGGCGGTTCGCTTCATATGGATGACGTCCTCAGGATGCGGTCCGATCCCGCCTAGAATCCCGAACACCGATTGCACGAAGAAGGGCGGCTTGACGATGCCGCGGTCGGCGAAGTGGGCAAGCGTATAGAGATGGCCGATGTCGTAGCACTCGATCTCGAAGCGCGTGCCGTTCTCGGCGCAGGTCGACAGAATGTACTCGATATCGGCGAACGTATTCCTGAAGATGCGGTCGCGCGACCCTTCCAGATAGGGTCGTTCCCAGTCGTATCGGAAGGCAGCGGTCCGCTTCAGCATCGGAAACAGGCCGAAGTTCATGCTGCCCATGTTGAGCGAGGCGACCTCCGGCTTGAAGGTGGCGGCGGGACGGACGCGTTCCTCGATCGGCATGGTGGCGGCACCGCCGGTGGTGATGTTCACGACGCAATTGCTGCGCTGCTTGATGACCTTCAGGAACGGTGCGAAGCGCTCGGTCGACTGGTCGGGGCGGCCGTCGCGCGGGTCGCGGGCGTGAAGGTGAACGATGGCGGCGCCGGCTTCGGCGGCGCCGATCGCGGCTTCCGCGATCGCCTCGCCCGTGACGGGCAGATAGGGCGACATCGACGGCGTGTGAATGGAGCCCGTGACGGCACAGGTGATGATGACCTTCCGCGTGTCAGTCATTTTCCGCTCATTGTTGCGTTGCCTCGACGCCGGCTCGATGTTCTACCGCAGAACGCCCTGGCGACGGTGCGCCAAGGAATGATCCGCTCCGGTTAGGGTCGCGTCGACCGGCAATCCTGCGTCCGCTCGATCACGCCTGGTGCATGCTTTTCGCAATTGCGATGCCGCCGCCGGTCGCTCATAACGATCCGGCTCACGGTTCAGTCCTGCTGGAGCCCCGATCTCGCTCCGGACAAATCTCTCGGCCTTCCAATCCGGCATGATTGATCGCATTCGCCCCATTCTCGTTACCGGCGGCGCCGGGTTCCTCGGCTCGCACCTCTGTGACCGGCTGATCGAGGCGGGCGCCGAGGTCATTTGTCTCGACAACCTCTTCACCGGCAGCCGCGCCAATCTCGCCGGACTGGAAGGCAATCCGCATTTCCGTTTCGTGCGCCACGATGTGACCGAGGCTTACGACGTTCCCGTCGGGCGGGTCTTCAACCTCGCCTGTCCGGCTTCGCCCGTCCATTACTGGGCCGACCCGGTGCGTACCGTGATGACCAGCGTTGCCGGCGCCGCAAACGCCCTCGAAGTCGCCCGTCGCTACGGCGCAACCGTCCTCCAGGCCTCGACCTCGGAAGTCTACGGCGACCCGCTCGTCGATCCGCAGCCGGAGAGCTACTGGGGCAACGTCAATCCGATCGGCCGCCGCGCCTGCTACGATGAAGGGAAACGCTGCGCCGAGACGCTTTTCTTCGACTACCGCCGCAGGTTCGGCAGCCCGATCAAGGTGGCGCGCATCTTCAATACTTACGGGCCGCGGATGCATCCGAACGACGGACGGGTGGTATCAAACTTCATCGTCCAGGCGCTGCTTGGACGGCAGCTGACCGTCCACGGCGACGGCGAGCAGACGCGCTCGTTCTGCTACGTCGACGATCTGGTCGACGGGCTGATCCGGCTGATGGACTCGCCGAACGATGTCACCGGCCCGATCAATCTCGGCAACCCGCACGAGATGACGGTGCGGGAACTGGCGCTGCTTGTCCTCGATCTCACCGGCAGCAAGTCGCGGCTGGTTGAGCGTCCGGGCCGCGACGACGACCCGCAGCAGCGCCGCCCCGACATCGCCAAGGCCCGGGACGTGCTCGGCTGGCACCCGCGTACCGATCTGCGCGACGGCCTCGCCCGCACCGTCGAATATTTCGACCGGCTGCTTGCCGACCCGGCCGTCCGCCAGTCCGTTACCGTCGAGTCCTGAGCTTGATCCTTGTCTTCGGTGCCGGCGGCCAGCTCGGACAGGAGCTGGCAATTTCGGCGGCGGCAACCCGCACACCGCTCACCGGCGTCGGCCGCGATGTCGACATAGCCGATCCGCGCATGGTCGCCGGCGCAATCGAGCGCACCGCGGCGAGCCTCGTCGTCAACGCCGCCGCCTTCACCCGCGTCGATGACGCGGAACGGGAGGTGGCGGCGGCGCATCGCGCCAACGTCGAGGGCCCGGCGGTGGTGGCGGCCGAAAGCGCGCGACGCGACATTCCGCTGATCCACATTTCGACCGACTATATTTTCGACGGCGAGAAGGGTGCGCCCTACCTCGAAGACGACGAGCCCAATCCGCTCAACCGTTACGGCGCGACCAAGCTTGCCGGCGAGATCGCCGTCAGGGAGACGCATCCCCGGCACCTGATCATCCGGAGCGGCTGGCTGTTCGGAGCGTACGGCAACAACTTCCTCGTCCGCTTTCTGGCGCGGGCCGGGCAGGGAGAGCGCCTCGGCGTCGTCGCCGATCGCCACGGTTCGCCGACCGCGGCCGTCGATCTCGCCGAGGCGATCCTGCGGATTGCCCCGACGCTGCAATCGGGGCGGACCGGCAGTCCCCGGGGGACGTACCATTTCGCCGGCAGCGAGCGGGCGACCTGGCATGAACTGGCGGCACACGCGCTTGCCCTCCGCGCCCGGCTGACGGGCCAGTCGCCGGAACTGGAAGCGATTTCCTCGTCGGCGCTGAAAGCCGCTGCACTCCGCCCGCGTGACGTCACGCTCGACAGCCGGCGATTCGCGGCGGCCTTCGGTTTCTCGGCGCGTCCCTGGCGGGAGGGCATCGAGCGCGCGGTGCGGCAGCTGGTCCGTTCCGGCTAGGCCCGCGCGGTTTACCCCACTCCGGCCCGGCGGGTTGTCTTTCCGCCCGACTTGCGGCACCTCTCACCCGTCCGCGAATTCTGCGGTCGCCTGTGGAAGAGACCGCCCGTGCCCCGTCCGCTCCGCAAAGCCGTTTTCCCGGTCGCCGGTCTCGGCACCCGCTTCCTGCCGGCCACGAAGGCCATGCCGAAGGAAATGCTTACCCTCGTCGACCGTCCGCTCATCGAATATGTGGTCAACGAGGCACGCGAGGCCGGCATCGAGCACTTCATCCTCGTCACCGGCCGCAACAAGTCGGTCATCGAGGATCATTTCGACATCCAGGTGGAGCTGGAGCAGACGCTCCGCGCCCGCGGCCGGCACGAAGCGCTGGAGGAGCTGGCGCGGTCGCTTCCCGAGGCCGGGCAGATGAGCTTCACGCGCCAGCAATCGCCGCTCGGCCTCGGCCATGCGATCTGGTGTGCGCGCGACCTCGTCGGCGACGAACCTTTCGCCGTGCTGCTGCCGGACATGATCATGCAGGGGAAGCCGGGGTGCCTCGCCCAGATGGTCGAGGTCTACGCCGAGACCGGCGGCAATCTCATCGCGATCGAGGAATGCGATCCGAGCGAGACCGGCCAGTACGGCATCGTCGGCCTTGGCGAGACGGTGGGCGGCGCCGTCCGCATTACCTCGATGGTCGAGAAACCGCCGCCTGCTTCCGCACCGTCCAACCTCTACATCAACGGCCGCTACATCCTCCAGCCCGGCATCTTCCGTTACCTTGGCGAAAAACGGCGCGGGGCGGGGGGCGAGATCCAGTTGACCGATGCGATGATCGCACTCTCCGCCGACGAGCCGTTCTACGGCTACCAGTTTCGCGGCCGGACGTTTGACTGCGGGTCGAAGCTCGGCTTCCTCGTCGCCAACGTCGCGTTCGCGCTCGCCCGGCCGGACCTTGCGGGCTTCGCGGAGGAACTCCTCGCGCTGCTGCCGCCGGAGGGAGCCGTCGGCGGAGGATGAGCGGCCACGGCATCGTCATCATCGGCGGCGGCCATGGCGGCTCGCAGGCCGCGGCGACATTGCGCGCCGAGGGCTATGACGGGCGCGTCACCCTGGTCAGCGCCGAGGTCGAGGTGCCCTACCAGCGGCCGCCGCTGTCCAAGGCGTTCCTCAAGGACCCGACGCACGCTCTCCTGCCGCTCCGCCCGCAGTCCTTCTACGAGAAGCAGAACATCGACTTGCGCCTGCTGACCGAGGCGCGCGCGATCGACCTCGCGGCGGGCGAGGTCAGGCTGGACGACGGCTCGGCGCTGCCCTTCGACGGCCTCGTCCTTGCCACCGGGGCGCGGCCGCGGATTCCGCCGATCGCCGGGGCCAGTCTTGACGGCGTCCTCCCGCTCCGCACCGCCGAGGACGCGCGGCGCATCCGCGACCGGCTGCATGGGGCCACCGATGTGGTCGTGGTCGGCGGCGGCTTCATCGGCCTCGAAATCGCCGGGACGGCGCGCCTTCTCGGCAAGAACGTCACCGTGCTCGAGGCGCTCGACCGGCTCATGGCGCGGCTGGTCACGCCCGAGATTTCGCAACACTTCCTCGACCTCCATCGCGGCTGGGGAAGTTCGATCCGCCTGGCCACCCCGGTCGGCCGAATCCTGGGCGACCGCGGATGGGCAACCGGCGTCGAGACCGCCGGCGGCGAGAGGATTGACGCCGATCTCGTCATCCTCGGCATCGGCGCCGTCCCCAATACCGGGCTCGCCGAGGCGGCGGGCCTCGCCGTCGACAATGGCGTGGTGGTCGACCGGACGATGGCGGCCTCCGATCCGCGCGTCTTTGCCATCGGCGACGTCGCCAACTTCGAGCATTGGCAGCTCGGTCGCCGCATTCGGCTGGAGTCGGTGCAGAACGCGGTCGACCAGGGGCGGAACGCCGCGCTGGCGCTCGTCGGCAGGCCGCAGCCATTTCACGAGGTTCCGTGGTTCTGGTCGGACCAGGGCGACGTCAAGCTGCAGATGGCGGGACTCGCCTTCGATGCGACCCGCAGCGTCCGGCGCGGACGGCCCGAAGACGGCAGCTTCTCGGTCTTCCACTATGCCGGCGAGCGCCTGGTTGCGGTCGACTCGGTCAACCGCGCGGCGGATCACATGCTCGGCCGCCGCCTGATCGCGGCGGGCGTTTCGCCGCCGGCGGAGGTTGTCGCCGACCTGTCTGCCGACCTCAAATCGCTCGTTCCGCGGACCGCGGCTCCGTCCCATTGAACAGGACGGTCCGGGCTCTCTGGTAACGGGAATGTGATCAGGGCCCGCGACGTTCCGCCGCCAGATCGTCCTGCAGGCACGTCCGCCTGCCACCTGCCAACGGCTTAGGCGCCGGTTCCCGAATTAGAATAAGTTCAAAGGGATGCGTTGGCGGGCCGAAGCGCGGTGCGAAAGGGCGGCGAGGGCTTGCGGGCCGGGCGGGCCGGCATGTAGATGACCGCCAATCCCAGCCGAGGTATTCTTGGTGTTTCGCACTTCCGCGCTTGCCGCCGCTATTCTTGCAGGCCTCCTCGCGGTCTCCGCCGCCGCGGCCGAGACCAGGGCCATGATCATTATCAAGGACCACAAGTTCGAACCGGCCGAGATCAGGGTGCCGAAAGGCGAGCGCGTCGAGCTCACCATCGACAACCAGGACGCCACGCCAGAGGAGTTCGAGTCGCATGACTTGCGGGTGGAGAAGGTGATCCCTGGCGGTTCGCGTGGCGTCGTCCGGTTCGGGCCGCTCGATCCCGGCACCTATCCGTTTATCGGCGAATTCAACCAGGCGACGGCGCAGGGTAAGGTTATCGTCGAATGATCGGCGCACTGGTCATCGTCTTCCGTGAGGTCATCGAGGCCGGCCTGATCGTCGGCATCGTGCTCGCGGCGACGCGCGGCGTTCCGCATCGGGGCCGCTTCGTCGGCGCCGGGGTGCTCGGCGGGCTGCTCGGCGCCGGCGTGGTGGCGTTCTTTGCCGGCGCCATCTCCAACGCTTTCGCCGGCTCCGGCCAGGAACTGCTCAACGCCACGGTCCTGTTCCTCGCCATCGGCATGCTCGCCTGGCACAATGCGTGGATGTCGCGCCACGGGCGCGAGCTCGCCGCGCAGGTGAAGAAGGTCGGCATATCGGTCGCGCATGGCGAACGGCCGCTCACGGCCCTTGCCGTCGTATGCGGCGTGGCGGTGCTCCGCGAAGGCTCGG
>Ga0070741_10007057_pt1 | contig 23604 bp, 23 predicted proteins | sample Coa_R1_4_FD_66440 | JGI IMG/M metagenome (GOLD analysis project Ga0070741, IMG submission 66440) | Surface soil microbial communities from Centralia Pennsylvania, which are recovering from an underground coalmine fire - Coalmine... | ecosystem: Environmental > Terrestrial > Soil > Unclassified ...
GCCGTGCCGGCTATTCCGGCTCGCTCCTGCAGACGGGCGACTTCGACGCGGCCGTCGACGGCGCGTCGTTCGTCCTCTTCCAGCTCCGCGTCGGCGGGCAGGCCGCGCGGCTGCAGGACGAGACGGTCCCGCTCCTGTGCAGCTGCATCGGTCAGGAGACGACCGGCGCGGGCGGCTTCGCCAAGGCGATGCGAACGGTGCCCGTCGTCCTCGAGCTCGCGGAGCGTGTCGCCGAGCGTGCTCCGGACGCGTGGATCGTCGACTTCACGAATCCGGTCGGCATCGTGACGCGGGCGCTCCTCGACGGCGGCCACAGAGCCGTCGGTCTCTGCAACGTCGCGATCACGTCGCAGCGTCTGTGCGCTCGCCTGCTCGACGTCGAGCCGGAGCGTGTGCGCGTCGACCAGGTCGGACTGAACCATCTGACCTGGATCCGCGCGGTGTGGCTCGACGACGAAGACGTCCTGCCGGAGCTCATCGCCGAGCACGGCGACGAGCTCGTCGAGGGCACCGGGCTGCCGGCCGGCCTCGTCGCGGATCTCGGCGCGATTCCGTCGTATTACCTGCACTACTTCTACGCGCACGACCGGGTCCTCGAGGAGCAGCGGCACGGTGTGCCGCGGGCGGAAACAGTCGCCCAGATCGAACGCGGGCTGCTCGAGCTGTACCGCGACCCGAACCTGAACGAGAAGCCTGCGCTCCTCGACGAGCGCGGGGGCGCGTTCTACAGCGAAGCCGCCGTCGGCCTCGTGCGCTCGCTCGCGACCGACGACGGCGCCGTCCACGTCGTCGACACGCGCAACAACGGAACGCTGCGCGGGCTCGCCGCCGACGACGTCGTCGAGGTGCCCGCCCGAGTCGGCGCGGCGGGTGTGCAACCGCTCGAGCAGGCGACCCTCGCGCCGGAGCTGCTGGGGCTCGTCCAGCACGTCGCGGCGTACGAGCGACTCACGGTCGAGGCGGCGGTGACGCGCGACCCCGTCGCCGCGCGCAAGGCGCTGCTCGCGCATCCCCTGATCGGGCAGATCGACATGGTCGATGCGCTCCTCGATTCGCTCCTGGCGGAGACGGTGAGATGAGCGGCTTGCTGCTCGCGGTCGACGGCGGCAATGCGAAGACCGACCTCGCGCTCTTCGACCGCGACGGCAACGTGCTCGCGCTCGTCCGCGGCCCGGGCAGCTCGCCGCACGAGCACGGGCTCGACGGCGCGCTCGACCGCATCGAGGCGCTCGTGATCGAGGCCGGCGCCGACGGGCCGGTCGACTACGCCGAGCTGCTGCTCGCCGGCGTCGACTTCCCGGCCGAGGTGCAGACGCTGCAGGCCCGCGCGCAGGAGCGCGGGTGGGCCGAGCGCGTCGAGGTCGCGAACGACACCTTTGCCGTGCTGCGGACGGGCACCGACCGCGGCTGGGGCGTCGCGGTCGTGTGCGGCGCGGGGATCAACTGCCTCGGCCTCGGCCCGGACGGCCGGGAGGCCCGGTTCCCCGCGCTCGGCGAGATCACCGGCGACTGGGGTGGGGGACAGGACGTCGGGCTCGCCGCCGTCTGGGCCGCGGCCCGGTCGGAGGACGGGCGCGGGCCGAAGACGTCCCTCGAGCAGCTCGTCCCCGAGCACTTCGGCGTCGCGACGCCGCTCGAGCTTGCCCAGGCGGTCCACGCCGGCGCCGTCGCGCAGCGCCGCTTCATCGAGCTCGCGCCGATCGTGCTCGCCGAGGCCGCGAGCGACGTCGTCGCGGAGGGCATCGTTCGCCGGCTCGCCGGCGAGATCGTCGCCCTCGTGCGGGTCGCGCTCGAGCGGATCGCGCCGGTGCCGGAGCCGCCGGACGTCGTTCTCGGCGGCGGCCTGCTGCAAGCGCGAAACGAGCTGCTGCTCGCGGCGATCGACGAGGGCCTCGAGCGCGTCGACGTGCCGCACACGTTGATCGTGGTCGACGCGCCGCCGGTCGTCGGCGCCGCGCTGCGCGCGCTCGACGCGCTCGGGGCCGACCGCGCGGCGCAGCTGCGGCTGCGAAACGACGAACGGCTTGCGGAGACGGCGCGTGTCTGACGTGCGGTACGCGTCGGCGACGCGCATCTACCCCGGGACCGATGTGCCCGCCGTCGACGGCTTGGACCTGCACATCGAGGACGGCGAGTTCATGGTGCTCGTCGGTCCGTCCGGCTCGGGCAAGACGACGGCGCTGCGCATGCTCGCCGGGCTCGAGGAAGTCGACGCCGGGGCGATCTTCATCGGCGCGCGCGACGTGACCGATCTGCCGCCCAAGCAGCGCGACATCTCGATGGTCTTCCAGAACTACGCGCTCTACCCGTATCTCACCGTCGAGGCGAACATCGGCTTCCCGCTGAAGGTGGCGCGCGTGAAGAAGTCCGTCCGGGCCGCGCGCGTGCACGAGGTGGCGCGCATGCTCGGGCTCGAGGAGTACCTGCACCGGAAGCCGGGCCAGCTGTCCGGCGGGCAACGGCAGCGCGTGGCGATGGGTCGCGCGATCGTACGGCTGCCACAGGTCTTCTTGATGGACGAGCCGCTGTCCAACCTCGACGCGAAGCTCCGCGTGCAGATGCGCGCGGACATCGCGTCGCTGCAGCGCGACTTCGGCGTGACGACGGTCTACGTGACGCACGACCAGTCGGAGGCGATGACGCTCGGCCACCGGGTAGCCGTCCTGCGCGACGGACGCCTGCAGCAGTGCGCGGCGCCGCGCGAGCTGTACGACCGGCCGGCGAACACGTTCGTCGCAGGGTTCATCGGCTCGCCGTCGATGAACCTCATCTCGGTCCCGCTCGGCTCGAACGGCTCGGTGTCGATCGGCGGCGCGGTGCTCGAGCTCCCTGCCGCCGCGCGCACTGCGGCAGCCGCGGCCGGCTGGCAGGAGCTCGTCGTCGGCGTGCGGCCCGAGTCGCTCGAGCTCGCCGGCGAGGGCATTCCTGCGAGCGTCCAGGTCGTCGAGGAGGTCGGCGCCGACGCGTTCGTCTTCTGCACGGCGGAGCTCGGCGGGGTCGAGACGCAGCTCGTGGCGCGCGCGGGCGCGCGTCGTGCACCGAGCCAGGGCGAGCGCGTCAGTCTCCGCCCGGCGGTCGGGGAGACGCACCTCTTCGATCCGGTCGACGGCGCGCGGCTCTAGAACGGCTCGCCGTGCTCCCAGGCGTGCTCGAACGCGAGCTTGAGCAGGCGCGCGAGCCCGGGGTGCTCGACGATCATGATCGTCAGGTCGCTCGCTCCGGCGACCGGATCCTCCATCGTGAAGAGGGAGACGCGCTCGTCGATGACGACGAGCTTCAGCGGTAGCTCGTCGACGACGCGCGCCTGCTCCCCGGCGGCGATGAACGAGCGCACGGCCTCGACGACTGCCGCGTCGTCGTACACGGCGCGCTCGTAGACGCTGCGCGCGGCGACGCCGCGTGCGAGAAGCTCGCGGCCCGCGACGTTCTCGGGCGGCTCGACCGCGTAGGGCGGCTTCGTGAAGACGAGGATCTCGCGCTCTGCCGTCCCCTGCAGCTCGTCGAAGCGCTTGCCGATCGCCCCGGGCTCGCGGAGGACCTCGATGTAGCCGAGCGGGTCGTTCGCGTTGCGGCCGTCGCTGTAGGCCGGGGTCAGGAGCGCCACCGCTTCGACGGCGTCGCGCTCGAGGCGCTCGAGCGAGGCGCGGTGCTCGGCGAGGAGCGCGCCGACCGCGTCGCTCGGGGCGGCGGCCCGGTAGCGGACCGGGCGGCCCGGCTCGAGGCTGGCGAGGCCGCGGCGCACGAGCTCGTCGAGCACGTCGTACACGCGCTGGCGCGGCACCCCCGCGAGCCGGGCGACCTCGGCGGCGGTCGCCCGGCCGCGGCGCGTCAGGGCGATGTAGGCGTTGGCCTCGTAGCCGGTCAGGCCGAGGTTGACGAGCGGCGAGGTGTCCGGTTGACCCATGGGTCAATTGTGTCACCACTGAGAGTGGTTACAAACCGCCGACTGCGGGTACCGCGGGCCGGATTCTCCCAATCGACTGGAGGTCTCCCTTGACCCGTACGTTGCTGCTGATCGTCGCCGCGCTCACCGTCTGCGCGACGCTCGCGGTCCCGTCGGCGCTGTCGGATGCCGGTCCGATCCAGACGTCGGCCAAGCACTTCTTCTTCGCGCCGGGGCAGGGCCTCGATGCGTCCACGACGGCGAGCTCCGCGACGAACGATCTCGTGTGGCACGGCGGCAACGCCGGCGCAGGTGCGATCGGCGTCGAGACGAAGCCCGCGGTGTACCTCATCTTCTGGGGCCCGGAATGGGCGTCCGGCTTCAAGACCGCCGACACCGACGGGACGCTCTACTCGTCGAAGACCTTGCAGAACTACATCACGTCGTTCTTCGCGAACGTCGGCGGGAGCCCGTGGGCGAACATCCAGACGCAGTACTGCAACATGCTGCTGCCCGGCTCGACCTCGTGCGTCGGCGGCGCCGGCTTCATCACGAACCCGACACATCAGCTGAAGGGCGTCTGGACCGATCCGACGCCGGTGCCGAGCGACATCATCGCGGCCGGTCTCGCAGAGAACGTCGTCGACGATCCGATTGCGGCAGAAGCGATCCGTGCGTCCGCGCACTTCGGGTACGACGCGCAAGCGACGTACATCGTCTTCACGCCGCCGTCGACGATTGCCACCGGCCAGCCGGTCTACTGCGGTTACCACACGCAGACGGCGAGCGTCGACGGTCTCGGCAATCCGTACCGGATCCAGTACGCGTTCATCCCGTGGCTGAACGAGAACTGGCCCGGCGTCGGCACGTCGGGCTGCGGGATGCACTTCGTCAACGCGACGTCGAACGCATTCGGCAACGGCATCTTCGACGGGTACTCGATCGTGACCGGCCACGAGTACGCCGAAGCGGTCACCGACCCGGACAACATCGCGACCTGGCAGGACGGCTGGCTCGACGCGCAAGGGAGCGAGAACGGCGACAAGTGCGCGTGGGCGGCGAACACGCAGAACATCACGCTCGGCTCGCACCAGTACGCGGTTCAGCCGCTCTGGAGCAACGAGGCGTTCGATTCGACCGGCGACGGCTGCGCCGTCGGCCGGTAGGCGTCAGGCGTCGATCGTCACGTGACCTGGCTCGGCCGCGACGCGGTCGAGCCAGGCACGGATGTGCGGATACGGGTCGAGGTCGAAGCCGCCCTCGTCGGCTGCGTGCGTGTACGCATACAGTCCGATGTCGGCGATCGTCATGCGATCACTGACGAGCCAGGCGCGATCCGCGAGGCCCGACTCGAGTGCGGTGAGCGCCTTCGTCCCGCGTGAGGTCAGCTGCGCACGCTGCGACTCCCAGATCTCGGGCTTGCCGGAATACGTCTTGAGGAAGCGCGCAACGGCGATCGCCGGCTCGTGCTCGTACTGCTCGAAGAACAACCACTGGAGCACCTTTGCGCGGTCGTACGCGTCGTCGGGGACGAACCGCGTTCCCTCCCCGAGGTACCAGAGGATCGCGTTCGACTCGGCGAGCGGCCGCCCGTCGTCGAGCACGAGCACGGGCACGCGTCGCGTCGGGTTGAGGCCGTCGAGCTGCTCGCGCGGATCGCTGCGGTCGATGACATCGACCTCGCGCGTCTCGTAGCTTGCACCGAGGTGCGCGAGCAGCAGCCGCGCCTTGTAGCAGTTTCCGGAGATCGCGCTGTTGTAGAGGATCATGCTCGGAAGAACGCGCGTAGCGTTCCGCTATTCCTCAGGCGGCGAGGTCGGCGAACGCCTGGCGGAAGACGTCGAGCGGCTGCGCGCCGGTCATGAGCAGGCGCTTGTCGAGCACGAACGCCGGGATCCCGTGGATCCCGAGCGACTTCGCCTCGCGGGTCGTCTCGTCGACGAGCTCGAGATACGCCGACGGGTCGGCGATCACGCGCTCGACCTCCTCCGCGTCCAGGCCGACCTCCGCTGCGAGCCGGCGCAGCTCGTCCGGATCGCCGACGTTCACGGCTTCCGCCCAGTAGGCGTCCATCAGCCGGTTGTGGAACGGCTCGTGCAGCTCGCGGTCGCGCGCGAGCTCCGACAGCCGCAGCGCGAGCTTCGTGTTCGGGACGATCTCGGGCCGGTTGTACGCGAGGCCGGCGGCTTCGAAGCGGCGACGCAGGGGATCGCGGTCTCCGGTGCCGATCCCGTACCGGCGGTGCAGGTCGGCGAGCGGGATGCCCTCCGGCGGGTACTCCGGGTGCAGATCGAACGGGAGCCAGGCGACGTCGGCGTCGAACTCGCGCCGGGCCTGCTCGACCGTCACCTGGCCGAGCCGGCAGAACGGTCAGATGTAATCGCTCCAGACGACGATCGAGTGCTCTGCCATGCGGACTCCGTGCCCTTTCAGCGGAGCGGGAGCTCCCGCCCGCGTTCCTCGTCGGGGACGAGACCCGACTATACGCCCGGCGGTCTCTCGTCGGTCATACGCGTGCTTCTCTCGGCTCGCGTCCGCCGAGGTGCGAGACGAGCTCGCGGCGACTCCGCACCTGCGTCTTCGCGAACACGGACTTCAGGTGGTCCTGCACGGTATGCGGCGAGATGCAGAGTGCCTCGGCCAGCTGCTTCGTCGCGAGCCCGTCGAGGACGAGCGCCACGAGCTCGCGTTCGCGGCGCGTGAAGTCGTGCGTCCGGCTGAGCAGATCGAAGATCTCGTCGGCGGTCGCCTCGCGCAGCGTGATCGCAACCCGGCCGCGGTCGCCGCCTTCGAGCGGCGCCCCCTCGGCAACGGCCCAGCGCTGCGCCCGGGTGCGGATGCGGACGGTGCTCGGCAGCCCGGTCGCCTCCGCGGCGGGCGTCAGCACTCTGGTGCCGATCTCGTAGAGCGCCGGCGGGAGCATCCCCGGTGCGGCGGCAAGCTCGCGGAGCCACTCGCGGAAGCTCGGCGTCCAGCTCGTCGGCTCGAGCTCGGCGTCGAGGATCACGGTGGCCGGCGCGGGCAGCACACCTGCCGCGGCTTCTGCACGCCAGCTCTGCAGGAAGCTGCGTCGCAGGAGCGTGCCGAGCACGGGCGCGAGCTCGTCGAGCAGCTGCGTGTCGGCGTCGTCGAACGGCGCGTCGCCGGCGTCGCGCATCAGCTCGACGCTGCCCCAGCAGCCCTGGCGGTCGCGACAGGCCGTCATCAGCTCGTCGCCGATCCCGTACGGGCGGAGACACTCGTGCCAGCGCGTGCTGCGCGCGAGGTCGCCGCCCGCCGCGGCGCTGAGCGAGACGCTCGCGCGGCGCCCGAGCACGAGCCGCGGCTTGCGGACGACGTCGCCGTGCTCCTCGAGCGCGGCGATCCGGGGGATCATCGGCCAGAAGTCGAGCTCGCCGATCCCGCTCGTCGACACGCCGCTCCCGGGGTCGGTCAGCGGCCAGCACCAGCGCTCGAAGCCGACCGCCCGGCGCAGGATCGCAATCGCGGCAACCCGGGCTTCCTCCGCCTCGAGGCTCGAGCCGGCGAGCGAGGTGAGCCGCTCGCGGGCGCGGGCCCGTTCCCGCTCGCGCACAGCCATCGGACGTCAGCCTAGTCGATCGCATCGCGATGAAAATCCCAGGTTCGTGGGATGGCGGCCGGCGCGCTCCGCCCGGAGGATCGCCGTCGAGAGACCACGTCGACCAGGAGGTGCACCGTGGCTGCATATCGGCTTCGACAGATCGACGACCTGCCCTCGACGTTCCACGGCGCCGTGAAGCTCGCAGGCGACGCGCTCGGCGTGCAGTCGTTCGGTCTGCAGGTGCTCGACTTCCCGGCCGGGTTCAGCGACTACCCCGCGCACGACCACACCGAGGACGGGCAGGAGGAGGTCTACGTCGTGCTGGCGGGGTCGGCCGACTTCGAGGTCGCCGGCGAGCCCGTGCGGGCGGGAGCCGGCAGCCTCCTCTGGGTCGGGCCCGAGTCGCGGCGCGACCTCGTCGCCGGTCCCGACGGCGTTCGCATCCTCGCGCTCGGCTGCGTCCCCGGCGGCGCGTACGAGCGGCCGGAGGGCTTCCGCGCCTCGGCAGCGGCATGAGCGAGGGACGCGTCGTCACGTCGAGCGAGCCGCTCTGGTTCCTCGGCACGCTCGTCCGCCCGCTTCTGACCGGCGACGACACGGGCGGTCGGTTCGCGGTGTGGGAAGGCGTCCTCCCGCGCGGTGCGGCGCCGCCGCTCCACACGCATCCGCAGGACGAGACGTTCTACGTGCTCGAGGGCGAGCTCACGATCTGGCTCGTCGAGCCGGGCCTCACGGACGGGCGCGAGTGGGTGGGGACGCGGTCGCGCCGCTGCGGCGTCGGCGCGATCGCGTTCGCCCCCGGCGGCACGCCGCACTCGTTCCGCGTCGAGTCGGACACCGCCCGTGTGCTCTTCATCTCGACGCCCGCGGGGATCGAGGACTTCGTGCACGCGCTCGCCGAGCCGGCACGCTGGCCGTGGCTGCAGCCCCCGCCCGACGGGCCGCGCGTCGCCCCGGAGCGACTCGCGGCCGTCGAGCGTGAGCACGCAGTGACGCGGCTCGGCGCGCCGCCCGACTCTCAGTGACTCATCGTGCCGGCGACGTGCCCCACGTTGAGCAGTCCCACCTCGCCCATGTTGACGCTCGCGAAGCTGTGCGAGACGAACGGGTAGATGCCGGGCTTCGAGATGCGGACGTCGAAGACGCCGCCTCCCCCTGCGGCCACGAGCGCCGTTTGAATGTCGTGCTGCGGCGGGTCGACGAGGTCCTGGTTGATCCAGGCGCGCGAGAGGATCGTGCCCACGACGTGGAAGTCCGTCGTCAGGCTCGGGCCGGCGTCGACCACCCAGAAGCGGACGGTCTGACCGGGCATCGCCGTGAGCGGATGCACCTTGTACTGGCCGGCGTAGCCGTTCCATGTCACCCAGTCCGGTGTCATGTTCGTCGCCTTTGTGAGGTCGAGTGAGGCCGGCGTCTTCAGCCCGGGGCTGTTCAGGTACCACTCGCTCGAGACGAGCACGTACTGCTTCTGCGCAGGCGGCAGGTTCTTCGGCTCGACGACGATCGCGCCGTACATCCCGTTCGCGATGTGCATGAACGCGGGCGCCGTGCCGCAGTGGTACATGAAGACGCCGGGCGTCGACGCGACGAAGCTGAACGTCTTCGACTTGCCGGGCATCACGTCGCTGAACGCGATGTTCGGCGCGACCTGCGCTGCGTGGAAGTCGACCGAGTGCGGCATCGGAGCCTTGTTCACGAGCGTCACGACCACCTTCTGGCCCTGGCGAACGTGGATCACCGGTCCCGGCGCCGTCGTGCCGAACGTCCAGGCGTCGTAGTGGATGCCGGGAGCGATCGAGACGACACGATGCTCCATCCGGAGCCGCACGTGTGCGACCGGCCCGGACGGGGCCGCCGGGAGCTCGGCGCGGAAGGCGGCGTGCGCAGTTGCGAGCGCGTCCGCGTTCGCCGGTGCGATGCCGGCGAAGCTCGCCGTCGCGTAGGAGCCTTCCTCGCCGGCGGCTGCGTGCGCCATTCCGGGCATCGAGGACATGCTCGCGGCGCCGGCGGCGGCTCTCGACGCGGCCACCTGCGCGTCGTGCTTCGCGTCCTGGGCCGAGGCGGCGAGCCAGATCCCGATCGGGACCATGACGCCGACCGCGATGCCGAGAAGCAGCACAAGCACCTTCAGGCCCGCGTCGGACTCGTTCCGTGTGCGCTCGTGGTAGGCAGGCAGCTGCGATGACGCGGGATGAAAGGCCATGGTCTCTCCTTCGCTCGAATGCACTCCGAACGTATGAGCGGCAGGCGTCGCGCTCGTCGGCGCGGCCGCGGATCCCGACTGCGGGCTAGTACTGATTCGCGTCCACGGTTGAACCCGAGCCGTCGCCGAATGTCGGCGTCAAGCCTCGAGCACGGCGCGCGCCGCGCGTGCGGCAACGACGTCCTCGCGCGCGGGGACGACGTGTACGGCGAAGTCGCCGAGGAAGCGCAGCTGCTCGGCGATCCGCTCTCGCACGGGCGTCGCGTGCTCACCGATGCCGCCGGTGAAGACGAGCGCATCGATCCCCTCGAGCGCCGTCGCCATCGCCGCGACCGCCTGCGCCACGCGGTAGCAGAAGATCTCGAGCGCGAGCCGCGCCGCGGGCTCGCCGGACGCGAGCAGCGCAGCGACGTCGTCGGTGCCGGCGAGGCCGCGCAAGCCCGACTCGTGCTCGAGGTCGTGGTCGAGCTCGTCGACCGACGTGCCGTTCCGGAGCAGGTACACGAGCGCGCCCGGGTCGACGCTCCCGGGCCGCGTGCCCATCGGCACGCCTTCGAGCGGCGTGAACCCCATCGTCGTGTCGACGGAGCGGCCGTCGCGAACGGCGGTCACGGAGCAGCCGCCGCCGAGGTGGCAGACCACGAGCCGGGCGACGCGGACCCGGCCGGCCGCCCAGGCGACCGAGAGGCCGTGGAAGCCGTAGCGGCGGATGCCGCGGGCGCGCCAGTCCGCCGGGAGGAGGTACGTCGTCGCGCGCTCGGGCAGCGTTCCGTGGAACGCCGTGTCGAAGACGGCGACGTGCGGCGTATCCGGCAGGGCCCTCCGTGCCTCGGCGAGCGCGTCGAGCGCGGGCGTCATGTGCAGCGGTGCGAGCTCGACGAGCTCGTGCAGCGCCGTGACGACCTCGTCGTCGACGACGGTCGCACTGCGAAAGCGCTCGCCGCCGTGCACGATCCGGTGCGCGACGGCGGCGACGGGAGGAGCGTCGCTCAGCGCAGAAACGGGCCGCGAGCGCTCCTCCGCGTCGACGACGCTCAGCTTCAGGCTCGTCGAGCCGGCGTTGACGACGAGGACGTCCGTCAGTGCGGCCACGCCCAGTCGCGGATCTCGGGCACGTCGTCGCCGTGCTCGCGCGTGTACGCGCGCGCCGCGAGACGACGCTCCGCCATCTGCTGGCGCAGATGTGCAGCCCGGTCCGCGAGACCCGGCACGCGATCGATCACGTCGATCACGAGATGGAACCGATCGAGGTCGTTCAGCATCACCATGTCGAACGGCGTCGTCGTCGTTCCCTCTTCCTTGTAGCCGCGCACGTGGAGGTTCGCGTGGTTCGTGCGCCTGTACGTCAGGCGGTGGATGAGCCACGGATAGCCGTGATACGCGAAGACGACCGGCCGCGTGTGCGTGAAGAGCGAGTCGAACTCGGCGTCGGAGAGGCCGTGCGGATGCTCGGTGTCGGGCTGCAGGCGCATCAGGTCGACGACGTTGACCACGCGCACCTTCAGGTCCGGCAGCTCCTCGCGGAGGATCGAGGCGGCCGCGAGCGTCTCGAGCGTCGGGATGTCGCCGCAACAGGCCAGCACGACGTCCGGCTCGCCGCCGTCGTCCGTCGACGCCCAGTTCCAGATGCCGGCTCCGCGCGTGCAATGGACGATCGCGTCGTCGATCGAGAGGTAGTTGAGCGCAGGCTGCTTGCCGGCGACGATCACGTTCACGTAGTGACGCGACCGCAGGCAATGGTCGGCGACCGAGAGGAGGCAGTTCGCGTCCGCCGGCAGGTAGACGCGGATGATCTCCGCCTTCTTGTTCACGACGTGGTCGATGAAGCCGGGATCCTGGTGCGAGAACCCGTTGTGGTCCTGCCGCCAGACGTGTGAGCTGAGGAGATAGTTGAGCGACGCGATCGGGCGCCGCCACGGGATGTCGCGCGTCACCTTCAGCCACTTCGCGTGCTGGTTGAACATCGAGTCGACGATGTGGATGAACGCCTCGTAGCAGTTGAAGAGCCCGTGCCGGCCGGTGAGGAGATAGCCCTCGAGCCAGCCCTGGCACTGATGCTCGGACAGCACCTCCATGACGCGGCCGTCGGGCGCGAGGTCCTCGTCCGTCGGCTCCGTCTCCGCGTCCCACGCGCGCGCAGTCACCTCGAAGACGTCGGAGAGTCGATTCGACGCCGTCTCGTCCGGGCCGAAGAGCCGGAACGTGCTCGGGTTGCGCGCGATCACGTCGCGGAGGAACTGACCGAGCACACGCGTCGCCTCGCTGAACGTCGTCGCCGGCGTCGGCACGTCGACGGCGTACTCGCGGAAGTCGGGCAGCGCGAGGTCGTGCAGGAGCGTGCCGCCGTTCGTGTGCGGATTCGCGCTCATGCGCCGTACGCCCTCGGGCGCAAGCGCGCGCAGCGCGGGCTGCAGCCGTCCGCTCTCGTCGAAGAGCTCGTCCGCCCGGTAGCTGCGCAGCCACTGCTCGAGGATCTTCCGGTGGCCCGCGTCCTCGCGCGCTGCGAGCACCGGCACCTGGTGCGCGCGCCACGTGCCCTCGACCTGGACGCCGTCGACCTCGCGCGGTCCCGTCCACCCCTTCGGGGTGCGCAGGACGATCATCGGCCAGCGCGGCCGTTCGGTGGCGGCGGATCCGCGGATCGCGGCGATCTCGTCGAGCGCCTCGTCGAGCGCGGCGGCGAAGCGCTGATGCGCGCCGGCCGGCGGCTCGTCGAGCTCGCTCGTCACGAAGAGCGGGCGCCAGCCGTAGCCCTCGAGCAGCGCGCGCAGCTCGTGCTCCGGGATGCGCGCGAGCACGGTCGGGTTCGCGATCTTGTAGCCGTTCAGATGCAGGATCGGCAGCACCGTGCCGTCGGTCTCGGGGTCGAGGAACTTGTTCGAGTGCCAGCTCGTCGCGAGCGGACCGGTCTCGGCCTCGCCGTCGCCGACGACGCACGCGACGATCAGATCGGGGTTGTCGAAGGCGGCGCCGAACGCGTGCGAAAGCGCATAGCCGAGCTCGCCGCCCTCGTGGATCGAACCGGGCGTCTCGGGCGCGACGTGCGACGGGATGCCGCCGGGAAACGAGAACTGGCGGAACAGTGCCCGCATCCCGTCGAGGTCCTCGCCGATGTGCGGGTAGAGCTCCGAGTACGTTCCCTCGAGGTACGCGTTCGCGACGAGGCCGGGGCCTCCGTGCCCGGGGCCCGTGATGTAGATCATCGACAGGTCGCGCGCCTTGATCGCGCGGTTCAGATGCGCGTAGACGAAGTTCAAGCCCGGCGTCGTGCCGAAATGCCCCAGCAGCCGCGGCTTGATCTGCTCGGATGCGAGCGGCTCGCGCAGGAGCGGGTTGTCGAGCAGGTAGATCTGACCGACCGACAGGTAGTTCGCGGCGCGCCAGTAGGCGTCGATCAGCTCGAGCTCGCGCTCGTCGAGCGCTGCGCTCACGTGCGAGCTTTTTCGAAGATCACGAGGACGCTCAGCTCTTCGTAGCCGGTGAACCGATGCTCGGCGCCGGCGGCGACGAAGACCGCGCTTCCCGGGTGCATGTCGATCTTCGTTCCCTCCACGTCGAGGGTGCCGTAGCCCTCGAGCACGACGTAGACCTCGTCGTCGGCGTGCGGCTGCTGCCGGTCCGGCTCGGGGGCGACGAGCACGTAGACGCCGATCTCGATGCCGTCGGACTCGTGGACGATCTCGTAGCCGCCCTTTTCGAGCAGCCGTTGCTTCGCGGCCTCGATCTCGAACGCGTGTGTAGAGCCGAGCGTGATGCGTGCGCGTTCCTCGGTCATTCGTCCTCCCTATTCGTCGAGCAGGCCCTCGGCGAGCGCATAGCGCACGAGCTCCGCTCGCGTCGTGAGCCGGAGCTTCTGCATGATGTGCGCGCGGTGCGTCTCGGCGGTGCGAACCGAGATGAAGAGCTGCTTCGCGATCTCCTGGTTCGTGTGTCCGAGCGCCAGCAGCCGCAGCACCTCGCGCTCCCGCTCCGACAGTGGATCCTCCTCTGCGCGGCGGGCGGCGTCGGCGTCCGCGGCAATCAGCCGCGCGCCGAGCTCGGGATGAACGTAGCGGCCGCCCTGCGCGACGTCGCGCACCGCTGCCACGACCTCGATGTCGGCCGCTTCCTTGAGCACGTAGCCGCTTGCACCGGCGGCGAACGCCTCGCGGACGTAGCGGGGGTCGTCCTGCATCGAGAGGACGAGGATCTTCGTCTCCGGGTGCTCGTGCAGGAGCGTCGGGATCACCTCGAGCCCGCTCGTGTCCGGCATGACGACGTCGAGCAGGATGACGTCCGGCTTCGTGCTCCGCGCGCGGAAGATCGCGTCACGAGCCGTTCCTGCTTCGCCGACCGGCTCGATGTCGTCCTCCTGCTCGAGGAGGAGCCTGATTCCCGTGCGGACGACGGCATGATCGTCGACGATCAGGACACGGATCGGGTCGGCCACCGGCATTGACCTTATCCCCTCAATCCGTCCGGCGTCGTAGCGTCGCTGCACCGAGCGCGAGCGAGACGAGCGCGGCACCCCCGATCACCGCGACGTCCACGGCGAAGCGCGCGTCGAACGTGTCGGTCGCGGTGTGCGCCAGCGCGTCATACGCGTACGTCAGCGGGAGCGCGTCCGAGAGCCAGCGGAGCCACGTGGCCATCGACTCGCGCGCGACGAAGAGCCCGCAGAGCAGGATCTGCGGGAAGACGACCGCAGGCATGAACTGCACCGCCTGGAACTCCGTCTGCGCGAACGCGCTGAAGAAGAGGCCGAGCGCGGAGCCGAGCACCGCGTTGCCGACCGCGAGCGCAGCGACCACCGGCCGCGGGCCGGCCACGTCGAGCCCGAGCAGGCCGAAGGCGACCGCGGAGACGAGCGCCGCCTGCACCGCAGCGAGGAGCGCGAAGGCGATGCCGTAGCCGGCGAGCAGGTCGAGCTTCCCGAGCGGCAGCGTCATCAGGCGTTCGAGCGTCCCTGTCGTGCGCTCGCGGAGCATGGTGATCGACGTGACGAGGAACATCGTCACGAAGGGGAAGAGGCCGAGGAGCGGTGCGCCGACGTGCTGGAAGACGTCGGACCGGCCCGCGAAGAGCTCCTTCAGGAGCGTCTCCAGCAGGCACGGCACGCCGAGGACGAGCACGAGCGTGCGCGGGTCGCGGCGGAGCTGGGCGAGCACGCGCTCGGCGACCGCGCCGGTGACACGCAGGCTCATGCCGCGGCCCGCTCCACGAGCCGGAGAAAGGCCTCGTCGAGGTCGCGCGCGCCGGTCCTCGACCGAAGCTCGGCCGGTGAGCCCTCGGCGAGGAGGGCGCCGTCGCGCAGCAGGAGGAGCCCGTCGCAGCGGTCGGCCTCGTCCATGACGTGGCTCGACACGAGGAGCGTCTTCCCGCCGGCGGCGAGCTCGTGGAAGAGCCGCCAGAGCTCACGGCGCAGCACGGGGTCGAGCCCGACCGTCGGCTCGTCGAGCACGAGGAGGTCGGGATCGCCGAGCAGCGCGACCGCGAGCGAGACCCGGGCGCGCTGGCCTCCCGACAGCCGCGAGACGACGCGACCGGCCTCCGCTTCGAGGGAGACGGCGGCGACCGCCGCCTGCGTCGCGCCCGCCGGGGCGCGGACGACGCGGGCGAAGAAGCGGAGGTTCTCGCGCACGGTGAGGTCGCCGTAGACGGAGGCCGCCTGCGTCATGTAGCCGACTCGGTGCCGGAGCGGGCTCGAGCCGGCGGGCGCTCCGAGCACCGTCACCTCGCCCCGGGCGACGCGCTGCACGCCGACGATCGACCGGAGGAGCGTCGTCTTGCCGCTGCCGCTCGGGCCGAGCAGACCCGTCACGGTTCCCGCCGGAACGGCGCAGTCGAGGCTGCGCAGCGCCGGCGTCCCGCCGCGGACGACGTCGAGCCGGCGGATCTCGACCGCGTTCATCGGTCTGCGGCTTTCCCGCATTGCAAAGCGGGGGGAAGCCGGACGCCGCCGCGCCCGGCGGCGGCGAAGCTGCACGCATGAGGCAGACGTACGGTGTCGTGTGGCGCAACGGTGCGGCCCCGGTCGCCCGCGGCCGCCTCGAGCTCGAGAGCGCGGCGCTCCGCCTGATCGGCACCGACGGGGGCGACGTCGTCACCGAGGAGATCCGCTACGCGGATCTCGACGCCGTGCATGTGGGGCGCCTCGCCGGCGAGCGGATCAACGGCCGCCCGAGCATCGTGCTCGAGCGGTCGGGCCGCGAGCCGATTTCCTTCACGAGCATTACCGAGCCGGGCTTGATCGGCGAGCTCACCGACCGGATCTCGGCGCTCCAGCGCTCGAACGCCAGACACCGGGCCGCGGTCGTGCTCCCACTCCTGCAGCGATCGCACGACGTCGTGCGGCGGCTGCTGGCGGACGGCCCGCCGTTCGACCTCGACGGGCTCGGCCTCGCGCGCCACACGGTGTATCTCACCGAAGACGAGGTCGTCTTCGTGTTCGAGTGGCGCGGCGAGTCGTCGTTCGAGGCGATCCTCGCGGAGCCCGGGCTCTGGGACGTCGCCTCTGCCTGGAGCGAGCTCGCGGCCGGCCCGCCGCGTCTCGCCGACGCGGTCTACACGTGGGCTCGGCCCGACGGACCGCTTCTCGACGAGTCGCTCCTCCCGCCGGGCCTGCACTCGTCGTCCTACTAGCGGCACGCCTACCAGGTCTTCGGCTCGGCGCTCGTCGGCGAGACCCGGACGCGAACCCGGGCGTCGACCGCCACGCAGCCGTCCGCGGCGGCGAGAACCGGATTCAGGTCGAGCTCGGCGACCTCGGGAACGTCCTCGGCGAGCTGCGCGAGCCTGCGGACGAGGGCGGCAAGCGCCGCGCCGTCCGCCGGCGGCGCACCGCGGTAGCCGGCCACGAGCCGGCCGGCCTTGCCGGCGAGGACGAGGTCGCGCGCATCGACGTCCGTGAGCGGCGCGAGCGCGAACGACGTACCGCCGATCAGCTCTGCGTTGACGCCGCCGGGCCCGAAGGCGACGAGCGGGCCGAACACCGGATCCTGCACGACGCCGGCGAGGAGCTCGACGCCGGTCTTCACCATCGGCTGCACGAGCACGGCGCCGCCGATCCGGCGCGCTGCGTCGCGCACGGCAGCGGCGTCCGGCAGGTCGAGCGCGACGCCGCCGAGCTCGGTCTTGTGCGCGCCGGCCGCCGTCGTCTTCAGCACGACCGGATAGCCCAGCGCGTCCGCGGCCGCGACTGCGGCGTCTGCGTCCGCTGCGATGCGCTCGGGCACGAGCGGCACCCGGTACGCCTCGAGCAGCGCGCGCGCGGCCTGCGGCTCGAGCCAGCCGTCGTCGTGCTCGCTCAGTGCGGTCTCGATGACCGCGCGCGCCGCGACGACGTCGACGTCCGTCAGGCGGGCCGGGGTGCCGGCCGCCCGGCGCAGCCACTCGGCTCGCTGGGCAGCGAGCCCGAGCGCCCGTGCCGCGGACTCGGGATAGGGGAACGCCGCGACGGGGCTCGCCACGTCGCGCAGGGAGGCGGGGATGCCCTCCGCGCTCACGACGACCGCGAGCAGCGGCTTCGTGCCGGCGTCGGCCTCGGCGACCGCGCGCAGCGCGTCGCCGACCTCGTCTGCACCCGCCACGACCGGCGGCACGAACAGCGCGATCACCGCATCGACACCGGGGTCGCGCAGGACGGTCGGCAGCGTGTTCGCGTACGTCTCCGCCGTGGCCGAGCCGAGCAGGTCGATCGGGTTGCCGACGCTCGACTCCGCCGGCAGGACGGCGCGAAGCGCGGTCTGCGTCTCGTCGGCGAGCTCCGGCAGGTCGAGCCCCGCGGCTTCGCACGCGTCGGCGCAGAGGATCCCGAGGCCGCCGGCGTTCGTCACGACCGCGACGCGGCGTCCTGCCGGCAGCCGATCGTGCGAGAGGAGCGCGGCCGCGTCGATCAGCTGCTCGAGCGACCGCGCCCGCAGCACGCCGGCGTGCCGGAACAGCGCGTCGACGGCAGCCTCCGAGCCGGCGAGCGCCGCGGTGTGCGAGCTCGCCGCCTTCGCGCCGGCGCGGGTGCTCCCGGCTTTGAGCGCGAGGATCGGCTTCTTGCGCGCGACGCGTGCGGCGACGCGGCTGAACTTGCGCGGGTTGCCGAACGACTCGAGATAGAGCACGACGACGTCACTCGACGCGTCGTCCTCCCACCACTCGAGCAGGTCGTTCGAGGAGACGTCGGCCTTGTTGCCGACGGAGACGAACGACGAGAAGCCGAGCCCCCGCTCCTCCGCGCGCTCGAGCAGCGCCAGCCCGAGCGCGCCGCTCTGCGAGGACACGGCGATGCGGCCGGCCGGCAGCGCGCGCGGCGCGAACGTCGCGTTCAGTCCCAGGGGCGGAACGGCAACGCCGAGACAGTTCGGCCCGACGAGCCGCGCGCCGTGCGAGCGCACCAGTGCGACGAGCGCGTCCTGGCGCTCACGTCCCTCGCGCCCGACCTCGGCGAAGCCGGCCGAGATGACGCACAGTGCGCGCACGCCCGCGCGCAACGCTTCGTCTGCTGCCGCGAGCACGTGCGCTCCCGGCACGCAGATCACGGCGAGCTCGACGCCGCCCTCGATCTCCGCGATCGACGTGTATCCGCGCACGCCGGCCACTGGATCGGCGTTGCGGTTCACCGGAAAGACCGCGCCCGCAAAGTCGGCTGCGACGATGTTCCGGAAGAGCTCCCCGCCGATCGAGCCGCGTCGCTTCGTCGCACCGACGACGGCGACGGTCGAGGGCGTGAAGAACGGCCGCAGCGACGCCGCAACGGCGATGTGGTCGCGTGCGTCGACGCGCGAGCGAAACTGCTCGGTCGGCTCGATCGGGAAGGTGACTTCCATCGCGCCGTGCTCGAGCGTCCGCGTGAGCTCGAAGCCTGCGTCGCGAAAGACGGCGAGCATCGCGGAGTTCTCGGCGAGCACCTCGGCGACGAAGCGCTCGATGCCCGCCTCTGCTGCGCGCCCGGCCAGCTGCTCGAGCAGGCGGGTCGCGATCCCGCGGCCCTGCAGGTCGTCGGCGACCGTGAACGCGACCTCGGCGACGAGCGGATCGCGCAGCCGCGCGTACTCCGCCAGCGCGACGATGCGCTCGACGCCCTCCGCGTCGACGAGCGAGCCGAGCAGCGCGCCGCGGGTCTCCCAGTCGGGCGCGAGGCAGCGCGCGACGAGCTCGTGGTCGACCGCGCGGATGCCGTGGAACCGCAGATACCGGCTGCGGTCCGAGAGGGTCGTGAAGAAGTCGATGAGCGCGCCCTCGTCGCCTGCGCTCGGCGGGCGAAGCCGCAGCGTCGAGCCGTCGCGAAGGATCACGTCCGCCGCGACGGCTCGGTTGCTTCGATCGGAGGCGACGGCCACTAGGCTGCCGTGCCGGTCGTCGTGAGGGCAGGCTCGTGTGCCGCTGCGTGCTCGCCTGCCGGCACCGCGAGGATCGGGCACGGAGCGATGTGCAGCAGGTGCTGCGTGACGCTCCCGAGCAGGGTCCCGACGAGCGGGGAGTGCCCGCGCGTTCCGACGACGATCAGGTCGGCGCCGTCCGAGCGTGCAAGGTCGGCGATGATGCGGGGCGCGTTCGTCCCGCTCGTCGTCACGACCTCGACGCGGACGTTGAAGCCGACCGACTCGAGCTCGGCCGCCTGCTTGCGGATCTTCTGGACGAGCTCGTCTTCGTCGGCATGGACGGGGAGTCCGGCCGCGCGACCCGTCATCAGCTCCCGGCAGTGCGCGACGACGAGCTTCGTGCCCTTCGTCTCGCCCAGCTCTTTCACAACCGGCAACGCGCGGTCGGCATTCGCCGAGCCGTCGGTTGCCCACAGGATCGTCTTGAACATGACGTCCTCCCTTCGTGTCGCCTCTATCGTGCGCGGGCGGGGAACCACGCGCATCGGGGGCGTGCCGAAGGCGCGTCACGGCTTTTCCGCAGCTTTCGCCGGGGTGTACCCTCGGCTTGGTGGACGGGGTATCGGCCACGCAGGGCCGGCTGAGGGCGCTCCTCGAGGCAGGGCTCGCGCTCACCTCGGAGGTCACCCTCGACGCGGTTCTGCAGCGCGTGCTCGAGGCTGCGACGGAGCTGACGTCGGCGCGGTATGCGGCGCTCGGCGTGATCGATCGGAGCGGTCAGGAGCTCGAGCGGTTCCTGACGACCGGTATCGACGCGGAGACGCATGCCGCGATCGGGAACCTCCCGCGCGGCCGCGGGATCCTCGGTGTCCTGATCACCGACGCGCGCGCGCTGCGCCTGCACGACATCGGCGACGACCCGCGCTCGGTCGGCTTTCCCTCGAACCACCCGCCGATGCGGTCGTTCCTCGGCGTCCCGATCATGCTGCGCGGCACCGCGTACGGCAACCTCTATCTGACCGAGAAGGAGGGCGGCGACTTCACCGAGGAAGACGAGGAGGTCGTGACGCTGCTCGCCGCGCAGGCGGCCGTCGCGATCGAGAACGCCCGGCTGTACGAGGCGACCGCGCGGTGGTCGCGGCAGCTCGAGTCGCTGCACGAGGTGAGCGACGCGCTCGTCACGGAGACGGATCTGAGCCGTCTGCTCGACCTGATCGCGCGCCGCCTGCGCGAGCTCCTCGGGGCGCGGATCGTGGCAGTCGTGCTGCCGGCCGGCGCCGACGAGCTTCGCTTCGCGGCGGTCGCCGGTGAGGGGGCGGAGGAGCTCCTCGGCCAGAGGATCTCGCGGACGGCCTCGAAGAGCGGGCGCGTGCTCGAGCGGCGCCGGAGCGAGCGCGTCGATTCGGTGCTCGACGACGCCGAGATCGACCGCACGATCTCGCGGCTCACCGGTGCGCGCACGGGCCTGTGGGTGCCGCTCGTCGTGCACGGCCGGCCGATCGGCGTGATGGAGGTGCACGACAAGCTCGGGACGGAGCCGCGGTTCTCGGACAACGACCAGCGCCTGGCGGAGACGTTCGCCGGACGCGCCGCCGTGGCGGTCGACCTGTCGCAACGCATTGCGCGTGATTCCCTGCGACGGGTGGTCGACGCGCAGGAGACCGAGCGCCGCCGCCTCGCGCGCGAGCTGCACGACGAGACGGGCCAGGCGCTGACGTCCATCCTCCTCGGTCTCAAGGCGCTCGAGGAGAGCGCCGACGAAGGAGCCGTCGGCGAGCTGCGTGCGCTCGTCGTCGAGACGCTGCAGGACGTCCGCCGCCTCGCGGTCGAGCTGCGACCGCCGGTGCTCGACGACTTCGGCCTCGGCGCCGCGCTCGAGCGGCTGACCACCGCGTTCGGCGAGCAGACCGGGATGCCGGTGCAGTTCGAGAGCAACCTCGGCGATGGACGGCTGCCGGACGAGGTCGAGACTGCGCTCTACCGGATCGTGCAGGAGGCGCTGACCAACGTGGTCAAGCACGCGCAGGCCCGGAGCGTGAGCGTCGTCCTCCGCCGGACGGACACCTCGGCGACGGCGGTCGTCGAAGACGACGGCCAGGGCTTCGACCCGACGAGCACGCGGCCGGACGGCTTCGGCGTCGAGGGGATGCGGGAGCGGGTCGCGCTGCTCGACGGACGGCTGCGGGTCGAGTCGCGCTCCGGCGGCGGCACCACCATCGCCGCCGAGGTGCCGCTCGGCTCGGTCACTTAACCTCGACGGGCCGCTCGAGGCGGCCCGACGAGGTGGGGAAGCGGCGTGCGCTTACGCGGCCGGAACGGTCTTGTGGAAGCGCTTGCCGGCGAACGCGAGCACCGTCTCCTTGTTGCGGAGCGCCCCGCCGATCGCGAGGATCCCGAACCCGAGCCCGGCGAGCAGCAGCGCCACACCGACGACGATGCCGAACAGCGAGAGCTGATCCGCCATGTAGCTCGTGTTGAGCGCGGTGGTGAGCGCGGTCTCGGTCACCCAGAGGTTGCGGGCGCCGTTGTCGACCGGCTGCTTCGTCTTCGGATCGACGACGGCATACGTGTCGATGTTCGTGCCGCCGTGGCCGTCCGTGAACTTCACCGGCGTGCCCTGCTTGGCGAGATAGCGGCCCATCTGGGCATAGGTCAGGCCGCTCGTCGCTTCGAGCGTGTGCACCCGCATGTAGCCGGCGAAGGCCCGGGCGCGGTCACCGCTGTTGATCTTCTTGCCCGCCACCGAGAGGGTGGGGAACGCGATCTGGCTGAAGTCGAGGCCGGCCTTCTTGGCCTCGGCCTTGATCGCCGTCGGCGTCATGTCGGGGGTGCCGACGATCTGCTCCAGCTTGAGGCTGTTCTGGACGGTGTTCCGTCCGTTGACGCCCATCACGATCGCCGCGATGCCGAATCCGAACAGGATTGCCGCGGCGACGACGCCTCCGAGCTCGAAATACTTGCGCATCTTGCCACTCCTTGTCTCGCGGCCTCTGCCCGTCTCTGAGCGGTGACCTTTGATGTGGCTCAGCATCGCTTCGGAGCGGCCGAGGCTCATCGGTGCGTCTGCGGAACCGTGGTGCGGGGATCGCTCAGTTCGGCTGCGGCTTTCCCGTAGTCGTAGGCGGCGGCGCACCGGAAGGCGAACGCGTCGATGTCGTCCCAGTCGCGGGCGTCGGAGGCGCGCAGGTGGTTGAACGGGAAGCGAAGCGTCTTCGGGTCGATCACGCCTCCGAAGACGGCGAGCTCGTAGGGCTCGACGTCCGGCACCTTGGCGAGGGAGCGCACGAGCTGCTTGCGCGACTCGGCGAGATCCGACGGCTCGAGCGTCCGCGGGCCGAGTGCGAAGACCGCGAGCGGGAGAACGGCGAGGGCGTCGTGATGCCGCCGAAGGAAGCCGACCGCGTCCGAGTGCAGCCGGCCCATGTAGAGGGCGCCGCCGACGATGACCCCGGCGTACGGACGGAGATCGAGGACCTCGCCCGCGGGCTGGAGGTCGACCTCGAGACCCGTCTCGCGAAGCCGGGCTGCGATCGCGCCGGCGACGGCGCGGGTCGATCCATGCTCGGTCGCATAGGCGACGAGAACTGGTGCTGTCATGGCTCTCTCCTTTTCAGACGGTGACCCGAGCCGCGCTCGGCACGACGACCACCGGTGTCCGCGATTCGCGCAAGACCTCGCGGGAGACGCTGCCGAGCAGCGCACCGGCCACCGCGCCGCGGCCCCGCGAGCCGACGACGATCGCGTCGGCGCCGATCGAGTCCGCGTAGGCGACGATCTCGTCGGCCGGCCGGCCGGCGACGACCTCCGTGGTCCAGGCGACGCCGAGCTCGGCGGCGCGCTGCGCCGCCGCCGCGAGCGCGGGAGCTGCATGGAGGCGCAGCTCCTCCGGTAGCGGTCGGAGCGCTCTGCCGCGGTCGAGCCGCGTCCAGTCGGTCGGCGGCATGACCTGTAAGAGAACTGCCTTCGCGTGCTCGGCCGCCGCGAGCTCGAGCCCGTACTCGACTGCCTCGCCCGCCTGAGGCGATCCATCCGTGGCGATCACGATGGTGGTCATCGCTCTCTCCTTCCTCGGCTGCAGGCAGCCGCTGTACGACACGAGCATCCGTCCGAACGGCGCTCGAGGCATCCGTAGCCCCGCCGATCCCGGCGCGGCGAAGTACGGATCAGCGCCGGCGTGCGAGCCCGCGCTCGAGGCGCTCGCGCAGCGCGAAGAGTGCGTCTCGCTCGATCGTCCGTGCCCGCTGCTGTGACAGGTGGAGCTCGCGCGCGACCTGCGCGATCTCCTCCGGCGTCCGGCCGAGCCCGTAGTGGCGCATGACGATCTCCCGCTGCCGCGGCGGCAGGCCGGCGACCGCGCGGTCGACGAGCTCCGTCTCCTCGCGGTGGACGGCGTCCGTCTCGGGGTCGGGAGACGCCGCGTCTGCGACGAGCGCCTCGAGCGGCGAGCCGTCCGGGAGCGCGGCCTGGTCGAGCGAGACGACGACCGGCACGAGCTCGCGAACCTCTGCGACCGCCTCGGGTCCGAGACCCGTGGCCTCGGCGAGCTCGGCCGGCGATGGATGAGCCCCGTTCGGGCCGGTCAGACGTGCGTCGGCGCGGTCGACCGCGCGGCGGCGTTCGACGATCTGCTTCGGCAGGCGGATGAGGCGCGACTTCTCCGTGA
>Ga0070741_10007058_pt1 | contig 23596 bp, 19 predicted proteins | sample Coa_R1_4_FD_66440 | JGI IMG/M metagenome (GOLD analysis project Ga0070741, IMG submission 66440) | Surface soil microbial communities from Centralia Pennsylvania, which are recovering from an underground coalmine fire - Coalmine... | ecosystem: Environmental > Terrestrial > Soil > Unclassified ...
GTGATGCCGAGGCTCCGCGCCGCCGCGCTCTTCGTCGGCTTCTGCTGGAGCCGCTGGCGGATCAGCGCGATCTGGACCCGCTCGAGGATGCGGTCGAGCGGCTCGTCGCCGGCGCTCGGGTCGGCGTCGCGGATGCGACGCGCGAGGTGGTGGCGGCCGATCCGCTTCCCCGGCTCGATCGAGAGAACGAGCCGGTGGATCTCGTTCTCCAGCTCGCGCACGTTGCCCGGCCACGGGTAGCACTGGAGGGCGCGGAGCGCGTCGGAGTCGAGGCCGCCGGTTTCGCGCCGCTCGCACGCCGCGAACCGCGCGAGGAAGTGCGCGACGAGCGCGGGGATGTCGGCCATCCGGTGGCGAAGCGGCGGCACGGCGATCGGGAAGACCGCGAGCCGGTAATACAGGTCGAGCCGGAACCGCCCCGCGCGGACCTCCGCTTCGAGCGAACGGTTCGACGCTGCGACGATGCGCGCCCGGACGCGCCGGCTCTTGTCGGCGCCGACCGCCTTCACCTCCTCGTGCTGCAGGACGCGCAGCAGCTTCGCCTGCACCGACGGCGGTGCCTCGCTGATCTCGTCGAGGAAGACGGTCCCGTCGCCAGCCTCGTCGAAGAGGCCGCGCCGGTCGCGATCGGCGCCGGTGAACGCGCCGCGGACGTGGCCGAAGAGCTCGCTCTCGAGGAGCGACTCGGCGATCGCCGCGCAGTTCTGGACGAGGAACGGCGCCGTGCTCCGTGGCCCGCGCTGATGGACGGCGCGCGCGAGGAGCTCCTTTCCCGTCCCGGTCTCACCCTCGACGAGGACGGGGACGCGGCTCTGCGCCGCGCACTCGACGAGCGCGAGCACGTCGCGCATGTTCGCGGTTGCGGCGATGAACGCGGCTCCGGGAGCCGCGTCCGATCGCGGTGCAGAGCCGTCGGTCGGCGCGTCGTCGACGCCCGCGAGCACCGAGCGACCGAGCGCGTCGCGGACGAGCGTCGGCAGCGTGTCGATGTAGTCGGCGTGCTTCGTCACGTAGTCGGCGGCGCCCATCTTCATCGCCGCGACCGCGACGGCCTCGGAGCCCGTCGCCGTGACGACGATGATCGGGAGCTCGTGCCGCGCGCTGCGGAGCGCGCGCACGACGCGCACGCCCTCGGCGTCGGGGAGGCGCAGGTCGGTGAGGATGCAGCCGATCGCCGGATCCTGGAGCGCAGCGAGCGCGTTCCGGAGGCGCGCGGCGATCGTCACGCGGACCCCGTGCTCCATCCGGACGAGTGCCGTCCGGATCGCCGCCGCATGCTCCACGTCGTCCTCGACGACCAGGATGTGCAGCCGTCGGAGCGCCCCGTACGAATCCATCCCAGCATCCCCCTGTGCCCGGCAGACCGGCCGCGCGGGAGAGGATTCGGACTTCCGTGTCGACGAGTCAATGCGGCCGACACGTCGATCGTTCGCGTGCCGGCGGCTCCTCTACGACGTCGCTGGACGACGGGCGGCGCTCCGGATCGGACGTGGGCCGGACATACACTCAGGTCCCGCGCGGGAGCCCGAGGACCTGCATCGCGATGATGCCGCGCATGATCTCCGACGTCCCCGACGCGATGCTCGCCGCGGGCGCGCCGAGGTAGCCCTTCTGCAGCCACTGGGACGCGTCGGCCCGCGCGCCGTCCGCCTGCGGGGTGTCGTAGAGCAGGCCCGCCGGTCCGAGGACGTCCATGCCGATCCGCGGCATCGACTGCGTGAGCTCCGTCCAGTGGAGCTTGATGATCGATGCCTCCGGCCCGGGCATGCCCATGCGGAGGAGCTTGTCGAGCGTCCGCTGACACGTGAAGCGGAAGATCTCGGTCCCGAGGTAGAGCCCGGCGAGCGCCTGCCGCTGGACGCCGGTCCGACCGGCGCCGCGCTCGCGCGCGAGCTCGAGCAGCTTGTCGCGCGCCTGCTTCAGCGCGATCTGCATGCCGACGACGTACAGGATGCCGCGCTCGTTCTGGAGCGCCGCGACCGCGACCTGCCAGCCCTCGTGCAGCTCGCCGAGCAGGTTCTCCCGCGGGACGCGCACGCCGTCGAAGAACATCTCGTTGAACTCGGCCTCGCCCGTCATCTGGCGGAGCGGCCGGACGGTGATGCCCGGGCTCTTCATGTCGACGAGCAGGCACGAGATGCCCTTCGCGCGTCGCGTGTCGGGATCCGTCCGCGCGAGGAGCATGCACCAGTCGGCGTGGTGGCCGAGAGTCGTCCACACCTTCTGTCCGGTCACCTCGAAGACGTCGCCCGACGGGATCGCGAGCGTGCGGAGCGAGGCGAGGTCGGAGCCGGCGCCGGGCTCGGAGAAGCCGAAGCACCAGAGGTCGTCCGCGGTGAGGATGCGCGGCGCGAATCGCCGGCGTTGCTCGTCCGTGCCGTACGCGAGGATCGGCGGGCCCGCGATGCCGATGCCGAGGTTGCCGATGATCTCCGGGGCGCGCGCCCGGGCCATCTCCTCGACGTAGACGATCTGCTCGTGGATGCCGGCGTCGCGGCCCCCGTACTCGCGCGGCCAGGTGATGCCGATCCAGCGCGCCTCGGCGAGCGTCCGCTGCCACGCACGGAGCCGGCGCACGCGCTCGTCGTCGTCGAGGCGTGCGGCGTTCTCGGGACGGAGATCGTCCGGGACGTTCGCCTCGAGCCAGGTCCTGAGCTCCGTCCGGAAGGCGTCGAGCTGTGCGTCGGTCGCGTCGGCGGTCATCTCCGCCGGATAGCAAGGACGCCGTGCGGTTGCGAGCGGTTTCGGGCCGGGGTACGTGCACGCCCCGTGACCGAGGTTCCCCATCTCCTCGCGACCTCCGACGAGCTCGCGGCGCTGGTCGCCGACGTGCGCGCCGCGGGACGGCTCGCGCTCGACACGGAGTTCGTGTGGGAGCGCACGTACCGGCCGGTGCTCGGCGTCGTCCAGATCGCGACCGACACGACGACGGCGGTCGTCGACGCGATCGCCATCCGCGACCTGTCGCCACTCTTCCCCGTCCTCCGCGATCCCGACGTGCCGGTCGTCCTGCACGGCGGCACGCAGGACCTCGAGATCTTCGCGACGCTCATGGGTGCGCCGATCCGCGGCGTCGTCGATACGCAGGTGGTCGCGGCGTTCCTCGGCTACGGCCTCCAGATCGGGCTCGGCGTGCTCCTCGAGCGCGTGCTGCGCGTCCGCATCCGGAAGGACCAGACGTACACCGACTGGACGCGTCGGCCGCTTCGCCCGGAGCAGCTGACGTACGCCCGAAGCGACGTCGTCCATCTCCTGCCGCTCCACGACCATCTGCAGTCGGAGCTCGCGCGGCGCGGGCGTACGGCGTGGGTCGCCGAGGAGCTCCGCGCGCTCGAGGACGAAACGCGCTTCGCCGCGATGCCGGACGAGGAACGGTACCGCACGATCAAGGGCTGGCAGCGTCTGGACGGGCGGGACCTCGCCGTCCTGCGCGAGCTCGCGGCGTGGCGGGAGCGGGCGGCGGTACGCGCCAACATCCGGCCCGGCTTCGTCGCGAACGACATCGTGCTGACGTCGCTCGCGGGACATCCGGTCGAGGACCTCCGGCAGGTGCGCGGGCTCAGCGCCGGGACGGTCGACCGTCACGGAAAGGCGATCCTCGCCGCGCTGCGCGCCGGCCTGGAGTGCCCGCGCGAGCGCTGGCCGGCGTCGCCGCCGCGCATCCGGCGGAAGGGCCCACCACCGGGGCTCGGCGCGCTGCTCCGCGCCGCCGTGCAGGCGGTCGCCGAGCGGGAGGACATCGCGCCGGAAGTGATCGCCAGCGGCCGCGACATCGACGCGCTCGCGGCATACGCTGTCGGCGGCGGCGCGCTGCCGGAGACGGCCGTGACGCGGGGGTGGCGGCGCGAGCTCGTCGGCGACGCGCTCCTCGCGATCGCCCGCGGCGAGGTCGCGGTGCGCTACGATCCGAGCCGGCGCGAGGTCGTTCGCGACGCGGTCACCCCGTCGGCGTGACCTTGACGATCACCGTCTTCCCCTCGCGCACGCGGTCCGGACGGGGACGGAAAAAGCCGAGCCACGAGATCCAGTACTTTCGGTCGTAGACCGGCGCCATGCGGGCGGCGAGGTCCGGGTCGCGGACGAGCTCGGCGCGTCCGACGAAGTGCGGTCCGTCCGCCCGTCCGACCCAGACGAAGAGCGGGCTCCCCTTGGCGATCCGGCGCGCCTTGTGGCTCTCCGGACCGGTCGTGAAGTACACGGCGCTGTCGTCCGCCATGAACCAGACCGGGACGACCTTGCTCTGCGCGCCGTCCGCTCGTCGGGTGGCCACGTAGATCTGCTTCGCGTTGGCGAGCGCATGGGCGAGCTCTGGGGAAAACGCCATAGGGTGGCCCCATAGCACAATTTTCTGTTGACCCGTCCCGGACGAGGCGAGTACCGACGTCCGATGCTGAGACGGTGGAGGATGGGGATTTTCCTGCTCGCGACGTTCGTGCTCGCGAGCACCGCCGGCGCTCGCTCGCGGAAGCTCGTCGACAGCGACGGGGACGGGCTCCCGGACGAGTGGGAGCGTCACGGCGTCGTGCTCGACGGCGGCGCCGGCCCCCAGTTCATCGACCTCCCGGCGATGGGCGCCGACCCCCGGCGGCCGGACATCTTCCTCCACGTCGACTGGATGGCGGGTGCCGAGCACGACCAGCGGCCGAGCCCGGAGGCGCTCCGGCTGGTCGTCGAGGCGTTCGCCCAGTCGCCGTACGTGAGCCCGACCGGCTCCGTCGGGATCGCGCTCCACGTCGACGCCGGTCCGGACAGCGTGCTCGGTCCCGGCAGGACGTGGGGCCCGCTCAGCCGGGCGCGGACGCTCGCATGGAAGAAGAACCTCGGCAGCGCCGCCGGCGGGAGCTACGACTGGCGCGAGTTCGAGGCGATCAAGCACGAGCCCGGCGGCTTCATCGAGAGCGGCCGAGCCGCCGTCTTCCACTATGCCGTCTTCGGCGCCTTCCACGACCTGGACGATCCGCGCGGCTGGGGCGCGAGCGGCAACTCGCGCGGCATCGGCGGCACGGACATCGTCGTTACGCTCGGAAACTTCACCGACGGCGTCGGCACGCCACGCGAGCAGGCCGGCACGCTGATGCACGAGCTCGGCCACAACTTGGGCCTCCGCCACGGCGGGTGCGACGACGGGAACGCGAAGCCGGGCTACCTGAGCATCATGAACTACGCGTACCAGATGGAGGGCATCCGGCGGGGCGGCGTCGACGGGATCCTCGATTTCTCCCGCGGCCGGCCGCCCGTGCTCGACGACCGCCTGGTCGACGAGCCGCCCGCGCTCCTCAAGCGCGGCGACGGCTCCGCCGGAAAAGCGCGCGCCTGCCGTGCGCCGGACGAGGTGCGCGCGGGTCTCGCGGTCAAGCGTGCAGTCGCCGAGCCGGCGACGCCCGACCACGAGACCAGCTGCAACGACGGCGCCGTCTTCGACGACTGGAAGCACATCCGCCTCGCCGTCGGCGACATCGGCAAGTCGTCACCTCGACACTGACCCCCGCAGAGATCCTCCGCGCGCGCAGCGCGCGGCCGAAGCGAAGCGAGCAGAGAGTGGAGCGCGGCGGGCTTCGCTCGCCGCGCTCCGAGGGGCGGAGCCCCTCGCTAGGTTTCATGCTCTTGCCTCACCTCGCCGCGCCACGCGCCGGTCTCCCGGCCCCGCGACTGGATGAACTCCTTGAAGCGCTGGAGGTCGCCGTCGACCCGCCTCGTCATGAAGCCGAGCTTGTCGCCGACGGACTCGACGATGTCCTCGGGGTCGTACTCGAGCTGCAGCATGATGCGCGTCTTGTTCGGCGCGAGCTTGTGGAAGGTGAGGACGCCGGCGTTCCGCGTCCCGCTCTCGCTCGTCCACGCGACGCGCTCGTCGGGGATCTGCTCCGTGATGCGCGCCGTCCATTCCTTGCGCTTGCCGGCGACGTTCGCGGCCCAGCGGAGATGCGTGTCGTCGAGCTGCTCGACGCGCTCGACGCCCTCCATGAAGCGGGGGAACTCTTCGAACTGCGTCCACTGGTTGTACGCGGTGCGAACGGGCACCTCGACGTCGATCGATTTCTCGATGGTCGCCATGGTCCTGCCTCCTTTCGGTTGCGACGGATTTCGTCGCAAGCCGCGTGCCTCCGAGGCGGTGCCGGAGAATCCGCCGACCGGCGTGGATCAGGCGAAATCGCTCCGCGCCACGTGTGGGCGGCGACGGCACCGCCGGCAGGGATCGTCGGTGAACTAGGGCGGGCACGCGGCAGGCGCCGGCGCGCTCGCCGCGGCGAACCGCTTCCCGACCTTGAACGCGCCGGTCGCGAAGCGGAGGCAGTACCGTTTCGTCCCCGTGCCGAGGACGACGTCGACGGGGGCCGGGTCGGCGGCGAGCGCGTGCCCAAGCCCGACGCCGCGTGCCTTCGCCATCACGACGTGGCTCTTTCCCGCCGTCACGGCCGCACTGCGGACGGGTCCGGACCGGCTCGCGTACCGGTAGCCGCGATTCGCGCCCCGCTTGCCGACGAGCGACCAGCCCGTCCCGACGAGGACGTACGTGTCGTCGCACGGCGCGGAGCCATCGGCGCCGCACCCGCCTGTCGTGCGAACGCGGAGCGTGCCGCCCTCCCGCGTCGGATCGTCCGAGCTGTCGTTCCCCGCGCCGATCGTGATGCTCCGGTCGTGCGAGACGAGGAGGAGACGACGCTTGCGCGGATCCGTCGGGTCGTCCTTCAGGACGAGCCGCTTGCCGCGGAGCGGCACGTCGACGCCGGGCGCTCCGAGCGTGGTCGTCGTGACGGCCGGGGACGTCGTCGTGGTCGTCGTCGCGATCGTGCGTGGCGTGCACGCACCGAACGGGCCGCCGACGTTCGTCCCGGTCGGCCCGGCGTTCTTCGTCGGCGTCGGCCCGAGCAGCGCGAAGTCCGTCATGTTGTCGCCGGCGTCGTGGACGCGCGTGAGGCTCTGGCTCCCGGTCCCCGGGATCAGGTTCGTCGGCGTCCCGGACGGCGGCGTGCCGTCGTGCGTCGAGGTCTTCGTGCGTCCGACGTAGCCGCCGTAGGCGACGCAATCGACGTAGTTGTCGGGATCGCCCGGATCCCACGCGCTCGGGTCGCCGGCGTCGGTACCGGGCGCGCCCCAGCAGACCATCCCGCATCCGGGATCGACGGCGCCGCTCACGGCGTCGTTCCAGTAGAAGTCGGCGTGCGCCGCCGTCGCCGCGAAGAACGTGGTGTCGTCCGGGCTCGCCATGAGCCAGTGGGCGCCGGTCGACTGCTGGTCGAGACCGCTCGGGTCGGGCGGAAGCTGGAGGAGGACGCTGCACGCGCTGAAGTCGCAGTTGAAGCGCGTGAGCCGCGTCCCGCCGACGAAGCCCTGTCCGGGCGCCTCCATCTCGATCTCGACGAACTGGACGTGCGCATCGCCGTCCTTCCCCGACATGACCTCCGAGACGCGGGACAGATGGAATGTCGCCCGCGCCGGCAGCGGTAGCGCGAGCAGCAGCACGACCAGCACGATCGGTCTCATGGCGGAGCGCGGATGATGCCAGGTGCGCGGCCGGCAGGCGATGGTCGTGCCCGGATTGACCCGGGAACCGCGTCGGACGCATTAGCCGTGCATGCGCTGGCCGGCCCTCCTGCTGCTCGCGTCGATCGCCTTGTTCCCGTCGACGGGCCGCGCCGTGTTCCACATCGCGCACATCTCCGAGATCATGGTTGGGGCCGGCGGCGATCCGAGCGTCCAATACGTCGAGATCCGGATGGACGCGGATACCCAGAACGTCGTCGCGACGACCCGGCTCACGACCTTCAGCTGCGACGGTACGACGAAGACCGTCATCCTGGACGTGCCGGGGAACGTTCCGAACGGGATGAACGGCCAGCACTGGATCATGGCGAGCCCGAGCGGCGCCGCGTTCCTGTCCGCCTCGGGGATCAACCCGGACTTCACCTGGGACTCGAATGTCGCCGGTAATGGTATCCCGACGCCGTGCGGCCAGGTCTGCTGGGGCGCCCCGGGGCTCAATGCTCCTGCCCCTCCGGGAAACTGGGATCGCACCGTGCCGAACAACTACGTCGACTGCATCGCGTACGGCGGCTACACGGGACCGACGAAGACCGCCGATCCCGACAACGACCTGGTCTCGAGCTCCGACGGCACGCCGTCGGCCTCGCCGCCCGGCGACGGCACGCTCAGCTTGACCCGCGTCGGCAGCACCAACAACAACCTCGCCGACTTCACGCTCGACTGTCCGTCGCCGACGAACAACAACGGCGACATGGGCACGTTCGGCGCCTGCTCGCCACCGACCACGACCACGACGATCGCGACCGCGAGCACCACGACGCTCGCGGGCGCCACCACCACGACGACGCTCGCCAGAGCGGCCCGCCGCAGCAAGTGCGCGGCGCGGAAGTTCGTCGCCTCCGGGAAGAACGCCGCGGCAAAGCTCGGATGCGAGGCCACCGCGGCCGCGAAGGGCGCGAGCCCGAACGCCGCCTGCGCCGCGCGCGCCGACGCGGCCTTCGCGCGCGCCGGGAAGAAGGCCGAGGCGCGGAAGGACTGCCTCGCGCCGACCGGTGACGCGGACGCGCTGCGGACCGTGGTCGACCGCTTCGTGGCACCGCTCGGCGCGACGCTCGCGCCGACGACGCAACGGAGCAAATGCACGTCACGGAAGCTCCGCGCAGCCGGCGCCGAGGCGCGTGCGCTCGGCGCGTGCGAAGCGCACGCCTTTGCGAAAGGCGTTGCGGTCGACGCCGGGTGTGTTGCCACCGCGGGCTCGAAGCTCCGTGCGGCGTTCGCCAAGGCGGAGAAGCGCGGCGACTGTCAGGCGGCGATTGGCGACGCGGCGCGCGTCGCAGGCGACGTCGACGGCTTCGTGGCCGCGCTGCTGGGCGCGCTCGCACCCTGACGGCGCCGTCGGAAAATCTCTTGACGAGCGCGCGGGTTCCTGGGCATCCTCGACGTTCACGCGGGAGATCTGCCATGTGGTCGCGCGTCGTTGCCGTCGTCGCTTCGTTGGCCGCCGTCCTCGCTCCGAGTGCCAGCCACGCGGTGTTCCACGTGGCGCACATCTCGGAGATCATGGTGGGCGCGGGGGGTGACCCGACCATCCAGTACGTCGAGATCCGGATGGACAGCGACTCGCAGGCGGCGGTCGCGACCACGCGCCTCACGACCTTCAGCTGCGATGGAACGACGAAGACCGTCATTCTCGACGTTCCCGGCAACGTCGTGAACGCGATGGCGGGCCAGCACTGGATCATGGCGAGCCCGAGCGGCGCGGCGTTCCTGGCGGCGTCGGGCATCAACACCGACTTCACCTGGGACTCGACGGCGCTCGGCAAAACCATCCCCACCCCGTGCGGACAGGTCTGCTGGGGCGCACCGGGGCTCGCCCCGGCCCCGCCCGCCAACTGGGACCCGAACGTGCCGAACAACTACGTCGACTGCATCGCGTACGGCGGGTACACCGGCCCGACGAAGACCGCCGATCCCGACAACGACCTCGTCTCGAGCCAGGACGGCACGCCGACGAACCTCCCGCCGGGCAACGGCACCTTCAGCCTGACGCGCCTCAACGCGACGGGCAACGACAACCTCACGGACTTCGCGCTCGAGTGCCCGTCGCCGACGAACAACAACGGCGACCTCGGCGGCTTCGGTCCCTGCACCCCGCCGACGACCACCACGACCAACAGCACCACCACGTCGACTTCCTCGACGACGACGACCATCCCGTCGTCGCACGCGAGCAAGTGTACGTCAAAGGAATTCAGCGCGGCCGGGAAGAAGGCGGCCGCCAAGGCGAAGTGTCAGTCGAAGGCGACGTCGAAGGGCGACACGTCGAAGCTGAACGCGTGCCTCACCGGCGCGGAGGACAAGTTCAGCACGGCCTACCCGAAGGCCGTCGCGGCCGGCGACTGCGTGACGACGGCGGATGCCTCGACGGTCGAGGGCGACGTCGACGCGTTCATCTCCGCGCTCACGCAGACGCTCACGAACGGCTCGACGTCGGCGAGCAAGTGCACGTCGAAGGAGTTCGCGGCCGCCGGAAAGAAGGCGGCTGCGAAGGTCAAGTGCTACTCGAAGGCGGCCAAGAAGAACGACACGTCCGCGCTCGCCGGCTGTCTCGCGACCGCGGAGGGGAAGTTCACGACCGCCTTCGGGAAGGCGACCGCCGCGGGAGACTGCCTCACGCCGGCCGACGCAAGCACGGTCGAGGGCGACGTCGACGACTTCGTCTCCGCGCTGAAGAACGACCTGGACCCAGCGTTGCCCTAGGAGACTGATCCCAGACTGCCGTCGGCTGCTCCTTCGCCTCGCTTCGACGCCAGTCTGGGGCCGGTCTCCTAGGATCCGCGCCGGTCGGACAGGTCCCACAGCGCAACGTTCCCGTCGCCGTCGCCGGTGATCAGCACAGTTCCGGCCCAGGCCAGCCCCCACACGGACGATCCGTGCCAGGCGAGCGTCTCGACCTCGGCGCCCGTCGTGGGATCGTGGAGGTGGATCGCATGGTCGAGTCCGGCGCTCGCCGTGAGCCGACCGCCCGGGGCGACCGCGAGGTGCACGAGAAAGCCGGTTCGCGCCGCGGCCGCGGCGAGCGCGCCCGTCGCCACGTCCCAGACGCGGACGACACCGTCGCCACCTGCGGAGACGAGCCGATCGCCCGCGAACGCGAGCGCGTTGATCACCCGCTGCGAGTCGACGAGGACCCGCGGCGTGGTCGGATCGGCGAGCGTGAACACCGCGATCGAGCCGCGCTCGCTGCCGACGATCGCGAGCCGTCCATCGGGCGAGAACGCGACCGCGGTCGCCTCGCGCTCGACGGCGAGGCGTCCGAGCTCGCGGCCGTCGGCGGCGTCGACGAGATGCGCGGCCGCGTCGTACGAGACGCTCGCGAGGAGACGCCGTCCGTCCGGCGACCAGGCGACGCCGTCGATCACGCCGCGGAAGCGGGCGACCTCGCGGAGGAACCGGCCGGTCCTCGTCGCGTAGACGAGGAGGCGATTCTCGACGGCCATCGCGGTCTCGCGGCCGTCGGGGCTGACGGCGATCGCGGTCGGCGCGTCGGCGTGCGGCGCGCTCGTGGCGCGGACGACCACCGCCGGTGCCGCCTCGAACCCGACGACGAACCGACCGGCCGGAAGCGCCCACGCGGTGACGCCGGCGCCGGCCGTGCCGACGATCGCCCTCTCGCCGTCCGGGGTCACCGCGATCGACGTCACCTTCTGCGGGAAGCGCAGCGTACAGCGCGGCTGGCGTCCGCGCGCGTCCGAAGCGACGTCGACCGGGGTGCACGACGTCGCGGCCACGCCCGCGGCGCCCGGCGTGGCGCCGAGCGGCAGGACGAAGTGCGACTCGACCGGCTCGCCGTCGACGACCAGGCGCACGTACGCCAGGACGTTCGCGCCGCCGAGCGGGGGACCGTCGGCCTCGAGCGCGGCGTCGCGCGGCGTGAGCGCGAGCTCGCGGCGGCCGTCGGGAAGGTCGAGCGCGACCGCGCCGGTCACCCGGTCCACGGGAAGCGGCCGGCGCCAGACGTCGGTCAGATAAACGCGGACGCTGCCGGCCGGCGACGCCACCGCCTCGAGGTGGCGCATCCCGACCATCGCGACGACGCCGCCGTGGTGCGGCGTGTGGTCGTGGACGCCGGGCCGGGGACCGGCGGCGGCGCCGAGCGGCGTGAGCCGCGTCACGACGAGCTCGTGCTCGGCGCGCGCCAGCTCGAAGCGGACGCGCGTGCCGACGGTCGCGCCCGCGAGCACGTCCGCCGCGCGGACGGCGAACGACATCGTCATCGCCGGCATGAGGTCCGGGATGTCGTCGTGACGGAGGGTGACGCGGAGACCGGGGGCGTCGACCGCGACGACGTCGCCGACGCCGGTGTAGGACGGTGAGCGAGCGCACCCGGATGCCAGCGCCGCGAGGAGGAGAAGCGTCCCGGCTCGGCTCACACGCCCCTCCAGTGACACTTGCGTCCGGGGGCTTCAAGCCGAGACGTCGATCAGGCGGCGTGCGCGGCGACGTTCGGCGGCGCACTCGGCGCCGCGACGCGGCCGGGCTCGGTCGGGAACGTGATCGTGAACGTACTGCCTTTGCCGAGCGTGCTCTTGACCTCGACCCGTCCGCCGAGGACGTCGACGAAGCGCCGGACGATGTGGAGGCCGAGGCCGACGCCGCCCCCGCCCGTCCCCGGCACCTGATGGAACATCTCGAAGATGTCGCCGAGCGCGTCGGCCGGGATGCCGCGTCCGGTATCGGTGACCGTGATCACGAGGTCGCCGCTCGCGGTGACGTCGCCGGCGAGCGTCACGTGGCCGCGCTCGGTGAACTTGAGCGCGTTGTGCAGCAGGTTGCGGACGACGGTCTTGAGCTTTCCCGCGTCGGTCTCGAGCGCGGGGAGGAGCGGCGCGACGTCGAGCCGGAGCTCGACCTCGGGCCGGCGCCACGTCTCGGGTACCTGCTGCATCACCTCGTGGAGGAGCCCGCCGATCGGCACCGGCGCGCGCTGCACGGGCAGCCGTCCGGCCTCGAAGCGGTTCAGGTCGAGGAGCGCCGTGATCATCTCGAGCAGGGCGAGCGACTGCTGACGCGTGCGCCGGAGCGCGTCGGTCTGGCCGTCCGTCAGGCTGCCGATGTCCTCGTCGAGCAGCATCTCGAGGTACCCGAGCATGACGTTGAGCGGCGTCCGCAGCTCGTGGGACATGGTCGCGACGAACTCGGACTTGAGCGCGCTCGCCTCGCGGGCCTCGTCCAGGAGGTGCGCGTTCCGGAGCGCGATCGTCGCGTGCTGCGTCATCCCGGCGAGGACGTCGAGCGCCCGGCGGCGGTGGCGCTCGGGCAGCTCGGCGTAGCCGAGCGCGAGGAACCCGATCAGCACGTGATCGCGATAGAGCGCGGCGAGCAGCACGGTCGCGCACGGCTGCCCGTTGGCGAAGAGGCCGGCGACGCGCTCGGCGTCGGTTCCGGCGAGGACGACGACCGGCTCCGCCGTGAGGCGCTCGACGGGCAGCCAGCCGCGCAGCGGGAACTCGAACCCGCCGAGGTCGCCGGCCGGGCCGGCGTCGGTCATGGCGGCCAGCCGGAACGTGCCGCGCTCGGCATTGACGAGGAAGGTCGCGCTCCAGTCGGCGGCGAGCTGCTGACGGGCGGTGCGGTTCACGCGCGCGAGGAGCTCGGGCGCCTCGAGCGTCGAGCTGAGCGCCCGGGCGACCTCGAGGAGCGCGGTCGACATCCGTCCCTTCTCGGCGAGGCGCTCGCGGTGCTCCTCGAGCCGCGCGGCGAGCGCCCCGAGGGCGGTGTTCTTCTGCTTCAGATGATCGCCGTAGAAGAGGCACTGCTGCGCGAGCAGAAAGAAGAGGAATGGCGTGACGAGCGCCTCGACGGATCCGAAGGTCCCGAGCGAGACGCCGCGCTCGAACCCGAGGAGGAGCTCGTGGCCGAGCGAGGCGAGCGCCGCGACGACGAGCCCGCTCGGCGCGGAGATCAGGCTCGCCGGCACGATCACGAGCGCGTAGATCGGGCGGAAGAGCATCGCCTCGGAGCCGTGGATCGACGATGCGATGCCGATCGTGATCCCGGCGAGGTCGGCGAAGTTCTGGAGGTGAAGGAAGAGCCGTGGCGCCGCCTGCAGCCGCTTCGAGCAGAGGCCGACGGTCGACACGACGGCGAGCCCGAAGCAGACGCCGAAGACGTGCGGCCGGGACACCTGCCCGACGCCGAGCCAGCCGAGCACCATCGTGAAGGCGAAGACGGCGCCCGACGCCCGGTAGCGCGTGAGGCAGAGCCAGCGGTTGAAGGTCGGGAGATCGCGCAGGTCGGAGACTGCCGTCGCGCTCTCCTTCACCAGGGCCATCGGCAGCAGGAGCACCAATTGTGCCAGCGGCCCACGGGCGTGTGCCGCGGCCTCCGCGAACCATTGCGCGTCGAAAACGTGCCATTCCTGTCCCGGCGCGGTCGCTCGCGTCCCTTCCCTTTGCTATGGTGCCTGCCGTGACGACGCCGAAGAAACGCGGTGGACGAGGACGTGGACGTCGGAGCCGGAAGACCGCACCGGCCACGCCGGCTGCCGTCGCCGTCGAGGCGGCGGCCGAGACCCCGCTCGATACGTTCCTGGAGCAGCCGCCCGCCGCGCTGGCCCCGGAGGCGGGGGAACCCGCGGAGCCCGCCGAGCTCCCCGAGACGACGAGCCCCGAGCCCGGGTTCGCCGCCCGGATGCCGCCGCCGGAGCCCGAGCGGCCGCGACCCTCGGTCCGTCGCGCGATCTTCTTCGACGTCGAGAACTCGAGCCGCTCGGATCACGTCGTCCGGGTACTCGCCTACCTCGACGTCGACCGCGTGACGCGCGCGACGGAGCTCGTTGCGGTCGGCAACTGGCGCGTGATCAACCACGAAACGGCGCGCCTCCTGGCGAAGCAGGGCGCGCAGCTCGTCCACAGCGCGCCCTCGGTCGGCGTGCGCGACTGGAGCGACCTTCGCATCGCCGTCGCGGCCGGCGTCTGGCTCGCCGCGGCGCGTCCCGGCGATGCGATCGAGATCGTCTCCGACGACCAGGCCTTCGACGCCGTGGGCGACGTCGCGACGAGCCTCGGGGTCGTCTTCCGGCGGCTCTCGTACCGGGCGCTTGCGGGCCTCGGTGCGGCGCCGGTCATCGAGGAGCCGGTGAAGGAGCCGCGATCCCGACGGCGGCGCCGGCGCGGGGGTCGCCGCGAGTCGTCAGCGCGGCATCCCGCGGTCGAGATGCCGGCGCCCGCGGCGAACGGCGTCGAGCCCGATGCGGAAGGGGCACACACGGCGCCGCACGACGAGCTACTGGCCGTCGCGCGCGAGCTCCTCGACCGCGCGCCCGAGCGGACGGTCAGCATCGACGCGCTCTCGAACGCGCTGAAGGCCCACGGGTTCCGGCGCACGCCCGGATCGCCGCGACTCATCACCCGGCTTCGCCGGATCAAGGAGCTCGAGGTGAGCCGCACCGGCGCCATCCGTCTCGTCGACGGAGGATCGAGCGGTGAGGGAATTCCCGAACCCGACGTCGGGGCTCCCGACGCCGAAGCGTCGAACGCGTCCGATGCTGCCGCACCGGCGCCCGATGCGCCGCCGCGGCGGCGCCGACGTCGCGGCGGCAGACGCCGTCGCGGCCGCGGCAATTCGCCGGCGACCGTCGCGTCACCGTAGCGCGCGCCGCGCGGCGTATCGCACGCGGCACGTCGGCTGCGATCGCGACCCCGGCAAAAATGATCCAGCGCTGCACGATGCGACGCGCTTGCAACCGGGGTCGAAGGTGAAAATCCGCGCCTCACGTCGGAAGGATTCTCTGTTGGCCCTCGCGGCACAGCCATTGCTCGTATGTGGCTCGCGCGACGACTTGCCGCGGCGCGTAAGGGCCTCGCGGCGACGATGATGGCGCTGGTCTTCGGCGCCGGCCCGGCCTTCGCAGAAAGCGGCCCCAACCTCATTCTTCCGCTCGTTACCGCGCTCGCCGTCGCCTCGGCGGCGCGCGGCACGCCGCATCAAGTCGGGACAATGAAGGGCGGTGCCGGCCAGCTCCTGACGCTTCTCCCCCGTCAGGTTCGCATCGAGGATGGGTACGAAATCGACGCGGAAGACTACATCCGCCCCGGCTTCCACGCGACGCCGATCGACGGCGACCGCATCGTTTCGTACGAGTTCCTCCGCCGCCCGCACAATGGGTGGATGACGTCTTTCGCGTACGACGAGGAGAGCCGCGGCAAGCTCGCACGCACGAGCGACGTCCTGCGCTTCGTCGTCGAGCACCGGTTCTAGGCGGCCGACGTCGGAGCGAAATCGCCCCCCGCTACTGGAGCGGGTGGAGGCGGCCGGCGAGCGCCGCGACCGCGGCGACGAGCGCCTGCGGGTCGAACGGCTTCGGCAGGTGCACCTGGTATCCCGCGGCGAGCGCGCGCTGGCGGTCGGCCGGGCTCGCGTATGCCGTGACGGCGATCGCGGGGACCAGGGAATGCGTCTCCGCGCCGGAGGCGCGGACCTGGCGCAGCAGCGTGTACCCGTCGGCGTCGGGCATGCCGATGTCGCTCACGAGAACGTCGGGCCGGGCGCGCTGCATCAGGGCGAGGGCGGCGTGCGCCGTGCCCGCAGTCGCGACCGCCGCCCCGTGGGCGGCGAACAACATCCGCATCGACGTCACGGCGTCGGTGTCGTCGTCGACGACCAGCACGGTGATGCCGTGGAGATCGCGCACCGGTGCGCGATCGGCCATCGATCGCGGCCGCGCCTCGGTCGGGATGAGGAGGTCGCCCGGGATCGGCAGCACGACGGTGAAGGTCGCGCCGCCGTCGACGCCGGCGCTCTCGGCGAGGACGGTTCCGCCGTGGAGCTCGACCAGATGCTGGACGATCGCGAGCCCGAGGCCGAGGCCACCGTAGCGACGGGTGATCGAGCTGTCGGCCTGGCGGAAGCGGTCGAAGATGTGCGGCAGGAACTCGGCGGCGATGCCGCGACCGGTGTCGCGGACGGTGATGCGGGCCTGTGATCGGACGCGCTCGAGATGGACGTCGACCCGCCCACCCTCCGGTGTGAACTTGATCGCGTTCGAGAGGAGGTTGGTCACGACCTGCTGCAGCCGGGCCGCGTCGCCACGAACGCGGACGCCGAGCGCCGTCAGGTCGCTCCCGAGGACGATGCCCTTCGTCTCCGCCGCGGGACGCGCCTGCTCGACGGTGACCTCGACGACCGACGTCAGGTCGATCACCCCGAACTCGAGCGTCAGCTTGCCGGCGGTGATGCGCGAGATGTCGAGCAGATCCTCGATCAGGCGGACCTGGAGCCGCGCATTGCGCTCGATGCTCTCGAGCGCACGGGTCGTCTTCTCGGCGTCGAGCGCGCCCGTCCGTAGCATCTGCGCCCACGTGAGGATCGCGCTGAGCGGCGAGCGGAGCTCGTGCGACAGCGTCGCGAGGAACTGGTCTTTCGCCCGGTTGGATCCCTCGGCGCCCGCGCGGCCCTGCTCGGCTTCGCGACGGGCGGCGGTCTCGGACGCGACCAGCTGCGTGAGCCGGGCCTCGCTCGCACGCAGCGCCTGCTCCGTCCGGGCGCGCTCCGCCAGGTGGTCGCGCACCTCGTACTGGCGTCGCCGCGCGCGTAGCGCGGCGCGGAGCGTGCTGACGAGCGTCATCACGGGGACGGGACGCTCGAGCAGGATCACGTTGCCGAGCGGCTCGAGGACGTGCAGCCCGTGGAGCCCCGCCCACGGCCCGCTCCGCTCGCGCGTCAGCACGACGAGCGTCAGGTCGGACCAGGCGGGCTCCGCCTCGAGCTGACGGTGGAGGCGCGCGATCACGGGCGGCGTCAGCACCTCCTCCGGGACGACGACCGCGGTCGCGCCGGCGGCGATCGCGTGGCAGAGGGCGCCGACGTCCGTGCACGGCTCGTATACGAGGCCGACCTGCGCGATGACCGCCGACATCAGGTCGGCGTCGCGCACGCTCGGCGTCAGGACGAGGACGCGCTCGTCGGCGTGCGTTTCGGACGTGCTATCCATCGGGCCTCGCGCTCACACGACGCCATCCCATTCCTCGCCGGCGGTCGCCCGACCGTCCCCCCGTCCGGCAGGCGTTCTTAGGCGCGTCCGACTTCGGCCGTCAACCGGGTCCGTGGAAAACCGACGCGTTCCCGGGTGTTCCCTACGCCATCCCGAGGCGCTCTTTGCCCTCGGGCGAGATCATCTGCGGGTTCCACGGCGGATCCCAGACGATCTGGACGTCGGCGTCGCTCACACCGGGAAGGTCGAGCAGCTTCATGCGCGCGTCGGCCGCGATCGACGCGCCCATGCCGCAGCCCTGCGCGGTGAGCGTCATCTTCACGTCGACGCGCTGCCCCTCGCCTTCGGGCGCGAGCCGCATGTCGTAGACGAGGCCGAGGTCGACGATGTTCACGGGGATCTCGGGGTCGTAGCAGGTCTTGAGGACGTCCCAGACCTGCTGCTCGAGGTCGGCGCTCGAGGTCGCGCCGGCGGGGACGGCGGTCGGCTCCTTGCCGAGCGCGTCGGCGTCCTTGCCCGTGATCCGGAAGAGACCGCCGTACGCCGGAACCTGCACGGTGTACGAGCCGCCGAGCGCCTGGGTGATCATGACCTCCCAGCCCTTCTCGAGCGTGACGGCGTGGCCTCCGGGAACCTGCACTGCTTCGACGTCGCGGGTGAGCTCGATGCGCTCCATCGCCAGACCTCCTCGTTCCCGGCGATTCTAGACCGGGTGCACGCAGCGCGCCAGGCGATCGTTATTCGACGACGTGCACCGTCCGGCCGCCCGCGATCTCCCGGAGCCGGTCCGCCACGTGCTCCCGGAGGAGCTCGGCGAGCCACGGAAACGAGGACCGCCCGACGACGATCGTCCGGCAGCCGGTGGCGTCGGCCAGGGCGACGATCCGTTCGGCGACGTCGTGGCCCGTGCCGTCGATCGAGGCCGCGTCGACCTCGGCGACGCCGGCGCGCTCGAGCGTCGTGCGCGCGTCGGCGAGCGTCCGGGCCGCGTCATCGACGGCGGCACCCGCCGCGCGCTGCTGCCGCGCGCGGAGCCCGCACTCGATCCGTTCCTCGTCCACCGGGTCCTCGGCGCCGCGGCTCTCGAGGAGCTCGGGCGGCAGCGGGCGTCGCACCGTTCCGACGGTCACCCGCACCGGGGGTCCCGCGGCCGCCTCGCGCGCGACGAAGCCGAGGGCGCGTCGCGACGCGTCCGAATCGTCCAGCGCCAGGAGGATCCGCTCGTTCGGCCGCATGGACGATTCCCACTCCAAGTTCGATGCCAGCGCGGGTCGCGCGTCAGCGCACCACCTCGTAGTGATCGGGCGGCCGGAACGCACCCCGGAGCCACGCCAGGTTGGTGCGCACGTAGCCGAGCCGCTCGAAGCGACGCATCGAGGTGTAGGCGTCGACGTGTCCGAGATACACCCGACGTCCGCCGAGCCGCCGGAGCCGCGCGTTCAGCTCGTTGTCCTCGCCCGCGACCAGGCGCTCGTCGAAGCCGCCCGCCCGCTCGAAGAGCGACCGCGTGCAGAAGAGCACCCCGAGCGACGTCCCGGCGATCCGATGGCCGATTGCGAGCAGCGTCGTCGCGACCGTCGCGCGGAGCGTCGGGACGTCGGCGCGGATGCGGCACGTCCCGTAGTCGGCGCGCGCCGGGACGGCGTCGGCGATCGCGTCGAGTGCCCCGGGGGCGAGCACGGTGTCGGCATCGAGGAAGAGAAGGACGTCCCCCGTGCCGATCGCGGCGCCGGCGTTTCGCGCGCGCGACACGCCGGCGACCGCCGTCTCCAGGACGCATGCGCCCTCCGCGCGGGCGACCGCGGCGGTCGTGTCCGTGCATCCGTTCGCGACGACGATCGTCTCGAGCGGGCGCGTGGTCCGCAGCGCGCGGAGCGTCTGGGCAACGTACCGCTCTTCCTGGTGCGCCGGGATCACGACCGAGATCACGCGACGATCTCCTCGATCGCGACCGCGGCCGGATCCGCGCCGCGCGGCACGAGACCGTCGAGCCCCGGTCGCGAGGCGGCGATCCGCACGTCGCGCGGCAGGTCGACGTCGCGCTCGCGGACGTGATGCGTGAGCCCGCGCTGCGCGAGACGCGCGGCGAGATACTCCTGCTCCGTCTGTCCGGGCAACGGGATGAAGAGCGCGCGCGCCCCGACGCTCGCGGCGTCCATGAGCGTCGTGTAGCCGGAGCGGCCGACGATCACGCGTGCGGCGCTGAAGAGCGTATCGCGTTCGGCTTTCGGTGCATGTGGAAACGCGGCGACCGTCGCCAGCGGCCAGCGCGGTGCGCGCGCATCCGGCACGCCGCGGAGCACGACGGTCCGTCCGGGAAGCGCGGCGAGGCCCGGGAGCAGGTGCTCTTCCAGGCGGGACCGGCTGGGCTCGGGGCCGCCGAGGACGACGAGCGTGTCGAGGTCGCGCGTCACCGCCTGCCGCGTCACGTCGGAGATCGGGCCGATGTACCGGAGCTGCGCCGGGTCGTACCGCGACAGCTCATGGGCGAGGCGGCCGGAGAGTCCCCCGCCGCTCGCCACGTCGGGGACGAGGATGCGGCGATACCGGCCGTGGATCGACCGCCATGTCACGGCCTCGGTGAGACGCTCCGCCGCCCGGAAGCCGCGCGGCGCCACCTGACGCAGGTGGTGCGAGATGAAGATCGAGGGCACGCGCCGCGACGAGACGCCCCATCGGCTGTCCGAGACGACGCGGTCGATGCCGTGCATCGCGACCAGCGTCTGCGTCTCGCGGTACTCGGCGCGCATGGCGCGCACGAGGCGTGGCAGGCCGAGGAAGAAGTCGAGGGCGAGCAACCGGCCGCCGAAGATGTTCGGGTACGCCGGTGCCTCGACGAACGCGAGGTCGGGAAGCTCCGAACGAACGAGCGCGAGCGCGGGGCCGTCCGAGTACACGATCACGCGGTGCTCGCGCGCGAGCCGTCGGAGGATCGGGAGCGACCGCGTCGCGTGCCCGAGGCCCCACGCGCAGACGGCATAGAGGATGTTCACACTTCCCAGGCGACACGGCGGCGGACGCCCGGCCCATCCCCTTTTTTGGTTAGAGACCCTGCCGCGTCCGTGGTATCAGCATCACGTGTCCGAGGTGCTCTCGCTCCTGCGGTCGTCGGTGCTACCGCGCACCGTCTCGCCGATCGAGCGTGCGCTCCTCCGGCTCGGCGCGCGCTTCGACGACTTCATGCTCCGGCGCTGGATGCGCGGCGATGCGATGGCACCGGGCGTCGATCCGGCACTCTGCGCCCATCTCGAGCGGGCGCACGCGTTTTACCGGAATCCCGCGTTCTTGAGCGATCCGGAACGGTTCTACGCGACGCCGCCGACTCCGCGCGCGGTGCGCGAGATCGCGGTCAAGCGGCTCCCGGGCGGCGAGGCGGTCGATGTCGCGTTCGTCAGCGACTTCGACCCGATCTACCGGGAAGGGCGCGCCGACTTTCTTCGCTTCGAGGAGAACCGGACCGTCCACGCGCGCTGGTGGCGGCACGAGAACACGCCGCGGCCCGCGGTGCTCTGTCTCCACGGCTACGCGAGCGGCGATCCGCGCGTCGACGGCCTCGCCTTCGGCGCGCGACGCCTCTATCGCTCGGGGCTCGATGTCGTCCTCTACACGTTGCCCTTTCACGGACGGCGCCGCCCGCCCGGTGCGCGGAAGTCGGGCGAGGCGTTCTTCGGGCCCGACATGGCCCGGACGAACGAGGCATTCGCGCAGACGATCTCCGACGCGCGCGCGCTCATGCAGCACCTGGAGCGCCGCGGCCACGGGCAGATCGGCGCGTTCGGCATGAGCCTCGGGGCGTACGCCGCCGCGCTGCTCGCGGCGGTCGAGCCGCGGCTCGCGTTCGCGATCGCGATGATTCCGGTCGCGTCGCTCACGGATCTCGTCTGGCGCGAGCCGATCCATCGCTTCCGCCGTCAGGAGGCGGAGGCCCACGGCGTGACGCTCGATCGGCTCCGCGAGCTGTGGCAGGTGCACGCGCCGCTGCTCCGGCCGCCGGTCGTGGCGAAGGATCGCCGCTTCGTCATCGGTGCGCTCGGCGATCGCATCTGCCCGCCGATGCACGCCGAGGCGCTCTGGAACCACTGGGCGCGACCGGGCGTGCACTGGTATCCCGGCGGCCACCTCGCGCAGTTCCGGCGCGGTCGCGCGCTCCGCGAAGCACGACGCTTTCTCTCCGGCCTCGGCCTGGCGGCATAGCCGCCGCCGACAGATCTGTCTCCCGGACGCGGTACGACGGCGACGGGTGAGGCGCTGGGTCGGCGTGCGGCGGGTGGGGTGCCGCTGCGAGCGACTTCCGCAGGCGGTAGCGCGCGCACACGGCTGGCGGGAGGACGTTGCAGCCTACGGGCGCGCGCTTGCGCCGAGGACGCAGGAGCCGCAGCGGCACCCCACCCGCCGCCACCCCGCCACGATCGAGCGACTCGACCGACGCCGCACGGTTTCGAATGATATGGTGGCGTGAATGAGCCGGAAGCGCGCCGTAGCATTCGGATTCGCGCCGCTGCTCGCAGGCCTCGGCATCCTGTGTCTGCTCGTCTACCTGACCGGACCGCGCGCGACCCTCGCGACGATCGGACGGCTCCGGCTCTGGCAGGGGGCGGCACTCGTCGCCGCGGCGCTCGCGAGCACCGCCTTCGGCGCCGTCGCCTCGTGCGCGATCCTCGACCGCTACGGGCACCGCGTCTCGGCGTGGCTCCTCTTCCGTCTCGCGCTCGTCGCCTTCGCCGTCGGCTGGCTCGTGCCCTCGGGGTTCGTCGCCGGGTTCCCCGTCGCGGCGTGGTTCCTCCGCAGGCGGGGGATCCCGTTCGGGCGGAGCCTCGCATCGTTCGTCATCGAGCGCTTCCTCGAGCTCGCGGCGTTCGCGCTCGTCCTGCCGGCGATCGTGCTCGGCGACGCGCACCGGCTGATCGCGCCCTGGGCGGCGTTTCTCGCGCCGCTCGCCGGCCTGACGATCGTCGCACTCGATCTGGCGCTCGGCTGGCGGCTCGCGCGGCGGAGCCTCGGCGTCGTGCACTCGTTCGTGCCGGCGATCGTCCGCCCTGCGGTCGACCGCGGCCAGGAATTCTGCGCGACGATCGCCGAGTTCTTCGAGGCGCCGCCGCTGCGGATCCTGCTCGTCGCGTCGTTGAGCACGCTGTCGATCGGCGCGGCATTCACGCGCGCGCTCCTGACGGTCGGCTTCCTCGACATTCCGTTCGGCGTTCCGCAGGTGGCGCTCGTGCTGACGACGACGCTCCTCGTCCTCGGCATTCCAATCGCCCCCGGCGCGCTCGGCGTGTACGAGGGTGGAATGGCGGGACTCTTCCATCTGCTCGGTCGTCCGTCCGTGGAAGGCGTCGCCTACGCGATGACCTCGCACGCCGTGGAGCTCGTCGTCGTGCTCCTCGGCCTCCTCTTCCTCGCCGAGCTGGGCATCAGCCTCGCCCGCGTGCGCGAGGCGACCGCTGCGGCCACGCCGCACTTGACCGTCCCGAAGGCGCACCAGTAGCTAGAGCCCATGGCGCTCCCGAAGGGGTTCGTGTGGGGGACCGCGACCGCGGCCCACCAGGTCGAAGGCGGAAACTGGAACAACGATTGGTGGGCGTGGGAGCACGATCCGGAGGCACCCTGTCAGGAGCCGAGCGGTGACGCGTGCGACCACTGGCACCGCTATCCCGACGACATCCGGCTCTGCGCCGACCTCGGCTTCAACGCGTATCGCTTCTCGCTCGAGTGGAGCCGCATCGAGCCCGAGGACGGCGAGTTCTCGCGGGCGGCGCTCGACCATTACCGGCGCATGTGCGCGAGCTGCCGCGAGCACGGCCTCGCGCCGATCGTGACGTTCCATCACTTCACGACCCCGCGCTGGGTCGCGGCGCGCGGCGGCTGGACCGAGCCCGCGACCGCCGACCGCTTCGCCCGCTTCTGCACGCGCGCCGCCGCGCACCTCCGCGACGCGATCGGGCGCGCGTGCACGCTGAACGAGCCGAACATCGTCGCGACGATGGGCTACCTCTACGCGCTGTTCCCGCCCGGGAAGCGCGATCCGGACCTCCGCCGTCGCGCCAACGACGTGCTGATCGACGCGCACCGGAAGGCGGTCGCCGCGATCCACGACGCCGCCCCCGGCGTCCCCGTCGG